>SDGW01000399.1_pt1 | contig 19905 bp, 19 predicted proteins | sample 2873831 | NCBI WGS metagenome assembly SDGW01 (sample SAMN08132700, study PRJNA421101) | hypersaline lake metagenome | isolation source: celular fraction 0.22 microns magnesium sulfate-rich crust from ephemeral... | place: Spain: Penahueca Lagoon, Toledo | collected 2011-07
CTCCCAGGGACGCTGCCTTGCCGCCGACCCGGTCGAGGTCGTCGGCACCGATCTCCGCGAGCCACAGTGTGTGCATGGACTCGTCTTGACTTTCATGAACGTCCATTAAGTTCGTTGCGGTCTTATGGTCGGTAGGGTAGTACTAGATCTCGATGATGTCGTCGTCGGCGGCGGCCTCGGGGACGGTCATCGAGCCGTCCATGGTCGTCACCGCTCGCCCACCGACCCACGCTTCCAGCCCGTCGGTGTCGACCCTGACCGTGCCGGGCCGGTCGAGGAAGTGTCCCTGCTCGACGACGACCTGGTCGATGGTGTTGTCGAGCGCGCCCTCCCGGCGGACGTAGGCGGCACACGCGCCGGCGGCGGTGCCCGTGACCGGGTCCTCGGTGACGCCACGCGACGGCGCGAAGCCCCGGCCGTGCAGCGTCGCCTCGCCGCCGATAGTGTCGAAGGTAAAGGCGTACAGCCCCACCGCGTCGACCCGCTCGCACAGGTCCTGGATGGCCGGCAGGTCAGCGTCGATACGGCTGACGTGCTCGAAGTAGTTGACCGGGACCAGCAGCCACGGCTCGCTCGTGTCGGCGACGGCCATGGGCATATCCGCGCCCACGTCCTGGAGCGTCGCCACGTCGATACCCAGCGCCGAGGCCACCTCGTCGTGGCCGAGCGAGACCGCCTCGAAACGGCCCTCGCCCTGTTCGAGCCACACCGTGCCGTCCCCTTTGACCTCGACCGCCCGGGTCCGCCCGATGGTCTCCATCTCGTACTCGCCCGCCTCGAGGTCACCGCGCTCGAACAGCGCGGCGAAGGCGGCGACGGTCGCGTGGTCGCTCCGGTCGAGTTCGCCAGTGGGCGCGAAAAAGCGCAGCCGCCGGTCGGCCCGCTCGCTCTCACAGACGAAGGCCGTCGCGCTCGCGCCCAGTTCCCCCGCGATACCCGCCATCTGGTCGTCGGCCAATCCATCGGCGTCCAGTACGACCCCGGCCGGGTTCCCCGCCATCGGCTCCGAGGCGAAGGCGTCGACGAGCAACACGTCCCGTGTGTCCATGGCCCCCTGTTGTGCCAGCCCCCGGATAACAGTTACCCGAAAGCGCCGACGAGAAGCGCCCCCCAGTCGCTCGCCGACAGCCCTCGCGTCGTATTAAAAGCGTTAAACCCACGCGCTCGTCTGTGACGATATGGGCGAGCTACCGGCGGAGTTCCCGTGTACCGTCACCAACTGGGACTACATCTACGACCTGTGTCGCGACGTCGCCGACGACGTGAAAGCGGCCGAGTTCGAACCCGACGTGGTCGTCGCACTGGCTCGAGGCGGGTGGTTCGCCGGCCGGTGTCTCTGTGACTTCCTGGGGCTGGACGACCTCGCGAGTCTGAAAATCGAGCACTACGTCGGCACCGCACAGCAGGGCGGCGAGCCCGAGGTCCGCTACCCGCTGGCCGACGGCGCCGTCGAGGGGAAAGACGTGCTCGTCGTCGACGATATCGCCGATACGGGCCAGTCGCTCCAGACAGCCGCCGAGTGCGTGGCAGAACAGGACCCCGCCAGCGTCCGGACGGCTACCTTACAGCTGCTCGACACCAGCGAGCACGAGCCGGACTTCGTCGGCGAAGAGCTCGAGGAGTGGACGTGGGTCGTCTACCCGTGGAACTTCATCGAGGACATGACTGAGCTCGTCTCGGGCGTCATGGAGAAAAGCGACGACGACGCCCACTCGGTCGACGACGTCCGTCGGCTTCTCAACACCTACCACCAGGTCACGCCGACGGCACTCGAAATCGCACAGCCGGACCGGCTCGAAGAGGTCATGGCCGAGATGGTTCGCCGGGACGTGGCGACGGTCGCCGACGACGGCTGGCGACTCACCGACAGCTAACACTGCCGGCTGAGCAGCGCGACCGGGCCCGGAGGTCGTCTGCGCGATAGACGCGGCGACCCGCGCGACAGCCCGTCTCAGCGGCGGTGCCGACGGCGACCGTCGTCGCGGACGTACTCCAGGGCGGCGACGAACTGCTCGACGTCGACGCGGTCGCCGGATTCCGCGAGTCGCTCGCGTATCTTTGTCGGTGTCATGACTAGACATACCACAGAGAGGTAGATAGCGGTTTTTCCGAAACGGCTAGATTGTACTCGCCACCTATTCGCCGGACAGCTATCGACTCACTTGGTATCGGAGCCGGGCTGTTCGCCGTGGAGGTCGAACCACTCCCGGAGGGGGCCGCGAATCCCGTCGAACGTGACGGTCACGTCGCCGTTGAACCGCCACGTTGCTTGCGGGGAGTCCTCGCCGAAGTAGATGGGGACGTCCACTTCGAGGTCCTCGACGGCCACGTCGAGCGAGTCGTCCCGGTCGACCGTCTCGTCGAGGAGCCGTTCGACGGCGGCCTGTAGTTCGTCCATATCCGGTTCCGGCATCCCCGTGCTCTGGCTCATACAGTCCGGTAGCGGCTCCACCTATCTCTTTGTTTCCCCCGCCGAGGACTACTCGAAGACGTAGGCCAGTCCCTCCGGGACGCTGTCAGTCCCACCGGCGCCAGGCGCGCCGACGAGTGCTGTCGCCCCCTCTTCGTCCAGTGCGACGGCCATGCCGAACTCATCGTCCTCCCCGCCATCGGGCGAATCCAGTTTGGTCGTCAGCGTCCAGCCGTCCCCATCGTCGGTGGCAACGTAGGTCGCGCCACCCCTTCTGCCGTTCGGGTCCTCGTCGGTGGCGGCACCGACGAGCGCCGTCGTCCCGTCGGCCGGGAGCGCGACAGAGGCGCCGAACTGGTCGTCGCTGTCACCGTTCGGGTCGGCCAGTTTCGCTAGCTGGCTCCAGCGCTCCCCCGCGTCGGTGAACACGTACGCCACACCGGTGCGATCGTCTGTATCCGCGGCGCCGACCAGCGCCGTCGTCCCGTCAGCCGAGAGCGCGACTGAATTCCCGAAGAAGTCCCCGCCCTCGCCCTCGTCGGCAGTCAGCTCACTCTGCTGGCGCCAGCCGTCGGCGCCGGGGGCGAACACGTAGGCCGCCCCGGTCGCGTAGGTCCCAGAAACGGTGGCGCCTTTGGCGCCGACCAGCGCCGTGGCCCCGTCGTCCGATAGCGCGACCGAACAGCCGAATTTGCCGTACTCACCGACCTCGAGCGATAGTTTTGCCGCCTGTGTCCAGACCTCGCCGTCGGCTGTGTAAATGACCGCCGACCCCTCCTGTCGCCCGCTCGGCCCATCTTCGTCCGGAGTTCCGACGAGCGCCGTCGTCCCGTCGGCCGAGAGCGCGACCGACGACCCGAAATGGTCCTGAAACTCGCCGTCGGGGGCGGTGAGTTCCGTCTCTCGGGTCCAGGCTCCGCCGGCCGCCGAGAAGACGTAGGCCGCGCCGGCACTGGTGACGCCATCCACCCGTCTGCCGTTCGCACCGACGAGCGCCGTCGTCCCGTCAGCCGAGAGCGCGACCGAACAGCCGAACCTCTCGTCCCCGCGACGGTCCGGGGCCGTCAGTTCGGTCTGTCGCGTCCAGTCACCGTCCTCGCGGACGAGGACGTAGGACGCACCAATCTCGAGATGGTCTCTGGTTCCGTCGCCCGGCGCGCCGACCAGCGCCGTCGTTCCGTCGCTGTCGAGGGCGAGTGCCGAACCGAACCTGTCGAAGCCGTCCGCCTCGTCAGCGGCCGGTGAGAGCCGTGTCGTCTGTTGCCAGGGCTCCTCACCGGTCGAGCCGCCCGTCCGTGTCGGCGTCGCCGTCTGCTCGCTATCGGAATCGCCCCCGCGACACCCGGCCACCAGCCCTGTGGCCCCCGCCGCCAGCGCCGTCAGATACCGTCGTCGTCTTGGCATGGCTGTCGTCGCTGCCGCCGGCCCATAATTCTACCCATGGAGGGCTGAATCTTACAAACCGAGAGGGCAGCTGAGTCCCCTCTTCACACCGAGACGACGATGAGCACCGGTGGTCGACGACCGCGGGACCAGACGACAGCAATCCGTATCACGCCCGAGGCCCTCGGACGAGGTATGGAGACACACGCGGGCCGGTTCCGGGTCTACCGCGTCGTCGAGTCGGTGCCACACATCAACCTCTTCGACACCGAGGCGACCCGGCTCTACACCGCCTACCGGTCGGGCTACGGCGACCGGCAGGGAGCCATCGACGCGCTCCGGACCGGCGACCTCGTCGAGGCGACGCTGGCCGGCGACCCCGACGACCCGGACGAGGCGTGGTCTATCCAGTCCGTCGAGCGTGTCGACCGGGTGCGGATGGCCTTCGCCGTCGACGCCGACCCGCCGGCCGTCGCCGAGGAGCTCTGGACCGACGGGCAGGAGCGCCCGTCGACGACCGCTCTGGAGTGGGAGGGCGAGCCGGTCGCCGAGGCCGCGGTCCAGCCCCGGGCGCCGCTGCCGGGCGGTGCGTTCGTCCCCAGCGTGCTCACCGGGCTGGTCCCCATGGAGGGACGCCTGGGCGAACTCCAGTCTGTTGGCGAGCCGGTGACCGACGCGCTCTTCGTCGACCCGGACCCGCCCGATACCGACCGCTACTCCCGACCCTACGGCGCCGTGGTCTTCTTCAGCGCGGCGGGCGAGGCGCTCCGCGACGAATTCTACGCGGCCTACGACATCGACCCGGCGGCCGACACCCGGCCCGAGTACGACCCCTACGGTATCTAGCTGTGGAGTCGCCCACGCAGGTAGCTAGACGGCGACGACGGGGGTGTCAAGAACGATTCACAAGGAGTGGTTTGCACTAGCAATTAGGCGAATTACCGATGAGAACGAGTGTGCGTATTGACCGTCGAAGTTGCTGCCAATTCAGCAGGACGTTTCGATAGCCGTGCAAGATACACAGCGCGTATCTTGTACAGGATCAGCGGTTACAGCGGTGGGTCGGGTGTGAATATATCTTCGATAGTGCAATCGAAACAGCGCGCGAGTTCAAACGCTAATTCGAGCGACGGATTATATCGCTCCGCTTCAAGATTATTAATCGTCTGACGGGTCACACCCACCTCTACTGCCAACTCTTTTTGAGTGTATCCGTGTTCATCCCGCAGTTCTTTCACCGAATTCTCCATGTTATCTAGTAGCGATTTTCTGGTAGCCCCAGGAAAGTCCGAGGAAACTCATGGCGACGAGAAGATAGACTGATGTTTCCAAATCCGGGGCGATAAAATCGAAGCTTGATTCCATCAGTAGGACGACAATCAATAACCAAAACGCCGTCGATGCTGCTCTGCGAGCTTCTCTTTGGGTCCGTTCGTCTGACGTTGGGACAGTGATTTCCTGCGTCGGCTGGAGCTGTCTCCACGCCAAATATCCCATAAACCCTGCTACAGCGATCTGCGGACCAGCAAACCAGTATGCCCCGTCCAGAAGATTGACCACTGCAGCCACAGCGACGAGGAGACCTAATGCTGTAAATAACACACCTGTCGCCCGTTGGCGTTGTACGGATGTCATTGTCTCACTCCTAACTGAACACTTTGATGAGTAACTCCGGTCATCGCTCGCTTTGTAAAAGAAGCTTTACGTAAAAGAGATTTTCCATTGCCTGCGACTAGTAAAATTTCGTAGGCACTGATTGACGGTTGAGTCGGGAAAGAATTGGAGGAAATAACACACTTCTATCGCTGAGTTCACTTACTGTATCTTGCGCGAGTTAATGGCAAGAACCCAATAGGTCGAACCTCACACCGATAGATTAGTTCCCTGTATTGAGCAATTCACCGAAGCAGCGCATCTGTATGAGAACGGTTCGACGACACTCTCAGACGGCGACGACGATTGGGACCGGCACGAAACAGAGCGCCCCCAGCACGAGCGTCAGGATACCCAGCGCCTGCCGCCGGGGCCCCAGTGGCGTCTCCACCAGCGGCGTCGCCGTCCCCGCACGAGAGAAGACCAGCGCGATGATACCCCAGAACCCCCACAGCGGGGCGCCCCGGCCGCCCTCGAACAGGAACAGGTACCCCGCCAGGCAAAAGAGGAGGACGGGCACGAGAAACTGCACCGCGTCCATGCGCTCGCCGACCAGCGAGCGGCTGATGTGGGCGCCGTCCAGTTGCCCGACCGGGATGAGGTTGAGGAAGGTGACGAAGGCGCCGACCCAGCCGCCGATGACCACGGGGTTGGGCAGCAGGTTCGGGTCTTCGTAGGCGAGTGGCTCACCGAATACGGCGGCGATACCCTGTATCAGTGGTGGATAGCCGAGTTCGACTCTGGTGATGAGGCCGCCGGCCACGTATATCGGGTCCAGTGTGACGCCAATAGCGGTGACGACGACCGTCGCGACCAGCCCCGCAAGCGGCCCGGCGACGCCGATGTCGAACAGCGCCCGCCGGTCGGGGATGTTGTCCTGCATCCTGATGACGGCGCCCAGCGTGCCGATGACGTTGAACGGCAACGGGAGGAAGTAGGGGAGGCTGGCCTGCACCTCGTGGTACCTCGAGAGGGCGTAGTGGCCGAACTCGTGGACCGCGAGGATGCCCAGGACGGCGGCGGCGAAGGGCCACGCCTGCCAGATGGCTGCGGGCTCTTCGACCACCGAGAGCCCGTACCACCGCGTCCCCGCGTACAGCGTCGAGAGCAGCGTCAGAAGCGCCAGCGTGACGTTTACCCACGGCACGCCGTCGACCCCCAGCGAGCGCTCGCTGGCCACCAGCACGTGCCCGTCGGACTCGGTCCGCAGGCGAACGCGGTAGCCGTGCTGGCGGAACGTCGGCCCGACCTGCTGGATGACCTGCGCGGCGTCGGTCACCGGCTCGCCGTAGTACCGGATATCCCCCTCTGTGAGGTCGATGTCACGGACGCTGAAGACATCGGCGAGGCGCTCGGGACCCGGCGGCGACTGACCCGACTCCTGACCCATCACCGACACGTACGGACGCGAGCGGTTTGAACCTGTTTGCTAACTAGTAGCTGGGCTGGAACTGACGGCTGGCAGTCCCTGGCCACAGACTAGTCCGCGAGCGCTTCCTCGGAACCGGTCGCGGCGCTGGGGTCCTGAATCCAGAGGTCGCCAAAGAGGTCGTCCTGCTGGAGGACGACCCGGCCACGGTGGGCCAGAAAGAGCAGGCCGAGGAACGTCTCGACGCGGGAGCCACCCGCCGACTCGACCTCGCGGTAGAGCACTTCCTCGCGACCCTTGTCGTACTGCTCGCGGACGGCGGCGTAGACGTCCTCGATTATCTCGTCTATCTGCTCGCCGTGGGCGGTACCGGTCACGTCCTCGGCGGAGGGCTCGTCGTCCAGCCGCATGTCGTCGGCCCCGCGGTAGTCAAGTTCCTGGGTGCCCCGCTGGAACCCCGACGGCGAGCCGCTCGTGTCGTACTCCCGGGATTCTTTCCACCAGTTGTCCCGCTCTGCCTCCCGCAGGTCCCGGACGAGTTCGTCCAGCGTCTGGGGCATCCCGCGGGCCCGACGCCGTTCCAGCCGGCGGTCCATCTCCGACTCCAGGGCCGCGAAGGGGTCGGGCTCGTCGATGGGGTCGTCGCCGGACATCGCCCGCTCCCACGGCTCGACGGCCTCCTCCTCGGGTTCGTCGGCCCCCAGCATCGCGTCGCTTTTCATCCGGACCAGCACGGAGGCGTAGAACAGCGCCCGACCGGACGTCCGCAGGTCGCTCCCGTCGATGGCGTCGAGGAACTTGTCGGTCACTTTCACGACGTCGATGTCCCAGGGGTCTATCTCGCCGTCGTCGGCCAGCTGGACCAGCACTTCGACGGGTTCGGGAGCGTCGTCATCATCCCCGTCGGTTTCAGGTCCGGGGCCGTCGCCGTCCGCACCAGCCGCCGGCGTCGGGTCCACTTCGGCTCCGTCGTCGACACCCGAATCACCAGTGAGCAGGTCCACGTCGGACTGCTCGCCCGGCGGCTCTCTGTCGTCGTGGCCCGTGATGTCGAGCGGGATGTCGTCAGTCATGTGTTGTCAGTCGTCGGCGACCGCTTCCTCGTCGGGCCCCTCCTCCGAGAGGTCGATACCGGTCACGGCCGAGACGTTGTCGCCCTGCATCATAACGCCGATGGCCCGCTCGGAGCGTTCCAGCAGCGCCGAGCGGTGGGAGACGACCACGAACTGGGCGTCGCCGGCGAGTTCGTCGACGAGTTCGCCCACGAGGTCGGCGTTTTTCGCGTCGAGGAAGGCGTCGACCTCGTCCAGGGCGTAGAACGGCGCGGGGTTGTGGCGCTGGATAGCGAAGATAAAGGCCAGCGCAGTCAGTGACTTCTCGCCGCCGGACATCGCCGCCAGCCGCTGGATGGGCTTGTCGCCGGGCTGGGCCTTCATCGTCAGCCCGCCCTCGAAGGGGTCCGCCTCGTCTTCCAGATGGAGGTGGCCGGTACCGTTGGAGAGGCGCTCGAAGATGTCCTGGAACTGCTCGTTTATCTCGTCGAACGACTCCATGAACGTCGCCTTCTTCTTCTGCTCGTAGGTGTCGATGCGCTCCCGGATGCCGTCGGCCTCCTCGACCAGCGTCTCTTTCTTCTCTTCCAGCTCTTCGAGGTCGTCGGCCACGCGGTCGTACTCCTCGATGGCGCGCATATTGACCGGCTCCAGGGCCTCCATCTCGCCGGTAAGCCGTTCGATTTCGGACTCGACGGTCTCGTGGTCGGGGACGTCCTCGGGGTCGTAGTCGCCGACCTGCGCCTCGAGTTCGTCTATCTCCCACTCCAGCCGTTCGCGGTCCTCGCGCTCGTCCTCGAGGTCGCGCTTGACGTCGGTGACCTTCGACTGCTGCTCGTCGCGGGCCTCCTTCGCGTCCTGGAGGTCCTCGCGCAGCTCCTCGCGCTCGCCCTTGAGGTCGGCGAGTTCGCTCTCCAGCTCCTCGACTTCCTGTTCTTTCTCGGCTTTCAGCTCGCGTTTCTCGGCGACCTGCTCCTCCAGCTCCGCAATCGTCTCCTCCTTCTCTGCCTTGCGGTTCTGGGCGGTCTCGATGTCGTCGTGGAGCTCCTCGATGGCGTCCTCGGCGTACTGCTTTTCGAGTTGCAACTCGTTGAGTTTCGCGTCGAGGTCGTCCTCACGGTCTTCGAGCGCGTCTATCTCCTCGCGGATAGCCTCGCGTTCGTCGGTCAGGTCCGGCAGCTCCGAATCCTGAACCTCCGCTTCGAGTTCCTCGATGTCGGCCTCTATCGTGGCGATCTCGTCGTTTGCCGCCTCGATGTCGGCCTCCAGCGCGTCCATCTCGTCGGCCACGTCCTCGCGCTCGGCGGCGATCTCCTCGATGGCCGCTTCGAGGTCGTCGATGCGTTCGCGGGTCTGTTCGAGTTCGGCCTGTTTGCGCTCGATGCTCGTCTCGATGTCCCGGAGCTGCTCGGTCGCGTCGGACTCGCGGTCGCGGGCGTCGTCGAGGCGCTCCTCCACGTCCCGGAGGTCCTCGCGTACGTCGGCGCGCTCGTCTTCCAGCTCCTGGATGCGCGTCGCGACCCGTTCGAGCTGGCCGGCGCCGCCGGAGAAGGAGTACCGGGTCCCCGACGAGGACCCCCCGGTCATCGCGCCGCTCTTCTCGACGAGGTCGCCCTCCAGCGTTACCATCCGGTACTCGCCCATCAGGTCCCGGGCGGTGTCCATCGTGTCGACGATGACGGTATCGCCCAGCACGTACGAGAACACGCCCGCGTACTCGCTGTCGAAGTCGACCAGATTGTAGGCGAAGTCGATGACGCCCTCCTGGGCCGGCAGCGACGGCAGCGACCGGGACTGCATCTGCGTTATCGGCAGGAAGGTCGCCCGACCGGCGTTGCGGGATTTCAGGTACTCGATACAGGACTGGCCGACGCCGTCGTCGTCCACGACGACGTGGGCGAGGCGGCCGCCGGCGGCGGTCTCACAGGCGGTGGCGTACTCGGGGTCGACCCCGCCGAGCTGCCCGACGGTCCCGTGGACGCCTTCGCGACCGGCGTTGAGGATGGCGGTGACCGCACGGCCATAGGAGGAGTCCCCGTCCTGGCCCGCCTTCGCCTCGAGTTCGGCGTACTCCTGCTGTTTCGCACTGATTTTGTCCTCCAGCGCGTCGAGGTCGGACTGGAGTTCCCGTTTCTCTTCGCGCAGGTCGTCGACGACCTCGCCGATGGTCTCCTTGTTCTTTCTGGCTTTCTCCAGTTCGGACTCCAGGTCCTCGATAGCGGCTTCGAGGTCGGGAATCTCGGCCTCCGCGTCCTCGATGGCCTCGCGTTTCTCGTCTTCCTCGTTGGAGCGCCGACGGGCCTCGTCTAGCAGGCGGTCCTGTTCGCGCTGGAGGTCGTTGCGCTCGGTCTTTGTCTGTTCGAGCTCCTCGCGCTTTGCCTCCAGTTCGTCCTTTATCTCCTCGAACTCCTCGCCGATGTCGTCGATGCGGGACTGGACGTCGGCGAGCTCGCTCTCCTTGCTCGCGATGTCCGCCTTGACGTTTGACTTCTCGACTTTCGTCTCGCGGATGTCGCTCTCGAGCTCGTCGATGGTCTCCTGCTTGCGGTCAATCTGGACGAACGCCTGGCGGCGCTCGTTCTCGGCGGCCTCGACGGCCTCCTCCGCGTTTGCTATCTTGTCTTCGAGCCGCGAGATATCGCCCTTTATCTCCTCGATGTCCCGTTTGATGGCGAGTTGCTCGTCCTCGCCCTTTCGCTCTATCTCGTTGTTCAGCTCGTGGAGCTCGTCCTCCAGCCGGACGACCTTCCCCTGCCGGCTGTCGAGTTCCTCCTGCAGCTCGGCGAGTTCACCCTCGAGTTCCTCGATGGCGTCCTCGGTGTCGGCCAGCTCGTCACGCTTGTCTTCCAGTTCGGCGGCTTTCCTGTAGCCCTCGAACTCCTCTTTCTCGTCGCGAAGCTCCTGGTACTGCAGCGCCGTCTCGCGCTCGTCCTCGAGCTGGTCGAGTCGCTCCTGTTTCTCCTCGATACGCAGTTCGGCCTCGTCGATGCGCTCCTGGACGACCTCCAGTTCCTCGAAGGCGTCTTCCTTCTTCTTGTCGAACTGGGCGACGCCGGCGATTTCGTCGATAATCTCCCGCCGAGAGCCGGCGGTCATGTTGATTATCTCGGTGACGTCGCCCTGCATGACGACGTTGTACCCCTCCGGCGTGACGCCGGCCTGGGCGAGCAGGTCCTGGATGTCAGAGAGGTTCACCGAGCGGCCGTTGATGTAGTAGTAGGAGTAGTAGTTGTCCTCGGTCTCCTTGACACGGCGCTTGATGGATATCTCGTCGACGTCGCCGACGTCCTCGGTGCCGGCGGCGTTGACGACCTGGGCACGCTCGACGGTCCGGTCCTCGTTTTCGAGGATGACCTCGACGCTGGCCTCGCGCTCGCCGCTGTACTCGACGTCCTCGTCGGCGTGGCCCGGATTGTAGATGAGGTCCGTCAGCTTCTCGGCGCGGATACCGGAGGTCCGGGCGAGTCCGAGCGCGAAGAGGACGGCGTCGATGATGTTTGACTTGCCCGAGCCGTTCGGGCCGGAGATAGTAGTAAAGTCCTCGTAGAACGGGATTCGGGTCTTCCGCCCGAAGCTCTTGAAGTTGTCGAGGACGAGCTCTTTGATGTGCATACGGTGAGGGGGGCCGCCCGTCTAGGCCACGATGATGTCGGAGCCCGAATCCTCGTCGGCTTCCGACTCGGCGTCGGCCTCGGGGTCGGCGGTGTTGTCAGTCTCCTCGGGAGCCTCCGTGTTAGATGTACCGGCCTCGGCCGTTGCGGGCTCGGAGCTCCCGGCCTCGGGAACCAGAATCTCGCTCTCGGTCGAGGTCTCCTCGGACTCCTCGCTCTCGGCGGTCTCGTCGGTCGTCACCTCGGACGCGTCGGACTGCTGGTCGCTCGGTCGCTCGCCCGCCTGTTCGGGGGGCGCACGGCTGAACCCGTTCTGCTCGTCGACGGTGTTTTCCAGCTCGCGGATGCGGACCTTGCACTCGACGAGCTCGTCGGTCAGACCCTCGACCGAGGCTTCCAGTTCCTGAACGCGCGTTTCCAGTTCCTCGACGCGGTTGCCACACATATGCCACACAGTGACGTTCCGGCCACATAAACGTGCGTCAGACAACAGTACACTTTCCGATAGATAGCGTGTTCGCGTGCGCTGGCGGATGTGCGGGCGAGTCGTGGGGTGATGGCTCGGTGGCCGGATACTATCGCTATCTGGAGGTGAAACGCGGGCTATGAATCATGACCGGTGTAGGGAGAGTTATCAGCTACGACTACTTGACCGTGAACAGCCAGAAAGCCCCGCTAGCAGAACAGGGAAACGGCACTGCAAACAGCCAGAAAGCCCCGGCTGGCTCCGGTCGGGAGACTCGCTGTGCGCTTCACTCACTTCGTTCGTTCCAGTGCTTGCGTCGTCTGCCTTCCCGGAGACAGCCGCCCCTTTCAGTCCCACCCGTGCTGATGGGTCAACCGGCTATGGGTGGGACTGAAAGGGGCCGACCGTTCGACGAGCGAGACGAAGCAAGCACCGCAACGTAGTGAGGAGCGCAGCGAGTCGCAGCCGTCGAACGGTCGGGGGCTTTCTGGCTGTCCGTGGTGCTGTTGACCCGAACTGCGAGCGGGGCCTTCTGGCCGTAGAAAGACGAACCCACTCCAACAACCACCGTCGCTAGGGGTCGTTACGCTTTAGCCGGGGGACACCGAACCAGGGGTAATGACTGCACAAGCCGCCGAGTCCCGCGAACTCGCGGCCGTCATCGGGCTGGAGGTCCACGTCCAGCTGGAGACGGAGACGAAGATATTCTGTGGCTGTTCGACCGAGCCCAGCGAGGAGCCAAACACCAACACCTGTCCGGTCTGTCTGGGGCTGCCCGGGGCGCTGCCGGTCGTCAACGAGGGGGCCGTCGAGGCCGCCGTCAAGGTCGGCAAGGCCATCGACGCCGACATCCCCGAGGAGACCACGTTCCACCGGAAGAACTACTACTACCCCGACCTGCCCAAGAACTTCCAGATAACGCAGTACGACGCGCCCATCTGTCAGGACGGCGAACTGGAGTTCGCCGTCGAGGGCGACCGTCGCGCGGTCGACATCCGGCGGGCCCACCTCGAAGAAGACCCCGGCTCCATCAAGCACGTCCGCGACGGCAGCGGCCCCCTGGAATCGCGCACCACGTCTATCGAGCGAGCCGACTACACGCTCGTCGACTACAACCGCGCCGGGACGCCGCTGATGGAGATTGTCACGGAACCGGACTTCCGCGCGCCCGGTGAAGTCCGGGCGTTCCTCGAGAAGCTGGAGGAAGTCCTCGAGTATCTGGGCGTCTTCGACGCGACACGGGACGGCAGCCTGCGCATCGACGCGAACCTCTCGATGGTCGACGCCGACGAGGTAGCCGACGATGGGAGTATCGACGAGAGCGTCCTCGAAGACGCCAACCGCACGGAAGTCAAGAACATCTCCAGCCACAAGGGCGCCGAGAAGGCCCTGGCCTTCGAGGCCTCGCGCCAGCGCAAGCTCGTCCAGTCGGGCCGGGCGGTCGAGCAGGAGACCCGCCACTTCAACGAGACCCACGGCAACACCGTCTCGATGCGCTCGAAGGAGGAAGAGAAGGATTACCGCTACTTCCGCGAGGCCGACATCCCGCCGCTGCAGGTGTCGGGGTGGAAAGACGAAATCGCGATTCCGGAACTGCCCGACGCCCGCCGCGAGCGGTTCGTCGCCGAGTACGGACTGAGCGACGAGGCCGCCTCGAAACTCACCAGTACGAAGCAGGTCGCGGACTTCTTCGAGAGCGTCGCTGAAGCGTTCGACGCCGACCTCGCCGCGACCTGGGTCGCCGACAACCTGCTGGGCGAGCTGAACTACCGCGATATGTCCATCACCGATATCGACGACCGCTTCGAGGAGGTCACCCGCCTCGTCGAGCTCGTCGACGAGGACGAGATTACGGCCAAGAACGCCCACGAGACCGTCCTCAGGGAGATGCTCGACGAGGGCGAGGACCCCGACAGTATCGTCGACCGCGAGGGGCTGGGCAAGACCTCCGGCGACGCGGTCCAGGGCGCCGTCGAGGACGCCATCGCGGAGAACCCCGACACCGTTTCCGACTACTACGACGGGGAAGAGAACGCCCTGAACTTCCTGGTCGGCCAGGTGATGCAGAAGACCGGCGGTTCGGCGGACCCCGGCGAGGTCAACGGACTGCTGCGCGAGGAACTGGACGAGTAACCACTCCGACCGCATCGGTACGGTTCTCGCATCCGGTATCAGCACTGATAATCCCTCACGAGCGCTTATAAACCGATAGCCGACAAACAACGTAGATGACGATTGGTGAAGACCTGAGTCGTTTTGCCGAAAACGGACCCACCGCTCTCACGGCGGGGCTGCTCGATGCGGTACAGGACATCTTCTACGTCTGCGATAGGGACGGAACTGTCGTCGATTACAACGGACGGGTGCCGGAAGTGAGCGGCTACACGCCCGAGGAAGTCGAATCGATGAAGCTGTGGGAGTTCGTCCGCGAGGCCGACCGGGCCCGGATTACCGAGCGCGTAAGCGAGGTTGTCGAGGACGGCGAGCAGATTCGAACCGAGGGCCACTTCCTGACGGCCGACGGGGACTCGATTCCGTACGAGTTCTCCGGGTCACCGTTGCGGGGTCAGGGCGGCGACATCGTCGGGTTCGCGGGCACCGGTCGAGATATCACGGAGCGCAAGCAGCGCCGACGGGAACTGGAGCGCAAGACCCAGGCTATCGACGCAGCGCCGGTCGGAATCACCATCACCGACCCCACACGGGACGACAACCCGCTCATCGACGTCAACCGCAGTTACACGCAGCTGACGGGGTACGACGAATCGGCGGTGCTCGGACGGAACTGCCGGTTCCTGCAGGGCGAGGACACCGACGCGGAGCCGGTCAGGAAGATGCGTGAGGCAGTCTCGCAGGCGGAGCCGGTGACCGTCGAACTCCAGAACTACCGGGAAGACGGCGAGCAGTTCTGGAACCGCGTCTCCATCGCACCGGTCACGGACGAGGACGGCACCGTCACGAACTTCGTCGGGTTCCAGCAGGACGTGACAGTGCGAAAGGAACGCGAGACGGAGCTGGAGCGCCAGAACGACCTCTTCGAGAAGGCACAGGACATCGCCGAGGTCGGTGCGTGGGAGTACGACCCACACACGGGGGAGACGTACTTCACGGACCAGGTGTACGAGATATACGGGGTCGGCCGGGACCACGAACCGGAGCCCGAGTCGGATATCCAGCGGTTCTACCATCCGGCGGACCACGACACGGTTCGGGACGCCGTCGCAGGGGCCCTGGAGGACGGCGAGCCGTACGATATCGAGGTCCGCATCACCGCCGCCGACGGTACCGACAAATGGGTTCGCACGCGCGCAGACCCGCAGTTCGAAGACGGCACCTGCCAGCGCGTCCGCGGGACCATCCAGGATATCACTGACCGCAAGGAGCGCGAGCAGGAACTCACGAGACAGCGCGATACCCTCGAACTGCTGGACCGGATGGTCCGTCACGACCTGCGCAACAACCTCCAGGTTATCTCCGGGCACGCGGAGGCGCTCGCCGACCACGTCGACGAGGGCGGTCGGGAATCTATCGAGAAGATACTCCACAACGTCGAGACGGCCGTCGGCCTGACGCGGTCCGCCCGGGACCTCGCGGAGGTGATGCTCCACGACAGCGACGCCGACGGGGCGTTCTGGCTCCGGCCCGTCCTCGACGCCCAGGTCGAAGAGGCCCGCGCGACCAGCCGGAACGCGTCCATCACGGTCGCGGGGCCGGTGCCAGACGTCCGCGTCACCGGCGACGACCTGCTCCCGTCGGTGTTCAGGAACCTCCTGAAAAACGCCGTCCAGCACAACGACAAGGAGGTGGCCGAGGTCGTCGTGTCGGCGACCGAACGCGACGAGGTAGCCCGTATCCAGATAGCCGACAACGGGCCGGGTGTCTCCGACGACCGGAAGGCGGAGATATTCGGGAAAGGCGAGATGGGCCTGGAGAGCGACGGGACGGGAATCGGGCTCTATCTGGTCGAGACGCTCGTCGAGAGCTACGGTGGAACGGTTGGTATCGAGGACAGAAAAGATTGGACTCCGACGGGCAGTCATTCCCAGGCCGAGGATAACGACGTCGAGGGAGCCGTATTCGTCGTCGAGCTCCCGCTGGCTGCGTAGTCCACACCGAGTCGTTCGAGGCGGATTTTTTATTCAGACCCCGCCGAAACCAGTCAACTAAGAATACATATTTCCCGTGTGACAGTGCAGGTGCTATCATGGCAAACGACAGGTCGACGATGGAGATCGAGGCTACAGCAGAGCAGGGGAACGAGGCGGTATCGGCGTCAGTGTCCTCGGAACCGTACAGCCGGTACGTCCTCCGCTACCTGCACGAGCACCCGACCGCCAGGCTGGAGGAACTGGTAGACGTCGTCTTCGGGGCGGAGGTTGCCGAGTCCGACAGTATCGCGACGCCCGCGAACCGGGAACCGGTCCGGTTCTCGCTTCGTAACACCGTCCTGCCAGCGCTCGACGAACGGGACTACGTCGATTTCGACCCCGACGAACAGACCGTCGCCAGAGCGGCCGTTCCGGAGGAGGTCGTCACGGCGATGGGCATCGACGAGTGAACTGCGACCGCGCTCAGCGACCAGTTCGAGGCGGTAGCGAGCCGACGCAAAACGCTCGACGTGGACACGGATAACGCGACGACGGTCGCCGAGTTACCGGCCCGGCTCTCGACGCGGAACGTACGGGTCAAGTCGACGCACAGGCGTCCGTCTACAATCGGTTCGCTCGTCGGAGCGCCGTCGGGCTGCAGCTGTTCATCGAAGACGAGTCCGACGGGCGCCTGGAGGGGTCTATCGACGTGGTGTCGGGCGGTGGCGAGGAAATCGGACGGTTCTGGTTCCAGCTGTTCGACGGCGGCGGCGACGACCAGTCGAAATGCGGGCTCCTGGTCGAAGAGCGCGAACTGGGCCGGTTTTACGGGTTCTGGACGTACGAACGCGAAATCGTCGACGAAATCATCGAGTATCTCCGGGCCACCTACGGTGTCCAGTAGGACGGTAGACGGCGCCGGTCAGGTCAGGTGCGGACGATGCGGTCACCGAGCGGGTCCAGCGGTGCCTCGAACTCGTGGACGGTGGTGCTGTCAGAGAAGAACGCTACGAACCGTGCCGTCTCCGACCCAGTGTTGCGGAGGCCGTGCGGTTCCATCGCCGGAAACACCGCCATCTCTCCGGCAGCGAGTTCGCCGCCGCCGTCACCGGCCCATACCTCGACCCCGTCGCCCTCGAGACAGACGAGGAGTTCCTCGGGGCTGTCGGTGTGGGTGCCCAGCTCCTTCCCCGGCGGTATCTCGGTGTAGACGACGGTGTGGCCGCCGGCCAGTTCGAGTCCGGTCGTCGCCGGGAACTCCGGTGCGAACGGGATACTGACACCGAACTCCGTCTCGGAGTCGGCCTGGGTCATCTCGACCGTCTCCAATTCGTCGAGCCGTATCTTCGTCAGGTCGGGTGTGGTGCGCTCGTCGACGCTGTCAGCGTTGTCGGTTTCCATAATTTACACTACTTATAGCTACGGCTCCTGTAGTCTTATAGACATATCAGCGTCTGTTCACTGGATGAGGACGCGTTACTCACCGCAGCGACCGCAACTGGGTGGCGTGGCCGCTTGCGATGGCAGGGAAATCGTAGAGCGAGCATCGACGAGAGGCCAGAAAGTGCCTGGCGCCCACCGACGAGAAGTCAGACCGACTACGTCTCGCTCGCCTCGGTCTGGTCACCGTTTGCCTGCTGTGCCTGCGTCACGACCGCCGGGTCCATCCGCAGCAGCGCCAGGAAGAGGACGACGGCGGCGGTCTCGACCAGCTTGATAGCGCCCTCGACCGGTTCGGCGGGGAAGTGCGAGAGGATGAGGAGCACGGTGTTCTGACTGCCGTGACTGTGTCCGCCGCCGCCCGACGCGGGGGCCGGGCCACCAGTCAGGAACGCGCCGTGGCCGGTGGCGTGCCAGGTGACCCAGGCGGCGATAGAGCCGACCAGCAGTAGCGCGGCTCCGGCGTAGGCAGTTCTGAGTGAGATGACGTCGAAGCTGACGAGATACGGACCCGCGAGCAAGACGGCGCCGAGCGCGACGAAGAGGAACGGGCGCGGGTCCGGCGGGATGCCGGTGCCGAACGCTTGCAGGTAGACGAGGCTCCGGGGGAACCCCCACCAGAGGTGGTACGCCGCCGTCACGAAGACGAGCGCGGCGGCGACCGCACGGAAGATACGGGCGGTGCGTCTGTCCATGGCGGTAGTCGGACAGTCAGCGACAAGAGCGCGTCGGTCCCGTCGGGTGTGCCGACCCGGACACCGTCACTGCTCGGTGAAGAAGCCGCTCTTCTTCACTTCGTCGTCGTCGGTCCCCCACGGCGGGGCGCAAAAACCTAACGGAAGGGACGGCCGCGGCGGGGGCGGCCGGGACGAGCGTCCCCCCAGCACGCGGAGGGACGGCCCATGGTTTGTCGTGGGGCGGGCGGCCACGCCAGCGTGTGCTCGTCGAGCACCTGGACGAACCCTGGGGGACCGATTCGTGGCGAGAGGTCGGTCTCACCCTCGCTGTCGGCCGTCCCGAGGAAGGAGACCACCTGGGTCCCGATGAACTTCTCGACGGCGGGGACCAGGCGGTCGTACGTCGTCCGGCTGGGCGCGACGTCGGGGCCGTCGGGCGCCCCGTCGTCGACCGCCAGCTCGGGGATGTGTTTCGCACAGTGGATGTACGCCTCCTCGATGTCGAGGACGTACCAGTCTGTCGCGGGCCCGTCCCGGGAGACGCCGACCGGCGGGGCCACTCGTCGATGCGCCGACCCGTTGATGTGGAGGCCGACGGTCGTGTCCCACCAGTCGACGGTCACCAGTGAGAGGAACCGTTCCTCGCCGGGGCCGACCAGCGGCCCGCTACCCTCGACCATCGCCGCCGCCGGCCACGCGATTCGGTCGTCGGCGAGTATCCTGATGAACCCCTCCTGGGCGAAGCACGGTTCAGTCACCGGGCGGTCGCCGTCGAGCGCGCTGGCAAAGCCCATCCATCGGTCCCTGACGAAGGACTTCATCTTGCTGGTCAGGGCGTGTTGCATGGCCGTGTCGTAGAACGCCTCGGCCCGTTCAGCTGTGTCCAGCTCTGCCTGCAGTTCGTGTTCCCCCTGGCTCCCGGGCAGGTCGGCTCGTGGGTCCGTCGTCTCGTCCGTACTCGATTCCTCCGGGCCCGACGTATTGCTTCCTACAGTCATCCCGCTCTACCGCGTTCGTTCGCCCAAATAACAGATAAATCTTTGTCTATAAAAGTGAAAGATATCCGGCGTTCGTCCGCTGGCTCGGTTCCGCCGTCACCCGACCACGCGTGGCCCCGCTGACCCGGGTCCACCGCCGACCGATAACCGACCACGCGTGGGCCCGCAGGCGCTCGCGCACCCGTGCTGTCGGCCGATTCCCCGAAAGTCTTTAGAACGACTCCGGGCGTAGCGACCCCTAATGAGCACGACAGGTGGTGTCCGATGGAGCTGATAATCACGGAGAAGGACAACGCCGCCCGCCGCATCGCCGAGATTCTCTCGGAGGGGAGCGCATCGGCCGAGCGGCGCAACGGGGTCAACGTCTACCGCTGGGGGACCAAGCGCGTCGTCGGCCTCTCGGGCCACGTCGTCGGGGTCGACTTCCCGCCGGAGTACAACGACTGGCGCGACGTCGAGCCGGTCGAACTCATCGACGCCGAGGTCACGAAAGAGCCCACCCAGGAGAACATCGTCACGACGCTCAAGCAGTTAGCCAGGAAGGCCGAGTCCGCCGTCATCGCGACTGACTACGACCGCGAGGGGGAACTCATCGGCAAGGAGGCCTACGAACTCATCCGCGAGGTGACCGACGTGCCCGTCTCCCGCGTTCGCTTCTCCTCGATCACCGAACGCGAGGTCCGGGAGGCCTTTTCCGACCCGGACGACATCGACTTCGACCTCGCGGCCGCGGGCGAGGCCCGCCAGATTATCGACCT
>SDGW01000340.1_pt1 | contig 19854 bp, 23 predicted proteins | sample 2873831 | NCBI WGS metagenome assembly SDGW01 (sample SAMN08132700, study PRJNA421101) | hypersaline lake metagenome | isolation source: celular fraction 0.22 microns magnesium sulfate-rich crust from ephemeral... | place: Spain: Penahueca Lagoon, Toledo | collected 2011-07
CCTTGGACGCGACGGCAGACTGGGGGATCTCCCAGACCGTCGACGTCTTTCACCCGCCGTACAGCCGTCCTCCAAACCCATTCCCTTTCCGAGTATATGTGAGATAGATGTACATATAGAGTAGACACTACCACTTACCGGTCCCGGAGTTCACACTCGTATATTGCTATCGTGACACATAGCGGGCAATCGTCCCGTAGATGTCGATACTCAGAACATACTACGTGTTTCCCCTCGGCTCCCCACACGTTTTTTGTCCATCTACACGCAGGGGACGACCGCAAGAATTTTCCCATGTTAGCTCACAGTACGGCGATAAGCGAACTTATATAGGGACGCACAGCATACATCGTAGCACACTTGAGACCAACAATGAGTTCCCAATCTGACACGCACTTCGAGTTGGATAACGGTCGTTCTATTTTCCCGTATGATACGCCGCGTGAGGCACAACTTGACGGGATGGAGACACTTTCAGAAGTCATTTCTGATGATGGATATCTTGTTCTCGAAGGGGCGTGTGGAACTGGGAAGACGATGCTGGCTCTTGCTCCAATGCTTGAGTACGTCCGCTCGCCAAATTCGGACTACGAGCGGGTTCTGGTAATCACAAGTGTCAAGCAGCAACGGTGGGCGTTCCGCGAGGCCGTTGATGATATAAATGCAAATCTGTCTGACGACGCCACGCCAGTGAGCGCACTGATGCTTTCGGGCAAGGCCGATGTCACGCCGTTTGTAAAACAAGGGCTCATCGAGTCGGGCGACGTGTATGAACGAATGGACGATCTCCGGGAGACAACCCGTGATCTCATTGATCAACAAAGCGGTGATAGTCTTGACGAGAAGCGCGAGGCCGCACGACATCTCTACCAGCGCGCGGAAACCGACGAAGGGGAATTTCCATACGGGGACCAGTCGCTCCCCTATCTCGAAGAAAACGGTGAACGCATTGAATATGATCCGTACTATGCTCGACATCTCGCAGGACTGTACACGCGTGAGATGGATGAGTCCAGTCTCGACGATGAACGAGTCGTACCGTTCAATCCGCGCGCGGAAAGCGTAATTACTCCCGACGATCTTCTCGACCTCGCCGCGCGTCGGGCCGGAACCTCTCCGCACGGTGTGATGGGGGACCTGCTACCCGATGTGGAGGTGGTGATCGCGAATTATTACCATGTGTTTGATCCGCTGACGGTCTCCACGTTCACGTCGGAACTCTTCGACGATGAGACGCTACTCGTCGTGGACGAATCCCACAATCTCGTCCCCAACGTCCGCGACCAGCTTGGGATCGAATCATCGTTTAGCGGTCTTGAGACCGCCGCCCATCAACTTGACCGGATTCGGAACTGGGTCACGGGCGATGCAGAAGATATGAGTGATGCCGTCACTGTTCGCGCACAAGAGGTGTTGGGGTCGTCAGATGTTTCCACGGAGGAGATGGAGGAGACTGCCGAATTCCTGCGTGCGGTTCACGAGCGTCTTGGGGATCACATTGATGAGTTTATCGAGGAAGAACTCGGTCCCGAATGGTGGGCAGAAGGGACATTCGATGACTTGACGATGCCGCTCCGCGATCCTGAAACAAAGTCTGAGGATAAACTATCGCAATGGATCTCTCTTAATCCGAAGCTCTCCAAATCAACAGCGAGAAACGCTGAGGAAGTAATGGAGGCTGCACATGCGGTATATCAGACCCTCTACGACGACGGGATGCTCGTTGGGGAACGAAAGCCAACCACCCTCTCACTGCGCTCCGCGGGAACACTCCTCTCTGGCTGGGTTGGGAATGACTCGCTGTCATTTTTCAGGCAGGTGACTCTCGAGGAGACCGAGTACGACCCAGACGAGGAGAACATCACATTCGACTGGGAAAATTACTACAACGCACAACTTGAGGTAAAGAACTGCATCCCCCGCCGCGAGATTGCGAATCGCCTTGACGAGTTCGGCGGCGGTGTGCTGATGAGTGCGACGCTCCAGCCGTTCGATGTCTTCGAACAAATCGCTGGACTCGATCTCCTCAAAGATGAGGGGAGGACGCTGGTCGAGCGTCAGTATGGGCTGCCGTTCCCCGAAGAAAACCGAATCAGTCTCGCCGTCAGCGCGACTGACTTCCGCTATACCAACCGCGGCAGACCATACACAGGATATCACAATGAACTGAACGTCGATAATCCGACACGCAGAGAGTATGCGGATGCTATCCTGTCGGTTGTTGAGACCACGCCCGGGAACGTCCTTATCGCGATGCCATCGTACGATGAAGCGGAATGGGCGGGCGATATTATCCAGCAAAGCCCGACGGTAAACCCGCATGACGTGATTGTCGATGAAAGTTCCTCCGACCACCATACCGAGGATCTCAAACAGCGGTTCTTCTCCGGAGCAGATGACGGCAAACAGCGCGTTCTCGTGACGGGGGCGCATGGGACGCTCGTCGAAGGGGTGGATTACGATGGGGAGAAACTCCTCGGTGTCGCCGTCTGTGGGGTGCCAATTCAAAGCACACGAGATCCGTATCAGAAAGCGATAAAAACGGCCTACGAGGACCGCTTCGGGTCGGATAACGGCTTCGAATTCGCGTTTTCTCTCCCCGCCGTCTACAAGGCACGCCAAACTATCGGGCGCGTTATCCGTTCCGACACGGACGTCGGCGCGCGTGTCCTTATCGACCGGCGGTATACCGATTCCCCCGAGCAGTTCTGGGCGAGCGCCCGCCCACTAATCCCCGAGGAAGAACTTGAGGACTTCACCGAGTCGCAGCCCGAAGATCTCCAAAACCGTCTCGAAGCGTTTTGGTCGTATCAGTCTGACCGGTGACCGTGCCGTCCGATTGCCGCTGGTGACGGAAGGTCGCTGCGTCTCACAGTACCGAACCTGTTTTCGGGTAAGTTTTATAACAGGTGAGAGTAACATGCGAAATAGACATCAGCGAGTCTATTCACAATCGGTGACTATACAATGGAGACGCAAAATCCCTCACACGACCCACAAACGCAGCACACTGAAAACGATGATTTGGACGTGATTACGTCGCTTGTCAACCGCGAAATATACACACTTAGCGGGCTGTTTGTCGGAAGCGTTCATGATGTGCAGTTGGATTTTAATTCGCTCGAGATTTCGCACCTTGTTGTTCGCGCGGAAGACATCAATCCTGACGCCTACTCGATCCAGAGCGGTAAGGACGGCGTGCTGATTCCCTATCGATGGGTCCGCTCCGTCGGCGACATCGTTCTGATCAACGATATTGGTCCACGAAAGAATCAGAGCGCGTCCGTCGACGAAGCGTACGCACAGCAAGACGACTAGTGGCGAGAAAGGTGAACAGTATTTCTACGCGGTCGAGTGGCGGCAACGGGGCTCGACCCCTGACCCAAACATTCTACTTCCCTGCCCCGCCGACAATAGTATATCAATAGCAGCCAACCCAATCAATCGTCGTGACGCTCGTCGATGAGCAGGTAGTTGAGCACATCTCCGTATGCGGGACGCGTGATCAGGACGCCGACAAGGACGCCGAGGATCGTGAAGATAGCGAACCCGCGAAGTTTACCGAGTGATAAATACATAAGCGGGCTCAACGCAACGATTGTCGTAAGGGCGGCCGCACCGATGACCCAGAACGCTTTGCGGAACCGCGACTGGAAGACCTTCTCACTTGTTACCTCTCCCTGTTTCAGCACCTCGTTAGCGACGATAATGAGGTCGTCAACGCCAGTCCCAATCACGGCGATAAACCCGCCGATAACCGCAAGATCAATCGGATAGCCAATCACCGCGGCTAATCCGAGAAGGATCACGACCTCTGACAGTGCTGTCGCAATCATCGGCCCCGCAACGCGAATATCTCGATATCGATAATAGACTTTCAACGCCACGGCGAGACTCGCCAACAGACCGATCATCAGTCCGGCGATTTTGAACCGTTCTCCCTGAGTCGGGGAGACGTACGTTGTCGTCCCCGCATCCGTATTCAGTGCGGCTGGCAGCGCCCCCGCCCGCAGATGGAGCGAGAGATCTTGTGCTTCGGTATAACTGTTTGTTTGAAGAACGAATTGCGGATCTTTTACCCACTCTCCATTTTCGATAGAGCCTGCGAGATTAGGGCTCATTCCCGCGGAATACACTACTTTACCATCCACACGCGTAACCAGACAGGCTTCAGTTGTATTCGGTCGCTCCTCATACCAACACTGACTCCCGCCATCGGTCGCCAACCCAGTTTCCATCGTGGCAGTCTCGAACTCATCTGCCGCCGAATCACGAAGAACGACAGGAACGTGTGGGCCATACTGGCGCGTGTCCTTTCCGGGACCAACGTTTTTGAAATCCCCTTGTTCGAGAACTGCGGTTCGCGTCTTGTATTTCCGTTCTCCAGTATCCGTTTCTTCACCAGTCGGATAATAGATGTCGATTTGTACAGCCCCGCGTTCCTGAATGACCTTACGCACGTCTTCCCGCCGCTCTTCGGGAACTTCAATAAGGACGTACTCCCCACTCGTCCCTTGCACTTCTCGAACCGTTCCCCCACTTAGTCCCGCCTCATTGATCTTATCCTCCAGAACGCGGATGGTCTCCGCGCGCGTCTCATCAGTAACGCCATCATGGATACCCTCGTATTCGATCCCCTGTGCATCAAGCGCTGCTCTGAATTCGTTCGCAGAGGTATTTCGGCTCGTCACTTCAATTGCAGGGCGTGACTCAGGGTCGTCGGCACGCGTATACACGGTCACATCCGTTGGAGTAGCCGTGTCGAGAGCGGCTCCAATCTCTTGTTCAAGATCGGACGAGTCGACCGTTTCGTTCAATTCAACCCCACTAGCGTAGTGACCATGGAGCGGGGCTTGAATCCGCGTTCCGCCAGCCAGTTCGAGACCGAAGCTGAGCGTTGTATACTCTGACTCCGTGGTGTTCGCGTCCTGTTGATTCAAAAGGGCGGGACCATCGACCGCACCGAACGAGACAACGCCAAAGACAAGGGCGAGGCTCAGGGTGACCAACACGACGAGTGCGGCGACGCGCCAGTATCGACGAAGTGGATGTTGATCGCTCATCGTCCCACCCCCGTAAACTTGTACCACCGAAGCAGTGTGATATTCATCAGATATGTATTCATCAGGTCCACGAGCAGTCCGAACGCAATGACTACACCGATGTCGAAGAGTAATGGAACCCCAAATACAAGCGCCCCCGCGGACATGACGATCATCGCGACAATAGACGTTAATGTCATCGTGATCCCCGTATCCATCGCAGCGTATACGCTCTCGTAGAACGACCCAGATCGTCGGAGCACATAGTTGTTGAGTAAGATATCCGAGTCAACCGAGTACCCAATCAACATTAGCAACGCGGCGACCGTCCCAAGTGTAAGATCAATACCCACAACCGACATCATTGCAAGCGGGATAACCAAGTCCGAAAATGCAGACGCGACAACGGCGATAGATGGGACAAACGTCCGAAACAGTCCAAATACGACAATGCTCATACCCACAAATGCAACGAGCAACCCTTTCAGCGCAATTGACTGGGATTCTTCTCCAAATGTCGGCGAAATCTCGCTCGAGCCTTGAACGGTAAATCCGGCCGCCTCTGCCTCCTCTTCAAAGGCGCTTACATCCCGCCCAGTATCTTTGAACGTGACAATATATGTTCCATCAGATGGAACAGACTGGACGGAATCTGGTTCCACAGAAAATTCAGATTCAATCGCGGCTGCAGGATCGCCGTCGACATTATCTGGCGCGAGTCGTAGTTCGGTCCCTCCGACGAACTCCACCCCCAATCCGAGAGGGGTCCCCGTCGCCACATACATCCCTGCGAGGAGAATAAGGGCGATGGCGAGGGCGGAAAGTGGAAGGACGAGAAGCTTCCGATTTGAATATTCACTATAATCAATCTTCTCGATAAGGGACGATACCCCCAATTGTTCCATATGATCGGAGAACGTGTCGAGATTAATAAACCTTCTTGCCTCAAATATGTCGCAACTAATCACCTGAAAAGGCGGTCTACAATGGGAATGCGTGCTAGCACGGAGAGTTCGTCGTCCCGCTCGTCGCGCTCTAATTCCAATGCAAACTCGGCCGCGCGAGTCGCCGCCGTTTCCTGCGATTCCACAGCATCCGTGTCAACTGCCTGTGCCCGCTCTCCCGAGTCGCTGTCGGCCCATGACTTAATAGACAGGTTATCGCCGTCGTCGGTTACAACTACATGCCCGTACTCGTCGTGCCACATCTCCAGCCGTTTCATATCGGCTTTAACGGTCCACTCGTCGCCTAACTGGTCGAGTAGATCAGCGGGGATATCGTCTTGGGTTGGGGCGTTCATAGTGAGAATGACACAATTGGTGTGTATAGGATTTGGGAACCCTTCGACCGCCGCGCATCTCCGAAAATACGTTAACTGGCGAATGAGAACACGCCTCACAGCAGTAGAGTAAGATATAAGTATCTCCCACCCATACACTGCTAATACACTCGTCCAGAGGTACTCACCATGCGCGAACGCACTTCCACTGCGCGACGGTTCGGGTTTGCCCGCACCTTTAGCGCCGCGTTCGCCATGGCATTTGCCTCCAATACCAAGGCAAAAGCCAATTTCTAAACGCCTCTGGGAACACATCTCCCGCGTCCCGCTCGGACCTCACTCAGGTATAGTCCGGGCGTGGACGCGGGGGACCCTGTTTCCGACTTGGGCCCGCACCACACACCCTCGGGTCTGTGGCACGCGGGACGCGCACCGTCACACCGTACAACTACGGGTGTCCAACTCGATAGCAAGCCCCTCACACCCATACCGCAGTTCGAAACGGTTAAGTGTCAACCCACCAAACCTGTGTCTGTCAAAGTCGCAGGCGGTGGGTCCACACCCCCGTTTCACACGGGCCCATAGCTCAGTGGTAGAGTGCCTCCTTTGCAAGGAGGATGCCCGGGGTTCGAATCCCCGTGGGTCCACTTCGGGTTCGGTGGATGACCTCCCTCTGGATGGAAAACAGAGGAAGTTTCCTGAGTGCCGAAAGGCCTCGTTCACTTCTGGTTCGATTCCGGAGGAACCCGTTCGGCTGACACCCGATCATCACTGTCACGAGACGGTTCAATCATACCGCTCGAGCCTACGCCGACTTGCGCGACGCCTCTGGTGCAGGCGTCCCACCTTGTATGCACCATTTCGAGTCCGCTGCCCGACTGCCACGGTGCATGGTCCCATGCCACCCTGTAAGATCTGGAGTACCGACCAGTCCTTCAAGCGTGGCTATCCCGGCAACACGAAAGTGGGCACCGGGGGAGCGATGGGAATATGCTTCCAACGCAAGCTACTGGCACGGGGGAACCATCATAGACGCCCGAAATACGGGCGTGGCGGACCACTTGGGGTCGTAGCTCAATCTGGCAGAGCGCGTCCTTCGCAAGGACGAGGCTCCGCGTTCAAATCGCGGCGACTCCACTCAGCGGGATGGTCTAGAACTCGCTCACTCGGCCACACACCGAGGGTCTAGGACGGCAGGCTCATAACCTGCAGGTCGGAAGTTCGAATCTTCCTCCCGCTATCCGGCGCTCCAGTCGGCGTGCTGGGGCTTATACGGTGCGACCTCATCGTTAATGACCAAGCCGGAAAGCGCCAATCGACCCGTGGCGTGCTGGTTGGTGTGCCAAAACACCCAACCGTCCCACGTCACCCCGTGGGCGCGTAGCTCAGCGGCAGAGTGCCTCCTTTGCAAGGAGGATGCCATGGGTTCAAATCCCATCGTGTCCACTCAGCGGGGTGGTCTAGCCTGCTCCAAGGACACGAGGTTCATATCCTTGAGGTCGATGGTTCAAATCCATCCCCCGCTACTCCACTCGGCAGGTGTCGCGCGGTGGAGAAGCCACAACAGAAACCGTGGCTTCCAGCCGCGTCGGAAGATCGTGCCTGTCGATGCAACATCCCCAACGATCCGCGGCGGGATGGTCTAGTCTGGCCAAGGCATGGGGCTCATAACCCTGAGATCGGCGGTTCGAATCCGTCTCCCGCTACTCCCCGTCTCCCACAGGAGACGGCACCTCTGCATCCCCCACCGGGGATGTGTTTTTGCTGGGATGGTCCAACTTGGTACGAAGCGCGGCTGTTGACCGCGAGATGAAGGTTCAAATCCTTCTCCCAGCGCTGCGGGCCGGACGCCGTGACCCGGTTGCGGCACTCGACTTTTAATCGAGACATACCGCGGGTTCGAATCCCGCCCGGCCCTCTCTGGCTCGATAGCCAAGCTTGGGAAGGCACCGTCCTGAAGAGGCGGTACACTCCTCGGTTCAAATCCGAGTCGGGCCACTTGCGGTGGGGTTATGTCGGTGTCGTCCTATCCCGAAGCCTCTTGTTGGGTCAGTCAATAGTAGCCGTCAACAGAGGGAGTCAATATGACTGATAAACAATTAACCGCAGAAGAGGCAGAGCAATTCCTCGAACTGTACGAAAAGCTGCTGGCCGACATGGAGACCATGTTCGAAGAGGCGAACTTCGCCAGCGAATCCAACCCCCAGTTCGAGGAAACATGGGGCGCGCCAGAGGCCGAAGCCTACGTCTGGTACACCCGAAACAAATATCGGCGATTCATTGAACACGCGTACCTCGATGCTGACGGGGACGACGCCGACTAACCCTCCTGTTGTCACGGCTCGGTAGCTCAGCCCGGCGAGAGCACCCGACTGAAGATCGGGCATGGCCGCGGTTCAAATCCGCGCCGAGCCACTCGCGGCGCGGTGTGACTCTCTATCGACTCCCCCTCCCGTGGAGTCATGACTGGTATTCCATCCAATTGGACGAAACAGAACGTCACGCCGAAAAGCCGCATCTACTGGAGCGAGGAGGGCGATATCCTCGTCCAAAGCGATCATATCATCCTCCACCTGCGCGATGGTACGCTCGAAAACTCGTTTTTCGGGCTGACGGGGCAACATTCCTACGACCGCGCGCGGGATATGATCAATCGCATCCATCGCTCCAGACAAGACGACGAGTAACGGGCGGAACCCGTTTCCTAGTCGGGGTAGCTCAACTTGGTAGAGCGCGCCGCTGTTAACGGCGAGGTTTGACGGTTCGAGTCCGTCCCCCGACGCCTTATGGACCTCTCCCATGACCCAGACGAGATCATCGCAATGCTGGATGATCTTCAACAAGCGTACGAGACTGTCGAGGCATCGGACGACGCCGACGCGATGGCACGGATGGACGCCGACATGAAGGCGACGACACTCCAATCAATCAGACGCGATGTGGACCGATTCGGCGGTGGCTGACCACCGCCCGTGGGCTGGTAGCGTAGCAGGCCAACGCAGGTGGCGACTCCGGTCCGTCCGATGACCGAGATCACGCCCGAACGCCAATGCCAGCGTTCGGGTCGGTGTCACGAGAGTACACGACCGCCCGCGGGTTCGATTCCCGCCCAGTCCGCTCTCATGGGGTCGTAGTTCAGTGGGAGAACGTTCCCTTGGCAGGGGAAAGGCCGCGGGTTCAAATCCCGCCGACTCCACTCGGGTCAATTGCGATATAATTGAATTCGGCAGCCGCAATTGATTTCCAATTATCGGCCGCGGGCTCGTAGCTCAGCTTGATAGAGCACCGCCCTCGCAAGGCGGAGGCCCCGGGTTTGAATCCCGGCGAGTCCACTGCGGGAGTCACGGACCAAAGCCGTAGAGTTCAGCGAATTCCTCTGGCGGCTTTGGAACGGTGATCCGCACATCGTACGGTTCCCAGTGCTGCTGGATGGCGTACTCAGAGATGACGTCCTGCTCGACGGCCTCCTCCCGTGCCCGCTCGTACGCGCTGTCGTGAGATGGCTTCTCATCGGTCGTAAACGTCACCGACCGCGTCTCCGAGGCAGCCGACGCGGGAACGCCGACCGGTTTGAACGAGACGGTAACGTTGTACTCGGGCGGGGTGTACTCTGGAGGCACCATCGTCGTGTGTAGTCTCACGCCCTTCGCAAAGGCATTGGGTGCGCTGCTTGTTGTCTGGTGGTCCCTCGTGGTGAGGGAACTCGGCTGTTACCCGAGATGTGCTACTGCGGGCAGCGAGCAAGGCATGGAGCCGCGGGAGGCCCTTAACCTCCGTCATTGCCGGGTTCGATCCCCGGGCTGCCCTTTCCACGACGGCTACCCCCGTGCGAACGGGGCTGTCGTCGTGAACGCGGCTGGTAGGAGACCAGTGGTCGGACTACCGCCGTCGGTGGCTCCGAATCGCTCCTGCTGCCCGTGGTAGGGAAGACGTACACGGGATTCGATGGGGCGCGGAAAGTCGGCGTAATCCGTCCGGGTTCCCGTTGGGAACGCGAGGGCGTCGTGGGTTCGAGACCCACCGTGTCCGCTTGCGGCACGGCGCAATCGAATCGTTTACCCCACTCGAGGGAGACTGTACAGATAGGGGCCGGTAGCTCAGCTCGGGAGAGCGTCTGGCTTTTAACCAGACGGTCGCGCGTTCAAATCGCGTCCGGCCCGTGGATGACTGATACTGAACCAACCCCCGAGGAGCTTCGCGCAATCGCCGCTGGAGAGGTTAACACTGGTGCGAACGAACGCTGTCCGTTCTGTGGAACGACGAAGCTCGTCACACGGCTTGGCGATCATCTTCTCGACCGGCATCGCGAGGAATTGTATCGGGCGATTGCAATGTACAAAGAATAGTGGACGAGGATTGGTGCGCTGGATAACATTTAACCTTGTGCGGTAATAGATGAATAGTGATGAGTGAGGAGGACAAACGAACGACGACTAGCCAGCGTCATCGCTGGATACTCCCTCGGCGTCCGTGGCTGAATATTTCTGTGACGAAATGGGACATTCTCGGACTCTTTGTCATGCCGACCCTCGTTATGGCGTTGGTGTTTATGTACTCGCAGCCGAACCCCCGAACGCCGTTTGAGTATGCTCCGGCCGACCCCTCGCTTCTCACGCTATACGGGAGTCATTTTGCGCATAGCAGCCTGTATCACCTCAGTGCTAACATGGGGATGCTGTGGCTCGTCGGTGGAACGGCATTTCTTTTGCTATGCGCCTGTGGGCGGAAGCGACTGTATTACTACACGTTCGGGTCATTTCTCGTGCTGCTTCCCATTGTGGCTGCTCCCGTCCTCCATGCGTCTGTTCTCCATTTCAGACCAGAGCAATACGGGACCGTTGCGGGCGTCGGCTCGTCGGGGATTCTTTCGGCACTCGTCGCGTTTCTCGGGCTCGCGACCGTCGTGTATCTCCGGGATCGCGTTGTTCCGTCACTTCCAGTGCTTCCGTTAGGAACGCTGCTTGGGGTCTCGGGGTTCGTTACTCCTGCGGTCGTGCGCGGCTGGGCAGGCGCGATTGGGGGAGCCGCGATACTCGCGTTGGTCGGTTCGGTTGGATATAGTGTCTGGCGTGTGTATGAGGCCCGAACGCGTTCGACGGTCACTGGTCGTCGGCTGCTCGCTGCACTGATCGGTGGCGGTATCTTTCATGGCTATGCATATTGGATGCTTGCGCACAAGGACCCCGGAATGGGGTTCGACATGCATCTGGCGGGGTATATTGTGGGATTGGGTCTCGGTCTCTGTATCATCGGTGCTGCGGAGTTAGAAGACGGTTCGTTATCCTCAATTCGGGGGACCGAAACAGACGGGCTTGCTGAGTGGGCACTTTGGGGAATACTCGGACTTGTCGCGGGGTTGTGTGCCCTGTCCGTGATCCCCGCAGTGATACATCTCATTCAGTGATTCTACGAAGTAAAATCTAAGTGACTCTACGAAGTAGCGTCAACCATGACAGATCACGAATGTGAGAAATGTGGTCGGGAAGCGATCCGCCGTGAACCTGAAACGGGGGAGTGGCTGTGCGACGAACACTCCCGGGAGCGTTTCACCGAGCGGCACGGTTAAACGCTGGTGACACCCCGCCTCAATAATGATTTTAGTAGCCCTACTCCCGTCAGGCTCATATGACCGAGTCGCCCGATTACCGCGCAAAGATCAGACAACAGTATGAGTTATCGGACCCGCCGCAGGACGAGACAAGCCCAGAAGAGTCCACGACGATGGCGGAACTGGGATATCCAGACGCTGAGTTTAAGACAGTGCATGTAACTGGCACGAACGGGGCTGGGTCGACGAGCCATTTTATTAGCGAGGTCCTGACGCGGTCGGGATATACGGTCGGGCAGTTTAGCGATATCAAGGTGATCGAACAGGGTGGCCGCGATTTCTTTCGCATCGATGGGCGTCCCATCTCAGGGGAAGACATGCTGGAGTTGGCCGACGAAGTGACACAGCGTGTCGAGACGACGGAGGAATGGGAGATGTTGGTAGCGATGGCGTGTGTGTATTTCGCGCGTCATGATGTCGATATTGCGGTGTTCGAAGTCGGGGTGGGCGGGAAAAACGATGCGACTAATATGATCGAGAACGACGTGAGTGTGATTCCCAGTGTGGGGCTTGACCACGCCGACCGATTGGGGGATAGTATCGAATCGGTTGCCCGGCACAAGGCGGGGATCTTTGGCGAGGGGTCAGTAGCAGTCGTCAACGGTCCTGACGAGGCGCAACGCGTGGCACGGGAGATTGCCGATACAGTGGGGGCTGACTTTTACACGCCCGCAACACCCGTTCGGTTTGAATGTGAAGACAATGATTCGGGCTATACTGCTGAATATGCGGGGGAGCGGGTATCGACACGGTTTATCGCCGAGTTCTACTGTACAAACATCAACACGGCAATGACAGCGCTGGGAAACAGTTCATTCGAGATCGAGGCGGAGGCAGTACGTGAAGTTGTATCCGCGTTCCAGATGCCCGGGCGGTCAGAACTACTATCAGATCTAACCCCGGCAGTATTGTTCGATGGGGCGCACAATTCGCACGCAGCGTCCGAATTAGCGAGGGCGGTGGCGCGGCTCCCCATGAACGCGGAACGCACCCTTGTGTTCAACGTGCTTTATTCAGACGACTGGGAACAGATGCTCGGCGAACTCGACCCCCACGTGGATCGGATCATTGCGACGGCTAGACAGGACATCCCAGAGCACGATAGGGTCGAACAAATCCTTACCGATGAGATATCGACCCCCGCAACGCTCGAACCCGATCCACGTTCAGCATTTGGCCTTGCATGTGATCAGACGGACGGAGCAGGCGTTGTTATTGTTACGGGGTCATTTCAGCTTTGCAAGAAACTACGGCCGAATGTAGTCGAATCGGAGACAGAGAGACCATGGATGGCATGCGGACTCGGAGAATAGCCACGATCTCATTCAGCGATTCCAAACGATAACCATTCTTCAAATTCCCATTCGGACGTCCCGTCGGCTGTCGCGCGGAACCCCTCGCAAAGCGGCACATCGACCTCAAACGCATCATCGGCGTCCCCGCCAGTAATGTATGCATGGGCTGTCGAAATTGACGTGTGATGGCCGACGATTAGAATTGTCTCGTCCCCATCTCGGGCGGCAACCAGATCATCGAGAAATTCGCCGACGCGTTGGTAGACATCGCCAAGACACTCCCCGTTCGGGAAGCGTGTCCATGCCGCATCGGGGTTTGAAGCCGCGTATTCGGGGTTGTTCTCGATAAACTCATCAAGAACGTGGCTGGTCACATCGCCGAAATCCTGTTCGCGCAGACGGGGATCGGTGCCCATCGGCGCATCAATCTCCATATGTTTGGCGGTGTCTTTGGCGCGGGAAAGGTCGGAAGTATATATTACATCGATGTCGAACTTGTCGCGAACAGCGTCGCCGAGTTCGGCTGCCTGTTCCTCGCCGCGCGAGGCGAGATCGGTATCTGTGTGGCCTTGGACGGAGTCCGCGTGCGTATACAGGGTTTCCGCATGTCGAAGGAAGATGACGTTCATATTCTAATACCAATCAGCTTTAATGCAAAGATATTCTGCCAATATAAATTGCTGCGACGGCCGATGGAGTCTCCACTCGTCCGACACATCCCCCAGAGTGAATGAAAAAAAGCCCATATGTGCGTACCCCTGTCACACCTGTATATGCCCTCCTGCAAGAACTGCGGGGCACAGTTTCCCAATACGAAGGTTATTGATGGAAACGTCGAAATCTGAGTAGCCGCCAATACTGTCTGGATTGTTCCCCGTTTGGTGAACACAACACGCGTCGGCTTCATATAACCGAGGCCGACGAACCAGAGCGTGTTTGCGATGACTGCGGTCGCACGTTCGCCTATGATCGGTCGAAGGGGCACCGACGCACGCGGTGCAATTCCTGTCGGACAAAACAGCGCCACATCCAACGGAAACGGCAATTGGTGGAGTTATTCGGCGGGGAGTGTTCTGAATGCGGCTACTCCGACTCAATGAGTTGCTCAAAGTTTGTTCGTCCTAACTTCTTCATCACCTTTCGTGCCGTCGCTTCGGCATCCGATGGGTCTTGACAGAATTTCTGCGTGTACGCTGCTCGAATCGTGATGCGTGTATTCATTGCCATACACATCCTTTCATAGCCGTTCCTAAATATGTTAGTTTGTTGAAGGGACTCTGTTCCGTGTGCCGTCCCAGACTTGGCTACTGTCCCGTAATCGCGTTCGGTATTGAGAAGAATATCAGGGAGTTCTTCAGCCGACCTCCTCCTCTTCGCTTAATCCCACTGTCGGTTTTCTCGTTGCCGTTCCCACGCATCTACCGACCCATAGAGTCGCTTGATAAGTTCTCTCGGGTTCTCCTTTGCGAGAGTCTCGGCGTTCTCTACGATGTCCAGCAAGTCAGGGTTCTCGTCGAGTTCATCCTCATGCCAATGGGCAACTTCGTAGCGATTCCCGTCATCGATTTCGAGGACTGTGACTGTATCTTCACCGTATTGCACACGGAGATTCATACACAGTCGTTACTCTCCCTCGCCCAAAGGTGTTTGGTACTGAACAACTTGTTTTATCAGAGGGCCTCCCGGGAATCGAACCCGGCACAACTTGGTTAAAAGCCGAGCGCACCACCTTGGTTTGCCTGCGGCCCGCAATGGACACGGACGGGAGTTGAACCCGTGGCGTTCCCCTCGCAAAGGGGATGCTCTCCCAGACTGAGCTACCGGCCCTGTCGGATTTATTGAGCGCCCATCCCTGTGAGGGCGCATCGGCGCTGTGCCAGTTTTCTGTCGTGGTCGGACAAATGAAGCAGCAGGGATTCGAACCCCGAGCTTCTCCCTTGCGAGGGGAGCGTTCTACCAGATTAGAACTACCGTCCCGAGAGGGCTCGACGGGATTTGCACCTGTCTCGCCGCCCTCACCTTTCATCATCTTGATCCCAGTGAGAAGGAATTCAGCCTTTGCGGGAACGACTACAACCGAAAGTGGAAAGATGTCCTCGAAGAGGAAAAAAGTGCAAACTCCTCTGCCAAAACTGCCATGAAGCGTGTCATTGCACGCGGTGTTCTACGGCGGCGGAACTGCCTCGTGCGTCTCGCGCGGACCGATGCCGATGGGATGTGGTCGAGACCGCAGAGCGCGGGCAACGACAGTGATTGCCATTTCTGGGAACCTCGATCAGCTACTTAATGGGCAAGATAACCCGTTGTCTGCCCGAATCCCGCCATTAGGGGGAACCGACTCGTCAGATAATGTCAGCAGGAAGTATTCACATCGATGGATATAAGTTACTGCGGATTGCACTTCCCCTGCAGTCAGCGGGCAACGCAAAGGCCCAAGTGGGGAAACTCTCTTGGCACACCGTGCGTTCGCCCTCACTGGCAGTTCTGCACCCTTTCATACCGCGTTTTGGTTAGCAGAAATTCTGCGTGATATAGACCGTGTTGTCGTCAGTTATGTGCACCCCGATTCCCTCAACGGCCCAATTTCCGCTTAGGATATTTTTGCGGTGACTAGAGGACTCCATCCACCCCTCAACGATTCCGTCCGCTAGTTCGCTCTGTGTTGTGTAGGTTTCTACTTTGCCGTCGGAGGTTTCCACGGGGACGCCATACGCTGTTTTTGCGAGATTTTCTCCGCCATGAGAGACTCTCAGGTCAGTAATTTTGCGATTGCATTCATATCCCGCAGCCTCATATCTATCTCTAAATGTATTCCCGCTCGGAGATCTATGAGCAAAAAACCCGTCTTCTGCCATGGTTTGGCTGAAGTTGTCGGCTATCAGTTGGAGGTCCTTGTCAAATGTTAGTGGAGAAAGACCTGCTTCCACCCGTTTTTCGTTAACAGCGTTATGAATTTCGTATTCTAGACTTGTTTCGTTAATCGGTTGAGGCGAAGGAGAGGTTGCGTCAGAAAACAGAGTGCCTGCGCCAGATATGCTGCCAACTACTACCAGTGCGCCAAACACAAAGAGCAAGCTTTGCGTTCGACCGGTACTCTCCGAGAGCATGTAGTTTATCTAGTTAATTATAAGTGAATAAATATATTTGCCTCCCATCTATGCATTCCACAGATACGTGGTAACAAAAGCGTCCGTGTCATACCAAAAACTAATAATGAGAACACAGACTATTCCACTATGGAATATGCATACGCCGTTTTGCTTCTCAATGAGGCTGGGAAGGAACTCAATGAGACAAATATCACAAAGGTTCTCAAAGCGGCCGATGTGAGCGTAAACGAGTCGCGTGTTAAGGCACTGGTAGCGGCGCTCGAAGAAGTTGATGTCGATGGAGTCGTTGACACTGCGGCCGCGCTTGAAGATGACGAAGACGAAGAGGATGACGAAGACGAAGAAGAAGTCAAGGCCCTCGACAGTGCCGAAGATGACGATATCGCCGGGGAACTCGAAGACAAGCGCCAACCACTCGATAGCGCAGATCCGAGTGACAATCCTGAACTTTCTGCAGTAAGCGAATCGGGGGTTGAATCAACCGAGGACACATCTGGAACCTCAGATGAGGAGTCCGTGGAGGAAACCACCGAAGATGAGATTCATGACATCCTCCGTGGTGAAGATATTGATGTTGGCGAAGACGTAGATTTCGACGATATTCTCGACGATGACTTCGAGCCCAGCGAGGAAGATTTGGATGATATAAACGTCGAAGAGATCATATCTGATGACTACGAGGAATCGCTGGAAACAGATGACGACGCGGACTCCAACACCGACACAGAATCCGATGATGCCGTTGCGGTTGGCGGCGTAGACACACAGACCGACGACGATGACGATAACGATGATGATGATGACGATGACGTCGTTGCTGTCGGCGGTATTGACGAAGACGAGGACGAAGACGGAGACGGGGATGGAGACGATGACGACGATGACAGTATCCCCGTCTTTGGCAGTGATTCAGAAGCACCGGCGACAGAGTTTTCGGAAGACGACGAGGCGGAGGAGGACCTAGATGAGATCACGGATAACGTCGATGTGGATAATATTGATCTTGATGCCGAAGAGGATATCCCGTACTTCGGTGACGAGGGCGAGGATATTCCCGATGCAGACCTCAGTGAAATCGACGAATTAGATCTTGATGATGTCGATGCCGACGACATCGATCTCGACGAAATTATCGATAATGCGCTGGCAGAGGACACCGAAGACGATGATTTCGAACCGCAAGACGAGGAAGAGGAAGAGGACAACACCGATGAAGAAGAATAAACGAGACTGTCCCCATCTCATCCCTGAATAGGAGCAAAATATAAGTATATGCTCTCCATTTGTTAAGATAGCCATGACCGTTCACGACCTCGCTCTGGTGGACGCCGCTGTCCGCGAGCGACGCGTGAGCGCGTCTGTCGCAGGGGAGTTCCAACGCCTGCAACGAGTCTTCTAAAATCGGCACCAGTCGGTGCTGTCCCCAACCGCTTGCCCAACTGGTGGGCGGTCGGGTATGGTTGGTAAATTTCCGAGAGATACGTGTCTACATCGCAGTGCCGGGCGCTGTTGGCCACGGCGGGCAGGTTCTGAGCCTGCTGAGTCGGGTTCAACCCCCACGGCACTACCTACACAGTCCCGTGGTGTAGCGGCCAAGCATCGTGCCCTCTGGAGGCACGGACACAGGTTCGAATCCTGTCGGGACTATCCATAGTGGTATGGGGTAGCGGCCAAACCTGTCGGTTTTTGGGACCGACGCCCTCGGTTCGAATCCGAGTACCACTACTGTAGTCCCAGAGTCCCCGCTGGCGAGGGACGCGGGCCTTTGGAGCCCGAGATCGTGGGTTCGATTCCCACTGGGACGATATAATTCCACTAAGAGATATGAGCAAAGACCTTGCAGATCGGTTTGACCGTGATCTGTCCGCCAGTGATGAGACCATTGAACGATTTAACGAACTTATGTCTCAGACCCACGAGTGGACCATTACCAACCCAAAAGAACGAATAGATGCAGATCTCAACAGCGAGTTCGTTGCCGCGGAGGTTGAATCATGGGAGGATCTATGGCACCACTACGATGCGTAGGATGGGGCTCTCAAAATGTAAGCGACGTGTCTGTGCCCGTACAGTCCGTAGGGTAGCGGCTTATCCTCTCATCTCATGGTGTGACAACGCTGGTTCAAATCCCGCCGGAGGCACCGTTGCTTTGTTAAGAAAGATATTCACTGTATTCTGATGCGAATGCGCCCCATGGCATGGACTGTGGAGGATCGTCATCGCCAAACGGAGTATAGGCGTCTTGTCCTTCTGGTGGATCGCGCTCGAAAGAAAGGACCCCACTGGCCGATGTCCCAGCACTCTGATCTTCTGCACTGCACTTTCGACATTGCCAGAGTGGGATACCATCGGCAACGTTCGCGAGTTTCATGATACCACCACAGCCATCGGTACATTCACGGACTTTGACTCGTGCCATACTCTACCTATTGACAGCGACGCCTATAGGCGTGAGGGGGTATCGAGCCTGAGGCATGGCCCTTGGAGACCTCATTCAGACGGGTACTGTCCCGTCTGTAGCAACTGTGTCAACTTGCTCTTCACACAGTTACAGCGCGGAAGCCCACGGCTTTAGCCGTGGGAGGAAGCGCGTTCTGCGAGACTCATCCGCGTCCATACAGCCCGCCGACATCCCCACGCCCGCCCCATAACGCTTACAAGTCTCTACACCGAGTCTACACGTATGGCGCGTGCCCGTCGCACCGCGATCATCCCGCTCGAACACCCCACCAGCGACGAGCACGCCCGCCTCCAACACACCCAAACCAAGTACCAGTACTGTCAAAACCAAGCCGCCGACTACTGCTGGCCGAACACCCCAAAACAACCAGACGACTTGAAAACGAGTAAGGGAGACGCCGAAGACGCGCTCTACCACGAACTACGCAACGACACTGACGAGCAATTGCACGGCAATCTCGTCCAAAAAGCCATCAAAGACGCCACGTCCGCGATGAGCACGCTGCAAACCCACTGGGAGAACGGCTGGCGCATCAGCAAACCCGAATGGAGCGCCGATGCCGACGACTGGACGATGACCTACGATACCAAGGCGGCGACGATCAAACGCTACGAAGTCCAACTCGCCACGCTCGGCGACCCCGTCACCCTGCAATACAACACGCCAGCCAACCTCGAGAACACCACGTACGGCAAATACATCGTCGACTACCGGTGGCGGATCAAGTCGAGCAAGCTTGTCTACCGACACGGTCGCTACTGGTTGCACGTAAACGTCGCCCGCAATTATAGCGATACGCACTGGACACACCGCGAGGAATCCGTTGACGAGTACGAGGTTTCGAACGCGCCAACTGGGGATACGATTCGTGTCCTCGGCGTGGACCTCAACGTCAAAGGCTACTCTGCGGTGACAAGTGCGGGCGGCTTCCACGGCAACGCCGATTACTTAAACCACCGCCGCTCTGAGTACGAGAACACGCGGGCACAGTTACAGCAAACCGCCACACGGAGCGCGAATCAACGCTTCCACGAAATCGTCAAATCCCACGCGAACTGG
>SDGW01000341.1_pt1 | contig 19851 bp, 13 predicted proteins | sample 2873831 | NCBI WGS metagenome assembly SDGW01 (sample SAMN08132700, study PRJNA421101) | hypersaline lake metagenome | isolation source: celular fraction 0.22 microns magnesium sulfate-rich crust from ephemeral... | place: Spain: Penahueca Lagoon, Toledo | collected 2011-07
ATATCATACCCCTCGGAATGTCGCTGCCGCAATTTCGGTGGAGGCTAATGAATTGTTGGAGCTCTTTCTCTGGCACGACGATGTCCCGGCCGAAGAGGTACGTCAAGATGAAGATCTAAAAAATCGGGTCGAAGACGAAGTTGCCGACGTGATCATCTATTGTATGTCCCTCGCGATTCACCTAGATTTCGACCTCTTACAAGCTGTCGAGTCGAAACTCGAAGACAACGAAGGGCGATTTGACGAGGACACCGCTCGAGCGATCTCCGAGAACCTCGACGAATGGCAGCGCTCGTGAATTCGGCGGACTAGCGAAAAGGGATACCAGCAGGCGGTTCGCTGACTACCGCCTTCAGTTCTCGAACCCGTGTTTGGAACGGTGCCGCTCGAGGAACGTCGGGTCAGGGTGGAATTCCTCGTTGTCTGGAAGGTTCGCTAAATCCTGCCCACGGAGCGCCTCGAACGTCCGGTATCCATCTGTATCCGGTGCGTGCTTGACGAGCACCTCGTAGTCGTCGGTGATCGCAATCCATCCTTGGTCGAAGGCCCAGTGGTGGAGCCGACAGAGCGCGAGCCCGTTCGAGATCTTGTCGGGGCCTCCGTCCTCGACTGCCTGGATGTGGGAACCCTCGACTTCTGGATTTCCAGATTCCGGACTGACCCGCTTACTTCCACAGACTGCGCACCGATTTTCGTACGCTTGCCGGACCTTCCGCCGGAACTCGTTGGACCTACGAGCTCGCTCTGTGGTCACCGTCCCCCGTTCCCCGCCCGCAGAACCTCTACTGATGGGAGTGAGCTCCCGATCGTCGTCGCCGGACGAGGAGCGATCACGGATTCGGGACTGAGTCGTGGTACCGGGCAGCGGTGGTTCCGACCCACTGTCGGTCTCATATGTTTTGACTGTCCACCCGTCTTCGCGGAGACGAAGACCAGAGAGCAGCTTGTCCGGCTCGGTCAGGCCACTAATCGATCCTTGCGCTGGGATTGAGTAGCCGTATTCGTCCCGCATTTCAGAGAACGTCATCGCGTTTTCGGCCAGTTTCTTCGCGCCGTTGAAGACTTCTGCCTGCGTCTTGTCTTCGACTGGAACGTCTCTGATGTTCTCTGTGTCGCCGAACCAGAAGATTCGCTCGTAATTGATCAACAAGGGCCAATCTGTATCGGTTTGGCCTTCCGCTTCTGCTTGGAGCTCCGCCAACCAGACGGCTCTGTCTTTCGTCTGGGTAGCGTCGCTGACGATGCCGATCCCGATGACGCCGCCGCGGAATTTGTTGAGTTCCGTGGTAGAGATCTGGTCTAAGACTTCCTCGTTCGGTGCTGCTCCATGGAGGAGGTGAACTTCTCCTTCTTTGATGTTCTCCCACTGATTCCGGTATTTTTCGGTAAGTCCCCAGAAGCCGGAGTTGAACGTCGTTACCCAATGTTCGATCGATCCGGTCACCTTCTTGATGTTGTTCGACTTCCAGTGGGTCGAATCTCGTTCACCCAAGAGGGCTCGCTCCGTGTTCTCAAGCTGGGTCAGTTTCTTGCTGATCCGCCCGACGTGCTCGTCAACCGTGCTCCGATCCGTGCCGAGAACGGCTGCGATTTCTTCTCGGGAGAGTCCTGCCTCTTCCTGCAGGAGGTAGATACGAGCCTGTACACCTGTGAGGAGGCCATCGGCAAGCCGGTTAGCCCTGTCGAGGTCAATCAAGTCCTCTACGGTCCCTGTATTCGAACTCATCGTACTCAACCGTATTAGCTAAACAACAATAAAGGCATGGGTGGAATACCCCATGCGTTCCTGAAATCGTATGAGACTGATGGGTGGATTTATAAGTTATCGATGAGGCCTTCCCTGGTTTTCAAGCGATAGCACGTGCCACTCCCTTCGCTGACCTCGAGGTACACCTCCTGGCCGCGATGACCGGACGACTCTCGTCTTCGAACGCCCCCGCTGTCCCAGTCCCTGCTACGATTGGGGGCAGTCCGTGCGGATAAGGAGCAACGCGCCAATCAAGGACTTCAACACGTCCAACCCTCCAATCAAAACAGGGGTCGTGCGCAGACGTTACTTCAGAACGTCGTCATCGATGAGCTGGTCGACGGCTTCCGGCCGGTTGAACGAGTTCGTTTGCCGGACGAACGCCTCCTGAGCAGTCATCTCTTCGACGAGGTGCGGCAGCGGCTCGCTGTCATCGATGTCCTCCTCGCGGCTGGTGGCGGTCTCGCCCTTAATGACCATCTCGTCCGGCACCTCCTCGAAGCGTTCGGAGAAGTAGTGGGTGAGGAGGTTCGCATACTCCCACGCTGCAACCTGGTCCTCATCAGCGTCGAGGAAACCACGGAGAGTTGCGGAGGCTTCCGGGACCTAGCGATCGAACAAAAAACGTTCCGGGAGAGAATTCCGGAGAATGCCTTCTATCCGGCGTTTGAACCCCTCGTAGGATGCCGAAGTACTGGTAGCTAGCTCGGTGGTTCGTAACCTACCCCTGTCAGCAGGACTCCCTCTACCAGTTTCGTAAGTAAACTCTCCGTTGGATTCCATAGCTCCCTCGAGATCGGGATAGACGAGGAGCCCAGGAGTACCGAACTTCGCCTGGTACGACCCTATCTGATACAGATCCTCGCGAGCGGGCCTCGAGTCCACTTTCCACTTCGCGTCGCCAACGAAAACGATCTTCTGACTCTCCCGATCTCGGATGTAGAAATCGGGTGCCATCTGCAGGTGCATCTGTTCGTCTGCATCTTGGAGGAGATACCCGATCGGGTCGTTTCTCACGTCGTACCGTTCGCTATCGACTACCGACTTGACTCCCTCGTAGACGACGCTCTCGAAGGTCTGTTCCATGTTTATCAATAAGGAACTGAACTGGTGTTCCAGCCCCGAGAGATCCTCAACGAACACTTGTCTAAAGATGAGCTCGGCGAGTTCGATCACATCCTCGTAGTAGTCGTTCAGTCTCGTGATAGAGACGGCGTCGAAGTCCTCTATCGTCATCCGTTCGTGCTCGATACGCTGTTCGAGCCGGCCACGGTACCGATTTAGATCGCTCGACAGACCGCTCTCTGTCACCAACGGTCGGAGGCGATGTATCGCGTCGAGGATAAGTTTGTTCTCGACAACTTCGTGGGAGAGCTCGTCGTATCTACACTCGAACTCGGTTCCGGTTGTGCCTTGTCGCTGCAGCTGCCTCTGGAGGTCGAGTTGACCACGTAGATGTTTCTCCGTGGCTTCCTGCTCGATGTATTCTTTCCTGAGACCCCGTTTCAGTACTTGATCGATTTCGGCGAGGAACAGACGCGCCACGACCTCGACGAACGATCGCCCACTCGTGACACTAACGTCGTTTCCGTGTAGAAGCTCTTCGTCGACCCGGCCGACGTAGGCGAGATAGTGTAGCACATTGCAGGGGGCCTTCGGTTGAATGTCCAGCAAGTCCCCACTGGGGAGGCCAAGTACACCCGCATACCGAGTCGAAGCGATCTTCGCACTTCCATCTGCAAGTCGTCGGACTGAGAACTCTTCCTGGGATTCGAGGTACCGGAGATCTTCTTCCGAGAGATCTACCAGTTTCTCTTCTCGTTCGACGAGACGGTACCGCCTCCGGGCACTCATTGGAGTCTTGTGTAGTTCTGACTAGTCCTGTTCAGGAGACTTTCTAGTTCGTGACGAAGCGGCCCCTCATCGAAGTTGTCGATCTCACTTCGTTCGTTGTCGAACAGCGCACAGTTCTCTGTCTCGAAAATCGTCGACTGGAGCCGTTCTAACTCACCGAAGTAGTACTCTTCGAGTAGCGGGAGAATATTGTATCGCCACGCGTGGACGATATCTGAGACGCTCTCTAACCCGAGGAGATACGAGTGACCGACCTGCTTCCCTTTCCCCAATTCTCCAGACTCGAGTACGTTCTTGTTGATGACTTGGAGTGCCGAAACGGAGAGGTCGAGCAAACTGACAAAGGCGGTATCGGCAGAGGCTAGGTCGTACTCCTCTTCGAACACCTCGTAGTTGGGCGGGAACGATAGGAACCCGAACCGGCGCCGGAGCGCCGCGTCAACCAGTGCGATCGAACGGTCCGCGGTGTTCATAGTCCCGATAACGAAGAGGTTCGGGGGTACTACGAACTCTTCTCCCGAATGAGCGAGTTCTACGGTGATCTCTTCGTCCGCATCCTTCCGCTTGTCGAGCTCCAGTTGGGTGATCGTCTCGCCAAATATTTTCGCAAGATTCCCGCGGTTGATCTCGTCGATAACGAGTACGTAGGGAGGAGCATCCTCGTCGTCCGGTTTTTTGTCGTAGGCTTCCTCGGCGTCCTCACATATTTTTTTGAAAACCCCGTCCACGTACTCGTACGAGACGGTCCCGGAATCGCTCTTCTCGGCTGTTAAGCCCTGCAAGAAATCTTCGTAATTGAACGAGGGATGGAACGTGACGAAGCGCAGTTGCTCCGCCTTCGGGGAAACTGTCTCAGATCCAATCCACCAACGAGCGAATCGTCTGGCAGTGTACGTTTTTCCTGTACCAGGTGGTCCGTGGAAGATCACTTGGCCATTCGAACGGAGTTGCGTGAGTATTTCATCGGCGTTCTCCACCTCGAGAGCATTCTGGAAGGGATCTTCTTCGACTTCGATTTCTTCTTCGTCCCGATTCCGAAGAAGTTGGAACTTCACCTGATTCATGTTCTGACGGATTCCGGACGATTCCTGCAAGTCCCGAATCAAAACGACGAACAGTGTTTCTCGAGGTGCAAGCCCGTTCAGTGTTCCAACGTTCAACTCTTCAGCGAGGGTAGTGAGACGATCCTCTGACTGTTCGTAGAGGTTTTCGATTTGATCGTAGAGGAAGTTCTCTTCGAGAGTTGGTTTTGAATTCGGTCCATATCCGCTTAGGGCCGAACTCCACTGACGGAGAATACTCTCCGTAAGCTCTGACTTCAGCCAATTGTCGTGCCCTCGAAGGCTGAGATTTTCCAGGACCTTTTCCGTTGCTTCAGCTACGCCATCGTACTCTGGCGTCTCACCGGATCCACCCGAGGTGCCGACTGGTGAGCCGAATTGTTCGACCCATTCATTGTACTTACTGGAGATCCTCCGGAGGTCTTCTCGAAGGGTGTCTTCGTCGGGCAGGTCGGCAAGAGAGTAGCGCTTGTAGAATATCGTTCCCGGCCCGTACAGTGACGGTCCTGACGATGCGTTTGGTAATTCGATTTCTCCTGCATCGAATCCTTCAACCTCTACTTGCTGGCGGATTTGGCGTGCCCGCCGCCGGAGTTCGTCTATTGCTGCTTGCCTGCCTTCCGTATCTCTGAGGCTCACGACCCCTTGGTTCAGACTCAGCGTGACACGTTCCTCCTGAGGTTCGAAAAGGTAGACGACGTACACACCATCTTGGGTCGAAGTTGTTTCGCGTGGGTCTAGAAGGGCTACCCAAGGGATGGATGTCCATCGACCCTGACCACACGACCCCTTGATTTGTAGTCGACTGTTTTCGGTAACATTCTCTGCGATTTGGGGTATCTCGTTACAAATAGCATCGTAGGAATCGTTTTGGTTTATTCCGCCACCGATATCCTCAACTGGATACCCTTCGAGAGCTACTCTTAGATTTTCACGAAGAGAATTCGTGGGAATACTCATGGTAAATATCGCTTGGCTAATCACATATCGCTTGGCCAGTTATCACTTTCCACTGGGGCGAGCGCAGACGTATGAACGGCTCACGGAAGGGTTCACACGATCCCTTGTTGGGAGAAGAACACAACAAAACGAAGATCGGCAATCTCGTATGCTGTCATGTGGTTGACAGAGATTTGGCAGGAACACTTGGAGAAGGTTCATGAGTATGGTTGGTGAGGTTCGTCGAATCGGAGGGCGACTTCGCGTGTCGTCGCACACCAGAAGGGTTCTTGGGGCCGATCGTGAAGCGGTGGACTTCACCGATCGTCTAGAGGTTCTCTACCTCTCCATCACATAGAGCAGTTCTCATAACAACTCTTCCTCGCCTCGGTCGGTCAGTTGGTATCGAATCCCCCGTCCACCAACGCGTTCACGCGAGACCAACCCCAGCTCGTAGAGCCGACCGACAAGTCCGGAGCGGATGGTACTAGCCTGGGCCGCCGACCAGTCGTCCGAGAGCTCACCAATCCGTTCGCTCAGCGGGTCAGGTCGGTCAATCCCCTCGGCAATCGCATCGGCCACGATCCGCATCGCCCTGGCCTCTTCAGGATGCTCTGCGTCAACGTGGTCGAGGTAGAACCGACGCTCACCCTCGGACAGGGAGTGCTCTACCATCTCGTCTTGCTCATCAAGGAGAGGATTCTCCAGACGAGCGAACTCGAGACCGCTCTTGGTGATTCCAAACTCCCGAGCTTTGGGATCGATATCGACGAACTGTAAGTTGGGGAGCGACCCAGTGAGATCCCCCTCTGAGTCGACCTGACCGACGAAGTGCGTCTTGAACCGGTCTAGTGAGCGCTCAACTTTGTCACCAGTGGGTAGAGCAGCTGAGAATTTCTCGCCGCGCCCGCGACCCATTCGGTCATCTAGATCCTCCAAGTAAAACCCGTACTCGCGCGCGACCTCCGCAGTCTTGTCGCGGAACTGCTTGTAGGGGACGCCGTCTGTGTCCTCGGCGTCCAACCTGATCGCGAGGTGTCGGATCGATAACTTCATCGGGAAAATACGGTTGTATTGCCCCCATAATGGCCCCATGTCGATTCGCTCTGGAGACGGTGAATCAACGGTACGGACGTCGAACTCTCGACGTGGCAACTTCGTCGGCTCTCCCGGATGATCCGCAAATTCAAGATCGGACTGTTTACTCGTTCGCTCGTCCAACGGCCTGTCCTGGGAAGGCGATTCGTTCGTCTCGATAGCTTCGCCAAACGACATCAGCGTCTGTTGCTCACTCGACTCCAGTTCCAACTGCGTCCGGAGCGCCTGCATCAGGAACTCTTCGGGATCCTCGTAGCCGCCGCTCCGCAGAGCCGAGCGAATCTCGTCAACGAGTTCGGGCGGGATATCGACGACAACGCGCATACTACTTCACCTCCCCGTAGATTTCGTCTATCAAGTCTTCTAATTCGTCGTCCAGCAGGACCCCCTCATTGGTCACCGACCACTGGTGGCTGACGGCTTTGGCCGTCCTCTCGAGGACAGTGTCGTCCGGCTCACGGTTGGCGATTTTCGAGAGAAAGCGACCTGTACGTTGCCGTCGGAGGTCCATCCGGTCGAAGATTCGATTCGACCGGTACGTTTGCGCGAGGATACCCTCGGTTTCTGTGTAGTCGTCCTTGTCGCGGCTGAAATCAGCCATGAACCACAGTCGCGAGAACGCGTTGGTATAGAGGTCCTGCGTCGACCCGAGGAATTTCTCTTTCATGGACTTGTGTGTCCGATCCGTCGTGTCACGCGGCCAGCGATACCGGACGAACCCCGGATACCGACCAACGGCAAGGTAATGCCAGATGCGTGGGTCACCCGCCTCTCGAAGCGGAATATCGATGTATTTCCGGACGGCCGGGCCGACGGCAGCGTCAATGGACTCGTCTCCCTTCTTGAAGTCGTTCGACTGGTTCACGACGAAGTCGATAACCTGGTCGAGAGCCGTTAGATTGGCCGTCAGACCGGTGTCGGTTCGGTACTCACGGAGCCGCGACTCCGAGTACCGCTCCTTGTCGCCAGTCATTAGATCCTCGGTGACGAGGATCGAGGCGTTGCTATCGAGCCGGTAGAGTGTGTCGTTGGTCATAGGCTGAGATCCAGTACGCGTTCGAGTGATTCGTGTGGTGCCCGCCGCCGTTGGACGATGGTGGCGACCTGGTTAAGTAGCTCCGAGAGTTCCCCTGGCTGCAGCATTTCTTCCACCTCGTCCGGGGACTTCGACGCGAAGAGGTCTCCACAGACCTCGGTGAGCATCTTCTCCTGCCACGGGTACTTCGTCTCGCCGTGAACGACGTATAGCTCGGCTGCCTCCAGGACGAACTGAGTCATGATCTGAGTACCGAACAGATCGATGACCAGCTGTCGGATTCGCCCGCGACCGTGCTGTCCCTTGTCCTCGAAGAGCGACTCGAGATACCCGTGGTCAGAGTTGATGTACAATCTGGGCGAAGTTTCGTCCGTCAGGTCGAGGTACCACATATTTTCACTGTTGGCCGGGATCATCGGATCGTCGAACGACTTAGGGATAGTCGGAAGGTTACTAGATTTGCCACCGAGCGGTTCGTCGACGTACACTCTCCCGTGAGGACTGTTCGCGAGTTTCTTGCCGACCTGCTCGGCGAACGGGACCCCCGTGTGTCCTGCCGGTTGCCCACCAAGTGGATCCATGCGAACCAAGAACATGGTGAGCTGTACCTGACCACGGAGCTTCTCGTACTCCAGTTCGACGGGCCCCTCGTGTACACCAGCCGAGACCGGGCGACCTTTAACGACGCTCAGGAACCGGTAGTGGTTGGTCGGGCAGTAACCCTCTACCACAAGCGCGACGTCGTCCGACGTGCCAGAAGGGATAACACGGTTGAGAATCTCGTCGGTAACCGTCCCACGAACCGTGAGAGTAGCCACATCCCAGCTTCCCTCGTCCTCCTCGATCAGATCCAGCGTAAGCGTGTCGTCGGGCGTCTGACTCGACCCACCGTCGAGCGTATAAGAGACGTACTCGAAATCCAGCGGCTCTCTGGCGTACCGGTACGGGTACGCATCGAGACGAGTAATTCCCTCTTTCGGGCTCGAACTCACGACCCACCACCTCCGGTTAGGTCGTAATCGAAGGCGACCCGTGTCTGACCAGCGAGAACCTCGTCACTCACGGGGTCGGAAGTCAGTTTAAACTCGACCTGTGTGGTGCTCGAATCGAACTCGAACGTCACGGCTCCGTCGTCTGTGTACGAGTCGATCTTCTGTGGTGAGTCCCAGTCTGAGATATCGATCTGGTCGATAGTCCGGTTGGACCCGTCGACTTCGTCGATCGACAGTGTCAGGCTCCACGAGTTACTGGGCGACGAGTCCAGAGTGAGTCCACCCTCGTACTTGTGAGCCCCGTCGTACATGCCCTCAACCCAAACCTCGTCGAACGGGTAGGAACGGGGACCTGGACCTGGACCTGGTCCTGGCGGCCCCGTTTTGCCGTGGTCGTCTTCGAAGAATGGGAATTCTTCGCCGAGCGTGTCGACTCGGTCGTCAGTCTTGGTTTGAGCACCACCAAGAATTCGCTGGAGTGCTGTCTTGACGTCGGATTTGAGGAACGAGGTGATGCGCTGTGAAGGGTTGTCGTCGTCGTAAGTCTGGGCCAGCTTCTGTGTCGGCTTCTCCCAAGTGTTGTGGGCCTCCGGCTCGGCGTCGCGGAAGAAGGACTCAATGGCCTGGTCGGCCTCGTCTGGGATGTCGGCAGTCGCCAACCCCGCGGTGTGCTTAGCTCCACCTGCGATGAGGAGCGCGTGGAAATCCTGCCCTGTCGTACGTGAGGCTGACCCGTAGTTCCGATACTTGACGATGTGCCCAGCTCCGCGGAACATAGCGACATCGTTGCGGTACTTGTCGAGGTCAGTTTCGTCGTCCGCGAGTCGAACGACGAGCGTCAGCGTTCCTGTTTGGGCGGGCGCGGTTTCAGTCGGCGGGACAGTGAAGTTCACCTCCTCCACGGCCACCGAGCCAGGCTCGCCAAACTCATCGTCCGGGTCCTCCCACGACGCGTAGGCCTTGAGATATGGAGCGACGCGGTTGACCGTCTCGGGTTCGACGGTCTGGGGCGATGCATCCGAGGGCCCCTGAACCGTTACCTCGATGCCGTCGTCGACGATGAGTGGCCAGTAGTACATCGCGGCCGCTTCGTAGAGCCCCTCCACGATCTCCTCGGGCGAGCGCGTGCGGCGTGTCGGCTCTCTGAACCCCACGATCAGTGCCGTCGTGCCGTACCCACCGGCTCGATCAAGGTGTAAGGTATTCGCGAGTTTGTCGGGAACATCATGCAGCGCGACCATCCGGTCGTGAGTGCCATCGTCGACACCGAGCCAACCGCCGCCTTTGTACTCCTGTCCGCCTACCTCGTGATCGGGCAGGTCCAGTCGACCTACGAGCTTCGGCTCGTTTTCCTCTTCAGGCAAACTGTGAAACAGGACGAGCTTGAACCCGGAGAATGCCCAGAGTACGGACGCCCCGACGCCGTGGACACCACCCCCTTCCTTCTTCGTCGAGTCTGCGAAGTCCTTCACGAGGGAGGCGTAATTCGTCCCCCGGCTGTCCTCGTCGCCCTCGAGGCCGACTGCGTTGTAGTCTTCGACCCCGAGTATGTGCAGCTCGCCGTCGTGAATCTGGTCGAGGACCTTCTGGACCCCGAGCTTCTCGTCGTCCTCCGCGACAGCCTCGAGATGGGGTTCTAATTCGTCCCAGTCAATGGCCTGCTTGAACTCTTCGAGGCCCTCACCTTCCCGTAAACACTCGAAGAAGAAGTTGATCTGCGGTACTTCACCGTCCTCGCGGGCATCGTACGTGTTCTGGATGAGCTCCCGCGGAAGCGTCTCGAGGACGGAATCAAGCGCGAAGTCTGTCTGCGGTAGACCCACGAATGTGTCCTCAGAGTCCAGCTTCGAAAACGATTTGTGTAATTTGTGTGCGGGCATATTTTCTGTGTGTACTATGTGTATACCCACTTCGACCACATAAATCATTCGCCCAGCCAACATTTAACCGAGCGTGGTTAAAATACAGTACCCGCTTCGATAGTAGTATCTACCCTCTCTGGACCTTCTGGGAGGTTTTTACAGTCTGGGGCCTTTCGATTGCTTCCAGCTCCATCACCTCGGTGTACTGTCCAAGGACTCGTATTCACATGTGTAAAAGAATGCAAGCAAGGGTTGATCCTGTGTTGCCGTGTTTAGGCAGGGTCACGTAAGGCACGCTGAGCTTGGACCTTGGCTAGGGCCAGGTTTACTCGGGATCGGACATCCTGCTATCCCTTATTCACTCCAGTGAGAGTAGCCTTCTTATCGTCTGAACTATGCCATCATATCAATCCTTATTGTGAACCATTCTCGCATTTGAATCATGACTTCCGGGACGTGTCCCGAATGTGGCATGAATATCCGTTCGGGAAGAGGCCGTTGTCCAAATTGTAATCAAGTGCTCGTTTCTAGAAATGGTGAGGTCGCCAGCGGTGGTGAATTCGCTAAAAACGAATTTGTGACCACCCTCACCGGCAAACTCGAAGCTGCACCTATAGACTTTTCTGATGATGTCGATATCGAGAACGTGGCGAACGAGATTGCCGATGAAGCCCTCGAAGTCCAATCTGAAATCGATTCTGACACCCTTCGAGAAGAGATTCGAGTTCTCTCGAAAGAGATCGAAAGCCGCACTGATGAACTAAGCAATCGATTAGAGAGGCTTGAGGCCGACCTTCCACAATTCGAACGAAAATTCGATCACGTTCAAGAACGATTTGCAGATATTCGGGCCGAGTTAAGCCAGATACAGGTCGATATCAGGAGGTTCCCTCCGGTGGACACAGGAAGAGAACCTAGCTCTTCCGAAGGGTGGGCTCACCGATTGCAAAAGGTCGAAGATAACCACGAGGTGATTGTTGCAGATCTCAACTCATTGGAAGCCGACCTCAACGAGTTCGAGGAATGGTTCGACAACATCGACCTGAGAATCGACGACATCGAGTCCGATGTGAAGTCGCTAGAGACGAGAACTGAAGATATCTCGACGACCGTCGATACGCTCGAGGCGAGACTGAGTAGTGATACCGATCTAAAGGACGGAAGACCCTCTTTTGCTCACCGGAGCGTAATCACAGAGCTCGATCAGATAGAGACGGAAAGCCAGCAAGCTCGTGAGAAGATAACTGAGATACAGCACTGGATTACGTTTGTCGATACTGACCATCCGATCTCTAAGGATCGTCTCGATGATCTAGAAGATCGGCTTGACGAGGTAGATGTAAGCCGAGCCGACAGCGCAGAAACGATCGAACGACTCAGAGAGGAGTATATCGACGCAGAGATCGATGAACTCCGATCTCGTCTGGAAACTCTTCAAGATCGGGTCGCTAGAGAAGAGGCTCAACTCCCTACAATCGATCAGGAATTCGACCACGTCGAAAGGCGGTTCGATCACTATCACGAACAGCTTTCCAACATTGATAGTAGGATTGAAGAACTGGATCAGAAGGTAAGCGACAAATTCGATCCTGCGACCCTCGACAGAAGTCTCTTCGGTCTCTTACATTGGTGGGAGAATGAGTTCAACGATGAGTACGAGTGGATCGACGAAGAACTTGAGTCTCTTGCCGAGGAAACCGATGGACTCGATCGCTGGATCGAGGATATCAGTCTCAGAATCGATGAGCTCGAGAAATCGGTGGTAGAGCTGCGCTCTCGCACTCAACAACTCAACGAAGAGATTACAGCTTTCGAATCAGAACTAGATGAGACTGCAGAATCGTACGAGACACTGGAACAGAGGATGAAAGAATTCGACGACGAGCGACAGGTAATCATGGCCGACCTCGAGGAGGCAATGGCCATCCACTCGGAACTCGATCGAAGACACAGCCATACCTGTGGGTCAGAGGTGGATGCTGCACAACGACTTTCCGATCTGGAAAGTCGACTAGACGGGTTAGACGAAGAATGTGCTACCATCGAAGACGATACTCACCGTATCCGAGATGAGTACTTCGAGAATCCAGAATGGCAGCTAAACCGGATCGAGTACAGGGCTGAGGCCGTCGAACCAAGAGTTGATAGAAAGCGAGTAAAGGTCGAAATAACGAGGCTCCGTACTCGGTGGGACGAAGGTGATATTTCTTCTGCTCAAGTCCTCTCGCGCGTCGAGCATATCGAAGCTAAATTAGGAGACAGGTCTTCCGCCCCGTCCAGTGATCCCGCGCCAGATGCAGAGAAGGTTCAAAGTGGCCCCGATACAGCGTACGTTCAATCTCTCAATAGCATGGAACTCGATATCGGTACGGCGCTAACCGTCCTCGCGGGCGTCGGGTCAGCAGCCATCGCCAATGACCCCACTGCGACCGGGACATTCCTTATCGGGTTATGTGGTACACTATATGATAAAACGAAATCGTCGATTCGAACCACAGATGGGTTCGTGTACTGGGTTGGGCATGACGTATCTGCTGAGGATAACCAATTATCCATGCCAGAGCTGGAAAAGGCTGTACACGAGTGTCGGCAAGAAGTGGAAAACCGAATCGAATTGGATGAGCTGAATGTCACTCAATCGGTTGCTCGGTTGGAGAGAAATGGCTGTGTCGAATTGTCAGAAGATGCTAGTCACCAGATTGTTGAATTCAAGATGCGGTGTAAGAGTGCTTGGAAGACCAGGTCGAACAATGGGAAATACTCTACAACCGATTGAAAAAGTCTAAACGTTATCGAGTCGGACGATCCGAAGTGAAGTCACAGTCCGTCTTCTGCTGACCAGCGCTCACACATCTTGTCGATAGCCTGCCAGCGACGACTCATCTTCTTGGCCCAATCAAACCCTATCGATTCTCACACGAGTCAGTACTACAGCAGCCACATGTGCATAAAACAGCGAGGAGCCCTTGGGGATGATACCTACCGAACCGGGTTATTATAAATATGGCACCTCACGAACACATATGGTTGAACAATTTTCGTCGGAAGCTATGAAGGACCGGCCTGCCAGTTTCGTCGGCAACGTCACGCTAAGTCACTCAACCACCTCGGTCCGAGAAATAGTGAAGCGGTTAACAGAACCAGACGGAGATGTCCCATCAGGAGCTTTGCGACCCATATTCATTCCGTCTCTCCAGCGAGAGTTCTGTTGGAACCAAGCTAAAATCGAGGCACTATTCGACTCGTTACTACGAGGACTACCGATTGGAACGCTCCTTCTCTGGAACGTCACTCAAGATGACTCGTACGCGGAGAGCGAAGCTAAGTATCAGTTCATCCGGCACTATGCAAACCGATCAAACTTCCCTACCGGGGAGGTTGATGAGCAGACTGTTTGGCACCATAGCCAGAAGGTCAATCGAACCAGGCCACCGGACAACTATACCTTCCCGCTCGATGGTCAACAGCGATTGACTTCGTTCCTTATCGGTCTTCGAGGGAGTTACTACACCCATCGCAGGAACAAATATACCCGGAATCGGAATTCGTACTACCAAAAATTTCTGTGTCTTAATCTACTAAACGACCCAACTCGAGAACCAGATGACGCTCAAGAGTATATCTTCGAGTTCGACTTTCGCAAGAGCGACGACATCAATTACCGTCCGGATGAGGATCAACTTTGGTACCCCGTCAAGCTCACGTGGGGAATCGAGAACTCACTTTACGAGGCGACTGACCTCCCTGAGGGGGTCCCTGATGAGCCAGATATCCGTTCAAATATCAGGCAGAACCTCACTCGACTTCAAGAGGCAATCGACGCCCCACAAGTTCCCTGTGAGGAGATTACCGATATGCGAAACGAGGACGCCTTAGAGCTCTTCATCAGGCGGAATAAGGGTGGTAAGCAACTGAGCAACTCGGATATCGCATTTTCACTCATTACCGTTTACTGGGACAAGTTCGATGAAGGGGAAGATCCAAAGGAAGTCTTTGAGTCTAGTGCCGCTGATCTCAGTTGTCGATTCGGCTGTTACAGTTTTGGATTTGGGAAAGGATTCCTTATCCGCTCTCTGTTCTATCTGGATGATGAGCGACCCTCTTTCGAACAAGAGAACCTCGTTCCCTCGAAAATCGAACCGCTCGAGGACATCTGGGATTCAATCTTCTTCGACGCACTAGAGATGGCATTCGAATTAGTGACAGATGGCTTTGGAGTCACCGGAAAGTGTGTAGGCTCCAAAACGTCTCTACTCCCGATTCTATATTATTGCAAAGAGCGGATCGAGGCCGATGGCGTCACGTCGTATACCGACCTTTCTGACGTCGACCAACGAAGGATGGAATATTGGGTCCAATTGACCGTTCTCACGGACCTATTCGATATCGATCCACCAACCACGGTCGCACACAAAATTCGTCCGTTCATCGAGGGCGCAAGCAGATTCCCTATCGAGTCGATACTCGAACAGTATAACGACGAAGTCGTGCCTCTCGAAATCACCCGGATGAAGGACGATGGCGCCATCTCGGTTGAAGAACTCGTTACCGAGACAGACCACAGTGAGGCAACGTCGCTCCGCAACTATCTCCTGACCAAGCTCTACGATAACCGCGGTGTCGGGATGGACTTCGTCGTCGATACGGAGGACGGCAAGGACATTTCGGCCATCGATGTCGATCACTTCTTCCCAGCATCAAAGCTCCGAAACAACGACTCTTACCTCGACAATCGAGAGATGAAGCTAGATGAAGATAAGTTAGAATCAGTCAAGCAGTTTTGTAAAGAGAACGTAAATCGATTCGGGAATTACACTCTCCTTCCACAAGGAGTAAATCAAGCAAAAGGTATGCGCGACCCAGAGATATGGCTCAGTAAGTACATAGACGACGTTGATGCAGAGATGACGACTCATTATCTGCCGAGGACGAGACCCTACAGTTACGATCGGTACAAAGAGTTCCTCTCTGCTCGTGAGCCGAGGTTGATCGACGAACTAGAAGAACGGCTCGTTCTTCACGGAGAGATCACTTCAAGATGACAACCGAGTGAATGCCACTCAGCACGCCTATCAAGGGCCTGTTAGCGGGTATATTACGCAGTTCCTCGCATCACTTCGTCCCTGAGTTCTGTTACGATGTCTTCGACATCCTCTTTCTCCATAACCTCAACTCGCCGTACTGTGAGTTCTTCCCTGAGTAACGTTGTGGTATTGTCTACGATCTTGCTGTTCGATGGAGGATCAGAATACTCTCCTTGGTCTTTCACTTCGTTGAGGGTCTCGTGACAGAGTAGGTCTACACACGCCTTGGCAACCGGTGGATACCGTGCGAACCACCGGTCAAAGATGTCGTTCGCTAACTCCTGAAAACGTAGTACCTTCCGAGTACGGTTGTAATTTCTCTCCCCTCCGTCCTCGGTCGGCTCTTCGTAAGTTAGTTCTGCTGCCCACCAGAGCCGGTGGAGCGCGTTCGAGTAGATGTCTGCACCGGCACCGAGGAACTTCTCCTCCATGTTGTTGGGGTTCTCGGGGTCGTACACGTGATCCCAACGATAGTGAACGAAGTCGGCGTATTCGACTACGCTGAGATAGTGCCAGAGACCGTCATCAGCGGCTCGATAACGACAGATATCTAGTGTTCTGTGTAAAGTTGGCGCGAGTTCCGCGTCTATATCGCTCTCGTGTTCTTCTACCTCGTCGTCGTCTCGTATCTCGTCGATCCGTTCGTCTAGTGGTTCTAAATCAACTGACAATCCGAGACTTGTGAGGTAAGGCCGTACGTCTTCGAAAGTAATCTCTCGGTTCCCTCGGAGGAACGCCTCGTCGATCATCGGATGCGCGTTACTCTGTAGGTGGTACAGTTCAGTCGTCATTTTGGATACCCTCTTCGATCAATTTTGTCGTATCAAGCGGCAAGTCGTACTTTTGATGGACTGCCCGTTCGATGCGTTCCATCAGTGTCGGGAGGTCTTCGACACTCCGTACGTCGGTCGCTAGCCGCAGTTTCGCCTCTTCTTCCTCCAGATGAGGGTATAGGTTGTCGAGGAAAATATCGAGTACATCTTCCTGCCAGTCGTAACTCGTCTCGCCGGTGTCTGTATCTGTATCTCGCGCAGTTTGGATCAGTAACTGCTTCCAGACGGAGTGTTCTATGTAGTCGTAGAGCAAGTCCCTGAGCCGTGCTTTCCCGTACGTCGTCCCCTCATTTTGTAAAATCTTGATCACACGGGGGTGCTCCTTGTTGAGGTACAGCTGGGGATTTCGGGGGTCGTCGAGACTCAGGTAGTGGATATGCTGCTCACCCGGGTACCTCTCCGAACTACTGAAGTCTTCGATGGAGGGCATGAGGAGCCCACCACCGTATGTGGGATCGTCCAGTCGAATCGTCCACATATCGCCGTCCGCCAGCCGTGCCCCGACCTTCGAAGCACAGTTCGACGCACCAGGATCACGTTCGGTGGCACGCACAAGATACGGTTCTAGGTCAATGCGACCGCGATGGTTCTCCCGTGTTATCTCGATCTCGAAGCTCTCACTTCCCTCTTCTAGCGGCGGAACAGCGAGCAGTTCTCGCGACCGGCTGATCGCGAGCCTATTCGTCTTTACCAGTGCGAGTTTCCCAGGTGTTTCCTTCCATTCGTCAGGGGGGAATACCTCTTTGACTGTTTGCTCCTCCACTTCTACGGTCCCCCGGATCTCCAGACTTGTCCATTTACCCACGTCGACGATGGAGAGATATCGATCTTCCTCGTCAAGTTCCCCTCTATCCCCTAGTGACTGTCCGTCAAGTCGGAAATCCTCTATTTCGAACCCTATTGCGTCTTGTTCGTACGCGTGGGGAAGCGACTGAGTTACGAGACTACCTGTCTGAACCTCAGATTCTTCGGACTCGTCAGTCTCGTGCTCTTGTGAAGCCATTACTCGTCACCTCGTTCGGCGACGTCTACGGATACCTTCAGTCGCGTTTCGACACGCCGAGGATCCTCTTTGGAGAAGCCCTCAAACTCAACCGATGTAGTTCCCTCCTCCGGCTCTAGTCGCCCCACCTGAACATCGTTCTCTTCGGGGAGCGAAATGGACACTCCTGTAGTGCTCGACGAGATGTTGTTCACTTCCAATCGATCCGTCGTCGCACGCTCTTCAGCCATTCTGACCAGGGAGACAGTTACGCTTCGAATTTCGTGACCTCTGTTCATGGGTTCGACTTCCCCATCGAACTTCCAGTAGTCGTACGCCTCGTCGAACTGGATGTTTGTATGCCCTGACACTCGGCGGCTGCTCGGTGAACTCTTCTTGGTATCTCCTGAACGTGACTTGTTCCCGATTTTGAACCGGTTCCCAAGTCGTTCCGGACCGGAAGAACCCCGTTCGACATCAGGTGCCACCACCTTCCTGAGCTCGTCCGTTATGTCCCCTTTGATACTCTCCACAGCGGTTCGGAAACCCTTCTCGTAGGTGTTCGCGAGGGCTTCGGTTCGCTCCCACTTGTCGTGACGCGGCGGTTCTGCAGCTGTCAGGAATTGCTCTATTATCTCGTCGTCCTGGCTCGGAGACTCTTGGGTCCCCCACGGTCTCGCACGCCCCCCTAAGAGTACGCCGTGAAAGTCCTCGTTCCCAATTACAACCTTGTTCCTGTCGTAGTACTCAACGACCATCCCCGCTCCCCTGACGAGAGCGACATGGTTCATTCGATGGGTTTCGGTACTCTGGTTGCGCCGGACCAGCAAGTCGAGTTCACCGACCGTCTCGCCGGTCTGGTCAGATGCTGGCACGTCAAGGGAGATAGAACGATCTACGATGTTCCCCGGTTCTTCAAGTTTCTCGGTGGTACGATCCCTGTCTCGGAGACAAGAGACGAACGGTTCGTACTCTGGATGTTCTTCCAGTGTCGCTTCACGAGTTCCCTCCTCGGTCTCCACTGTGACTTCCAGACTATCCCTCTGAATCGCTGGCCAGAACCATTCGATGGCGTGGTTGGTGATACGACTAGCGAGTTCCTCGTCATCGTACCGCTCCTCAGCGGTGGGAACGCGGAAATCGACGACTTGGATACTCGTTCCTGGTTCGGCGGACCTATCGAGGTGAAGATGCTCTGCAACGGACTGCGCGTTGTCGCCCCACAACGACTCCGGTCGCGATCCATCCTCGTCGCTTTCTAGTGCACCGAACCATCCGTGCCCTTGGTATACCGTGTCGCCATCTTTTGACTTGTGCGTCGGAAGTCTGGTACGACCGATTAGACGGGGTGACTGGTCTTTCGGGTTAGGTTCGCTGAGAACCGAGTTGAACATCACCGTCGAGAGCCCCGAGAACAACCAGAGGACCGCTTTTCCGAGACCGTAGCTCCCTCCAGAGGTGTCTCCGGATTTACTGCTGAACAGTACGTCCCGAACGAGTGCAGTGAAGTTCGATTGGTCCGCGGTCTCCGAACCAACCAGCCCCTCCGTGTTCTCGTCTTCGATCGTGAGGATCCTGATCTTACCTTCCTCTTTGATCCTCTCTATGGAGTTTTTGATGTGCTCCCCACCTTCTGTTTCGCCTGCTAATTTGGCGTGTTCTGACCATTCCGACGCGTCGAAAGCCTCCAAGTACGGTTGGAGGTCTTCCCCTTCCAACGTCTCCAAGCGGAAAGTCACTTTCGCTGGCTCCTCGTTGTTGAGACGAGCGTCGTTCGAGTTTTGGAGAACTTCTCTGACGAATGTTTTCAGCCCTTGTTCACTACTCGACATCGCGTACTTCGCGACGTCGTCCCCGTAGCGAGCGTCAGTGGGTCGCGACGTCGTGAACCCCCAGCGACCGGTCATCGATTGTCCTCTGAGAGACGTGAAGAACGTGCAGAACTCCGGAGCGATTCAACAGCCGCCACAGATATCATGCGAGGATAGTCCATAGGCATGTCACATAAACATTTATTTACGGGAGTCTCGACCAATCCCAAAATCGTATTTCAGTACTGGTCTTTTGGTGGGTTTCCAGTAGCCAGATAGTGGGCACCGAAGAGATCGTATCGGACCTCGTTCAGCTCTCTGGAGCGTTGCACACCGCTCGCACTCAAGGAGGGTAACTCGGCTACGGAGAAGTTAGCTTCTGGACCGTATTCGTTCAACAATGTCAATAGCCGTGTTCGGATCGTTCCGGTCGTTCCCATCTGTGTGAGCCTTGGCTCCCTACCATCGTTTCCGTCTCCTTTGGCGTCCCAAACCCGAAACGCGCACGTTCCCGTAATCTCTACTGATGTCCGGTCAGAGAGTGGTCGGGTG
>SDGW01000342.1_pt1 | contig 19834 bp, 21 predicted proteins | sample 2873831 | NCBI WGS metagenome assembly SDGW01 (sample SAMN08132700, study PRJNA421101) | hypersaline lake metagenome | isolation source: celular fraction 0.22 microns magnesium sulfate-rich crust from ephemeral... | place: Spain: Penahueca Lagoon, Toledo | collected 2011-07
CTCATTGGAAACGCGAATGTCCCGATTCCGATCGAGGAACTCCAAGAATTGAAAGCGAACGACTTGGACGAGACAGTCCGCGAGCGTGCAGCTTGGGCGATTACACGGTTAAACTAAGTTGTGTATCGGATCGGGCGAACGCTACAGGAAGTCGAACCGACTACGACGTGACGAACCCGTCGGTATAGCGGCGAGTCACAGCCACGACAAGCCGGTGTTGAGTTCTTCGAGGAACGATGGTCGAACCTGAACGTTAGGCGGGAACGTGAGTTGTTCACCCGCTCGTTCGAGGATGGTTTTGCGGAGGAATGGATGCGCGGGATTGAATGATGGGGTCGTTCGAATACGGTGGTCGCTGTCGATGATGAACAGCGCGGCATCGAATGCTCGATGGTGTAGCGAGTTTAGTACGAGGACGTTCTCCAGGTGCTCGGCGAGGTCAGGGTGTTGACTTCGCGGGAGAATGTGGGCCAGATCAAGCAGGTCATCTTCTCGAATACCGGTGTGACTCAACGGACAGACGCCAGCGGAGGTGCTTAACTAAACAGTGACTCTATTCAAAATTCATCATCTGCCCGGAGGAACTCTCTAGAGCACCGAGTCCGTTGAACGGAATTTGCCTGGAGGGCAACGCAACGCTGTTTTATATATCTGGAACCCGTCAGACGCTGGTAACACGGTCGAGACACACCGGTTCGCGGGTGGACAAGGGAGCGATTGGCGGATATATCACCGTCAAAGAGAGTCGCCCTCTCACGGCAATGACCAGGGTTCGAATCCCTGTCGGAGCATCCTCTCCTGTCGTCCGCTCGTAATTTCGTTGTAAACTGACTCCAGACGACCCTCTGTTCGCTGCCAATGCGATCGGCGAAGTTGTGAGGGTACCATCCAGGTCTCGTCCGGGGTCTGAGAACAGGTGGATGGTGTCGTCGCAGTCGATGCCACAGCTTCCTTCGGGTCCGAGGGAACCGTACAAGTCGATAGCTGGAAATACCCTTCACGAGGAGCAACCGATGATCGAAATCGACGCGCCACTAGAAGTCGAACAGACTGCCGAACACGTCGTCCGCGTCACGTACGACCGACCCGACGCCATGAACGCGTACAACGAACCCTTGCTTCGGGGCGCGGTCGAGGCGCTCGAACGGCTAGACGAGCGAGACGAGGTCCGTGCGATCGTTCTCACAGGCGCCGGCGACGCGTTCTGTGCCGGCGTAGACCTGAACGATATGCCCCTGACCCCGGAGATGGACTTCGCCGAGTACGAGACGGGGCTGGGACTGTTTCAGAACGTCGTCCGGACGATCCGCGGCATCGACACGCCGGTCATCGCGGCGGTCAACGGCTACGCGCTCGGGGCCGGCTGTGATACGGCGCTGGCCTGTGACTTCCGTATCGTCAGCGACGAGGGAGTCATCGGCGAGACGTTCATCGACGTCGGGTTCGTCCCCGGCGACGGCGGTGCCTTCCTCTTGCCGCGGCTGATCGGCGAAGAACGCGCGAAGGAACTCATCTTCACCGGCAAGAAACTCGCCGGCGAGGAGATCGTCGAGTGGAACCTCGCACGGGAACAGGTTCCCGCGGACGACCTGCTCGAGGCGGCCGCGTCGTTCGCGGATCGGTTGGCCGGGCGGCCACCGATCGCACTCGGCCAGAGCAAGCGCCTCGTCAACGAGAGTTTCGACGTCGACCTCGAGCGCGCGCTCGAGGACGCCACCCGCGCACAGCGGATCTGCTCGCAGACGGCCGACCACGAGGAAGCGGTCGCCGCTTTCCAGGAGGATCGGGAGCCGGAGTTCGAGGGACGGTGACGCGATTCGTTGTCGATGCAGTATCGTTCGACGAGGTAGAGATCGAGACCTCGATCCGCGATCGATACGCCGTCGAGAGCCCGGTTGAAGCCCGAAAACTGAGTCGAATATTGACTCGAACTGAGTCGGGTGACACACCAGCGGTCGGCCCTACAACGTGAGATCGATCGGAAGCGACGCGTTCCGAAGTCGGTAGTGTGGCGGATCGAACTCGGTCGTGAGAGCGTGTACCCCGACACCGACGGACCGAACCCGCGCGAGCAACTCGGCGAATTCGGGATCGACAGCTCGATACGGTCGGAACCGATCGACATCGGGACGTTGCACGACGAACACGACGTGCGTTTCGTAGCCATCGTCGACGAGGGCCTCGAGGCTTCGGAGATGCCGGCGCCCGCGTTCGGTCTGTCTGTCGGGAAACTTCGCGACGCCGTCTTCGACGTGGGTACAGGATTTGACCTCGACGTACACGGGCGATTCGGATCGATCGTGGAGGAGGAAATCGGTTCGACCGTGATCGGGAAGCTGCGGTTCTCGCTTGCGGAGTTCGTAGTTCTCGAAGATGGGGAGAGCGCCTCTCTTCAGCACCGCCTCGAATAGCTCGTTCGCGAGGGCTGTTCTGACGCTCACGAACGTTCCGTCGACGTCGATCGCGATCGCATCGTAGTCCGTGGCTCGGTCGGCGTCGTCTACGGGGGAGCAGAGGATTTCGCGTCCGGGCTCGAGTATCCCCTCGAGTGCGCCGGGATCGCCCAGAAACACCCGCTCCGGTTCCCCGCCGAACCGGACCCGAACGACGAATCGGTTCGGACGGTCCGCGATTCGCCCCGTGACGAGTTCGTCGTCGAAAGTGAGAAGCGACGCCATACTATGGTGTTCGACCCTTTCGTCGCCGTCGATACGAAAGCATCGGCGGCGAAGGGTCACGCGCGGTCGTACGTACAGGACCTCAGAACAGCAGCGCTTCCCGGCCGCAGTTCGGACCCACCTAATCGCCACCGGATTCAGCCGTGCTCGAGTCCGCTCCAGCGGAACCGTTAGCTACCAACGAATAACTGAGAGTAGCTGCGAGGAGCGCGAACCCGGCGAGCGTCGCGAACATCGCGAACACACCGAACGCTTCGTAAATAAGCCCGGTGATGGCGGCACCGAAGGCCCCGATTCCGAACGTACCGACGTACGTGAAGCCGTACGAGAGACCGCGAGCGTCCGCCGGAGAGTATCGCGCGATCGTCGCCTGGTAGAGCGGTTGGATCATAAAGAGGAGAAAGCCGAGGACCGCGCTGATCGATACGAGGGTGGCGATACCGGCCCGCGCTGCGGGAATGAACGCGAGCGCAGTGACCGAAAGCGATGCCAGCACGACCATGAGCCCACGTTCGGTCGCGACTCTTTCGGTGAGCTTCCCCCCGACGTACTGCCCACCGATACCGACCACCAGGAGCCCCGTGTAGAAGAACCGCGACGGTTCGAATTCGTCCGCCATCGGGGAGCTCGGGTCGAATACCTGCAGATTCCCGACGATGGGCTCGAGAAACGTGGTGAGTATCTCGGGGAGCATCGTCAGCGTCCCGCGGTAGAAGAGCCCGTTGAGCATCACAATGGCGAAGACGACGCTGAAACCGGTGGCGAACAGCGCTTTCGAACCGGCCCACAGTTCCGACAGCGAGGTCACCGATTCCTTATCGCTCGAATCGGCCTCCCCCTGTCGGTCTCTCGTTCCGGCAGTTTCGTCGAATCGAGCCTGAAACGCGTACAGTGCGACGAGTAATGCGGGAACCGAGAGGAACGCGGTGACAAGCCGCCAGTCGACGACGAGCAAGAGTAGCGCGGTCACGAGCGGGCCGAGTGCGATCCCGGCGTTCCCCGCCATGCCGTGGTACGCGAACGCCGTTCCACGATCGACGACGCCGGTGCTGATCAACGAGAGGCCGGCCGGATGGTAGATGCTCGCTGCGATCCCCCAACAGACCAGTCCGAGGACGAGGACGGGAAGACTCGGAGCGATACTCAAGACGAGAAACGATGCACCCATCCCGACGAGACAGCAGACGATGAGCAGGCGCGAGCCGTAGATGTCCGCGAGGACACCGGCCGGAAGGGCCCCCAACCCGAACATCGCGTAGCCGGCAGCGACCACGACGGCGAGGAACCCGATCGAAATCGAGAATTCGCCCGCCCACAGCAGCATGAGAATCGGGATAGAGAGTTCGTACGTATGTACCATCGCGTGGGACAACATCGCGAAACTCACGATAGCACGATCGTTAGACTCCATAGCAGTGCCCAAGGGTTCGATGCCGTCCAGATAAAAGGCACCTCTTCCGATTCGATTACCGATCGACGCAGTCGAGAGCCGAAATCACACGTCGCTCCGCGTACCTCGTACAGGAAGACCACGGTTTCTTCGTTCAGATCGAATCCGGGGAACCACAGCAAGTACAGGCGCTAGCAAGAGCGGAAGCTCGATCACAGCGGTTCCTGTAGCTCCGCTGGTGGGGTAGGGGGTCTCCTCCCACCGCCGCTGAGAGGCCCTCGAGGATAGTCCGACTTCCATGCTCGAGCAGATCGGACCCCTGAGATGATATCACCCCGATGACGCGCTCACTGTCACTTCGATTTTGTGAGTATCTCGCCGACGTACTCGTCTTCCCATTCTCGACGGGCCTCGAGCTCGCGCCGGCCGCGGGCCGTGATCGTATAGTAATTCGTCCGACGGTCGAGTTCGCCCTTCTCGACGAGTCCTTTGTCGACGACATCGTCGAGGTTCGGATAGAGCCGTCCGTGGTGGATCTCTTTCTCGTAGTAATCCTCGAGTTCGTCTTTAATCGCGAGTCCGTGCGGGTCATCCTGGCCGGCGATCACGTACAGCAGGTCACGCTGGAAGGCGGTGAGATCGTACATACTGTGGTAGTCGATTTCTTACTGGATAAAAATTCCGAGATAAGATAGTCAAATAAATGTCATAGATCGCCTGGATAACGAGACAACGAGCACAGTGGACCGGCAAAAACCATCACCGGCGATGGTCGGTGTTCTACGGGCAGCAATCCCTCATCGGAGCTTCGATCACGACAGCATCTTTGCCATCATCTGCTGGTGGTATAACGAGAGACGAGCGGATCGAACTCGATAGTAGTCTCTCCATTGCTGTCCCATACCGACCGATCTACCCGTACAGATGGTCACCACACCGTCGACGAATTCTCTCGGCGCGCTCAACGGCGACCGACCTGCGACTGAAGTCGGGTTCGACTCACGTGCGCTTATTGCGTTGCCACGTGTGGTCGCACAGGTTGCAGCCGTACTGGATGAAATGGGCTCGCTCCTCGAGCCAGACATCGGTTTCACCACAGTTCGGGCACGGTTCTGAAGCGGCCATGCCGTGTATCTACACCAGCGGTCCGTTTCAGTACCACGCCGTACCCTGCGGGCTACCGTTGTAGCGGCCCGCCAGTGGTGCCCCTCCCGTTGGCCCGCCGGTGGCACCCCGATCCGTCGCCCCTCTGCGACGGTCGAACCCGTCTCGCTCGAGACGTGAGCCAGAGCACGAGCTGTGCTATGGCAGCGGACCGAACACGAGATCGACCGCCACACCCTGTGTCGTGCCCGACGCTCGGTCACCCGCCGGTCTCGAGCGCCCTGCCGAGCGCGACCGCTGTGGCCTCGTCGTACCAGTCGGTCACGAGCTGACAGCCGACCGGATCGCCGTCTTTGTTCCGGCCCGTCGTAACCGGGACCGAGAGCGCAGGGTGGCCGGTGAGGTTGAACGGACTGGTGTTGGCGAGGGTCCGCAGGAGGTCGGCGTCGCCGGTCACGTCGCCGTAATCGGGTGCGGTCATCGGCGTCGTCGGCAACACGAGGCCGTCGTAGGTCTCGAGGCGATCGTCGACGGCCGCCGCGAACTCCCGGCGGACGTTCTGTGCGGCCACGTAGCCCGCACCGTCGTCGAGTTCCGTCAACGCCCGCCCGACGACGAGACGAGCGCGGACGTTCTCGCCCAGTTCGTCCGCGTCCATCGCCGCCACCGCCTCGCGCCACGGCTCGCTGTAGCCGGTCCCGACCCCGTAGTCTTGGCCCGCCTGGGCGACCAGCGTCGTGAACTCCGTGCCGGTCACGGCGGCGTTGACAAGCGCCTGCGCGTCGAACTCCGGGAGCGACACGGATTCGACAGTCGCGCCCGCCGCTTCTAACTGGTCGGTCGCTCGCTGAACGGCCGCGGCCACGTCGTCGTCGGCGCTCTCCTGTGCTTCGGTGACGAGCCCGACTGTCGTCCCGTCGACGCCGGTCCCTAGCCCGCTGGTCGGGCTGGGCGTCCGCATCCCCTTCGTCGAGGGATCCCGGCGGTCGGGGCCGTTAATCGCCTCGAGGACGGTGGCCGCCGTTTCGACGTCCGGCGCGAGCGGCCCGACGTGATCGAGCGACATCGCGAGGTCCGCGAAGCCGAAGCGCGGCACGGTCCGGAACGTGGGCTTGAACCCGACCACGCCGCAGAACGAGGCGGGGATCCGGATCGAGCCGCCGGTGTCGGTCCCGAGCGCCGCGTCGACGAGCCCCGCCGCGACGGCCGCGCCGCTTCCGCTCGAGGAGCCGCCCGGCACGCCCTCGGCGCTGGGGTTCTCGACGGGACCGTGAGCGCAGGTTTCGCTCGTGGTGGCGTACGCGAACTCGTCCATATTGGTCGTCCCGACCAGCGTCGCACCCGCACCGAGCAACCGCTCGGTGACGGCCGCGTGATACCCCGGCTCGAACTCGAGAGCGGCGGAACCACACGTCATCGGCACGCCCGCAACTGCGATGTTGTCTTTGACCGCGATGTCCTGTCCCGCGAGCGGCCCCGTCTCGGCACCGGACAGTTCGCACCGATACAGGAAGGCGTTATACGGGTCGGACCCGTCCCTGACGTTCTCCGCGGCGTCGGACTCGAAGGTGGACGGGCCGAGGCCACCGAGCAACTCGGCAGTCGCCTCCGCCTCGGCGGCGTACTCCTCGCGCTCGTCGTCGGAGAGGGGTATCCCGTAGACCGCCGCTGCGGCTTCGATCGCTTCGATAATGTTATCTTCTGTCACGGGCAGTGTTGCCACCCCGGTCACAGTAACGTTTGTGGCGGTAAGCGCCCCGGTTCCGTCGAACGTCGATTCGGTCCGTTCCGACCGCTAGTCACCGGCGTCGGCGCGGCGGACGATGTTGTGCGAACGGATCGACATCACTTCGTCGTCACCGTCGGTGAACACGGTGCGCCGGAACTCGACGTAGCCGCGGTCCGAACGGCTCGTCGAGGGCGTCTTCTCGAGCACCTCGGCCCGGACGCGGAGCGTGTCTCCGGGCCGGACCGGCTGGTGCCAGCGCAGGTCGTCCATCCCGAGTCCGCCCATGTTCGCGAGATCGACCTCGCCGTTGACGATCTCCGTGACGAACAGTCGAACGGACAGACAGAGCGTGTGGAGGCCGCTCGCGACCAGCTCGCCGAACATCGACTCGGTGGCTGCCTCCTCGTCGATATGAAACGGCTGGGGATCGAACTGTTCCGCGAACTCGACGATCTCGTCTTTGGTGATCGTGTAGCCGCTCGTCTCGAACGTATCTCCGACCGTCAGATCCTCGTAGTACTGCGTCATGCCACGCCGGTCACCAGCGATCGGCCTAAACCATCCGGTTCCCGACGCACTGGGCCCACCGTCTGTCGGACGACCGCTCTCGCTGCCGTTCGCGTCGACAGGTAGTAGGAAGCACACTGGCTGCTACGGGATCGTCGTCGGCAGCGCGCCGTCCTGACGCGGTAACCCACACGCCGCGGCTGTCGGCCCGTACCGTGGTATTCATCTGGAGTCGCCGTCACGTCCCACCAACCGTGTCACCGCAACGCGTACCGTTTGACGCCGTCTTCCTCGCTGATCGCGACGCGATCCTCGTCCTCGAGCAGGTCGAGGTGGCCGATCACTTCGGACATCCCCGGAAAGACCTCCGTCGCCGGGAGGTCGGGGAACATCTCCTGCATAATGTCGTAGGCAGTCATCGGACCCGTTTCGTCGATCATGTCCGCGATGCGCTCCTTTCGGCGGTGATGGTGGTCGAGGATCTCTTCGGCGCGACCGTTCAGGTCCGGGATCGTCTCCCCGTGGCCGCCGTGGCCGACCGCCGCCTCGACCGTTCGGATCACGTCTAGCGAGTCGAGATACGACGGGAGGCTCCGCGTTCGTTCGTCGTCGGTCCCCGGTGCGACCGTGAGGAGCGGATTCGGAGAGATGTGCTGGAGCACGTGATCGCCGGTGAACGCGACCGACTCCGTCGACGGGACGAAGCAGACCGAACCCGGTGCGTGGCCGGGCGTGTGAACTGCCGTCAGATCGACGCCGACGTCGACGATGTCGCCGTCGGTCAGTTCGCGGTCGACCGCCAGGGGCTCCTGATAGTCCGTGTACGCTTCGGGGAGCGTGACGGCCGTTCCGGCGATCTGTTCCGGCACCCCCATCGCTTTTAGGAATGGTCGGAAGAAGGCCTGCTCGCGGTCGAAGTGCTCGATCGGGTCGGCGAGGTGCCTCGTGGCGTCCCGATGCGCGACGGTCCGGGCACCGGATTCCTCGACGACTCGATTGGCGATCCCGAAGTGATCCATGTGGGGATGCGTGATGAGAACTCGGTCCACGTCGGCGACGGCGAAGCCGTGGGCGTCCAGTCCCGCTGCGAGTTTTTCGTAGGCCGACTCCGTCGCAGGCCCGGGATCGAGTACCGTCAGCCCGTCTGCCGTGAAGACGTAACAGTTCACACGACCGACGCCGAACGGCGTCGGAATCTCGAGTTTGTGTACATCGTCCATACGTAGCCGTTCACCCCTCGTCCTCAAATCGATACGGGAACCCGAACACCGACTGTGACCCTCTCCGGCCGTCGCTCGCCGGTCACTCTCCGTCCCTCTCGGGCCGCGTCGCTCAAGACACTCTGGGTCCGTCCGACCAGCGCGAACGGGACGACCGACGCGCCGAGGACAAGACCGTTCGCGGGCGCGAAACCGACTCCTCGAGCGTCCGCTCGGTACCGAGGGATGCGTTCCTAGTCCCGGTACTCGACCGAGTCCGCCAGACTCACGATCTTGTCGACCGTCTCTTCGACCCTGTGGACGCCGTCGATCCCGTCGAATCCGTCGAGGATTTCGATCGCTGCCGGGACGGCCTGGAGGACGGAAAGCGACGTTCCGGAGGCGGTGTCCGTGTCTCGCGAGCTGTCGATCTGCCAGAGTTCGGCGATCCGATCGTCGGTAACTCCGAACCGGTACTCGACGGGGAACACGGACGGGGGTTCTCGGGACTTATCGAACTGCCGTTCGGAGTGACAGGTGAGCGAGATATCGACGTATTCGATGTCTCCGTTTCTGTCGTGGGTCGCGGTCACGTCCTCTACGGTGACCTCGATCGTCGTTCCGGCCATGGACCGAGTACCGGTCGTCAGGCAGAAAAAGGATTTCTGGGCTGCAGCAAGCGATCCCACTCCTGGCGATCGAATACGAACTGGTGCGCCTCACGGCCGGATCCGACGCGGCCGGTGACGCCCATGGCGGCGACATCGCGTAACCGCAGGGCGGTGTTTACTCCGCGGTTCCGCACCAGTCGACAGCCGTCAGCGCGAGCGTCTGTGCCGTCTCGACGAGCGAGTCGATCTCCACGTACTCGTCGGCAGCGTGGATGTTCTCGCCGCGCGGACCGACCGAGGGACAGGGGATGTCGTAGTAGCGGTTGTAAAACCGCTCGTCGTTCCCGCCGCTCCCGCCGCCGAAGGTCGTCTTCCCGCCGGTGATCGTCTCGGCGTTCTCCCGCGCGAGCTGGACGATTTCCTCGTCGGTGTCGAGTTCGTGCGGGGCGGCGTTCCAGCCGAACCACTCGAACTCGGGCGGATGGTCGGACAGCCACTCGTCAGTCTCGGTGACTTCCCGGACGGCCGCTTCCACGTCCGCCCGAACCTCCTCGCGCGTTTCGCCGGGCGGCCAGCCGATGCGTCCCTCCAACACGACGCCGGAGGGGACCGTCGACGGCCAGTCACCGCCTTCGATGGTGCCCACGTTCAGATTCGTTTCGTGGCCCTCGAGCTTCGGATTCTGCCGGAACGCCGGTTCGTACGAGATGCGCGATTTCCGTTCTCGATCGAGTTCGTCGAGCGCCCGGTAGATCTCCGCCGCTTTTCCGATGGCGTTTACGCCCGCATAGCCTCGAGCGGCGTGTGCCGATTTTCCGGGGACGTCGATCCGGAAGTACATAACGCCCGCGCTCGCCATCCCGATGTTCGGGAGTCCGGAGGGTTCGGTGATGATCGCGGCATCGGGCTGGTAGCCGCGCTCGAGCGCGGACAGCACGCCGCCGGGGCCGCCGTCTTCTTCCTCGACGGTCGTCTGGATCGTGAGGTCGCCCGCCAGTTCGATGTCGAGTTCGTCGAGGGCCTCGTAGGCGACGATGATCGACGCGACGCCACCGAGCATGTCGTTGCTGCCACGGCCGTAGAGGCGGCCGTCCTCGACGGTGGGGTCCCACGGATCGTAGCTCCATTCGTCCTCGTCGACCGGCACGACGTCGACGTGGCCGCTGAGCGTCAGTGACCGACCGTCTCCGACGCCGTCTCTGGTCGCTGCGACGTTCGGGCGGTCGTCGTACCCCTGCTCTACGTAGGACGACGTCTCGAAGAACCCCGGATGGTCCCTCAGTTCGTCGGCATCGGGTTCCCACGTATCGACCTCGAGACCGCGGGCCTCGAGGCGCGACGAGACCACTTCCTGAGCGGGCTTTTCGTTTCCGGTGACAGATTGTTGGCAGACAAGTTCGCTCACCAGATCGACGAGATCGTCGCGCTTGTTTTCGATCCGATCGCGGATATCCTCTCTGTGGTCTGTAGACATTTGTCTTGATATGATATACCACGCCCCATTTACTTGTTTCTCCCGGCGTTCTTCACCCGCCGTGGCCGGTCAGCGGTCGGTTCGAACGACGACGGCGAGGATGCCACCGAGGCCGCCGAACGCGACCGGACAGGCGACGCCAGCGACGACGAGCGCACGAAGGAGCGTCGGGCGGACGTTTCCATGCTGGGTGAGAATCGCGAACGCGACGACGAAAAGCAGGTAGCCGACGGTGTCGGTCGCGCCGTCGACCAGCCCTGCTGACGCGTCGTGCTGGCCGATATCACGGCGACGAGAGCACCGGCGGTGACGAGCAGGAGCGGCGGGACGAGATACAGGAATTCGACGCCGGCAAGCGAGACGACGTCGACAGTCCGACCGTCGAAGCGAGTGCCGACGACGTGACCGTCCAGGAACAGCCAGCCGGCGACCTTCCAGGCGGGCGCGAAGCGGCCACCGGCGCTGGCAAGCGGTTGAAACGCGCCCGCGACGCGGACCCCGGTGTCGGCCGCCGACAGGAACGTGAACAGATAGCCGAGAAGGAACGCCCCGGTCCCCGCGGCACCGCCGCGGACGGCCGTCGCCGCGTCGATCGTCGTTCCGGATTCGTCGACAGTCATCCTCGGTAGAAGGTGCGTGCCGGTAATAAACTCGCGGAACCGTCCGTTGACGTTCTGGACACGAGGCGTATCTAGACGAACCCGGATCACCGCGAACACAACCCTGTTGAGCGTCGGCTCTCGAGAACTGCACAGTGACGGTTTCGGAACAGCGCCAGCGCTCGCTCTGGGTGCTGGTCGCCGCGGCGACGCTGACGGTCATGGCCGGGGCGATTCTCGGCCCCGTCGTCCCGCAGATCCAGCGCGAGCTGGGGGTCTCCGGCTCGGCGGCTGGACTCATTATCACCACCCACGGCGGCGTGATCGTCCTCGCGAGTCCGTTCGTCGGGTCGCTCGTCGACCGGATCGGGGCGCACAAGCCGTTCGTCGGCGGGCTCGCCGTCTACGGATTCGGTGGGGGTGCGGGGCTTTTCGTCGACTCGTTTTACCCGCTACTGGCCTCTCGAGTGGTCCTCGGGCTCGGGACCGCCGCGGTCTACACGTCGGTGACCGTGCTCATCTACGAACTCTACGACGGACAGGCGATGGAACGAGCGCTGGGCCTTCGGAGCAGCGCGAACAGCGCCGGGGCCGCCGTCTGGCCGCTGATCGGCGGGGCGGCCGGCACCCTCGCGTGGAACCTTCCCTTCGGAGTCTACCTCGTCGCGCTCCCGCTCGGGGCCCTCGCGGCGGTGACGATTCCCGAGACGCGGTCCGTGGGTGACGACGCCGGCCGGGCGGCGGACGGCAGCGGCACAGCCAGCGATGATCCGAGCGGCGTCTCGGCGGTCCTCGCCGTCTTCCGTCGCCAGCCGGGACTGCCGCTGGTATACCTGCTCTACTTCGGTGCGAACGCGCTCCTGTATACGATCGTCGTCTTCTACCCCCAGCTCCTGGCCGGCATCGGCGTGACCGCCTCGCTCGAGATCAGCCTCTATCTGGCCGCGAACGGTGCTGCCGGCGGCGTCTCGGCGATCGCCTACGACAGGCTCGTCAGTCGCGTCGATCGATCCGCGCTCGTGTTCGCGGCGCTTGGCCTGTGGGTCGCGGGGTTCGGACTCGCGACCGCGGTCGGGACGGCCGTCGGTGCGGCGCTCCCGGTAGTCCTGTTCGGTCTCGGACTCGGACTCGTCTTTCCGTCGACGTTCGCGTGGGTCGAGGCGTTCGCACCACCGGACCGACAGGGGCAGTTCAGTTCCTATCTCGCCTCCGTCGGCTACACCGGTCAGTTCCTCTCGCCGGTGGCGTTCGGTCTGGCGGTCCCGCTTGCGGGCGTCCGCGGTGTATTTTTCGCGGCCGCGACGGTCGCCGGCGTCGGTGCGGTCGGGCTCGGGACACTGGCGCTTCGCGACCGCGTCTGACCGGCGAGGACGGCCGGTGAACGTACCGCTTCATAGGGCGGTAACGTCTCGCACGGTGGGAACCGGCAGAAAGATCATTACCGCCGGGCCCCTTACTCGGTGCTGACGCGAGGTCGCCGCCACGCGTTCGGCCCGGCCGGCGTCGTTCTCCACCGAGAGTATGACATCGACGAACCGCGAGCAGGGCTCGAGAAGCGGGAGCGGCCGCCGCGAGTTCCTTCGGACGGTCGGCACGGCCGGCTACGCGCTGGGTGTGGCCCACGTGCTCGGCGTCGAGGACTTCCTGGGCGCGAGCGGCGGGGACGTCTCTATCGCGACCGCCCTCGTCAGACCGGATCCGAACGATCCCTGGGCGATCGAGGAACGGACGAGGACCGTTCCCGCCGACTGGTACGCCGCGGTCACGAAAGCGTTCGAACTCAACCGACGCCTCGCTCGGACCGGCGTAACCGGCTACCTCGGCAGCGCGGTCGTTCCGGGCAGCTACGCCGATCCGGGCGCGTCGATCACGGTCGACGTTTCCGCGCGGGACTTCGACCAGACGCTCGAGTTCCTCGAGACGATCGTCGACGAGGTCGCGTACGACGTCAACGCGATCGAGCGCGGCGAAGCGGCGACGAGCCAGCGTGACGGCGGACAGTTCAGGCGCGTCGCTCACGTCGACGACGGTCGGGTTCCCGGCGGCGTCGCCTGTCGAGCGGGCTACAGCAGGGCGACGCTCACGCCGACGCTCTACGACCCGAGCGGGAAGCGAGCACTCTTCGCGACGGCCAGTCACACGTTCGGGGGCACGGAACCCGCGAGCGGTGAGCTTGTACTTCCGCTCGCGAACGGACAGTCGGTCCCGATCGGACGCGTCTACGCCGACCACCCGATCGAGGACGTGGTCGCGGTCGCCCCGGCCGACCCGTACCGTCCCGACAGCGTGATCGCCGGCCCGACGAGAAAGCGGGTCCGCGGCCAGTTCACCCGACTCGGTCTGGCGGACCTCGTCGCCCGGGGGAAGTCGCTCACGAAGGTCGGTGCCAAAACCGGCTGGACCGCGGGCCGAATCGAGGGGATCGACGCCGTCACGTCGCTTACGGGTGAGTCGCCCCGCTACGGCCAGCTCCGATGGGGCGACGAACGCGACATGGCCGACGGCGACAGCGGCTCCGTGAGCTTCCGGGCCGACCCCGCGGCCCCGGATTGGGGCGTGCTCGTCGCCGGCTTCAACAACGCCCGGACCTGGTGGCCGGGACAGAACTACGTCTGGGGAACGGCGGCGTACCGACTCACCGAACGATACGGCTACCACTTCTGAACGATGGCACCATCACGACGACCAACGACGAACGGAGCACTGACCGCTCGAGCGTCGCGGGGCGAACCGTGAGCGGGGATCGCAGCGCACCCGGCCAGCGCGATCGACAGCGGTCGCGATATCGAGCGGGCGCCACCACCGCCGGACGACTGCTCGCGGATCTGGTCGTCGTCGCCTGCTGGGTCCTCCTGCTCACGCTGCTGTCACTGTCGGCGAACTGGTCTCGAGCGCAGTTCTACGGGCTGCTCCTCCTGGGCATCGGCTGCTACGTCCTCGTGACGGCACCGTGGGGTCGACGAGCGGAAGACGAGTGAGAGGCGACCGCTCCCGTCCGTAGACGGCCGGAAGCGCGTCTAGAAGAACAGCGCGGGAACGGTGTTTCGAAAGATATTGAGCGAGATGAGAAAGAGGAGTCCGACGACGAACCAGTTGAACAGGTCCTCGTCGACCTCGAGCCGGCGGAGGTACGTGCCGAGCAGCAGGCCGACGATCGTGACCACGGCGATCACCGAGCCGAGCCACAGTCGGTAGGTCGTCAGCAGGTCGGTGAACAGCGCCATCTGCACGAGGCGGATCGTGAACACCGTTCCGAGCACCATCGAGAGCCCGCCGATGTACCGCTCGGCGTCGCGCTCGAAGGTGTGGAAGTAGACCGGGAGGAGCGGGCCGAGGTTCGCCACGGCCAGCAGGAACCCCTCGAGGAAGCCGGCCGTGCCGAGCGCGACCGGGTGGTGAGCCTCTTCGACCGTCACGAAGTTCTGGACGAGCTGGAAGACGACGTAGCCGAAGATGATCAGGCCGATGAGGAAGGGGACGATGGGGCCGGTGCTGAACTCGGCGAGGAAGGCGACGCCGAGGACGGTCCCGGCGACGGCCAGCACCACGAGGAGCCACTCCTCGCGGACGAACTCGAGTCCGGTGTCGGTCTCCCCGATCTGGAACATATTGATCATCCACGGCGGAATCGCCAGGACGACGACCGCGAACGTCGGATCGATCACCGACGCGAAGATCGGCGTCGTGATCAGCGCGTATCCGAACCCGATCATCCCCTTGACGACGCCGGCGACGATCGCGACGAGTACGAACGCCGCGAGCAGGCCGATCGAGACGTCGGACTGGATGCCGGCGCTCACGTTCTCTCTGCCGGGGAAGAAGACGATCGCTCCCGTGACTACGCTGAGCGTCGCGAACGCCATCATCACTTCGCGATACCTGAACGCGCGGAGGTTCGACACGAATCGATCGACGCGGATGGTAGATTCAGATGAACTCATAGGCGAGCGGATTGCTGGCTGGTCGACGTGGACCCACCGATACTACGGACATGGAATCGGACCACTATCCCGCTGTTCGATTCGGCGATATGTACTGACTGAGGCGTCGCTCCCCGGTCCCGCGTTTCCGTCGGTGTTGCCCTCAGTAGAGTCGGTACTGCCGTCTCTCTCCTATTCGAACTGTCATAGATAGCGGCAATCGATGGCCAGAACAACGCCGGAGCCCGTGTCGCGGGCGGTCCGCCGCTCCGACGACGAAACCGCCAGCTACGCTCGGATCGATCGGTAGAACGCGGCGACCGCGAGCGTCCCGCAGACGGCGAGGACCGCGACGCTCCAGGCGAGCGGCTCGAGGGCGACGCGGCCGCTGAAGCCGGCGTCCATCGCGAGCCGCAGCGGGTGGTGACCGGGCGCGATCCGCGCGACGGCGGGCGTCTCCGTCGCCAGCGGGTTCTGGAAGAGGAAGAGGTCGATCATCGAGCCGAAAAGCACCAGATAGACGCCCGGAAGACGGTCGAGCAGCGTACCGACGAGGACGCCGAGCGTGCCGTAGATGAGGGCCGTCAGGAGGACCGCGACGGCGAACCAGCCGAGGCGGTCGGGCGCGAACGCGACCCGCATCACGCCCACGGCGACCAGGGTCGCGAGCGCGCTCACGCCGGCCAGCAGCGCGAGCCTGGCGAGGACGACCTCGGCGGAGCGGTAGCCGGCGACCACGAGCCGCGCGTCGGCGTCGGCGGTCGACTGAATCAGGAACAGGCCGGCGATGCCGGCGAGCAGCGCCGCGACCATCGGCGTCGTGAACGCGGGGAACGCCTCGGTCAGGCTCACGCGAACCGTCTCGCCGCCCTCGAGTTCGAAGGCGACTCGCGAGTCCGGCGCGACGTACGTGAAGACGCCGACGAGATAGGCGGGCAAGACGACGAGCAGTCCGAGCAGGACGGGGGTTCGTCCGATCTGGCGCGCCCCCATCGCGGCCGACCGTAGCGTTCGATTCATGCCAGCACCCCCTCCTCGCCGGTGACGGTGGTGTACGCGACGAACGCGGCCGCGAGCAGCGCGGTCAGATACGCGAGTGCCGGGACGAGGTGGCCCTCGGCGAGCGTCCCTTCGAGGACGGCGGCCTCGAAGAGCGCGTGGGGATGGTACAGCGGGGCGAACTCGGCGACCCGGCCCACGTCGAACAGGTCGCTCGAGAGAACGTTGTCGAGGTCGGCGAGAAAGACCAGAACCAGCGATCCCTCGAGGTCCCGCGGGAGCAGCGTCCCAACGATCACGCCGAAAAGGCCGTAGAGCAGCCCGGCGAGCACCAACACGCCGAACGCGAGGGCGGGCGCGGCGACCGCGGTCCGCCAGGCGAAAACTCCGAAGGCGACGACGGCGCCGAGACCCGAGACGACGAGCATCGTCACGAGCCGCGTCGCGAGGAGGGTGTGGCGGGGAAAGCCACAGAGGGCGAGACGCTCGTCGCCGCTCCGGGCGCTAATCACCTGAAAGAGACCGATGAGGCCGGCGAGAAAGGCGACCGCGAACAGGGTCCCCGTCATCCGGCCAACCGTGGCGGGATCGGCTTCGAGGCCGGGCAGCGCCGGAAACGACTCGAGCGCGGTCCCGTAGACTTTAATCGCGACCGGGGGGAGGAGGAGCAACAGTGCCAGCGTGGTCGGCTGACGGCCGAATTCCGCGAGCCGCGCCCTGGTGCCGGTCACCGCGCGCATCTCAGGCCACCTCCTCGGGGTGTAACCGCCCGTCGCGGAGTTCGTAGATGCGATCGAAGCGCTCGCGCTCGTTGATGAGGTGGCTGATGACCGCGATCGCGGTTCCGCGCTCGACGAGGTCCTCGGTGAGGTCCCAGAACGCGAGGTAGGTCTCCCAGTCGAAGCCCGTGTACGGCTCGTCGAGCAGGAGCACGTCGGGGTCGTGCATCAGCGCGACGCCGAGGTTGACCTTCTGACGGTTGCCCCCCGAGAGGTGATCGATCCGGTAGTCGAGGTACCGCTCGAAGTCGAGTTGCGAGGCGAGCCTCTCGCGGGCCGACGAGATCTCCTCGTCGCTCATTCCGTATGCCTCCCCGAAGAGCCGGAACGTCTCCCGGATCGTGAGCCGGTCGTACAGCAGCCCCTCCTGCGGACACCACCCGACGCGGCCGCTGGTTTCGACCGTCCCGGCGTCCGCCTCGAGCGCGCCGACGAGGATCTTCATGAGCGTGGACTTCCCGGAACCGTTCGCGCCCACGATGCCCACGATTTCCCCTGACCGGACCTCGATGTCGGCCCCCTCCAGAACGTCGACAGTCCTCGTGAACGGGAGTAGAGAGCCGTAGGTCTTCGTCAGTCCGTCCCCGCGAAGCGCCACGTCGGATTCCGTTCCGTCTCTCTCGCTCGTTCCGCCATTGCTCGTTCGCTCAGTCGTTCCGTTCATTATATTCGGCTCATTCCGAATATGCGGAAGCAAACCGTTTAGTATTTTCGGCAGATACCGAATACTATGAACGACAGCGGCGACGACGCCGATCCGGTGGCCGCGGCTCGCGAGGAGGTCATCGAGGCGCTCGAACGCAGCGCCGAAGTGTACGGTCTGAACCGAAGCTACGGCCGACTGTACGGGATCCTCTTCTTCGAGAACGCGCCGGTATCACTCGACGAACTGGTCGAGGAAAGCGGGTACGCCAAGTCCACGGTGAGCACCGCGATGAAGACGATGGAACGACTCCACCTCGTCCACCGCCGTTCCCTCCCCGGAGAGGGGAAAAAGGCGTTCTACGAAGCCGAGACAGACTTCTGGCACGTCGTCCAGGAGTTCCTGCGGCGGGAGGTCCAGCGCGAGATCGATCTGATGTCTCGAGCGCTCGAGTCCGCCGAAACCAAACTCGAGGACGCCGATTCCGAGCGCGCCGAGGAGGACCTCGAGCGGATTCGCTCGCTGAAGAAAACGTACGATCGGAGCCAGACGCTGGTGAACCTGCTCACGGGCAGATCGATCGATCGGCTCGCGGACCTGATCGACCGGCTGCGGTGATCGGGCCGTCGGAACTCGTCGATGAGAAGAGCGCCGTTACTCGAGCGAGACGCGCCCGCTCGAGTGAACCGTCACGTCGTAGCCGCGATAGTCGAACGACACCCGGCCACGGCGGACCGCCCCGTTCCCGGGTGGTTCGAACAGGCGGTCCAGCGCCGCCGCGTCGACGACGTCGTTGAGCGGCGGCTGGAGATCGACGGGATCGACGCCGTCCGCCTCGGCGACCGTGCGGACGACGCGCATGCTCGGCCGCGTCTCCGACTGGTGCGCACTATCGCCGCTCGAATTCTCGTTTCTCACGGGTTAGACGAGCAGTTGCACGTCCGATTCGGCCATATGCTGGAGGGCGGTCGCCGCGCCGACGCCGGTGGTGACGCCGTCGTAGAAGTCGTCCTCGTCGTAGTCCATCAGCTCGATCGTCATCTGACAGGCCTGCAGGTCGACGCCGCTCTCGAGCGAGAGGTCGATCAGTTCCTCGATGGTGGCCGTGCCGTTCTCGTCGATGCGCTTTTGCATCATCTTCGTCGCCATCGCGTCCATGCCAGGAAGCGCGGCGAGCGCGTTCGGAACGGGCATGTTCGGGTTACCGACGGCGCTCAGTTTGAGGTTCTGGGATTTCTCCTCGTGGAGGATGTCGAGCCCCCAGAACGTGTGGAAGACGACGACGTCCCAGCCGAAGGCGGCCGCCGTGCTCGCGAGGATCAGCGGGGGGTACGCCATGTCGAACGTCCCCTGCGTCGCGACGATCGTCATCTTCCCCTGGTCGTCGGCGTCGTCGATCTCAGCGACCGACTCCTCTAGCTCGTCGATGCGCTCGCGAAGCGCCTGCAGCTCCGCGGCGTCGATCTCGCCGTCGGCGTCGTCGACCGAGGTGGTGGGGTTGTCGGTACTCATTTTACGCCGTCTTCTTCACGTAGTGAGTGTACAGGTCGCCGTCCTCGACCTGATCGAGTAGTTCGACGCCGTCGGTGCCGTCCGCCCAGCCCTGAATGTCGCTCATGCTGCCCGAGTCCGTCGCGACGACTTCGAGTACGTCGCCGGCCTCGAGGTCGTCGATCGCGCCCTTGGTCTTCACGATGGGCATCGGGCAGGACAGTCCTTTCACGTCGAGCGTCTCCGTGGTGGTGTATTCCGAACTCATGGTTTCTATGTGCTCTGTCTTGGAGCTATCGTACAATATCGGGTGCGACCATAAAAGGATATCGGTTATTGCGCAGTATCCGAACTCCTCTATCGAGCGGATATCGCTACAATCACTCTTTACGCACGTTATATCGCCGTTCTGGGCCACAGAATCGATCGACACGAACAATGGTATTGTGCATATGTTGAATTACTATGCAAACTCTTATGTGGGTGCGGCCGATACTGAACGGTGTACACGATGGACGACATGGACTTCCCAACGCCAGACGTTTCGGTCGAATCGATCGCTCCCGACGAACTGAAGCGCCGAATCGATGCCGGCGAGGACGTCACGCTCCTCGACGCGCGCATGCAGTCTGAGTACGACGAGTGGCACATCGACGGCGAGACCGTCGAGTCGATCAACGTGCCCTACTTCGAGTTCCTCGAGGACGAGAT
>SDGW01001513.1_pt1 | contig 19823 bp, 16 predicted proteins | sample 2873831 | NCBI WGS metagenome assembly SDGW01 (sample SAMN08132700, study PRJNA421101) | hypersaline lake metagenome | isolation source: celular fraction 0.22 microns magnesium sulfate-rich crust from ephemeral... | place: Spain: Penahueca Lagoon, Toledo | collected 2011-07
GCCCCAATCAACATATAAACAACAACGACAATTACTAAGATGTTTGGTCTTTTGATGATTTTCTTGATGGAATTCATATTGATCTCCCTTTTTATGAACCGAGTGGGATGCTGCAAACGTCATTGGTCATAGAGAAATTGTGAATCTTCATTTGATCTTTTACATCATAGTCAAGTAAGTCGACATCAGGTCCAATGACACAATGCTTCCCAATACGGGTTTGGCCACGTAAATGAGTTCGTGGTTCAATCGTGGTGTCTCTTCCAATTACAACATCTGCTTCAATGAAGGTTGTCTTTGGATCAACAATCGTAACGCCATTTTTCATATGCGTTTCTAGAAGGCGTTGTTGCATAATCTGTTCGGCTTTGGATAACTGAATACGATCATTGATGCCAAGTCCTTCTTCCACATCTTCCATAACGGATGCAGAGACTGTATATTGCTTTTTCTGAAGGATCTCGATCACGTCTGGAAGGTAGTATTCGCTTTGGTTATTATTTGAGTCTACTTCTTGCAGAGCAGCGAAAAGTAGCTGATTATCAAAACAGAAAATCCCAGTATTCACTTCTTGGATTTCTTTTTCATCTTCGGTGGCATCTTTTTGTTCTACAATACGTTTCACATTTCCTGAAGCATTTCGAACGATACGTCCGTAACCAGAGGGATCTTCAGGAAGCATCGTTAAAATGGTAGCTGCTGCGTCTGTTTGGTGATGATGTTCTAATAAATAATCTAGCGTTTTCTCTGTTATAAGGGGCGTATCTCCTGTAATGATTAGAGTCGTTCCTTCCTTATCACCAAGGAGCTCCTCACTCATTTTAACTGCATGGGCTGTACCTAATTGTTCTTCTTGTACCGCATATTGAACAGAGTTGCCAAGTTGGTTTTGAATCATTTCTTTTTTATGTCCAACAACGGTAACAATTTCGTTCGTATTTAAGTTCTTTAAATGATCTGTAATATGCTCAACCATAGGTTTTCCGCATACAGGGTGCAGAACTTTCGGTAAATCTGACTTCATTCGAGTTCCTTTACCAGCTGCTAGTACAACTGCATATGTGGATCGCATAGAAATCCTCCTTTATTAGTTCGTATTTTGCTGATAAAAAGGTTGTAAGCTTTGGATCATTTCTGTGATGATTTGGTCCTCTTCGATGATATTGTTCCCGCTCACTTTATCATTGATCTGCTGTAAGATTGTTGTGGGGTGAATAGAGACTGTGTTGCTGGGATGTAGCACGTTTCGTCTACATACTGCCAAATGTTTAAGTTTCCTTCCATTGCAAGTCCTAGAACTTGTGCTCCGCGTGCTTTTAGCTCTTTAATATTTCCTAACATTTTGTCGTAGAGCTCTTCTTGCGTATTAAGCGCAATTACAGGTGTACCTTCTTCAATAAGAGCAAGGGTACCGTGTTTAAGCTCTCCAGCTGCATATGCTTCAGAGTGGATGTAAGAGATTTCTTTTAGTTTTAGAGAACCTTCTAGGGATACTGCGTAATCCATGCCACGACCAATGAAGAATACGTGATTAGAATTTTGAATGGATTCTGCATACCACTGAAGGCCTTTCACATGCTCTAAAATACCTTCCATTTGATCAGGTGTTTGTACCAATGTATCAATAAGGTTTTTCTGCTCTTGAGAAGAGATTGTTTCTTTGATTTGAGCCATATAGATACCAACCATATAAAAGGATAGAACTTGTGTTGTATAAGCTTTCGTTGATGCAACAGCAATTTCCGGCCCTGCCATTGTGAGAATGACTTCATTTGCTTCACGTGCAATGGAGCTACCTACAACGTTTGTGATCGCAAGGACGTTGGCACCTTTCTTCTGACTTTCGCGTAATGCAGCTAACGTGTCAGCTGTTTCACCAGATTGACTTACCACCATAACAAGTGTATGTTCATCAATGATAGGGCGGCGGTAACGGAACTCAGAAGCAATTTCTACTTCAACTGGTGTGCGTGTAAGCTCTTCAATAACACCTTTTCCGATTAATCCAGCATGGTAAGCTGTTCCGCAAGCTACAATATAAATTTTATTCCATTTATTTAATTGCTCTGTGGTCCAGTTTAATTCTTCAAATTGAACTTGATGATTCTCAGCATCAATCCGACCAGCCATTGTTGTTTGTAGAGCTTTAGGTTGTTCATGGATTTCTTTAAGCATGAAGTGGTCATAACCATTTTTCTCTGCTTGTTCCATATCCCAATCAACACGGAAGATTTCACGATTCACTAGTTCATCCGTTTGAATATCTAAGAGTTTAACTTCGTCTTCTGTAAGAATAGCTAATTCTCCATCTTCAAGTATGTACACATCACGAGTGTGCTCTAATACAGCCGGGATGTCTGAGCTAATAAGGTTTTCGCCTTCACCTTTTCCTACGATTAATGGACTATCATGACGAATAGCGAAAAGTTTGTTTGGATCATGTTCTGTTACAATTCCTAGAGCATAAGCGCCTTCTAATCTTTGAACAGCTTTTTTGATTGTAGAAATCACATCACCATCGTATAAAGAAGAGAGTAGGTGAGCGACAACTTCTGAGTCCGTCTCAGATTGAAAAACAATACCTTGATCTTCTAATTCTTTTTTCACTTCTAGATAGTTTTCGATGATGCCATTGTGTACGATAGCAAAATCTTTATTCGGATCTGTATGAGGGTGAGAGTTTTCATCGGAAGGACGTCCGTGAGTAGCCCAGCGTGTGTGACCGATTCCAACCGTACCTTGAAGCGGTGATTCGTTTAGTAAGTTTTGTAGGTTTTCAAAGCGACCTTCAGATTTGTTTGTTTGGATGGAGTCACCATTGTTTACAGCAACGCCAACAGAATCGTACCCACGATATTCTAGTTTTTTAAGTCCGTTCATAATGATATTTTGAGATTCTTGAGTTCCGATATATCCCATGATTCCGCACATAATGTCATACTCCTTTTTCATTCGATGTAATGGTTTTGTATATTCAGATAATATAAGGATGATAAGTTCAAATTTAGATCAACCTAGGAAGGAGGGGATTCCCGCCTTCCTGGGTATGATTTTTATTTAAAGAGCGATAGAGTTTTCTCTAGCAATTTTTGAGGTTGTACCAAACTTGTGAATATGAGGATAATCATAATCTTTAAATGCGTTTCTTGTATCAACGATTGGTACGCCAAGATTAGCGATTTCATTATAATCAAATGCTTCGTGGTTCGTTACAAGCACCATGCAATCATACTGCTTTAAAATATCCTTGTTGTAAGGAACGGATTGAACGGTATTGCCGTCTTCATCGATAAAGCTATCAGCGTGTGGATCGCAGTAATCAACATTTGCCCCGCTCTCTTTAAATAGTTCATATAGATAAAGACCAGGAGACTCACGAAGGTCGCTGATATTTGGTTTATAGGCCATTCCTAGAATTAAGATTTTGGAACTGTTGATGGAACGACCATAAATGTTTAAGACTTGAGCTGATTTGTTTACGATCACGTCTGGCATATTATTATTAATTGATTGAGCTAGATCGATAAATTTGCTGTAGAAACGGAAGCCTTTTGCTTTCCAAGAAAGATACATTGGATCGAGTGGAATGCAGTGTCCTCCGATACCAGGCCCTGGTTGGAATTTCATGAATCCAAATGGTTTCGTTGCTGCTGCATCAATAACTTCCCAAACATCGATATTCATACGTTCACACATCATTGCGATTTCGTTGATGAAAGCAATGTTAATGCTGCGGAATGTGTTTTCTAATAGCTTAGACATTTCAGCTACTTTAGGAGAAGAAACAGGTACAACTTGCTCGATGTAATTGCTGTATAGCATTACACCTAAGTCCGTGCAGGCTTCTGTAGCTCCGCCCATTACTTTAGGCATGTTGTGTGTGTTGAATTGTCCGTTACCCGGATCAACACGTTCAGGTGAGTAGCAAAGGAAGAAGTCTTCGCCTACCTGGTAGTCTGCGCGGTTCAATTCACGAAGAATTAGCTCTTCTGTTGTACCAGGGTAAGTGGTACTTTCAAGTGTGATGACAACACCTTTTTTCAAATGAGGCTTCATTTTTTCCATAACGCTTGTGATATAAGATGTGTCTGGGTCTTGGTTTTCACTTAATGGTGTAGGAACACAGATGCTGATGGCATCAAGTTCACTTACAACACTGTAATCTGTAGTTGGATAGAAGTTAGAAGAGTCTAAAACACCTTGCAAATCTTCGTTGCTAATATCTGAAATATAAGATTGACCTTGCTTTAATTGCTCGATCTTGTCTTCTGATAAATCAATACCGCAGACGTTGAAACCTGTTTTAGCCATTTCTACAGCAAGGGGCAGGCCAACATATCCCATGCCCACAACACCAACGTTTGCTTGTTTCGTTTTAATTTTTTGAGCCAGTTGATTAAAATATTTCATTTAAATCCCTCTCTTTATTAAGAATTAAGGTTTTATAGTTCCATTTGAAACTCTCGAATCTTTCTATTATTACCATCAACAATAAGGATGGAATGCATTTACTTCAGTGTTTTTTCGGTGATTGTAAATGTTGATATCCTTAGCTTTACTTTCGTTGATCATTTGAATCCATATCATTGAAAACATCATCTGTTCAGCGTGATGCCCATTTTCCGGAAAGCTCCCGATTAGTAGAGGGCCTGTTAACTGATCATTTTGTACCAGAAACTCCTTTACATAGAAAGAATAGTCATGTGTGGAATCAAGGTGACAATCATCTAAAAGAATGCCTAACAATCCTTCTGATGCATCGTAGCTGAATTGTGCGCCAACTTCTGGTTTCTGGTTGTGCATATGGTTCTCTAGTAGCCTCAACTGCTCATCTCTCAAGTCGGCTTTTATAATGAGAACGCCGCAAGCCAGACTACTAGCTTCATAATATTGTAGAAACTGTTGAAACGTCTTAAGGATGCGAGATCCAACACTGTAGGTCATGTCCATAGTTCGTGCCCTCCTTATCGTGATCTTGGAATTGGAGCATAAGATAATACCTAATCTTATGTTTTTGTTCTTATGCTGACTTGCTATCTTCATTAAAGCTTGTTCTCGTCATGGTGCCCCATGTATTGTTCTTGCGGAAGAAATCAATTTGTCCAAGGAATCTCCATAGAATTCCAAGCTGACGGTATCCAAAGAACATAAGAAAGGTGTACAAGAGCATTTTGAAGAAGTCACGTATTCTTGGATAGCGGTTGAATGCCATTTCTTCTAAGAGTAATGAACCTGCTCCAAGTAATGTTCCGTAAAGTACATTCATTAGCATGAAGGTGGCTATGATGGACCAGCCTGTCATATCTAAAAATGTGTAACCGATAATGGATAGAAGTCCTGTGATTTTGAAAAAAGGACTTAGGGTTTCGAATAGAATGTTGTAAGGGAGCGTAAGCCAACCCATAATTTTATATTTAGGATTCATAAACATATGAATACCTTCTTCAATCATGTTCTTCAGGTTTCCACGACCCCAACGTTTTCTCTGGCTGCCGAGGATCTTGAATGAATCTGGAGCTTGCGTCCAGCACACAGCGTCTGGACAGAAATCAATTCTATATGGAAGTTTGTTGTGTAACATATGGCGGTGGAGTTTAATGATAATGTTCATATCTTCTCCTGGATAACCACCACGGTAGCCTCCAACTTCTACAACTTTATCTTTTCGGAATACACCAAATGCGCCGGATACAATAATGAGACCGTTCATTTGGCTCCACCCGATTCTTCCGCCGATAAAGGCTCTTAGATATTCGACGGTTTGCATCATCGGTAGTAGCTTCTTCGGTAAGCGAACGTTTTTAACAACTCCATTTTCAATTCTGCAACCATTTGCGATGCGGACATTTCCACCAATTCCTACCGTTTCTTCTGGGCTTTCCATATACATGCTTGCGATTCGAATGAGTGCATCTTTTTCTAACAAGGAATCGGCATCAATTGAAGAGATTAATGGGTAGTTAGAATGGTTGATTCCAGCGTTTAATGAATCAGCCTTACCGCCGTTTTCTTTATCAATGATGTAAAGATTTGGGTATACAGGGTTGTAATAGATGCCTTTTACATCACCTGTTTCAATAACGCCCTCTTTTTTAGAAGGGGGCAAGTATTGTAAATTAAATTGCTTTCGAAGAACGTTTATTGTGTCATCGCTAGAGCCATCATTGACGACAATGACTTCATAGGTTGGATAATTAAGAGCGAGTAACGATTTCAAGCTTTCTTCGATGGTTAATTCTTCATTGTAAGCAGGTACCAAGACGGAGATAGGAGGTACATTCTTGGAATCTGATAATTTTTCAATATTGGTATAGGATTTACGTTTGATAATGCTGAATATGCGTTTAAAGGAAAACAGCATGATCGTTAAGTAAATTGAGTTAATTGTGAAGACATAGAACATGGCGAATAAGCCATATCCCAGTAATATTTCCCTCATATCGGACTCCTTTCCTTTTGTCTAATAAAGTATACTGTGTCTTTTTGGAGCCACATCCAGCTCCAGCGCCCAGCAACGACGGGACTTCCCTCGCCTCCGTTCGATAAGTCAACATCAAATTGCTTCACAATTTGTGTTTCCTTTATCTTACTACGGGCTCAGTCCAGTCCCGTCGTTGCTAAACGGGCGCTTGCGCTTTTGGCCTTACATAGCAGGATTAAGCTGTTGATCTTCACCAAAGTGTTGTTTAAAGATGTACAACTTGTGATCGTAATCGGAACTTTGTTTCATTTGTTCGGCTTTTGAAGCTTGGATGCTTAGCTCTTCATGGAGACATTCCAATGCGACATCAGCACCAGATTGGTTCGTTTGAGCAACTTCACATAGCATCTCGAACCCTGAGCCCCCTAGTTTGAGTAGACTTCGTGCACTAGCACGGGCTACTGTCCAATTTTGATCTTTAAGTCCTTCTTCAAGGAGACTCGTGTATTCAGTCTTTTTCGCATCTCCTATCCATTCGGCAATAAAGGAGCGAATTTCCCAATCTTTAAAACGAATGAATTTTTGAATTTCACTGGCTGAACAAGCACCAGAATAAATTAATAGTTGAACCGTAAGCTCACGTACTTCTTTATCCTCTGATGTAATGAAAGGAAGGACTTGGCTGTGTAAATCAGGTGTAGATTCTTCCATCAAACCGAGTAGGGCAACTTTCGTTAATACAGGTCGTGATTCTTTTAACAACTGCGTATAGATGATTCTTAAATCTAGTGATGATTCTTGTGAAATATCAGTGATTAATGCGTAATTATTGTGGTCATCCTCAGCTAGATGAATAATCATGTCTTTAACTTTTGCTGGTTGATCGGACGTCTGGGCAATCGAGCGAGCTATGATGAACATTGTAGAGTCTCTTTTGTTTCGATAAAGTAACTGAAATAAAGGATCAGTAGCTTCTGATGCTCTCATAATCCCAAGATTGTAAGCTGCATCTATTTGTGTTTTGTGGGATAGGCTTTTCAGGCGTTTAAGATTTAGCTCAACTAGCCCAAGGTCTTTGCATAATCCTTCAATTTTTGTTCGATTTTCGCCTGAATAATGGTGTATCCAATCGAATAATACCTGCTGTAGTACTTGCTTTTCGAACTTATTTAAGGGCTTGTCCGGCAAAGGGAGTTGATCTTTTTGCTTAAGATCAGATTGAAGTGTATCCAAATACTCCTGAAACTGCTGTACACACTTTTGCGTTTTCTTTTGGACTTGTTTTTTTCGGATCTTCATGGCTAGGATGATAAATACATTTAATGCTAAGATTGCGAGAAGTCCATATATCACCCAGTAGGCAATATCTAAATTGACAAACATTGAATCCCTCCTATTTATTTGTAGATTGAAACGCTTTTTTCATGGTGTAATAACTGCTCTTGAGATGTTCGTAGTAATCTACTTCATGCCAGGTTTCCCATTGATAGGTTGGTAACTCTGAAACGGGAACAGGACTTTGTTTTCCTAAACCTTTAACAGCTTTTTCGTTTTGTTCAACGATCCATGGCAGGATTCGTATTCCTTTTGATTTTTCTGTGGTAAATTTGCTTTTGTCGCTATCGTCATTCTCATAACTCACAGCTTCTCGTTTACTAGGATCTGAAAATCCGAGCATTGCCCAAGGGATTTTCAACTCTATTCTCCATAAAGGCGTTGGTGAAGGTCGTAATTAGAAGCAACTTTCATAGAGCTTTTTTCTTCAGTACTTAATTGAATGATGTTTTCTAACCCTTCATCTAACCTTCTGTCTCCTAATGGTCCGCCATGTCGGTTTCCTCCAGGCAAGGAATCGATTCCAAGGTAAAGTGATTGTTTCTCTGGTTGGAATGATTTAGACAGGGTCCCATGAATGTATAAGTACCCTTCATCATGTGAAACCCATATTTCTTCCCAACCTTTAGGGTTCATATCGAGCTTTTCTTTATCCTCGAGTTGTTTCCAATCATCTGTGTTTCCATCAATTTGGATGTCGTCCGTTTTACTTGGGTACATACCTAAAACTCCAAATGATTGTTCACTTGATAAAGCGTTGTACCAATAAGCTCTTCGGTCAGGGTTGTCGTAGTTCATTGTGTTCCATGTGCGTTTGAACCACTCATCTTGCCAGGAAAATAAAATGGCTCCTGCATAATCTTCCTGATAGATATTTTTGAATAACTCCCTATTGATTTCACCTTGCTGTTTTTCTGTATGTCCCCCTTGGTTCCACTCATTCTCTCCAATATGAGCGGAGCCAAGAGAGGAAGGAACTCCGAATTCAGTTACCATAACAGGGAGGTTATTATGGTATTCCTGCAAATCTCGGAGGTAGCCTCGATAGTTGTTCGATTTTCCGTTTGGACCTTTCGCTTGCTTATACTGATCCGAATAACGTAGAAAATCTGGGTAATACGGATAAACATGATAGGAAGCGAAATATCCGGCTTCCCATTGGTTCGTCGTTATCTTCGTTGCATCTACTTCAATGGCATCTTCCATTGGAAATGGTTCTTTCGGATGTTTCAGAGGATCGGTGGTTACCCAGTTTGTAAAGGTCACTGGGTGTTCCCAACCGCGCTTCTTCTCTAACGATGCTGTATAATTCATGAGTTCTGCTAACCAATTTTCAAAAGAAGAAGCTTCTGATTTAGATTGAAAATGGTCTCCTTTAAAAGGAGTGCCATTATTTTTTTCGTTTGTTTTTTTCACCATTTTTGGATCCCATTCTGTACCAATGTGCCATGCAAGTAAGTAAGGAGCAGCATTTGCGGTATATTCGCCACTTGCCTTTCCGTGGGATTCTGGAATCGTGATGTCTCCGTATATAGCGCCTACGGATAATGTCCAGGAAGAGAGGCACCTACATTTACACCTTGTGAAAAGAAGGGGGACCAGGATTGGTTTTGATAGACTTGGATCTTTTCATCTTTTGTTCGAAATTTCATCTGTGTTCCATCTTTTAGCTTTAACGTTTCAATGTCGGGGGAAGCTGCATCACGCATATAACTAAAGATCCCCAAGGCGATTAAAAACAAGGTCCTTCGGATGATTAGGGGATAACTGGGATCGTTCGTCTATAAGTCTACTGTTCATATGGGCTGTTGCTTGTTTCGGTGGTGTTTTCGAATAGATAAGTCTAGCTTGGTTAGCTTACTTTAAAAAAATAAAAGATGGAGGAACGTATGTATAAAAAAACACTAACCTTTGGGATTGTATGTAGTATTCTAATGCTTTTAACGGGATTCTCTCATCCAGGCAATAAACAACATGCGTTATGGGTGAAGCAAGCTGATTTAAACACCGAAACGGAAGACATATTGGAGCTTAGCAAGAAAGAAGAGCTTAATCAGATATACTTAAAGATTAATAGACAAAAAACGTATGAGTACTATAAAACGTTTTTACGTAAAGCTAATGAAGCTGGAATTGATGTGTATGCCTATGGAGGCAAGCCTTCCTGGGGATTGAAGGAGAACAATTACGAAAGTTTAAGTTTTGCCTACTGGGTAAAAGACTATAATAATTCGGTAGCTGAGAACGCGAAAATAACAGGAATCATGCTCAAAGTATTACCGTATAAACTACCGCAATGGACCGAAAATCAGACCACAATATTGAAGCAATGGAAAAACAATATGCAGGCTGCTTATGAAGAAGCAAAACTAAAGAGTTCATTAAAAGTAAGTATGGCCATTCCTTTTTGGCTAGATAGCATCGAGACACCTGGACAGGCTGATATGCCGTTTAGTACATGGCTGATTCGCCAATTTGATGAAACTGCCATTTTAGCTTATCGAGACACGATAGAGGGATCGAATGGAGTTGCTGCACTTACAGAGAATGAGTTAAAAGCTGCTAGTGAGTATAATAAGGACATTATGATCGGGGTTAGCTTGGAAGACTCCGGTAATGACATGGTTTCGTTCCATGAAGAGGGTGTAGATGATATGTATATGCACCTGGGTGTTTTAGATAAATATGTCACTCAACCTTCTTATGTCGGAACAGCTATTGATAATTTTCAGAGTTGGTTGCAATTAAGCCCGCTATCTGAGGAAGAGGTCGAAACTTCTCCAAAAGAAGATGAAGAAGAGTCATCGGAACCGCCTCAAGCTGAACAAAAAAGAGGTACATATATATGGCATGCAAGCAACTTGATTTCAGAACCTGACCAAATTATTCAATTCGCTAAAGAGAAAGACCTCAACATTTTATATACACGTCTGGATTTAAGGCAGCCATTCTCCGAGTATCAGAACTTCATGGAAAAAGCTCATGAGGCAGGCATTGAAGTTCATGCTATGGGAGGACATCCGAAATGGGCGCTTGAACAACTTCAACCACGCATTATGAAACTTGTAAATTACGTGAAAGAATATAATGGTAAAGCAACTAGCTCGCAAAAGTTTGATGGGATTCATATTGATGTTGAGCCTTATACGGTAAGTGGATGGAATCGTCACAATGATGAAAAGCTGAAAGAGTGGATGGATAACATCAAGCTCTTTGTTAAAGAGTCAAAAAAAGGTACAAATTTAGAAGTAAGCATGGACCTTGCCATGTGGTGGGATGACCGAAAGACGCCAGGCAATCCAGATCTTCCATTTAATAAATGGGTAATGAAGCAAATGGATCACACTTCAGTTATGGCATTTCGTGATTATGCAGAAGGTCCGGGAGGGATTTTATATATGACGGAAGAGGAAGTTGAACACGCCAATAATCTTGGTAAACCGATTCTACTTTCGTTAGAAATGCGTCCAAGTCTTATAAATAAAATCACATTTGCAGAAGAAGGGAAGGCGAAGATGAGAGAGCAGATTGATGTTATGGAAAACAACCTGCAAGATGAGTCTTCATATGAAGGGTACATGATCCACTCCTATGAATATTGGAAAGAAGCGAAAGAATAGAAAATAAGGTGCTGCTCCTGGATTGGAGGCAGCACCTTATTTTTGGTTTGCAAAAAGATATTTATAAATGCAAGAAAGTTAGTCGATATAAAATACGCTAATCTTGTATCATTCCTCTTCTACATCATCAGCGATAATGCCCCACTGTTTAGACTTCAGCACAGCTTCGGCTCTTGATTTCACATTCAGCTTTTTGAAGATCTCTGTCAGGTTGTACTCAATCGTACGTTGACTTTGGTAAAAGTCCTGAGCAATTTCTTTATTACTTTTGCCTTTGGCAACCTCTTTCAGGATTTTTTGTTCTTTTGAATTAATGGAAACATCCTTCATTTCCTCTTGTTCTTGAGCCTCGGCTTCAGGAGCTTGCACTTCAACACGACGTAATTGATTGAAAAGGGATTGCGGTAAAATGACTTTTCCTTCAAGTGCACAACGAATGCATGTCAGTAGCTGGTGACGAGGTTCAGTTTTACTAACAAATCCTGATACACCAGCCTCAACAAGCGTATTGAAGTAAGGTCCAATATCATGTCCTGAATAGATGACAATGGGGGCAGTTTTTCCCATCGTGCGTACTTCTTTAATTAACTCAATGCCATTCATGCCAGGCATGCGCAAGTCAAAAAGCATGAGATCAAAATCTTGTTTAGCTATGATTTCCAGTGCTTCTCCCGCCGATTCCACAATGGTAACCACCATGTCCTCTTCACGTTCGATCATTAATTTGGTTCCTTCCCCGACGGAAGGGTGGTCATCGACTAATATAATGCGTATCATGATTTCAGTCACCATCCTATTTTAAGGTTTTATATGGGTTTTGGTTCTTGATCTGTAGAAACATAGCAAGCTCGAATCCACCATCACTTGATGAAAAGAATTCTACATCCCCTTGTAAACTGCGAACTCTTTGGCGAATTCCGGCTAAGCCCATACTTTGCGAATCATTATTCAATTCTTGGGGAGGCAGACCGACACCATCATCCTTGTAGTTTAAAATCACCATGTCCCCTTCACTTTTTAAGTCAAATTGAACAAGTTGAGCTTTGGAGTGTTTCAGTGCGTTATTTAAAAGCTCCTGAACAATCCGGTATATCGCTAAGGAATGCTCATGATCTAGCTTTTTAGTAAATTGACTTCCTTCAAATGTTATAAAAAAGTTCGCATGTAAACGGTAGTAATCCATTAAATGCTGCAAGGCCTCTACAATACCTGTTTCTTTCAAAAATGGCGGGCGTAAAAAGGTGCATGTATCCCGAATTTGTTGAACGACATCTAATAGCCCCTCTTTTACTTGGCTTAACGTTCGTTCTGTTGGAGGAGAGAGCTTCTCTTCTTCTAACAGCTCCTCGACTTTTCGGTACCAAACCAATTGTTCTTGAAGCGCCGAATCATGAAGGTCATAAGCTAGCCTTGCACGTTCTTTTTCGGAAAGATTGAATAACAAACGTAATAACCAGGAAGGGGCCTCGTTGTTTTGGTACATCGATTGCTTGAGCTCTTCCGTAACCCCTTCGATTAATTGGAAGTTTTGATACACAATTCCAGTATAGTGCGCCATTGTCTTAAGCCAGCTAATTTCATCCTGGTTAAATGGCGTATGATTCAACTTGTTGTCCACCCAAAGAATATGTAATGACTCATGCCTTTCACTAATAATAAAGCATTTTCCTTTAGCTAAGCGGACGAGGTCTCCTACTTCATTCATATCATTGTTTTCTTTGTATTGATAACGAAAACCATGTTCAGGGAATCCTTTATCTCCTTCAATCAACTTGAAAGAAGCATCTGCTTTGTGAAATTGGACTAAAGAAACAGATGCGACGGGCAGTACTTCTTTTACTTCTTTTATCAAACGAGAATCCAAATCCTCTCGTTTTAAAATGTTCGAGATATCCTTTGTGAACTGGTCTAAACGATCTTGGAAATTATGTTTCTTGGACATAAAACGCGGTTTGAAATCGAATCGTTCTTCTAAATAGAAAAATAGAATACAAGCTGCATAGATGGAAAGCGTTAAACGAATCCAACCAATAATCGTGATGTTTGAAACGACCAAGGTTAGTGGCCCCGTAATTAAGACTGTTAGTAAAACAGATATAAATGAGTAATAACGTAATCTGCTATTAATAAAGTCAATATCAAATAATCGGTTCGTCAACACCAAGTACAGGAAGAAAATAGGTAAAAATATAATAAAAACTGCTGATACAGGTGGAGGGATGATGGCCACTCCCCAAAAGGAACTTGGTAATGCCGTTAAAAAGATAAACGGGAAAAAGGATACAACGATGCCGAAAATCATATTTTGGAAAACCGGCTTGTGAATCGTTTTTCTGTACTTAACGTAATAGGATACAAGAACAGCTAAACACCAAAAGATCTCAAAAGAAAATAGGATCAATTGAGCATTTCGAATTATGGAATATAGGCCGCCAATATTGAAAAAGAAGGAAAACGTATCAATGAGAATAATGAATAGGTTAACCCCATAGAGAATTATGACTGTACGTAAACGTATAAAATAAATGCGATAGCGTAAAAAGTACGTCACAAGAAAGTGTAAGAAAAGTGTAGGTGTCATCATAAATGAGAGACCGGCAATAAAACGAGCAATCATATCCGCCCGAGCCGATGCTCCTGCACTTAGGTATCCTAAACCGACATTAAGGAAAAATAGACTAAGTATAAGCGCCGTCCGATCTTCTTTTTTGCGAGCATAGATAAAGCTTGATAGAGTAAATAGAATCACAAAAACGATCGATGGAATTATAGTGTGATAAAAGAGCGTATCCGAATTCGTTGATGGAAAGGTAGTGTATTCAGACTCTACCCCTTGTGTCCTTGTCTTGAGTTGGTATATATCACCAACAACACCATACCGCCGTATGGAGCGGTGTTCATCAGGCGCCTTATGATTCACCTCTACTAACGTTTCACCAGGTTGTATGTCATGATGACCTGCCCATCCAATCGGATCTACAGCATTTACTTCCCATTGTCCTTCTTGATTTTGGTGTAAATTAACACCGATATATTCCTGCGTCATCGTAACGTAAACTAAATACAAAGCCATCAGTAGAATCAACCCGGTAAGTGCGGCTGTGTAGACTTTTCTTTGGAACAGCTTCATGGTTTCAATACCTTTCTTTTACATTCTTATTAGAAAAGCGGAAGCGCCCGGGAAGCATACTAGTTTCTGGGCGCTGGATCTGTCATCCTAGTGAGAACAAAAATAGCCAGAGTAGTATCTGGCTATTTTCACTTTATCTATGATGTTCTTATGAAGTGTGTCTTTTGAGGCTTCTAACCAGATGCCTATGTTTTTCATTTCTATTTCCAATAGCAGATGCCAAGTACAGTATTGTCTTGGTTGTTTTCATCAAATACATCAAGGATGGCAGCCTTTTCCGTTTCTGATATGCCGGCTAAGTTTGCATTTCCTTCTCGGACTTGTTTCAAAAGATCTGGACTTTCAACTAGTTTTTCAACAACGGTTTGTAACATAACGAATTCCTCCTTTGAAATGTACCAATTGCCCCCATGTCTATCATGCAATTGATTAAGTGAACTATATTTGTTCGATTAATTGCAAAAGTTTATGTCTCATTTTTGAATTGGTATCTATTTCTTTTATCTGTTGGATCGTTTTTCGTTGGTACACCCGCTTTAAAACTTGAACATACATGATCGATGATGAGTTCCTGATCCAATCAAGTAACTCTATCTTATTCTCATACATGAATTGTTTTTCTATGAAATCATTGTAATAATCTCGAACCCATTGTGCATGCTCGTCATTCTCTTCCAAAAGCTTCAGAGTAGGAAGTGTCAATTTCTTATAGAGTAGATCGTTTTTTGTATCTCCTCGTAAGACATCTTGAATGTCATTCTGAATCTGAGCCGCAACACCAAAGTTCGTGGCATATTCTATAACCTGCTCATGGTGGTCAGGTGTTACTAAAGCTACTCCCACAATGCATGCACAAGCCATAAGTGAACCTGACTTGTGATGGACCATTTGTAGATAATCATCTTCAGTTTTTATTTGTTGCTGTAAGTCTTGATGTTGCCCTTGTACAGCTTTTAAAACTTGGTGGTTCATATATTGGATAGCATCTCGTTTTCGACGATCTTCAAAGGTCGTGTTTGAAAGCATCTCCATGCTTAACATCAGAAGCCCTGTAGCAATATTCATCGTGATCGTATATTGAGTTTGACACCATGGTTTATCCAAAGCATCTTGATCTTGTAAGTCATCAAAAATATCAAGAGCCAAAATCATGATTTCAACAGCAGCACAGGCTTGGTAAATGTCTGGGTGTTCTTCACCACCAAACATCTCATAATGAATTTTCGTGAGATTGGCGAACGAGAAGCCTTCCTTTTTCTTGTACTGAATAAAACTAGACGTATGCTGCTTCAGGTCATTTACACTAAATGGATTGAGAGGGTTTTCTTATGAATTTAGAAGGGAAAATTAAAAATGATGCAATTAGACTAAATTAAATAATAAAAACGCATGGAACTTTTAATGTAAAGAACCATACGTTTTTAAACCTATAAAGCTGAAACTGTAAATCCATCAAATGCCTCTTTATTTCCCTAACGCTTTCCGCTTTCCAATATTTATAGCTATGAATAGCAAATCCATTAAAGCTATCTATACTTCCAAACTGATCATACACCTTAGCTACTTCTTCATACATTTTTTCTTCACCCAGGCCATAAAACGAAATGTGATCATAGCTTGTAATTTCTTTTGTTTCTACGCCTACTGTTACTTTTTTTCCGACTTCTTTTGCATATTGAATTTCATTATTGGAGATTTCAATAATCCCGTTACTTCCCTCAGCTAAATTACGGTATGCCATAATTCCAACTTCGTCTGAAGTATCAATGACCCACTCATGCAAAAGTCCTTTACCGTATGTTTCATTATCAAAATACTTCGTGTCATACCAGAATGGAATATCTGCTGCAAAAAGCATGTCCCATTGTTCGGCTTTTTGAGCTGCTTCTGATAAGATGTTTTGGTACTGTAGAATTGCGTTCTGATAGTCATTATCCCACATCTCGTGTAAGTAAGGCTCTACATCTAAATGGATTCCTGCGAATTTCTCCTCATCCGCAGCAAAGTTTTGATACTTCTCCACCCAATTTAAGAAAAGATCAAAACCTTCACGATTTGAAATCCACTTTTTCGATCCGTCTAAAGCATATACAGAAATCCCATCATTCGTTGCCTTTTTAATAAAAGACATATATGAAGTATGGTCAATGTCACGGTTGATTTGTAAATAAACGCTATCTACATCTTTTTGATTAAGAAATTGAAGGACTTCATCTGGAGCCTCTACAATGTTTGATGTGTGCCATAACCATGTTGCTTGATCCCACTTTGTTTCATCTGCCATAACTGCATCGCTAGTTGAAAAATGTCCAAACAGAAGAAAAGTAAATAATCCTAATAATTTCAAATTGCATTTCCTTTCTTGCCTTGTTATTTATGATATAGATATTTTTGTTTGATCCTGTTGTATCAAAAGACTTAATTCTTTTATCGTGTTTTATTAAAATTTTTTAATGATTTTTTCTGACAAATAGAAAAATGAGAAAATAAACCCGTTATAATTGAAATAAATACCAAAATAATTGTAGTGGTTATTTTAGGCTAACTTCAATATTAGAAAAGTGTAGCCCTTTATCGAGCTACACTTTATAAACTTACTTGTGCGTTTTACTTGGCAAACGCTTAGAAGGTTTACGATGTTTGCCTTCACGCTCTTTATTATGTTCATCTTTTCTCTGTTTTTCATTTAACTGTTGCACGAAATCTTGCGTGTTATCCATATTTACCCCTCCTTATTTTCTTACTGTGACCAGTTTTATATGAAATGATGTTGGAATGTTTTTTGATAAAGAACCGTAATTTAACAAATGATAAAACTAACCAGTTGATATATGCGACATGAGTACATACAAATTGATATAATATGGACTATAACTTGGCGAGGAGGGTTTATATGAAGGAAACCATTCAATTACATAAAGACCAATACATCGAAGAATTAAAAGACTTCTTACGTATCCCTAGTATTTCTTCAGTTAACGACTATAAAGAAGAGGTGCAAAATGGCGCTAAATGGCTTGAAGGTGCTTTGAATAAGATCGGTATGGAAAATATCGAAATCATTCAAACAGAAGGCCACCCCATTGTTTATGCAGATTGGTTACATGCAGAAGGGAAGCCTACAGTACTTATTTATGGGCATTATGATGTCCAGCCTGCAGAACCACTAGAACTATGGGAAACACCACCTTTTGAACCAGCTGTTCGAGCAAACAAAATTTATGCACGTGGTGCCACAGATGATAAAGGACAAGTCTTTATTCATATTAAGGCATTAGAAGCCATTATGGATAAGGATGGTCAGCTTCCGGTTAATGTGAAGTTCTGTATTGAAGGAGAAGAAGAAATCGCAAGTCGCAATCTTCCTCCATTCATTGATCAAAACCAGGAAAAGCTCGCTGCAGATGCAGTGTTAGTTTCAGATACATCGTTTATTGATGAAAACCAACCAGCGATATGTACATCACTTCGCGGTGCTTTAGCGTTAGAAATGAACGTAAAGACAGCCAATACTGACTTGCACTCAGGTCAATACGGTGGAGGAGTCCCAAACGCTGTCCATAGCATTGTTCAGTTACTCGACTCTATGCATCATGAAAATGGCAAGGTAGCTATTGATGGCTTTTACGAAGGAGTACCGACTCCAACAGATGAGCTAAGAGAAGAGGTAGCTCAAATTCCGTTTGATGCTGAAAGAACAAAGAAAGAACTCGATATGACTGAGTTGTTCGGGGAAGAAGGTTTTACATTCCAAGAAAGAACGGGTATTCGACCAACTCTAGAGATTAACGGTGTTGCTGGAGGGTTTGCAGAAGAGGGAATGAAAACCATTGTCCCAAAAGAAGCTGTAGCTAAAATTAGCTGCCGTTTAGTAGGGGAACAATCACCAGAGAAAGTGTATGAATATATTCAAAAACACGTTGAGCAACATAAGCCTGTTGGAGCTCAGGTAGATATTAAGCAATTAATTAAAGCGGATCCAGTATCATTAGATTCACAAGATCCAATGATTCAAAAAGCTGCAGATGCATATGAGAATGTGTACGGCATTCGTCCACTCTTTCCGAAAGAAGGGGGATCCATCCCAATTGTAGAAGTATTCGCTCGTGTGTTAGATGCACCTGTGGTATTAATGGGCTTCGGTTTACCTTCTGAAAATCTACATGCACCGAATGAACATTTCCATCTCGATAACTTCACCAAAGGAATTGAGACAGTATGTGAATATCTGTATTCATTATAGAAGAGTTAAAACTAAATAAAGAATGAAAGCAAGAAAAGAACCAGTTGTATATACAACTGGTTCTTTTTATGCATATAGTAAATAGGTGACTTGAATGGTGTCTAATAGGAATGTCTTAAATGGAGCTTCTAATGGTATAGGTTAATACCTTTCTTTTAAAATTTCAGAAAAATACTTAATTCCATATTGAAATTAAGTAAGCGGTGTCATATAATAAGAATCAACCTAATGAAGGCGTTTTCAACGACAAGGGGTTATCAATATGGAACAGACACTAGATAGTAATTCTACTAAAATTATTAACTTAATACGGGAAGAAGGAGCGCTTTCGCGTGTGGAAATATGTGAAAAGCTTGATATTCCACAGTCCACTGTGACGCGTCTGACCAATAAGCTTATGAAGTTAAATATGCTAAGGGAAGGACAACAGGGTCACTCGAGTGGAGGAAGACGTCCCGTCATGCTAGAGGTAAATGAAAATTGCTACTATGCCCTAGGTATTGAAATGGGAAGGTCAGCGATTAAAGCAGCCTTAATTAATTTAAACGGGGACTTACTTTCATTCAGGATGAAAGTAACTTCTGGGGATGAATCCATACAAGGGGTTGTCTCTTATGTGAAGGAAATTGTTCAGGATGTGAAAACGCAAGCTGACATTCAAAAAACCAGGGTCCTTGGTGTTGGAGTTGGTTTACCTGGTCCTCTTGATGAAACAGAAGATCACAGAATCTCTCCACCGAATTTTTACGGTGAAAAAGACATTCCGCTTAAACATTTGTTAGAAGAAGCTTTAGAATTACCAGTTACGCTTGATAATGATGCAAATGTAGCCACGTTAGCAGAGAAATGGTTTGGTAATGGAGTCGGTTATAATGATTTCACATATGTGATGACAGATATCGGAATCGGTTGTGGCTTAATGATTAACGGTTCTCTTTATCGGGGTCTGCAAGGGGAAGCAGGTGAGCTGGGACATATGAGTATCGCATTCCCAGGGGAACTTTGTCACTGTGGAAACTACGGCTGTTTAGAAACGCTATCCTCCATACCGGCTATTGAGCGAACGTATCAAAA
>SDGW01000343.1_pt1 | contig 19798 bp, 22 predicted proteins | sample 2873831 | NCBI WGS metagenome assembly SDGW01 (sample SAMN08132700, study PRJNA421101) | hypersaline lake metagenome | isolation source: celular fraction 0.22 microns magnesium sulfate-rich crust from ephemeral... | place: Spain: Penahueca Lagoon, Toledo | collected 2011-07
CCTGGAGGCCGCGCTACCGGACTGACTTTTACGACCCGGCCCCTCTCGTCGCGTATGTGTGGCCGGTACGCGCTGTTCAGCGACCCCGCGGACCTCGCGGCGGAGTTCGGGCTAGAGGACGCGAGCTACGAGGCGACGGACAACGCCGCGCCGTCGGAGGACCTCTCGGGGCTTCTGGAAGCCATACGGACGGCGCTCGCGACTGGCGGCTGGGGGGTGGGGCCGTCGCGGTCGGGCGGGCCGCGGGAGGGACCGGACCCGATAAACGCCCGCGCGGAGTCGCTGACGGAGAGCCGGCTGTTCGAGGAGGCGTACCGGCAGCGGCGGTGTCTGGTGCCCGCGGACGGCTTCTACGAGTGGACCGAAACCGGCGACGGCAAGCAGCCGTACTTCGTCTCGCGGGCGGACGGCCGACCGCTCCTGCTCGCGGGGTTGTGGGAGACGTGGACGCCCGAGCAGAAGCAGACCGGGCTGGGGGAGTTCGGGGAGGGCGGCCCGAGCCGGGAGCCCGAACCCGTGCAGTCCTTTACTATCGTGACGACCGAGCCGAACGACTTCCTCGCGGAGTACCACCACCGGATGGCCGTCGTCCTCGGCCGCGAGGCGGGCGAGCGGTGGCTGGCCGAAGACGACCCCCGCGACCTGCTCGAACCGAGCGACGTAGAACTGCGGGCGTGGCCGGTGTCGCGGGCGGTCAACGACCCGTCGAACGACCGGCCGGAGCTCGTGGAGTCGGTCGCGTAGCTCGCGAGTACTTCTCAGTCGCTCCGATACCCGCCGGCAGACGCCGGCGGGCGGAGCGTGTCAGAGGCACAGCCGGTGTTCGTACACCAGCGTGTGGCAGTCGATACGCGAGGGGCTTCACCTTACCGCTTGCAGTGCTACCCACCCGCCGGTAGACCGGCATAACATTGGCGGTCATTTATATACGATGAACCGCCAACGGGTACCCATTCGGTGAGACGATGATGGACACCGGCGACGCGGTGGCCCTACTCGATCGGCGCGCGGAGCTACTGCGCTCGCTCCGGGACGACGCGAGAACGAAACAGGAACTGGCTGCCGCCCAGTCGGTGTCCCGGTCGACGGTCGACCGCGCGGTCCGAGACCTCGAAGCGGCGGGGTTCGTCGCACGCGACGGCGGCGTGTCGCTCACCCCGCAGGGACGGGTCGCGTTCGACGCCTACGAGCAGTTCATCGCGACGCTGAACGCGCTCGACGACGCCAGCGACGTGCTCGACCCGCTGCCGGCGGACGAGCCCCTCGACGGCGCGCTGCTCCGGGACGCGAACGTCGTCCGGCCGGACCCCGTCGCACCCCAGCGGCCGTACCTCGCGTACCAGTCGGTACTGGAAGACGCGACGGCAGTCCGCGGGTTCGTGCCCGCGGTCCTCGACGAGAACGTCCCGCGGTTCCGCGAGCGCATCGTCGACGACGAGGTCCCCGTCGACCTCACTGTCGCGCCGGCGGCGCTGGACGAACTCGTCTCGACGCACGCCGACGCTGTGGGAGCCTGCCTCGACACGGGCCGGCTGACGCTCCGCCGGGCGAACGAAACCCTCGACTACGCGCTCGTGCTCGTCGAGCAGCCCGACTCCACGGTCGTCTGCGCGCTCGTCTACGACGACCGCGGGCTCGCGGGCGTACTCCGGAACGACGGACGGCGCGCGGTTCGGTGGGCCGAAGACGTCTACGAACGTCTCCGGGCGGACGCGGAGCCGCTCCAGCAGTGACAGCGGCCGGCGAGCGCCGGGACCGCGACTGCCGGCTGGCAAACCACTAACACCCACGCGGCCGACGTCTCCCGCATGGAGTACACCACGCTCGGCGACACGGGGATGGAGGTATCGCGGATCTGTCTCGGCTGCATGAGCTTCGGGTCCCCGGAGTGGCGGCCGTGGGTCTTAGACGAGGAGGAGTCCCGGCCCATCATCGAGCGCGCCATCGAACTCGGGGTGAACTTCTTCGACACCGCGAACATGTACTCGAAGGGCGAGAGCGAGCGCGTGCTCGGGAACGTCCTCGCGGAGTACGACCGCGACGAGCACGTCGTCGCGACGAAGGGCTTCTTCCAGATGGACGACGGGAACCCGAACTCCGGCGGGCTCTCCCGGAAGGCCATCGAGCAGGAACTGGACAACTCCCTGGAGCGGCTGCGGATGGACACGGTGGACCTCTACCAGACCCACCGCTGGGACTACGACACGCCCGTTGAGGAGACGCTCGCGGCGCTCACGGACGCAGTACGGCGCGGGAAGACCCGGTATATCGGGACCTCCTCGCAGTGGGCCCACCAGTTCGCGGACGCGCTCCGCACGAGCGAGCGCGAGGGCTACGAGCGCTTCGTCACGATGCAGAACCACTACAATCTCGTCTACCGGGAGGAGGAGCGCGAGATGCTGCCGCTCTGCCAGAAGGAAGGCGTGGGCGTCATTCCGTGGTCGCCGCTCGCGCGCGGCTACCTCACGCGCCCCCACGAGGACATCGACGCGACGGCGCGCGGCGAGGCCGAGGAGAGCATGTACGAGCATCCGTACCGCTCGGGCGGCGGCGCGGAAGTCAACGAGCGCGTGCAGGAGCTCGCCGCCGAGAAGGACGTCGAGATGGCCCAGATAGCGCTCTCGTGGCTGTTCCACAAGGACTGGGTGGACGCGCCCATCGTGGGTACGACGAGCGTCGAGCATCTCGAACAGGCCGTCGAGGCGCTCGACATCGACCTCTCGGACTCCGACATCGAGTACCTCGAGGAGCCCTACGAGCCGGTGCCGGTCTCGGGGCACGAGTGACGCGATGAACCCGGGCACGTACACGCTGCTCGTCGGACTCGCCGAGGCGGCGACCGTGGCGTTCGGCGCGAAGGGCGAGTACGACCTCGACGCGGGCTGGTACGCGTATACGGGGTCGGCGTTCGGTAGCGGCGGCTTGGGACGCGTCGACCGCCACCGCGAACTCGCGGCTGGCGAGCGTGACGTCCGTCACTGGCACGTCGACTACCTGCTCGGCCACCCGGAGAGCCGGGTCGTCGCGGTCTACGTGACCGACGGGGAGGACGTGGAGTGCGAGACGGCACGCGCGCTGAACGACGCCGCCACCCCGGTCCCGGGACTGGGCGCGTCGGACTGCGACTGTGGAACCCATCTGGCGTACGGCGCACAGCGAGAAACCGTCGAGTCGGCCGTCACCGAGCGCCACGACCGCCGGGTTTAGGCTTCGACGCGCGTCCACTCGGTGGGGCCGTCGGTAACGCCGCGAATGCGGACCTCGCTGGCGCCGTCGTTCGCGCGGACGTCGACGACGCCGTCGAACAGCTGGCTGATGGTGTTGACGGTCTTGTCGTCGTGGCTCTCCGGGTCGACGGAGAACACGCCGAGCCAGCCCTGTGACTGTATCTGGCTCGTGAACACGTGGAGGAACCGGAACAGCCGCTGGAGGTCGACGTACATCAAAAGCGGGGACAGCGAGTCGAAACCCACCCGGAGGCGGCCGACGCCCGCGTCCGCGGCACTGCGCGCGACCTCCGAGAACTCGATGCCCATGCCGGTGAGGTCACCCGGCGAGGAGACGTAGTGGGTGTCGTCGGCGTCGGTGGCGCCGCCGCTCTGGGCGCTGACGCAGTCGAGCACGCGGAGGAAGCCGGGGTCCCCGCCAACCGCGTCGGCGTACTCGGCGGCGATCTCCGCCGCCGGGTCGCGGGACGTGACGATGACGGCGCCGTCGCCGTCGGCGTCGCCGCGCGCGAGCAGTGACAGGAGGAGGTCGCGCTTCCCGGACATCGCCGGTCCGCTCAGCAGGAGGTTCGTGCCGTCGTCGAACCCCGAGACGAGCTCGGCCGGGAGCACCCCGTCGACGTTGTACGTCATTGTTAGTGGGCGAAACGGACACTACCACGGCCTGTTCCGCTTGCCCGTGTTTGTGCGGATATACATAAGTATGTGCGGGATAGGCGCTTCCTCGCCGGTTTACGGCGAACGATGGCCGGACGCCTCGGGCGGGTCTCCCGCCGGCGACCGGAACATCTCTAAATATTACATGTTCGTCGGTGTGTTCGGTCTCACGGCGGCCCCGCGTGGACGCCCGCGACCTCGTTGAACCGCGCGACGTCGGCGTCCGCGCCCACCACAACGAGCGCGTCCCCCTCGCGGACGCGGAAGTCGGCGTCCGGCCGGGAGATCACCTCGTCGTCACGCTGGACCGCGACCACCGTGCAGCCGGTGCGCGCGCGGACGTCCGCCTCCGCGAGCGTCTGGCCGACGAGCGCGGGCGCTTCCGTCCGCACGACGTCGATCTGCTTGTCGAGGGCCATCACGTCCTCGGCGAGGATGGTCTGGGCGAGCATCCGCCCGGCGACGGTCGCCAGCGACAGCACGTAGTCCGCGCCCGCCGCGTACAGCTTCCGCGCGCTCTCGACGTCGTTCGCGCGGCAGAGAATCTCCACGCGCTCGCTGGCTTCGCGGGCGACCAGCGTCGCGAACACCGTCGACGTGTCGTCGCCGAGCGCGAGCACGAGCGCGCTAGCGTCCCCGATGTCGGCGTCGCGCAGCGTGCTCCCTTCCATCGCGTCCCCGACGACGTCCACGCCCGGGCGGTCCTCGACGTCCACGACGGTCGTCTCGATGCCCGCTTCGTCGAGGGCTGCGCGCACCGTCGAGCCGACCTCGCCGTACCCCGCGACGACGACGTGCCCGCGGTCCGCGGCGTCGTGCGCGGCGAGCGTGCGCTCCTCGAACGCTTCGAGGTCTCGCTCGCGGCCCGCGACCAGCAGGACGGTGTTCCGCGTGAGCTCCCGGTCCGGGGACGGCGAGCCGACGTACTCGCCGGCGAACCACGCGCCCACCGCGTTCACGCCGCCCGGTTCGAGGAGGGCCGTCTCGCCGAGAGTGGCACCGTCGAGGTCGCTGCCGTACTGGATCGGCATCTCCACGATCTCGAAGTCGTCGCCGATTTCGACGGCTTCGCCGAGTCGCGACGTGACCGCGTTCGTGACGTTGCGCGCGAGGCTCCGGCCGAGTAGCGAGCGCGGGCCGAGCACGCGGTCGGCGCCCGCGTACTCCAGGTACTCCGCCAGCGACGGGTCCTCCACGAAGCAGACGGTCTGGACGTCGGGCGCGATGTCCGTCACCGTGAGCGCGATGGTGGCGTTACGTTCGTCGCTCTCGTCGAGGACGACCGTTCGGGCGTCCCCGACGTCCACGCGCTCCAGCCCGGACGCGGTCTCGGGGTCGCCGTGGACGGCGCGCCAGCCGCTCTCGTGCAACGACAGCGCGGTCTCGCGGTCGTCCGTGAGGACGACGTACTCGACGCCCTGCGCGTCCAGTTCCGCCGCGAGCGTCTTGTCGCGGGCGCCGAACCCGCAGATGACGACGTGGTCGTCGAGGTCGACGCTGCGCGGCGGCTCGACTTCGAGGCGCTCCTCTAGCCACGGCACGACGAACAGCGGCAGCGTCAGGAAGATGAGGAAGACGCCGCTGAGCTGCATCACGACCACGGTCAGCAGCATCACGTTCGACTCCCACGGCGCGTACTCGCCGTAGCCAGTCGTGGTGAACGTCTGACCGACGAACTGGAGGGACTCGACGTACGTCACCTCGCGTCCCTCGAAGAACGCCATCCCGTGCTTGAACGCGACGGTGTACGTCGCGGCGACGGCGGCGAGGAGGCCGGCGTACGCGAGCACGCGGCGCTCCTGTCTCGACATGACGAGCAGGTAGCCGTCCCCGAGGCTTAAAACCCGAACGTTCAGATGGCTGGACGACGAGGGGCCGCCATGAGCGTCTCCGCCCTGCTCGTACACGCCGCGCTGGGGATGTGGCTCGGGAGCATCGTGTTCTTCTCGTTCGTCGCCGCGCCCGCCCTGTTCGACGAGCTCGGCGAGGACCGCGCCGGCGACGCCGTGAACGTCGTCTTCCCGCGGTACTACTCGTTCGGCATCTGGATGGGCGCCGTCGCGCTGGTCGTGTGGGCGGCCGGCCCCGTCGTCGCGGACGTCCCGGAGCCGCCGCTGGTCGCGGACCTCGGCGTCGTCGCGGCGTTCCTCGCGAACCTCTACGCGCGCTACAAGCTGATTCCGAAGATGGAGGAAGCGGGCTCGGACGCGTTCGCGCGCTACCACAAGCAGTCCGTCGGTCTGAATCTCGTCGCGCTCGCCGGGCTCGTCGCGGCGTTCGCCGTTCTCCACCTGTGACCAATCGGCGGCCGCCGCGGTTCACTTTGGATTCGAAAATACGCGCCCCCTCAGAGTTCGTATTCGAAGCGGCAAGTCGCTTGAACGGTTAGGCCGTAGTAACCACCAATGCCAGAGCGCCAGACACACATCGACGTCTCGGGGATGACGTGCGCGAACTGCGCGTCGACCGTGACGGAGTCGGTCACGGCCCTCGACGGCGTCCACGACGCCGACGTGAACTTCGCGACGGACGGCGGCACCGTCCACTACGACCCGGCGGAGACGTCCCTCGGCGCCATCTACGCGGCCATCGAGGACGCCGGCTACGACCCGGTCGCCGAGGAAGTGACCGTGTCGGTGACGGACATGACGTGCGCGAACTGCGCGGCGACCATCGAAGACGCCGTCGGCGACCTGCCGGGCGTCGTCGCCGTGGACGCGAACTACGCGACCGACGAGACGACGGTCCGGTACAACCCCGCAGAGGTCGACCTCGACGCCGTCTACGAGGCCATCGAGGACGCCGGCTACACGCCCGTCCGCGAGGACGAGGGCGGAGACGACGGCGACGAGCGCAGCGCCGCCGACCGAGCGCGCGACGAGGAGACGCGCCGCCAGCGCAACCTCACGCTGTTCGGCGCGCTGCTGTCCGCGCCGCTGCTGTTCTTCGTCGTCGAGACCCACCTGCTCGGCGGCGGCCTCCTCCCGGAGACCGTCGTCGGGGCGCGCTTCGGCTGGGTGGAGTTCCTGCTCGCGACGCCCGTCTACGTCGTGCTCGGCCGGGAGTTCCTGGAGAACTCCTACAAGGCGCTCGTGAAGAACCGGACCGCGAACATGGACGTGCTCATCGCGCTCGGCTCCACGACGGCGTACGTCTACTCCCTCGTCTCGCTGGCGGGCGTGCTGCCCGAGGCCGGGCTCTACTTCGACACGGCGGCGCTCATCCTCGTGTTCATCACGCTCGGGAACTACCTCGAAGCGCGCTCGAAGAGCCAGGCGAGCGACGCGCTCCGGAAGCTCCTCGAGATGGAGGCCGACACCGCGACGCTCGTCGACGAGGACGGCAGCGAAGAAGAAGTGCCGCTCTCCGAGGTCGAAGTCGGCGACCGGATGAAGGTCCGGCCGGGGGAGAAGATTCCGACCGACGGCGTCGTCGTCGACGGCGAGTCCGCGGTCGACGAGTCGATGGTGACGGGGGAGTCCGTCCCCGTCTCGAAGGAACCCGGCGACGAGGTGGTGGGGTCGACGGTCAACGAGAACGGCGTGCTCGTCGTGGAGGCGACGAAGATCGGCGAGGACACGGCCATCCAGCAGATCGTCGAGACGGTCAAGGAAGCACAGTCCCGCCAGCCCGAGATTCAGAACGTCGCGGACCGCATCTCCTCGTACTTCGTCCCCGCGGTCATCGCCAACGCCGTCCTCTGGGCGGTCGTCTGGTACGCGTTCCCCGAAACGCTGGCGGGCGTCGTGCAGACGCTCCCGCTGTGGGGCGTGGTCGTCGGCGGTCCCGCGGCGGTCGGCGTGCTGGAGTTCAGCGTCGTCGTGTTCGCGTCCGCGGTGCTCATCGCGTGCCCCTGCGCGCTCGGCCTCGCGACGCCCGCGGCGACGATGGTCGGGACGAGCATCGGCGCGCAGAACGGCGTCCTGTTCAAGGGCGGCGACGTGCTCGAGCGCGTCCGCGACGTCGACACGGTCGTCTTCGACAAGACGGGCACGCTCACTACCGGCGAGATGGAGCTCACTGACGTGGTCGTCGTCGACGACGGCGAGCCGACTGCGGCGGCCGACGGCGGCGCGGTCGCGGCGCCTGAGGTCGACGAGTCGTTCGTCCTGCGGATGGCGGCGTCCGCCGAGTCCGGCAGCGAGCACCCGCTCGGCGCCGCCATCGTCGACGGCGCTCGCGAGCGCGGCGTCGACGTCGGCGAGCCCGAGGACTTCGAGAACGTCCCCGGACAGGGCGTGAAAGCGACTGTCGACGGCCGCGAGGTGCTCGTCGGCAACCGGAAGCTCCTCGAAGACGCGGGCGTCGACGTCTCGCCCGCCGCCGACGACATGGAGCGCCTCGAACGCGAGGGGAAGACCGCGATGCTGGTCGCCGTCGACGGGCGCCTCGCGGGCGTCGTCGCGGACGCCGACACCGTCAAGGAGACGTCCGAGCGCGCCGTTTCGGAGCTCCGCGAGCGCGGCGTCGACGTCCACATGATTACGGGCGACAACGAGCGCACCGCGCGCGCGGTCGCCGAGCGCGTCGGCGTCGACCCCGACAACGTCCGCGCGAGCGTGCTCCCCGACGAGAAAGCCGACGCCGTCGAGGACATCCAGGCGGACGGCACGCAGGCGATGATGGTCGGTGACGGCGTCAACGACGCGCCCGCGCTCGCCTCGGCGTACGTCGGCGTCGCCATCGGCTCCGGCACCGACGTCGCCATCGAGGCCGCGGACGTCACGCTGATGCGCGACGACCCCTACGACGTCGTGAAGGCCATCCGCGTCAGCGAGGGGACGCTCTCGAAGATCAAGCAGAACCTCTTCTGGGCGCTCGGCTACAACACCGCGATGATTCCGCTGGCCTCCCTCGGGCTGCTCCAGCCGGTGCTGGCGGCCGCCGCGATGGCCGTCTCCAGCGTGAGCGTGCTCACGAACAGCCTGCTGTTCAGGCGGTACACGCCGGACGAAGATTATCGCCTGTTCGGGCGATAACCGGGCGGCGTGTGCCTCGTGAGACGCTGCGCGTCTCACGGTGATACGGACCCGACGAAGACTACCGCCTGCGGGCGGTAGTCACGCCGCCGTTCGGCCGGGAGACCGGCTATCGATTTCTTCGGGCGGCGCGGGGCGTCGAGGGAGCGGCGGCGTTAACTTAGCGTCGAAATAGTTATAATTTTAGACGTTCCGGGGTACGCCATGGAACAGCGAGACGAGACGACGGGCTTCCAGCGGGACATCCTCTGTGTGCTCTGCGGGCTCGACGAGCCGAAGGGCATGGAGATTCAGTCGGAACTCGAGACGTACTACGGTTCGGACGTACTGCACGCACGCGTCTACCAGAACCTCGACTCGCTGGCCGAGCGCGGCCTCGTCGAGAAGGGCGAGCGCGACGAGCGCACGAACTACTACCGCATCACTGACGCGGGCCGCGAGGCCGTCCGGGACGTCATCGAGTGGAAGCGACAGTACACCGCCGACGTGGAAGCCGACACCGTCTGAGGCCGCCGGTCGGACCACTCCACTGCCCCGCCCTCCGACCACCGAAACCCCCGTCGAACGCGGGGGCCGGTTACCCGGCGGTAACTGGCTCACACGTCCGTTACCGAGCGCTAAAGGGGGTGGCGTACTTGGTGTGTAGTAGATGACGACCGACGAACTCGTTCAGGACCTCCCCCCGAGCGCCAAACTCGTCCTGAAAGTGCTGGAGTACAACGGCGGGCTCACACAGAAACAGATCGTGGAGAACTCGCGGCTGTCCCAGCGCACCGTCCGGGACGCCCTCGACCGCTTGCAGGAGGCCGACATCGTGGAGAAGGACATCTACATCCCGGACGCCCGACAGAACCTCTACCGGCTGTCCATCAACGAGGAAGCCGAGCGCGAGCAGGAAGCCGAAGTCGTCCTCGACTAACTCGTCCGGTCGTCGCTTTCCGACTGTCGCTACCGAGTAGCGCTGCGGCCGCCTAGACGATAGACGACGCCTCTTCCTCGACCGGGTCGAGGTGCTGTTCCCCCCACTCCGCGAGCGCGGTCACGACCGGTTCGAGGGACTGCCCGAGGTCAGTGAGCGCGTACTCGACGCGAACGGGCTTCTCACTGACGATGGTCCGGGAGACGAGCTGTTTCTCCTCTAAGTCGTCGAGGCTCTCGGAGAGCACCTTGCTGGAGATGCCGTCGACCTCCTCCTGGAGCGCGTTGAACCCCAGCGGGCCGTCTTCGAGCATCCGGTGGATGATGACGGGGTGCCACTTCTTCCCGACGAGGGACGCCGTCGCGGTAATCGAACACCAGCCGTCACCGGGACACCACGCGGGCAACTGCTCGCTTTCGCTCATGGGCTCCTGTTGGGACGACGGCCAGTTAAGGCTACCTAACGATAGCCAGTTACGATTCCGTAAGCGACCCGGTATGCCCGCGTCCGATCCCCCGATAGCGTCGCCCGAGGCGTCTCGCGCCGCTTAAGTCCCGGTGCCGCGTACGGCGTGGCGTGCAGAACGTCACGGACCGCACGAGTAACCCGTTCGGCATGCAGCCGCCGTGTGACTCGTTCGTCCCCGGGTACGGCGACGCGAACGCGGACTTCCACGTCGTCGGCGACCACCCGGGCGTCCACGGCGGCGCCGACGAGGGCGTGCCGTTCACGGGGACGCCCGCGGCGGAGCGCTTCCGGCGCGCGCTGACGGCCGCGGGGCTGCTCGACGGCGACGGCGAGCCGGTCGAGCTGTTCCTGTCGTACCTCCACGCCTGCGTCCCGGACGGCGAACCGAGCGAGCGCGAGTACACCGAGATGGAGCCGTTCTTCGACGCGGAGCTGCGCGCCATCACCGCGCACGTCCTGCTGCCGGTCGGCGAGCGCGCGACCCGCCACGTCCTCGAGAACTACACCGCCATCGTCGCCGACGACGTCGACCTCGTGGACGTTCACGGCGAGGAGCTCCACGGCAGCGGCTGGCTGGTCGTGCCCGTGCTCGACCCCGCGGCGTGGACCGACGAAGACGAGGCCGCGTACGTCGACGCGCTGTGCGACCTCCGGGAGACGAACTACGAGCGCGAGGCCGACCTCGGGCGGTTCCTCGTCGGCCCCGAGTCCTACCGCGTCAGGTAGCTCTTTGTCGGGCACTCGCGTAGCCGGGAGCGTGCACCACATCCAGCTGTCGAACACCGCCTTCGAGGGGCGCAACAGCGTCTACGTCCTCGGAGACGGGGACGCGGACGCGCCGACGACGCTCGTTGACACCGGCGTCGCGACACCGGGCGTGGACGCCGAGCTCCGGGACGCGCTCGACGGCGTCGGCGTCGCGCTCGCGGACCTCGACCGCGTACTGCTCACGCACTGGCACCACGACCACGCGGGACTCGCTGGCGCCGTGCAGGCCGAGAGCGGCGCGGACGTCTTCATCCACGAAGCCGACGCGGACCTCGTCGCGCAGCGCGGGAGCGCACGCGAGGACCTCTACGACGCACAGGAGGCCGCGCTCTACGACTGGGGGCTGCCCGACGACGAGCGCGAGGGGCTGCTCGCGTTCAACGACGAGCACCGCGGCCTCCGCGGCGACCCGGCGGACGTGACGGAGCTCACCGACGGCGACGCGGTCGCGCTCGGGAGGTACGAGGCCGAAGTCGTCCACCTCCCCGGGCACGCCGCCGGGCTCGTCGCGTACGTCGTCGAGCGCGGCGGCCGCCGCGAGGCGTTCGTCGGAGACGCAGTGCTGCCGAAGTACACGCCGAACGTCGGCGGCGCGGACGTCCGCGTCGAGCGCCCGCTCGCCCAGTATCTCGACAGCCTCGAACGCGTGCAGTCACTGAATCTGGACCGCGCGTGGCCCGGCCACCGCGGCCCGATTTTCGCGCCGAGCGAGCGCGCCCGCGACATCGCCGCCCACCACGAGGAGCGCACCGCCCGCGTCGAGGAGGCCGTCGCGGACCTCGCGCCGGCGACCGCGTGGGAGGTCAGCGCGGCGCTGTTCGGCTCGCTGTCCGGCATCCACGTCCTCCACGGTCCCGGCGAGGCGTTTGCGCACCTCGACCACCTCGTCCGCGAGGGCGTGCTCGCGGAGACCGAAGGCGTCTACGTGCCCGTCTGAGGGCGTGCCGCGACCCGACCTACTTTGCCGCTCGCACGAGTACTCTCGCACATGGTCGAGATGGAATCCGAACCCGAACTCGAAGCCGGCGACCCCGCGCCCGACTTCGAGCTCCCGGGTACGGACGGCGAGACGTACGGCCTCGACGACCTCGCCGACTACGAGGCGGTCCTGCTGGTGTTCACGTGTAACCACTGTCCGTACGCGCAGGCGAAGTTCGACGTGCTGAACGACGTCGCGGCGGACTACGACGACGCCGCGGTCGTCGGCATCAACCCGAACGACGCCGACGAGTACCCCGACGACTCCTTCGAGCGGATGCGGGAGTTAGTGGAGGACGGCACCGTCCAGTACGACGCCTACCTCCGCGACGAATCGCAGGAGGTCGCTCGCGCGTACGGCGCGGCCTGCACTCCGGACCCGTTCCTCCTGCGGAACACCGGGGACGGCTTCGAAGTCGTCTACAACGGCCGCCTCGACGACGCCCTGAATCCGGACGACGAGCCGACGCGGCCGGGCGGCGACGTCCGCGACGCCATCGACAGCATCCTCGCCGGCGAGCCCGTCGAGAAGGAGTGGCGGCCCTCGCGCGGCTGCTCCATCAAGTGGACCGACGCGTAGCGGACGGTCACCGCGCGAGCGGGCCGGTCCAGCGCGACGGGTCCCGCCGGAGTCCGGTACGGCTATGGGCCACGCTCCCGTCGTCGCGGCCATGAACGACGTGCTGAGCGACATCGCAGACGCCTTCCTCGACGCCGCGAACCCCGAGCCCTCCGAACTGCTCCAGGAGATGACCGAGTACGGCCGCAGCGAGGGCTTCCCCATCGTCGGGCCGGATGTCGGCCACCTCCTGGGCGTGGTGGCGACGCTCGCGGGCGCGGAGCGCGTCTTCGAGTTCGGGTCGGGGTACGGCTACTCGGGCGCGTGGTTCCGCACGGTACTCCCCGCGGGCGGCGAACTCGTGCTCACCGACTACGACGAGGAGAACCTCGAGACGGCCCGGGAATTCCTCGGCAGGCAGGACGAGGACGCGACCGTCCGCTACGAGGCGGGGGACGCGATGGAGCTATTCGAGCGCTACGACGGTCCGTTCGACGTCGTGCTGCTCGACCACGGCAAGACCGAGTACGTCGACGCCTTCGAGGACGCCCGCGGGAAGCTCGCGGACGGCGGCGTCGTCGTCGCGGACAACATGATGGCTGGCCCCGTCGAGCCAGCGGACGTGACCGCGGCGCTGCAGGGCGACGAACCGGTCGACGACCACACGGAGGGCGTCGCGGACTACATCGAGCACGTCCGCGGCGACCCGGACTTCGAGACGGCGTTCGTGCCGCTCGGCGAGGGCGTCGCAATCAGCGTGAAGCGATAGCGGGTGCGTCAGTCGCGGGACGCCAGCAGGACAGCCGCGCTCCGATCACCGACAGAGATTCCGGGGTCGCGAACGGACGGTCGGTCGTGCCACTGCTCCAGTTCGACACCGACTTCCCGGTATCCGACGCCGAGGCAGACGCGTTCGCCGACGCCGTCACCGATCTGTACGTCGAGACGATGGACGCCGACCGGTCGTACGTCGCGGTCGTCGTGCGCGACGACAGACACCTCTCGCTCGGCCGCGCAGTCGAGGGCGGGCAGGTGTTCTGCTCGGCGGACGTCCGGGCGGGCCGAGACGAAGCGACGAAGCGGGCGTTCGCGACCGCGGTGATGGACGAGGCCGCCGAGCGGTTCGACGTCCCCGACGAGAATCTGAAGGTCGTGTTCACCGAGCACGCGGGAGCGCAGATGCAGGGCGTCGAGCGCGTCGGCGGCGACTGGAGTTAGTCGATGACGTCGAGGACTTCCTCGGCGTGCTCCTCGGGGTCGACGCCCTCGAAGACGGCGACGACGTCGCCGTCCGGCCCGACGACGAACGTGTTCCGGAACGTGCCGACGACCTCGTTCCCGAAGACGTTCTTCTCGCCGTAGGAGTCGTACGCGGTCGCGACCGAGCCGTCCTCGTCGCTGAGCAGGTCGAACGGGAGGTCGTACTTCGCCGCGAAGTCCGCGAGGTCGTCGACGGGGTCGTCGCTGATGCCGAGCACGGGGACGTCGCGGTCCGCGTACTCGTCCCAGTTGTCGCGGAAGCTACAGGCCTGGGTCGTGCAGCCGGGGGTGTCGGCGCGCGGGTAGAAGTAGACGACGGCGTACCGGCCGTCGTAGTCCGACAGCGACACGGTGTCGCCGTCCTGGTTGGGCAGCTCGAAGCCGGGCGCGGCGTCTCCTTCCGAGAGCATGGTTCGCGTTTCGCCCGCCGCACCGAAGTGGTTACGGTACGGCGCGGTCACTCGACGCCGGTGAGCCCGGACGCCGTCAGCAGCGACAGCGACAGCCACACGGCCAGCGACAGCCAGCTCGCGAGCGGTGACGCGGCCCGCACCGGCATCGTCACGGCGGGCTCGACGGCGTACGTCAGCACGAGCCCGCGGTACGCGCTCAGCGGGCTGGCGGCGAGCGCGACGGCGAGCCCGCGCTCGGCGATCCAGCCGCGGCCGACGCCCGCGACGACGGCCAGGTCGAACCCCGCGACGAGCACCAGCAGCGACGCGACAGCGAGGACGAACCCCCGGCGCGCCGTCCGCGCGAGCGACGACACCAGCATCGTCACCGCCAGCAGGACCGCGGCGAAGACGACCGTCAGCGCGACGAACCGCGCGTAGTAGACCGGCGAGTCCAGGCCCTGCGTCTGCGCGAGCGTCCCCGACTCCGGGCCGAGTAGCGGCACGACCGCGGCCGCCGCGGCCAGCGTCCCGACCACGGCGACGACCACCACGGCGAACCGACCGCAGTAGACGCCCAGTCCGTACCGGAGGGGCGTGACCGGGAACGTCTTCAGGACCGCCAGCTCGCCCCGCAACCGGTCGCCGAGCACCGCCCGGTACCCCAGCGCGACCGCGATCACCGGGACCGCCACCTCGGCCGGCGTGAGCAGCGCGAGCACCAGCGGCACGTACCCCGACCGGCCGGCGAGTGCCGCGACCGCCAACAGCACGCCCGCGAAGCCCGCGACGACCACCCACACCGACCGCGATCTCGCGAGCGACCGGAGCTCCCGCTCGAAGACCGCGGTGAACTGCTCGGTGCGGTCACTCACCGCTACCACCCGCCGGGGAGACCTCGCGGCCGCCGGTCGCGGCGTCGAAGGCGTCCGCCAGCGAGTCGGCGCCGGACTCCGCGACCACGTCCTCGGGCGCGCCCTCGGCGACGACGCCGCCCTCGGCCAGCACCAGGAGGTGGTCCGCGGCGGCGGCCCGCGACAGGTCGTGCGTCGTGAACACGACCGACTGGCCGGCCGCCGACAGGTCGGTGACGACGTCGAAGACGTAGCGGGTCATCGTCGGGTCGAGGCCGCTGGTCGGTTCGTCGAGCACGACCAGCGGCGGCGACCCCAGGAGGCCGACCGCGATGCCGAGGAGGCGTCGCATCCCCCCGGAGAGCGCGTCTGTCCGGCGGTCCGCCGCCTCCCGGAGGCCGACGGTGTCGAGCGCGGCGTCGGAGTCGACGTCCGTCGAGAGCAGCCGCGCGTAGAACGCGACCGTCTCGCGGACGGTCGCCGAGGGCTGGAACCGCGGCGCCTGCGGGAGGTAGCCGACCGGGCGCTCGCCCGACGGGGAGAGCGTCACGTCGCCCGCGGTCGGCGACTCGACGCCCGTGAGCAGTTCGACGAGCGTCGTCTTCCCGCAGCCGTTCGGGCCGACGACGGCCGTCGTGGCGTTCGCCGGCAGCGAGAACGAGACCGCGTCGAGGACGTCGACGTCCCCGAACGACTTCGAGAGGTCGGAGACGGACGCGACCGCGTCCCGCCCGCTGCGCTCCGCCTCCCCGTCGCCGGCAGGTGCGTGCCCTCCGCCCATACCGTACCGGTTCGACGGCCATCGCAAAAGTCTACTGCCGGACGATTCTTGGTCGCGGGCTACGTTCGCTCCCGTATGCGATTCCGGACCGTGGCCATCGCGGGCCTGCTGGTGGTCGCCGGCGTGCTCGCGCCGTTCGCCGTGCAGGGCGGCGACACGCGAGTGGCCGCGGTCCCGATGGAGGACACGCGGTCCACGGGCGCCCCGGAGAGCGTCGTCGTGCGCGCCCACGAATCCTCGCTCGTCCTCCCGAAGGGACAGGTGTTCTTCACGCAGTACCGGTACGCGGTCGGCTACTACGGGGTGGCGTCGCTGGTCTCGGGCCTGCAGGCGAACACGGAACGCGAACTGGGTCGACCGATGGCGGTGTACGTCTCGGACTTCTCTGGGACCGACCTCTCGGTCGGGGACGACGGCCTGCTGCGGATGTCGACGGACCGCGAGCACGGCTGGGTGGCCGCGGCGGACGCCTACTTCGTCGTCGGGAGCGACGCCCGGACGCCGACTCGCGACCGGGCCGTCGTGCCGTTCTCGGAGCGCGCGGACGCCGCCGCGTTCGCCGACGACCATGGCGGCCGCGTCGAGCGGTGGGCCGCCGTAGCGGAGCTGTCGTTCGGCGCCGCGGGGCGGACGCCGGCCGAGTGGGAGCGCGTCGAGGACCGGCGGCGCAAGGCCTCGGACGGGACCGTCGAGCGCGCCACCCGGCTCCTCGACCGCCCGGTCTCCGCGACCGTCGGGGCGAACGACTCCCTCGCGGCGGCCGTCCGCGACGCGCCGCCGAACACCACCGTCAGGCTCGCCGCGGGCAACCACTCCGTGCGGGACGTCCGCGTCGAGAAGCCGGTCACGGTCCGCGGCGCCGGCGCGAACCTGACGCGGGTCGAGGGCGACGGGAACGGGAGCGTCTTCGACGTGAACGCGTCCCGCGTCGCGCTCGCAGACCTCTCGGTGTCGGGCGTCGGGCCCGTCCGCTCGCGCGACCCCGCGAACGTGACCGCGGTTCCCGTCGGCAACGAGTCGTTCCGGCACGACTACTGGACGACGCACGGGTACGGCGACGCGGGCGTCGTCTTCGACGAGTCCGCGGCGTCGCTCGTCTCCGAGGTCCGCGTGACCACCGACGCGAACGGCGTCATCGCGCGCAACAGCCCGAACCTCTCGGTTTCGAACCTCACCGTGGTCGGGACCGAGGACTGGGAGGACGGCTTCCTCGGCGTCGCCGTGCTCGGCGCGCCCGCGGTCGTCGAGAACTCGACGTTCTACGGCGGGAAGGTCGGGGTGTGGGCCCACGACACGGACTCGTTCGCCGTCCGGAACACGTCGATGGAGGGGATGATGGTCGGCGTGTTCAGCGTGTACGCGCAGGGCGCGTTCGCCGCGGACAACGACATCCGGGACACGTGGGTCGGCGTCTACGTCCACGACCGGTCGAACGGGAACGTCGTCACGGGCAACGACATCGAGAACAGCCGTAACGGCGTCCTCGTGTACGGGCGCTCGAGCTACGTCGCGGACAACGTCCTGACGCACAACCGCAACGGACTGGCCGTCCAGGGGCAGTTCGCCGTCTACCGGCGGAACGTCCTCGCGTTCAACCGCGTCGGCGTCCGCGTGATGTCGCTGTTCCCGACGAACGACGTCACCGCCAACGACGTCGCGTACAACCAGCGGTACGCGGAGACGACGCGGTACAACGTGTTGCACGTCTGGAACGGGAACTACTGGCGGGGCGCGCCGGGCGTGGACGCGGACGGCGACGGCTACCTCTCGCGGCCGTTCAGCGCGACCGGCCCGGTCGGCGCCGTCGCCGAGCGGGGCGCGGGCGCGCCGACGCTCGCGAGGGCGCCCGCGCTACAGATGCTCCAGCAGTTACAGCGCACCGTCCCCGGGCTCCGGGCCGGCGGCGTGGCGGACGAACGCCCGAGCGCGGAGCCGGTCCGACCCGCGGTCCTGGAGCGCCTGGCGGAAACGCGCCGCGGCCCCGGCCGGTACGAGGACGACGACGACTGGGACTACGACCCGTGAGTCACAGTGACGCGGCCCGCTCGGCTACGGGACCAGCGAGAGCGCGTACAGCGCCGCCATCCCGACGCCGACGGTGGCGAGCATGTCCTCGGTGCGCCACGCCACGACGGCCGCGACGACGCCGGCGAGCAGGCGGTCGTTGCCGAGCGAGACGGCGAGCGCGCCGTCGCTGAGCACGAGCTCCGGGAGGACGAGCGCGGCGAGCACGGCCGGCGGGACGAACGAGAGCACGCGCTTCGCGCGCGGTGGCACGTCGTCGAGGCGGCCGAACAGCCCGACGAACGACACGCGGAGGAGGTACGTGCCGACCGCGGCCGCGACGACGACCAGCCAGAGGTTCACTGGCCCACCCCCGTCGCGCTCGCGGCGACCGCGGCGACCACGCCCGAGAGCCCGGCGGCGATGATGCCGAGGTTCATCGGCGCGCCCGCGGCCGCGACCGCGACGAACCCGCCGACCGCGGCCGCGACGGCGGTCGGTTCGTCCGTGATGGAGGGGACCAGCAGCGCGAGGAACAGCAGCGGAATCGCGAAGTCGAGCTGGAGGCCGTCGGGCATCCGGTTGCCGAACGCGACGCCAGCGACCGTCCCGCCGACGTACGTCAGGTAGATGGCGAGCGCGACCCCGAGGTAGTACGCGAGCCGGTCGGTGTCCTCGCTGCGCTCGTACTCGGTGACGGCGAGGGCGAACGTCGCGTCGACGAGGAGCTGCGCGCAGACGAGTCGCCACCGCTCGGGGAGCCGCCGGAAGTGCGGGGCGATGGCGGCGCTGTACATCGTGTACCGGAGGTTCACCACGACCGCGGTGAGGACGACGACGGCGAGCGGCGCGCCGCTGCCGACGAGGTCGATGGCCGCGAGCTGGGACGCGCCGCCGAACACCGCGGCGGACATCGCGACCGTCTGCACGTCCCCGAAGCCCACCTGAACGGCCGCCGCGCCGACGACGAACCCGAACGGCACGTTCGCCGGGAGCGTCGGCAGCGAGTCCCGCAGGCCGGTGACGAAGTCCTCGCGCTGGGTCACTGACTCGGAGTAGGCAGTGACAGTCGCTTGAACGTTCCGGCGGGGGCGGTCGCCGTTCGCCTCGTGAACAGTCAACTCCAAGCCCGTCGGCCCCCAAGTCGAGGTATGAGCGACGAGAGCGCGGGCGCCGGCACGAGGCTGCGGCTCGACCTCTGGCACCCGAACTGCTGGGCGATTCAGGCGACCGAGCGCAACTCCGGCGGCGTGCTCGCCCACGCCGTCTACGACGCGCCCACGATGGGCGACGACGAGAGCAACGGGCTGTTCACGGCGTACGGCGAGACGGAGGCGGAGGTCGAGGCGCTGCTCGACGCCATCGAGGCGTCGCCGCTGACGGAGACGGTCCAGGAGCTCCAGGCGCAGTTCGACACGCGGCGGCCGCGCGTCTCGCCGGACGCCGTCACGCGGGAGTTCTTCCTCGAACACGACCCCACGGAGATGATCTGCCCGCTGCTGCTCGAACACGGCTTCGTCCACGCCGAACCCGGGCGAATCGAGGGCGGGCGCGAGGAGTGGCACGTCCGGTACGCCGGCGAGCGCGCGGAGATCGAGGCGGCCCTGGACGACATCCGCGAGCAGGCCGGCGCCGACATCGCCGTCGAGAGCATCGGCTCGGTCGGGGGGCCGCCGCCGCGCCGTCGACGCGACGACGCGCTCACGCAGAAGCAGCGCGAGGTGTACGAAACGGCGCGCAAGCACGGCTACTACGAGTGGCCGCGGGAGACCTCGACCAGAGAGCTCGCGGCGGAGTTCGACATCTCGAAGACGACGCTGCTCGAACACCTCCGGAAGGCGGAGTCGAAGCTGCTCGGCGACGGCGGAGCGCGCTAACGCTCAGAACCCCACGTCCGTCCCGGCGCCGGCGTCGACGGCGGCGTCGTAGACGGTCTTGGCGCCGTCGATGTT
>SDGW01000345.1_pt1 | contig 19790 bp, 21 predicted proteins | sample 2873831 | NCBI WGS metagenome assembly SDGW01 (sample SAMN08132700, study PRJNA421101) | hypersaline lake metagenome | isolation source: celular fraction 0.22 microns magnesium sulfate-rich crust from ephemeral... | place: Spain: Penahueca Lagoon, Toledo | collected 2011-07
ACTCCTTCATCTCTTTCTTGATCTGCTGGAGCTGCTTGGACGGAAGGTTGTTCATGTCAAGGATGCCGACTACAGGCTTGTCCTCGATTCTGTTCCCCAGGTCTTCTACGATCTGTTCTTTCTCTTCTCTGGAAAGATGTTTCGGGGTTGGCTGTACCATTAGTTGTCCACCTCCACTGGACTACCCATGGTAGTCTTGATCAGGACGGATTTGATGTTGTTGACTCCCTGTGGAAGTTCTTTCTCCACGAAGTCGTAGACTGCTGAAGCGTTTCTTGCAACGTTTTCAGCGTCCTGATCTTCCCATCCTACTTTGATCTGTAGGACAGGATCTTCTTTCAGTCTGAGTGTTACCGTGTTCCTCAGGTTTTCGATTCTGTCGGAAGGATCGCTTCCTGGAGGTGTTGGATCCGGCATCATGTTCCGTGGTCCAAGCACCTGTCCGAGCTGCTGACCGATTTTAGGCATCAGAGGTGCTTCCGCGATCATGAAAGTCATCTCTTCTGCGAGATCTTTTGCTTTCGAGTGGTCGTCGTACATCTCCTCAAGTTCGTCCTGGCTGACGTGTCTGTCAGCGTTCTCGGCGTTCAGAGTGTCTCCAATTACTGCGATCTTGACTTCTTCTTCTGCCTGGTAAGGAAGTCTTAGGTCTTCGTTGAAACGGTTTTCAGGGTTTGAAAGATCCATTCCCTTGAAGTTAATGATCAGGTCAAAGCTTTCTGAGAAGTTTCTGTCCTTTCCGTTTTCTACTGCTTCTTCAACTGCTTCTTCGAACTGCATTATTCAATCCCCTCTTCTGTGTCAAGTCGGTCGTCGTACTTTCCTTCTCCGATCTCCTGCTGGACCTGTCGAGCGTCTTTACCATCGATTGTGACTCCCATTGAGTCTGCTGTTCCGATGATTTCTTTGACTGCTCCTCTTAGATCCATTGCGAGAAGGTCGGATGCTTTCATACGTGCAACTTTGCACGCTGTCTCGAAATCCATGTCCGCAACTACGTTCTTGTTCGGTTCTCCGGATCCTTTCTCGATTCCGAGTTCGTCGATGATCAGTGTTGCGGCTGGAGGTTTACCGACTTCTATCTCAAAGTCGCCTGTTTCTTCGTCGACGATAACGTCGACTGGAACTTCCATGCCTTCAAATTCTGTGGTTTTGTCGTTGATTTCGTTAACTACTTCGCCTACGTCGACTCCCTGAATAGGGGCGAGTTCGGGTCCTAGCGGAGGTCCGGCGGATGCCTGTCCTCCTTCCACCAGTGTCGATACAGTGGTTGTGTCTGCCATTTTCTTAATTCACCTATGTAATATTAGTTTTTAGCCTTGCTGAGCTTTCTTCCGGACTGTGCTTACGTCGACTGTGGTCGGGATTGGCACTGCTGCGTCCAGAAGCTCAATTGTGACTTCTCTGTTGGTTTCGTCGATTCTGTTGATTTTAGCTTCCTCTCCCTTGAAAGGTCCGCCGACTACTTCGACTTCGTCGCCGACTTCCAGCTTGAGTTCTTCCTCTTCTTCGTCCAGGTACTTCTCAATCTCTTCGACGTCAACAGGGTCGTCGAGAACTCCTCTGAGCTGTCTGATGTTGTTTACGAGTTCCTGGATGTCGCCTTCTTCTCCTTCGATGAAAAGGTATCCGGAGAGGTCGTCAGGATGGAAAACCGCGTTTATGTTAAGATTATCTGATTTAATTCTAGCTCTCATCGCGTTGATAGCGGTTTTCTCTCGTCCTCGTGTAGCTCTTGCGGTAAGTATCATTGTCTTTTTATCCCATGTAGATTGGTATGAGGTTTGATATCAGGTAGAAGACGAAGCCTATTACTCCGATGATAATCATTCCTGCACCGGTTACCTTGGCGCTCATCGAAAACTCTTCTCTGTCAGGTTTGCTTGCTATCTTGAGCACTCTTTTGTACTCGTTCAGCTTTGACTTAGCTGCGTTCTTCCATTTACGTGGTTCAAGCTTCATCTTCGAAAACCCTATAGTTACCCGTTTGTAGAAAGAGCTTTAACTAGCTCCCTCCCACCTGAGGTGGTTCAAACGGGTTATATTACTGAGGTTGATGAGCAAATTTTATAAGTCAGTTGTTAAAGTAAAGACTATTTTTCTGCTGCCTTCCATGTTAGATGGAAGTAGGACATGAACGAGTCGGCAGCTTCCCTGTCTTCTATCATGATCACTAAAGGATTCCGTATCCAGAATGTTATTCCAACTTTGTTTCCATATATGGCGATCGAGACGTCGGAGCTGTGGTCCTCAGGTAGGAACTTTGCCTCAACGCCTCCATGTTCGCCGACTTCACCTCTCATCGAGTTCTCGAAAACTCCCTTGATACCAATATCTTTCTCGACGCGTTTCTCTGTCCAGGTTGGAAGGAAGTACTCAAGCAGTTCTTCAGATTCTGCCGGAGATCCTATGAGGTGGATAGTTTCCCCGTTCCTCAGCTCGTCATTGAACAGTTTTTTGATACCTTCTTTACCCTCAAAGACTTTCACTTCACGTTCTTCAGAATGGGATTCAAACTTTTTCTCCAGTTGAGGAAGAACTTCATCAAGTTTGGATCTGGTTTCATCAAGATCCTTTCGTTTTTCTTCAAGTATTTCTTCCAGTCTTCTGGGCTCCGCAGGTTTGTAAACACGTTTGTTTTCCCTGTCAATGTAGCTCACAAGGCCTTTGTCTTCAAGTAATTGGATTTGGTCGTAGGCCAGTCTTCTGTTGACGCCTGATTTCTTCGCCAGCCCGGAAGCAGTGTCTTCTCCATGGTTGAGCAACGCTCTGTAAAGATCTATTTCAGAATCAGAAAGATCAAGCTCTTTCAGAACTTCTTCCATCAGTTAGTAGTTTCTCATTTATCCTTAAATCGAAACGTGGTGTATCTGTTACACCAGACAGCTTGAGTTAGAACGTTGAACCAGTTTTTAATGTGATGGGCGCTGATGTCTTAAGCATCGGAAACACGGTTATCGATCTCTACGTTGACTGCGAATCTTTCTTCGAAGATGAAAACCGGATAGTTGAAGAGATACCTGAAGAAGCATACAAATCTGTTGAAAACGTTCTCTCTGGAGGTAGGGGAGCGAACCAGGCTGTCGCTGCCTCGGCGGCCGGAGCAGAGGTAAAGTATCTAGGCAAAGTAGGGTCGAGAAGAGACCATATAGATTCTCTTGAGAGAGCTGTTGATGTAGAGCTTGAGTATTTTGAAGGGAGGACAGCGGAAAGCTATGTTTTCTCAGATGGTTCAATAGGTTTCAGACCTCCTGAGGATCAGGTTGATGAGTCTTTCATGGATCGTAAGTATGATGAAATCGTTGATTCTGAGTGTCTAATGGTTCACAACGGGTTAGAACCTGAGGCAACGAAAGAGCTTCTTTCCAGAATGGAAGATGAAGAGGAGAAACCAGAAGTGATCCTGGATCCAGTTCCGCTTCGAAGGATTGAAGAAGTGCTTGAGCATCGATCTGTGGATTACATCACTCCAAACGAAGAAGAGTACAGTGACAGAAAAGAATTATTTGAGAGCTCAGAAGCTGAAGTGATAAGAACAACTTCGGAGGGAGCTTACTTCTCTGACAGTCTATACAGTTCTCCAGACGTTCCTGTAGTAGATACTACGGGTGCTGGCGACTGCTTGAACGGTTATCTGGCAGCTGGTATTTCAAGAGAGAATGAAGTAGAAGATGTGCTTGATGAGGCAGTTAAAGCTGCCTCGCTTTCAGTTACTCGGTTGGGTGCGCAGAATCCGCCAAATAGAGAAGAGGTGGAGCGGATCTAAAGGAAGTCGACATCTGAGAAAAGCTCCTGGCTTCTCTCAGTCCCAAGGATGAAGTAGATAAGCCATCCCAGTGGGATAAACCAGATAAGTAGTAGGTAGATTATCCTCTGTTCCGAGGTCAGGTCTTTTCTGACCAGGCAGCGGAAGGTACCGTATATTCGACCGATAGCCTCTACCAGTCCAAAAAGTAGTCCCAGAAATGCTATCCCACTGAAGCCTATCATGAAAAGTGCTCCAAAGATTTCTTCGATCATAAGTATTAATTAGAAAGAAAAGTTGAAAAGGTTGGAAGAATTTCGTTCTCCCGTTTATTATATGAACTCTACGCCGAGTTCTTCTTCAATCTCTTCCTCGTACTCGTCGCTGTGAGTCTTGTCAGGCCCGTAGATCTGAGGGCTGTCGACTCCTGTGACGATGATCATTGACTGCAGTTCGTCGCCCATGTCTTCTCTGACCTGTGCTCCCCAGATGACTTTCGCGGAGTTGTCGAGTTTTCCTGAGACTGTGTTGACAACTTCCTGCGCTTCGTTCAAGCTTAGCGAGGTTCCTCCTGTTACGTTTACAAGAGCTCCTTTACCGCCCTGGATCTCTACGTCGAGGAGTGGGTTGGATAGTGCTTTCTGGACTGCTTCTGTTGCACGAGAGTCTGTGTCGGACTGTCCCATTCCGATCATGGCGATTCCTCCTTCTCCCATGACTGCTCTTATGTCTGCGAAGTCCAAGTTGACCAGTCCAGGCTTTGTAACTAGTTCTGTTACTCCTTTGACTGCGTTTACAAGGATTTCGTCTGCGATCTTGAATGCAGTGTTAAGTGATACGTCTGGAACGATTTCGAGAAGCTTGTCGTTTGGAATTACGATTAGTGTGTCGACAACTTCTTCGAGTCTTTCAAGTCCGTATTCTGCGTTTTCCTGTCTTGCCTGTCCTTCCATCTCGAATGGAAGAGTTACGATTCCGACTGTAAGTGCGCCTTCTTTCTTTGCTTGCTGTGCGATGACTGGTGCAGAACCTGTTCCTGTTCCTCCTCCAAGTCCGCATGTTATGAAGACCATGTCAGAACCTTTGACGGATTCCTTGACTTTCTGCTGTGACTCTTTTGCAGATTCTTCTCCGACCTTTGGATCCGCTCCTGCTCCGAGTCCTCCTGTAAGTTCTTTACCGATGAGGACTTTGTGGTCAGCGTTTGCGTAGAGAAGGTCCTGTGCGTCGGTATTCATTGCGATTGTTTCGCATCCTTCAATACCGACTTCAACTAAACGAGAAATAGTATTGTTTCCGGCTCCACCGGCTCCGATTACCTTGATATCGGCCTTTCTCTGCTCTATAAGCTGTTCAAGTTCGTCGTCAATATCATGGTTTTTCTGGTTTGACTGTGGTACGCCTGAACTGTTATTCCGCCTTGCTTCTTGAATCTTATCTTCCATGGATGAGAACCCTTCACTCTTATGTTATGTATGAAATGTTGTCACCAATCTATATAAAATTGGTTGACACGCCAGTTTCCAGCTTTAACAAAGGTTCTTTTCTATATTTTCCTGAGAGATTCGAGAAAAAGTTGTGAATTAACAAGATACTAAGTAAGGAAAAGAGTATGTGGGATTTATTCCACAATTTCCACTTCTAGGTCTGTGTACTCCTCGATCTCTTCTCTTACTTCGTCTAGAAGGTTCTGAGGCATTTCGTGTTCGTGTCCGTCGTGGCTGTGCTTCTTCGGGATCTTGACTGTTCCATCTTCGATTTCTATGTCTCCATGTCCGACTCTGTAGCTGTAGATGTGTTCTGCGATCTCTTCGTCGTCTTCAACTTTGTCTTCAACTTCCATCCAGTATTCCAGGTCTTTTCCTGAAAGTGGGTGGTTGAAGTCGATCTTAACTCTTCCGGAACCCTTGGAAATTACTTTTCCTCTCCTGTTTCCGATCATGAGTTCTTCTCCGACTCTTACCTGTACGTCCTGTTTCTTGAACTCTTTCTCCGGGTATGTCTCGATTTCGTCCGAGTCTCTTTCTCCGTATGCTTTTTCCGATGGGATCTCAACTTCTTTTTCTTCTCCGACTTCCATGTCGAGAAGTGCTTCTTCAAATCCTTCGATTACGTATCTTTCTCCAATGAGGACCGGGATAGGTGAGTAATCTCTTCCTTCCTGATGAAGTCCTACTTCCTTAGCTTTCTCTTTTACGCTTGTATCGAATACGTTTCCGTCTGACTTTCCGATGTAGTTTACAAGTACAAGGTCTCCTTTTTCCATTGTCACGAGGAAACAGATTCAGGCCGAGTATTAAAAAGGAAACGGGTTTTGTGAGAAAGAGGTTAAAAATACTGCGTAAACAGTTCTACATATGGAGTGGATTGAGAAACTTCCGAACAAGATTCAGGTCTCGTTAGAATCTCTTCTTGACTCAGTTGATCGACACGAAGATTCATACTTGGACGCACAGAACGCTTCGGTCGGGCAGATATGGGTTGGAATGGCATTAATGAATGAAAGACTGGGAAAGCTAGAAGATATGGTTTCCGCACAGAGAAAAGCTCTTCAGGAGATGGACAGTGCTGATGTAGATAAACATATTGACCAGAACCTGAAAGAGAGCTTGAAGAAGTACTAGGCTTTGAAGCGGTCTTCTTCAAGGTAGTCAAATATCTTTCCGTTATAGGAATCCTGAACAGTTTTGTATACATCTACGGCTAATTCTCTCGCTTTGGGATCGTTTTCCAGTCTGTAAACGGTGTAAGTTGTATCCAGGTCATGATCTTTACGTACGTCTTCTTCAAGTATATCCCATTCGCTCCAGAAAGTCAGTTCTTCCTCTAGGCCTTCTTCGGCACCAAGAACTTCTCTAGAAATATACTCGGTTTCGTACTCCGGTTTCTTCCATCGTCTGGAAGCAACGGCTTTACCAAAAGGAAAAAGTGCTGCGTAGTACCGTGGTCCAAGTTCAAGGGAAATATCCGGGTCTGAACTCCTGTGTGAACTCATTACTGCTCCATCACTATTGCCGGTCTTCCTGGTTGAGCTCTGGAAGCTTTCTCGTCTTCAGAGGAGGATTCTTCCTCAATTTCTACTTTTGCGTTAAATTCGTTTTCGAGGAAGGCTTTGTTCTCTTCAAGGATCTGTACTTCTTCGGATTCTGAGAAAACCTTTGAAGGAAGCTTACCTGGATCGTTCAAGTATTCCTGTAGGTAGTCTTTAACCGTCTCTGAGTGCTGTTTTCTTCCCTGCACAAGTCTGCCCATTGCTTCTCCGAACTCCGGTCTTTCCTCAACTACTTCTTCAAGTTCCTTGAAAAGCTCGCGTTTCCAGTCTTCTGCTACGATCACTTTAATCCGGCTGAAGTCGTCGCCTACAATTTCTGCTACTTCCCGGATGTCTTCGACAGTGTTGTCAATAAACTCCTGTGATGCCTCGACTTCTTCGTCAACAAGTTCTTCGTCAGCTTCAGGCCATTCTGCTTCCGAGACAAATCCGGACTTCCCGATCTCTTTCCAGAGTTCTTCACATACGTGAGGTGTGAATGGGGACATCAGCCGGATCTGTGTCTCTACTAGTTCGTTCACGACTTCTGCGTTAAGAGTTTCAGTTCTCTGTCTGTACTCGTTGATCAGTGAGTTTAATTCGAAGAATGTGTTCAAGCCGGCTTTACGTGTCTGGAAGTCTTCGAGTCCTTCGGTTGCATTTTCAATGATTTTCTGTAGTCTGGAAAGTGCGTATTTGTCCAGGTTAGTTTTTTCTCTTTCTTCTCCGGAGCTGTGAAGCTCTAGACTTCGGTTGTAGAAGTTTCTGAGCTTGTTCTTGTATTCCTCTACTTCTTCAGCTCTCCAGTCGAAGTCCTGCCATGGTTCTACGGAGGAGAATAGGAAGAATCTTGTTGTATCTGCCCCGTACTTTTCCATTGCTTCGTCTGGTAGAACTACGTGTCCTTTCGAGCTGGACATTTTCTCTCCTTCAAGTGTCCCCAGCCCCCACGTAGCGATTCCCTGCGGCCAGTTCTCCTCGTCGAAAAGAGCTGTGTGATGGTACATCATGAAGGTGAGGTGGTTCTGGATTAGTTCGTTCGCTGTTGTTCTCCAGTCGAGAGGGTACCAGTAGTCAAAGCTTTCTCTCGCTTCTTCGATTATTTCTTCATCGATACCTGTGTTTTCAGCGATTTCTTCTGGTTTTCCTTCTCCGTTGAATACGTAGCTGAAGAACTCCGGTTCCAGTTTCTCCGCATCCACATCTTCAATTATGTGTCTGATCGTGTAGTACGACATGTAGATTGTGGAGTCGGAGAGAGGTTCAATTACGAAGTCGTCGTCGAATGGCATCTTTGTTCCAAGACCGTAGTTCCGGATACATGGCCAGGATTCAAGCCAGTCGACAGTGTGGTCGAACTGCTCTCGGGTCTTGCCCGGAATAAGGTCGATCTCATTAAGGCATTTGTTCACGTTGTCTTTCCATCCTTTGTCACCGTACTCGAGGAACCAAGACTCCTGCTGTGCGACAATGACTTTTCCTCCGCATCTGCAGATAACTTCCTCTGAGAAGTCGTGCATGGAGTCGAAACGGTCCATGTTCTCAAACTGTTCTACGATCTGATCCTTTACGCTCTGAACTGTTTCTCCTGCAAAGTCCTGGCAGTTTGCGTTAAGTGTTCCTGTGTGGAACTCTTTCTCATAGATCTCTTCTGTTGCTTCTTCAAGTGCTTCTTCGTCGTCCTGTGAGTCAACGCCGAACTCTTCACATGCTTCCTTTGCTGGATGATCTTCGTATCCGTCGACATTAATTATCTGTAAAGGTTCAATCTCTTTGACTTCCTCAGGGTCGATTCCGTACTCTTTAAGCATCTGTTCGTCGTTCTTAAGGTCTTCAAGAGAGATGTAGTCGTACGGTGCGTGAGCAGGTACAGACATTACCAGGCCGGAGCCTGAGTTAGGGTCTACAAACGTTGCTGGAAGGATCATGACTTTGTCTCCAGTTACCGGGTTCCTGATCTTCTGTCCTACAAGCTCTTCTCCACTGATTGAACCGAGATCTTCAATTTCTCTGTCCTGGTGGTCCAGCTTCTCTGCTGCTTCTTCAGAAACAACCCATTTCTCACCGTCAACATTCAACGTCTTGTATTCTACTTCCGGATTAACTAGTGTATGTGTTACACCGAAGACTGTTTCCGGTCTCAGTGTAGCCATTGGGAAGACGTAGTCTTCATCTCCCTGGAACTTGACCAGTGTGTATTCCTGTTTTTCAGCGTCCTCTCCTTCAAGGAGGTCGTGTGTGGTTACAGGGTTCTCTTCGTTAATACAGTATTTTGTCGGGTGAAGCCCCTGTTTAACCAGTCCTTTGCTCTTAAGCTGCTTGTACTGCCATTCGATAAACCTGTTGTACTGGTCGTCGTTGGTTGTGAACTCTCTTCTCCAGTCGATGGAGAAACCAAGCTTGTTCATGTTTTCTTTGTAGCTGTTCTCGATGAAGTAGGATGCAAAGTCCATCGGTTCCTCCATCGCTTCAAGCTCTTCTTCCGGAACGTTGTAGACATTTTTCAGGACATCGAGCTGTTTTTCCTCGCCTTCTTTCAAACGGTTGAGTGCTCCGATAATCGGTGTTCCGGTGACGTGCCATCCCATCGGAAAGAGGACGTTGTATCCCTGCATCCGTTTGAAACGTGCGAAAACGTCTGGTAATGCGAATGTCCTTACGTGGCCGATATGCATTGCTCCGCTCGGGTATGGGTACGCTACGGTGATGTAGAACTTGTCCTCGTCACTTGGGTCAGGTTCGAATATTTCTTCTTCGTCCCATTTTTCCTGCCATTTTCTCTCTACTGATACGAGTTTATCTGCGAAGTCTTCGGCCATACAGGGTTCTAGGTGTCAAACTTATTTTAATCTGACCGCCGGAATCAGGTAGAGAACATTAATACTGCATTAATCTGATAGAGTGCTTAAACAGGAGGAAGGAGATTTTATGTTCTAGGTGTCTGTTTTGAGGCCGAGCCATGAGGTCGACAAGGAGCAGCTTAGACTTGCTAGAGAGGAAGGAGATTCCTATCAGAAGGAGTTAGACTACATGATCGAGGAAGTGGTTCATACAGGAGCGATTGAAGAGGTGGGGGACTACGTTGTTGCTATTGCACAGGAAGAGGCCGAAGGACTTTACCATCCAACGGAAGATGGTATAGAGTGGCAGAACCCTGAGGAAGGTATGAATGCTCATCTCGAAGTTGTGGTTTGCGATAGAGAGGACGGACGTTTTATTCCGAATCTTGATGTAACTGCGACTATTACCCCTGAGGAGAAAGATGAGGGACTGACTTTTCGAGTTCCGTTTATCTGGCATCCAGGACTTTTCCATTATGGGAGAAATATTGAGCTTTCCGGGGATGGTGTCTATAATGTCAAGGTCAGAGTGCAACCGCCTGATTTCCATAGACATGACAAAGTAAATGGCGACAGGTATACGGAAACTGTTGAGGTCGAGTTTGAAGGTATAGAGATAGAAACAGGTAGAGAAGAGCTGTAAGACATCTAATTTTTTGTTTCAGATGATTGTTTGTGCTGTAAAAGAGTTCGGATGATATTTTTCGCAGAAAGGTCAGTTCTCACAGCTAATTTAAAGGATGAATGTATAAGTCTTTGATACGATGACCCGGCTGATATGTGTAAGTAGTGGAAAAGGGGGAGTAGGAAAGACCACAGTAACATCCAATATAGGGGCTGCACTAACAGAATTTGGCACAGACACAATTGTTCTCGACGCAAACCTTACTAACCCTAATCTTGGTTTCCATCTTGGAATCCCTCTATACCCTAAGACACTTCACGACGTCTTGAAAGGAGAAGCACATATCACGGAAGCAATGTACATCCATAACTCGGGACTGAGAGTTGTACCTGCCGGGCTTTCGATTGAGGATCTTGTAGATACTTCTCCCGAAAACCTTTCAGATGTTCTACTTGACACGGTTGGAGAGCCCGACTTTGTTCTTGTCGATTCAGCAGCAGGTCTCGGAAACGAATCAATCAACGCGATTGAGGCTTCCGATGAGCTTCTGGTAGTTACCAATCCAAATCTTCCAGCAGTTACTGACGCTCTAAAAACTGTTAATATTGCAGAGGAGGCTGGAACGGATGTTCTTGGAGTTGTTCTGAACAGGGTAACAGATCATGACTCCGAACTCGATATTTCAGAGGTTGAGTCCATGCTTGGTCATGAAGTTATCATGGATGTTCCTCAGCACGAAAAGATTCAGGAAGCTCTATCGGTGAAGAAGCCGGTAGTTCACCATGATCCAGATCACCACGTCTCAGAGAGGTTCAAAGCAGTAGCAGCTGAAGTCGCTGAGCTGGAGTATGAACCGGATTTAAGCGAGGAAGGTCTCTTCGACAAGCTTCTTGGAAGACTGAGATAGTATGGGCTTCGGAGACAGCTGGATTATAAAGCCGGGAACAGTGTTCATGTTTGCAGTAATAGCTGTTTTTGGTTTCGGAATGTACAGCTGGGCTTCAACTCATTTAGAGGATACTGGAGAGAGATCTATTGAAGAAGGAAGACAGGCAATTGGATGCAGTACTTTAGATGTCGATATTGAAGAGTTCGATGTCAACGAAACTCATACAAGAGTTTTTTTCCAGCCTAACAAAGATGTTGAAAATGTCTATGTCCGTTTCAGAGGAGAAGAAAATGTTACTCGAGTTGTAGAATCGGTTTCCGCAGGAAATATTGTCCGTTCATCGGCTCCTTCAACCAATTTCCAGAAAGTTTCAGTTAAGGTCGATGGCTGTGAAAGAATATTCTCTCAATGATCAGGTTTTTATTGCAGCTTCTGAAACTGTAAGTTGATGACCCGCGTTATAACAGTTGCTTCAGGTAAAGGAGGGGCAGGAAAGACCACTATAAGCGCAAATCTTGCTGTAGCTCTCTCCCAGCAGGGTGAAGAAGTTCTCGTAATCGATGGAAACTTTACCGGGGCAAACATGGCACAACACTTCGGAATTGGTTTCCAAGACGTATCTCTAAACGATGTTCTCAACGGAGAAGGATATATTACTCAGGCAGTTGCCAAACATCCAGCGGGTGTATCAGTTCTACCGGCTTCCATACTTGAATTTAACGCGGACGCTGACAGTTTGAAGCACTCTATCGTGGAGTTTCTGGGCGACAAAGACTTTGTTCTTATTGATGCAGCTGCAGGGACGGACGAAGAGGTTCAGGCAGCTATCGAAGCTTCAGATGAAGTGCTTCTTGTTTCGGAACCTGAGCTACCTTCTTTGACTAACTGTCTCGGGGTTAAGAAACTTGCCGAACAGCTCAACAGAGATATTCTAGGCCTTGTCCTCAACAGTGTAAGAGGAGAGAAAGCGGAAGTAGATGACTCCGATATAAAGGAACTGATTAATGAAAACATAATTGGAAGAGTCCCGGACCATAAACATGTCCGTGAAGGAATTGCACTCAGGGAGCCGGTCGTTTCCTATAAGCCTAACTCTGAAGCATCTTACGCGGTGAAAGATGTAGCTCACCGACTGAAAGGTCAGGAGCCGCCACAGAGAGGTATAAGTGAAAAGTTCCGATCCAAGTTCCAGGAGATCTCTCCTTTCTAAAAAGTATTAAACCTGGAAGTAGCAATATTCTGTATGACGGACCTTAAGCCTTACGAACAGTATCTCTGGAGCCCTAAAAGAAAAGAATACGAGGCAAACGAAATACCTGATGACCTGGACTGTATTTTCTGTGCCCAGGCTGAAGACGACGAGAGAATATCCAAACTAGCTGTCTTTGAAGACGACTTTCTGATGGTTGTTCTGAACATCTTCCCTTACAATACCGGACATCTGATGGTTGTACCTAAAAGACATGTCAACTCGATGATTGATCTTGAGGACGAGGAGAGAAACCGCTTATTTGCGATGGTGCAGAGGGTCGAGGAACTCCAGAAAGAGGTTGTAGATCCGGCAGGAATCGATGTAGGGATGAATATCGGGAAAGCTGCTGGAGAGTCAATCCCTCATCTACACGTCCAGTTAGTGCCGATCTATGAGAAAGACAGAGGCTTCATGGAGACCTCTCTTGACACGAAAGTAATGAAGCAGTCTCTACCTGATACACAGGAAGAGTATAAAGAAAGAGTAGATATTCTGGAAGGCTACTGGGATTAAAATGACATCGTTCTTCCATTCATACGACCTCCGTGGAAAGCATCCTGAGGAAATCGGAGAAAAAGAAGCGGAAAAAGTAGGGAAAGCCTACGGGACTTTTACTGAGGCGGAAGAAGTTCTTGTAGGTAGAGATGGAAGAAAACATGGTGAAGATATTACCGAAGCTTTTGTTCAAGGAGTTCTCTCTACCGGAACTGATGTAGCCTACGCAGGGATGGTTCCGTCGCCCGTAGTTTACTTCGGAATGGTTCAAAACGGTATCAAGTCGTCCGCAGTTGTAACCGCATCTCACAACCCTCCGGAGTACACCGGTTTCAAGTTCTCTAAGGAAGGGGCGTTGGCGATGTCCCGTGAAGGAGGAATGAAAGAAATAGAAGAAATCTACGAACTGGAGAGTTTCGAAAAAGGCGAAGGTGGAAGAAGACAGATCGAACTTCAGAAGGGCTATATTGAAGCGGTGAAGGAGAGAGTTACTCTTGAGACAGGGCTTGATCTCGCAGTGAACTTTGGAAACGGAGTTACAGCAAATATCGGAAAGGAAATGTTAGAGGAACTAGGATGTAAGGTGGATGCGGTTAACGATGAAATCGATGGTAGTTTCCCGAACCATCTACCTGATCCGACAAACAAGGAAGCACAGGAAGAACTGAGGGAGCATATGGAAGGGAAGGATCTAGGAATAATATTTGACGGAGATGGAGACAGAGCAGGTTTCATGCTTCCAGGCTATGGTTATATTACTGAGGACGAGGTTCTCGCGCTTTTCTCCGAGGAATCCCTGGAGAAAAAGAAAGGAAAGGTTGTACATGATCTCAGAGCCTCTAAACTTGTCCCGGAAATTGTTAGAGAGAACGGAGGGGAGCCTCAGGAGACAAGGGTAGGTCATACATTTATCTCGGAAGAGATTCATGCAGACTCTTCTATTGTATTTGCAGGAGAGCTCTCAGGCCACTTCTACTTCCCGGCCTTTGAATTCCCGTGGGATGACGGCCTGTTCGCTGCAGCCCTGATGTGCCAGATAGTATCTGAAAAAGACGTAGAAGGAGAGCTGGAGAACTATCCCGAGTATCCTGTATCGCCCGAGGTTAACCTTGACTGTCCTGAAGAAGCTAAAGATAAGGTAATCAACGCCGTGGAAGAGGATTACTCCGATCATGATCTTTCAACCATGGATGGTGTTAAGATACAGTTTGACTCAGGTTGGGCTCTGGTAAGAGCTTCAAGTACAGAAGAAAAGATTCGTGTGAGATGTGAGGCAGATACTGAAGAGGATGTCGACAGAATACTGGAGGAAGTGGAGGACAAAGTCAGAGAGATTATAGGCCAGAACTAGCTTTGAGAATATAGATGATTTTAGTGCTAGTGGAGCCTACGACTCTATCTGAACTCTGAAGTGAATGCACCGGACGAGATTATGTCACCCATGCCAACTGTTCTCTTCGGATCTTGATGGATTATAGTAGGGATAGCTATTACATTCAAATCTTCGACTTCGGCTACGCCTTCTCTGGAGAAATCTTCGAGGTCGAAGAAGTCTTCGAAATGCTCCAGTTCCCTCAGAGGGTGTAACTCTTTGTTCTCCATGTTGAAATCCGTTATAACTTCTTTATCTGGTATCTCACCTTTCTCCGCCGTCTGTATTGCAGCTACCTCTCCGAACAGCATAGCGTCTCGTATTTTTTCTTTCGAACGTGTGTAGGAGGTTTCTGTCAATGTTAGATGGTAACGGTAAGTGTGGAGCTGCAAACGTGATAGATTGAGCTCTTCAAGTATTTTTTTACCTTCTCTGAATGCTTCTCCGAGGTTCAGATCTCCTTCATCTTCACGTTCAATCTGCATTACGCTCAGAAGTTTTTTCATCTCGGTTTCGTCTAGTCCGATACTGTCAACTTCGGAGGCGATATGTTCGATTATTAAACTGGTTATTTTTTCGTTTTTATGGACGTACTCCAGGTGTACAGGGATTTCTAGCTTTGATAGCTGCTCTTCTGATTTTTTCAGTTTTGCTTCCATGTTTCCTTCTACGTCGTGGAACCCGGAGAATATTGCGCAGTCAACGCCTTCCTGTATCTTCTCAAGGTTGTCTTCAACTCCTTTTCTGAAGTAGGGTCCGAAACCTTTCAGCGAGTCGGATAGTATTAGTCGGCCTGATTTCTCCTGGTTGAACTCGAAGATGTGGTTTCTCTTAGTTCTATCGGTGTTGGACGCATCCCTGACATTCTTCAGCACAAACTCTCCATCAATCACAGGGTAGAGTATCTTTTCGTTCAGATTGCCTGCTAGCTCCTCGGAAAGCAGAGGAGTGTAAAAGATAACTCCGCTGCCTATACCTGACAGAAAGTTAGATACTATCCCTGCTTGACCGCCTATTTTTTCTTCTCCAGGTAGATCAAGTTCAAAATCTGCTTCAATATCTATTTCATGGTTCTCTCCTTCGTTTATACAGTATTTCAGCGAGGACTTTAGGTCGTTCAGTGATTTAACATCTTTAAGTTCCGGTTCGGTGTCTTCAAGATCCAGATCAAGTTTATCTACGTGATGTATGATATCTATGTTGGAGTTGAAACCTGTTAGAACATCTACAGATTCTCTGACATGGTCAGTACTGTTCCGGTACCTTTCCAGCCATCTATCTTCTTTCATAGGCCTCTACAAAGTTTTTCTATCTCCTCGGCAGGTTTTTCGGCCTTTGCGACCCCTGAAGCCACAAGAACGCCTTTACATCCAAGTTCGATGCTTTTCTCAACGTCCTTCCTGTCTTTGATACCGGCGCCGGTCAATGTTTCCACGCCTTTCTCTGTCTCCTCCACGGCTTTCTCTACAAGTTCCGGCTTTGCCTCTGCAACGGACGTGTTTCCGCCTATAAGTTCCGGCGGCTCGTACGCGATGTAATCTGGCTGGAAGCTACTGTACTCCCGGCATTCTTCCGGGTTCTGGGCACATACTATTGTTTTCATTTCGTTCTCCTTTGCTTTTTCCACTTCTTTCTCTATCTTTTCTGCAGGTATCCTGTCTTCAGAGTGGTTAATTAGAGTTCCCGTTGCTCCGGCTTCTTTTACTTCGCCGGGCAGAATGCTTCCTGTGTGGCTTCCCGGTTCTTCAGGATCGATATGCTGTGCGAAAACGTCAACTTCAAGGTCTTCCAGCCGTAGAAGATCCTCCGCAGTAGGGCACGCAATTACCTGTTCTCCCGTACTTTCCGCTGCTTTCTCACAGGCCTTACCTATGTTTCTCGCATTTTCTCCTGTAGCTTCGCTGTATGCTTTGAAGTTGACTACTATCATGAGGGAAGATTTTCGACTTCTGTATTTATAGCCTTAAGTTTCGATCTGAAGATCGGGGTTGTTCAGCACTTCGACTTCGCCGTTTCTGAACTCTAGATCTATCTCCTCTCCTCTGACTCTTTTACCTGTCCTTTTACAGGAAATTTCTGGTGCAGGATCTATCTTGACTTTATCTTTTTCCACTTTTATGCCGAGCAAGTAAGTATCAACTGCGTGGACGAATATTCCGGCGCTCCACGCCTGTTCCTGGCATCCAAGAAGCCTTCCCGACTCAGAATCTACAACTTCGGGCAGTGCTCCGGGCTGATCCCGGTCCATGAGATCCACAAGCTTTTCCAGGAAGTTCTCTCCGTGCCTGTAGTTGCCGTACTGGAAATTTGCGATAGCAGCCCATCCTGTAGTTAATCCCCAGGAGCTTCCTGTGTGGTAGCCTGATGAATCGTAGCCAGGTTCTGTTACAGCTCTTGTTCTTGCCCCGTACTGTGAGAAAAACTCGCCATTGATATGTTCTAATTGTTTTCTGGTTGTTTCTTTGTCTATCTGGTCAAACATCAGAGGGATGGTAACATTGACTGTCTGGAAGCTGTTGTCCAGTCCGTCTTTCAGTCCTTTATCGGTTTTGAACTCTCTAAGGCCTTCTTCCAGTCTTTCTTTTCTTTCATCTTCCATTATATCGGCCGCTTTAAGCCAGAGGCTCTGTATATCAACTGCTTTTCCTCTTCTCAGAGTATCCATCCAGGTTCCTTCCGCTGCGTGATCGACTGTATTTCCTTCAAGCTCCAGTTCGTTCATCGCTTCAGCCATCGCGTCTTCAAGTGTTTCACTTAGCTGGTAGTGTCTCTCCAGTTTGTCACAGGCTATGATGAAAAGTGGCTCTGTATCGGATCTTTCCAGCTGCTCGTCCGACCCGTCAAGGTTTATCTTCCCGGGAAGTCCTCTCTCGGCAAAATTCTCAAGTATTCTCTCCGACAGTTCGAACTGTCCGGCGTCAATAAGTCCGAGGACAGACCAGAATGCATCACGAGCCCAGTAGTTCTGGAACCAGGGATGGCCGGCGATAATACCTATGCCGTTTTTATCGTAGATGAGGTTCTCCAGGCTGTCAACCGAGTTTTCAAAACATCTTCCGAGGTTATGTTCCTGCAAGGACTGTTCTACCTTATCTATAGGCGCGGGTTCGGTATCTGATGTAAAAAACTTCAGTTTGAAGGTTTTCTCCGATCCGGGCGAAACTTCCTCCCGAAAAGTTAGAATACCGGGAATGAAACATCTCTGAGGCTCTCTAGGCTCATGTTCTTTGATGTAGCTATCTCCCTTAAGTTCAAACTTCTGATCTGTAGAAATCCTAAGTTTTCTATTATTTTTTGAGATGTCGAGCTGTTTTACTTCTTTTTCCATCCGGTAATTCTCCGGGCCTATATCTTCTGTTCTATGTCTTATATCTACGCCTGTTTCAACTCCTACATGGGTGGCCTTCTTCTCTTCAGTAGTGTTGGAAACTTCTAGACGCATTTTGAAACCAGATGAATCTTCTGGCACATTAATTATTTCCTTTACTTCCAATGAGTCTGTTTCATGGTGGAAAACCATTTTCTCTCCGTATTCTGTCGCCTGTAGTGTATCTGGTCCGAGCCAGATACCGTTAATTTTTACCGAGAAATAGTCGAGATATTTGTAGGGAGGTGACCAGAAACCGCTCCACTTGGTCTTGAAACCGGTATCAAGGTATCTATGAAGGAATCCCTGTGTATTGGAGATTGTTCCTACATAGGATTCGAGATTTTCATGCAGCGTGTATCTCATAGAGTATAAACAGGTTTTTCTGTCTATAAAAGCCATATTTTAACTTACAGGTAGCAAAGATTTCTCGAGAGGTTTTTATACAAAGGAACCGGTCTTGGTTATATGCAGCCGGACAACTTCGTAGAAGTTTCTTTCGAAGCAGCCAACAAGGTAGGCGGGATATACCAGGTTCTGAAATCTAAGGCCTACAAAATGAATGATTACTACGGAGAGAACTACATAACTATAGGTTTCTATGACGAGGAGAGCGCACAGGACGATCTTGTACCTCGAGACTGTCTGTCCGAGCACGAAGAGATTTTTCAGGAGATGGAGGAAGAATATGGTGTAGAGATTCACAGCGGAGTCTGGAGGATAAGCGGGTCTCCGAAATGTATTCTTATCGATCCTTCCGGTATAGAAAAAGATATTGATGAAATAAAGAAGGAAATGTGGGAGGAACACGGCATTGATTCCATGGATGCTGGAGAAGACTTTGAAGAGCCGATTAAATGGAGTTATGCAGTTGGAAAACTTGTAGATAAGCTTGAAGATTCGATGGAGGGAGATACAGTTGTCCAGCTCCATGAATGGCTTTCAGGTCCGGCGATGTTCCATTTCGACTCTCCTTCCGTCTTCACAACTCACGCCACTGTTCTTGGCCGGGCGCTGTCCAACTCCGACTATGATTTACAGGGAGCGGTTAAACAGGGAGAAGTAGATGATTCTCTGGCCGAGGAACGTGGGGTTAAGGCGAAACATCAGGTGGAGAAAACTTCAGCAGAGAACTCTGATGCGTTTACAACCGTCAGCGAAATAACAGGCAGAGAGGCTGAAGCAGTCCTTGGAGTTGAACCTGATCAGATACTTCCAAACGGTTTCAACGTTGAAGACTTTCCAAGCATCGAGAACCTTTCCCATCAGCACTTAGAGAAAAAAGAGGAGATGAAAGAGTTCCTCAGGGCATACTTCGAACCTTATTACGACGTTGATCTTGAAGACGATCCGCGGGTACTGTTTATTTCAGGCAGGTATGAATTCCATAACAAGGGTCTTGACGTCTTTATTGATGCTCTGGCGGAGCTGAACGAACAGGAAGGAAAGGAGTTCTTTGTATTCATATTTGTGCCTTCAGATGTTAGAAGGATCAAGCCAGAGGTCCTAGAGAACATGTCTCTCTACCAGGAGCTCGAGGACTACGTCGATTCAGTGATGCCAGAAATACGTTCCGAACTCCTCAACGCTTTAACAGCTGAAGAAGATCCTGGTGAGGCGCTGAAAGAGTTTGTAGACCAGACCTCTACAAGCCTTGAATCCTTGGAAAGAACGTTCCATGACAAAAGAGATAGGACTCCTCCGAAATGCGCTTTTGATCTAAACTACTCCGAAGACGAGATACTCAGTAGGATGTACGAGAAAGGACTTGGAAACAGAGAGGACGACAGAGTAAAGGTCGTATTTTACCCAACTTACCTATCAATGGGCGACAAGCTCCTATCAATGGACTATAATGATGCTATAGTTGCTTCCTCTGCCGGGATATTCCCGAGCTACTACGAGCCGTGGGGCTATACGCCTGTAGAAACCGCAGCGAACGGTGCGCTATCCATAACTACTGACATGGCAGGGTTTGGCAAGTTCCTTAAAGAGAACACGGATGAAGAGGATAGAAAAGGTATACAGGTTCTTGAAAGAGAGAATGTCTCGGATGAAGAAGCTTCCAAAAAACTAGCGGATATGATCGATGAAATTGTCTCATACTCCCGAACAGAGATAACTGAGAGAAAGCACAACGCAAGAAAGCTCGCGCAACTTACTTCCTGGGAAAA
>SDGW01000346.1_pt1 | contig 19789 bp, 19 predicted proteins | sample 2873831 | NCBI WGS metagenome assembly SDGW01 (sample SAMN08132700, study PRJNA421101) | hypersaline lake metagenome | isolation source: celular fraction 0.22 microns magnesium sulfate-rich crust from ephemeral... | place: Spain: Penahueca Lagoon, Toledo | collected 2011-07
CGTGGACGCCCCGACCGTGACCCACGACACCGTTCGAGGGTATCAGACCGATGGTCGAGTGGGAGTGTCCGACTAACCCACGGGAAGCCACGGGCCACCGCGCCCGTGGCGGTTCACGATTGGCGAGCCAGCACTCTCCCAAGCCGCAGTGAAGCCCTCGATACTCTCTGTCGTTTCAGGCGTCGAGATGTGCGCCGAGAGGATATCAGGTCCCATTGTTATCGCGTCGACACCGGCTTCGTAGCAGCTGGTTGCGTGGTTCGTCGTCCGGATACTCGCTACCAACACCTCCGTATCGAAGCCGTATCTGTCGACAAACGCTTGGATTTGTTCGACGATATCGATACCGTCGTCGCCAGCGTCCTCCATCCGACCGATGTAAGGGGCGACAAACGTGGCATCGTTCTTCGCAGCGAGCATCGCCTGTTCGACGGAGAACACAACGGTAATCCCCGCAGGGATTCCTTCCTAGCGGAGACGATGAAGTGCCTCGAATCCCTCCCTGGTCGCCGGGATTTTCACGACGATCGATTCGCTCCCGAACTGGTACGTCCGCCCTTCCTCGACTATTCCGGTGATGTCCTCGGCGAGTACCTGTGCGAAGATCGGCCCCTCGGTGATTTCGTCGATCTCCGTGACGACGTCGCGGTAGCTTCGTCCAGTGTCGGCGACGATAGACGGGTTCGTTGTGATGCCATCGACGACACCCATGAGACGAACTCTTCGATGGCGTCAATGTCAGCCGTGTCTAGGTAGAGGTTCACAGTCAAAATCGCACACGGCCACTATTAGAAGTTACCTGAGCTGGTACCGGTCCTCGTTTCCCACGAGAGTTGGTTTGATTAGTCATCCTTCCGTGAACGTACGTATGACCGCCAGTCCAGAGACACTTGACTGCGCTACGGACGCACTCATCGACCGAATCGATTCGACGCTCGAAGCGACGGGCGAGGAGTTCCCCTATTTCGCCGATCCCGAAACCGGTGCGTGGGACACCACTGACAACGGGAATTGGTGTGGCGGTCACTGGATTGGCCTGCTCTGGTTTGCCGCCGACCATGTCAACGACGAGTCAAGGGCAGAGCGTTTCGCGGCCGCTGCCCGGTCCCACATCGAAACGATGGCGGAATACATGCCGAGGGAGTCGATGTTCTGCGGGATGAACTTCCACCACGCTGGCTTCGGCGGGTACGACGCGACGGGTGCTAGGGCCTTGTTCGGCCTCGGCCTGGAAGGAGCCGACGCGATGGTTGCGGCCTTCGACGAGGACGCTCGCCAGGTGCCGCTGGGACAACTGGCGATCAAGGGCCCCGAACAGTTCCGGGGGCCGGAATCATCGCACGGTCCACCCGGCGACCGTCTCGGCGCCGTCGACGCTATCCATACGTCGTTGCCTGTCCTCTGGTGGGCGTACGACGAGACTGGTGAAACACGGTTCCGCGACGTTGCACTCTCTCACGCTGACAGGCACCTCGACTGGTACGTCCGAGAGGATGGGAGTACGTGGCATCACGCAGTCTTCGACGGCGATACCGGAGAGTTAGAGCGGCAGTACAACGAGCTTGCGCTGAGCGACGACACCTGCTGGGCTCGTGGCCAGGGGTGGCACATCGCCGGACTTGCCCGTGCCTATACAGAGACCGGAGCCCATCGGTATCTCAATGCACTCCGGAGGAGCGTTGACTATCACCAAGAGAACTCCCCGTCCGACGGCGTTCCCCGATGGGACTACGCCGCGGGATCCGACGAGCCGAGAGATACCAGTGCGGCGGCACTCGTGGTCTACGGCCTTACTATGCTCCCGTCTGGGCCGGCGACAGCCGGTCTACGAGAGTACGGTCAGGACGTCCTCGAGATGCTGATCGACGAGTATCTCGTGACCGATGCGGATGCGAACAACCGTGGTGCGGTCCTACACGGTTGCTTCAACCGGCCGGGTCGGTATGCAGACGACCACGAACTGCTCTGTACAAACTATTACGTCGCCGCAGCCATCGACGCCCTTCGCGACCAGCAATGAGGCGAGGCTACCGACTGCCGCGACCGAATCCCGATGCCGGCAACGCGTGGGCGGGCTTCGAGTGGGACATCGGCGAGTCGTACAACATTGCGTCGGTCGCCCTCGCTCATGCCGACACTGAACCTAATGCGACCGCCCTCCGGCACCGTCCGATCAAGGGGTCTCCGACGACGCTCACCTACCAGACGCTTGATGAAGCGTCCGACGCCGTTGCCGGGTTCCTCGAGGAGCAGTGTATCGAGCGCGGTGACCGAGTTGCCGTGTGTCTTCCCCAGTGTCCCGAACTGCTGATCACTCATCTCGGAATCTTCAAACACGGTGCCGTCTCCGTACCGCTCTCGATGCTACTGGGGGCCAACTCACTTTCGTATTCTATCGAAGACAGTGGGGCGTCGCTGGCCATTGTCGACTCCCAGCGCGTCGATGACGTCATCGAAGCCGCCGACGTCCGAACCGTTTCCATCGAACCCGGCGAGTACAGCGCGTCGGTCCTCGGTGGCCTCGATGACTTGATTCGGCGTGAGAACCACGGCACTCCCATCCAGACGTCCCCCGATGATCCTGCACTCATTCTATACACGTCCGGAACGACAGGCGAGCCTAAGGGTGTCGTGCAGGGCCACCAGTACCTCGCCGGGTCACTTCCCAGTTACCAGGCCTGGTTCGAGCTGTTTGACGACGCGACCGCGCACTCGGCCCGCGCCTGGACGCCGGCGGAGTGGGCTTGGGCTGGGGCGTTATTCGACGTCGTCTTTCCGACGCTGGCGATGGACGGAACGCTCGTCTCGCGGGAGCGTCGCTCCGGCTTCGACCCGGCCAGCGCTCTCACTCTGATCGAGGACGAGGATATCACGCACACGTTCATGCCTGCGACGGCGCTCCAGCGGATCCGCGGAAAGACCGACCCGTCCGAATACGACCTCGGTTCGCTCGACGTAGTGATGTCCGGCGGCGAGAGCCTCCCGAGTCCTCTACTATCCTGGGCCTGCGAGGAGCTCGCCCCCTCGGTACACGAAACGTACGGCCAGACGGAGGCGAACGCGCTGGTCGGCAACTGCTCGGCTGCTTATGAGGTCCAACCCGGATCGATGGGGAGGGCATATCCCGGCCACGATGTCCTCGTAGTCGACGAGGACGGTCTGGAGATGGACGCGGGCGACATCGGCGAAATCGCCGTCCGCCTGCCGGATCCGGTCGTCTTCAACGAATACTGGGACAACGAGGCCGCAACCGAGGAGAAGTTCGACGGCGATCTCTTTCTCACCGGTGACCTGGCCGTCAGGGACGACGACGGGTACTTCTGGCACCGTGGCCGGAAGGACGACCTGATCATCACCTCCGGATATCGGGTGAGCCCGCTGGAGGTAGAGGACGCCCTCCAGTCACACTCCACTGTCGCCAACGCCGTTGTCGGTGGTGTTCCGGATTCGGAGCGTGGCGAGCGCGTGAAGGCCTACATTGTCCCCGAAAACGAGACGACGGCTGATGACACGCTCGTCGGGGCACTGCAGGATGCTGTTCGATCGGAATTGGGTGCACACAAGGTTCCCCGGGAGATCGAGTTCATCGAGGAGATACCGGAGACGCGATCAGGAAAAGCCGATCGGTCGGCTCTGTTTTCGACTGAAGACGGATAATCCAAGTGGCCGCTGTCCCGGGCGATGATCGGTGGGCCACGATCTGCGTACTGTCCAAAAGAAAGCGGTCAGGTGCCTGTACCCCTCAGGGAGCATCCCGACTCGACGAAGAGGCCAGCGACGCTCCCCACAACGATGCTATCCCGTCGAACGACTCATCAACCTGAACGAACCACCATATCGCTACTGATCGCCTGCCTCCGTCGATTGGTTAATCTTGCTCCGTTCGTCTGCATTCTCTGACGCGCGTTCGTAGGCGTTCTCGTTTGGCCGGGTGACTTGAATTTTGAGCGTGTACCCGTGCTCAGTGTGTTCCCCGCTTGGTCGCTCGTCGGGCAACTCAACGACGAGATCGCCATCCTCGACGCTCCAGTCGAGGTAGCGGTGACCAGCCTTTCCGTTCTTCACGCCCAGCATCTCGACCTTGAATCCGGGCTTCATTTCGACATGCTCAGGGATCGAGGGCCTGGTCTGGTCACTAGGCCAGTCGAAGAGAATCGCGTACACCTGCTTGTTCTTCGTCGTGTACCGCACCTCGACGCTGGCTGTCTCGTCCTCCGGAACGACCCAGTGGTCAGAGCCGAAAATGGCCTCACCGTTGACGTCAAGCCACTTGCCTAGGCCGCGGAGGCGCTCCTTTTGCAACTCGGGGATCTGTCCGTTCTTCTTCGGACCAACGTTCAGCAGCAGGTTCCCATTCTTACTGACGATGTCGACAAATGACTGTACGAGTTCCTCAACCGAGAGGTGGTCTTCGGGCCCCTCCTGGCGATTGTATCCGAAGGAATGCCCGATTCCGCGGGTGGCCTCCCACTTGTGATCGAGAATCTCGTTGTACGTCTCGTACTTCGGCGTGTAGAAGTCGCCGTGCTCACCCCGCACCGATCCGAGACGGTCATTTACCACGACCTCCTTGTCCCATTCCTGGGCTGCCGTGTTGTAGTAATCGGCGACCAGTTCTTTCGAGTCCCACCGTTCCGCTTCTGTGGTCCAGTCACCGTCCCACCAGAGGATGTCCGGTTTGACGTGTTCCATCAGGTCGTACCACCGCTCTTGCCATTCTTCGACAAACTCCTCGTCCGACCCCTCCCACCCATTGTAGTGGGGATGTCCCCACAGGCCCGTGTATCTCGGATCGTAGTAGTTCAGCATCCGATGATACGATGCGGCGAACTTCATCCCCCGATCCCGGACAGACTCGCTTAACTCTTTGATGATATCCCGTTCTGGTCCCTTCTGGGCGGCATTCCATTCTGTCTGATCGGCATCCCACATCGGAAATCCGTCGTGGTGCTCTCCGACTGGGATGACGTACCTAGCCCCGACCTCCTCGAAGAGGTCGGCCCATCTGTCCGGATCCCACTCCGCGGCGTCGAAGTTCTCGGGAGCATCGGTTTCATCTGTGTCCCGAATGAAGTCCTTGTACTCGAACGTGGGGAGGTTGTCGTCCTCTCCGTCGCCGGGGACAGGGTCTCCGTAGTTCTCTTTTCCGTCCAGGCCTCACCGTCAGGGCTGTGATAGGCCGTGAACTCGTCGCCGTTTCGTTCGAGCCGGAGCCAGCACGTATAGGCAGTGTCGCCGACATTGTCACTGTCGTCGACGTACCCGTCACCATCCGTGTCCCACTCGGCGTCGAAGCCGTTCTCGGCCGTGACAGCGATAAGTGCGACCCTGGTGAATCGCCTGCACCGATCATGTCGTTGCGAATCATCAAGCCCGCTTTCGCCCAGTTGTCGGTCTGTTCCTGGGATTCGATCTTAGCCGACACGGTCGCCGACTCGCCGATCTGAGTGTCAGACCGATAGAGCGCGCCGTACTCGTCTATCTCGTCCCAGACGTCCTCGCCGTTAGCGCTGATAACGAGGTTATCGTCTCAGACACCGAACTCGGCGTCAGTCGAGGCGTAGGTCTCGATGTCCGCCGGAAGCGGTTCGAGCAACCGGTAAGACGTACTCATCTCGTTGTTTGCCTCATCGATTTCGTCGACAGTGTCATCAGAATCTACGACGGCCCGGAGGTCGTAGGTCTCACCTCTCCTGAGGTCACTCACGTCCCATTCCACGGCCGCAGTCGTCGTCTCGTCGGGGTCGAGTGTGGGTACATCTGCCGTAGCGATCGTTGTACCGGTCGTCGTGTTCTCGAACCGGACGGTGGTAGGTTTCGTCACGGCGAATCCGCTGTTTGTAATTGCGGCTTCCACTGTCCGGACACCGTCGCCTTCGAGGCCGATCGAGAGGTCGGTCACGGCGAGGTCAGGCCGTTCAATGAGTGCCCGCATTCGCTCCCGTGAGCGTACGATTTTCGATTCTTCGACCGCCGGCTGGCCGTTCTCGAAGGCGTTCTCGTTGGGCTTTGTGACCTGCACCTTGACCGTATAGGCGTAGTCTGCGTGCTTGCCGTCCGGTTTCTCGTCTGGGAGATCGACGACAAGTTCCTCGCCCTCGACGCGCCAATCGAGATAGCGGTTGCCGTTGTTGCCGTTTGACTGACCTAGCATCTCGACCTTGTAGCTCCGTTCCATTTCGACGTATTGGGGCACGTCGAGACGGAGAGTATCGTCCGGCCACTCCAGGGCAATCGCATAGACAGCGTTGTCTTTCATCGTGTACCGGACTTCAACGTCGCTGACCTCGTCGATGGGTTTGACCCAGTGGTCGGTCCCGTAGATGGCCTCCCCGTACGTCTCAAGCCAGCCGCCCATCCCGAGAACGAGGTCTTTCTGGACGTCGGGAATGATGCCGTCGGCCTTCGGGCCAAGCCCGATCAGGAAGTTGCCATTCGTACTGACCGTGCCCACGAGCTGATGAACCAACTCCTCGGCGTCGGGGACGGTTTCGGGCGTGGCATCTCGATCATAGCCCCACGAACCGGGGTTGAGATTCCCGACCGCCTCGTACGTCTCGGCGAAGATTTCTTCCGGCGGTTCGTAATGGGCAAGCGTCGTTTCCAAGGTCATGTAATCACCTTTGCCCTGGTCGTGCGGATACGGCTGGCCGAGTCGATCATTGACGAGGACGTCTGCATCCCACTCCTCGTTGGCCATGTCGTAGTAATCCGCGACGATCTGTTTCGTTCCCCACGTTTCAGCGGATGCCGTCCAGTCGCCGTCGAGCCAAAGGAGGTCCGGTTTGCTGTGATCGAGCAGCTCGTAGATTTTCGAGCGCCACTCCTGGATGTACTCCTCCTGCGGACCGTCCTCTGTGTACGCTGGATGACCGTAGAGCTCGAAGGGTGCGACTTCTGGCTCATACCAGTTGAGTATTGAGTGCTCAGACACGCCCCACCGGATGCCCCGGCTGCGAACCGCGTCGCCGAGATCGGCAACTAGGTCACGCTCCGGGCCCATCGTCACTGTGTTCCAGTCGTGGGATTTCGCGTCTGGATCCCACAAGGGAATCCCGTCGCAGTGTTCCGCCGTGAGGACGACGTACCGTGCATCGGCCGATTCGAAGAAGGACGCCCAGCGATCGGGATCCCACTCCGCCGCCGTGAAGTTTTCAGTGATGTCCGGATTCACGGCGTCGTCCGTTTCACGGAGGAAGTCGCGATAGGGATATTCATCGACCGGGCCATAGTTCTCCTCGTGGAACTCAACGATGTCGTCGGCGCCGCTTAGCAGGAACTGGACGTACCACTCGAGTTTGCCAGGGACCGAATAAGCGCCCCAATGGAGGAAAATCCCGACCTTTCCGTCGCGATACCACTCCGGGACATCGTGCCGGTCGAGGGACTCCTAGGTCGGTGCGTCCCCGTCTCCATCGTCGCTGTTACCCTGGCTTGACGAGGCGACGGCACTTCCTGTTCCGGCTCCCGCCGTGATCCCTACCATCACATCCATCGACTTCAGCAACGTCCGCCTGTCAGTACCATCCTCGAATTGCCCATTGTGATTATCGTCGAATCGTTCTCGTGACATTCGTAGCAGTCGCTGTATGATCGCTCATCAATCTCCGCTCAGTACTTGCCGTTGTCTTGATTGTTGCTCACATTCTCCTTGGTATTCCTATACATTATACATCCAAAAACTTGTGTCCTATCCAACTGGTATCTCTCTGCGGCTAAGGATTTGTTCTTCCCGTATCAAATCGAGTCAGGTTCAAACGGTCACCCCGATCCGGAGAGAAGGGTATTCCGTCCTCTCACACGCCCGGAACTATTTTACCCCCATTAGCCGACTGTGAACACATGCCAACTCTGCGGTTCGTTGGCCGTCCGTTCGACGGTTTCGAGAATGCGCTGGAGCGACAGGTTGCATCGTTCAACGAGGTCCACGACCAGACTATCGAACTTGAGCGTGACTACCGGCCCCTACCAGAAATCCACGAAGAACTCGTGGAAACTGGTTCGATAGCTGACGAATACGACCTCTTCCTCTGTCTCAGTGACTGGCTCCCAGCACTGGCCGACAAGAATCTCCTGCTGCCACTTGACGAATACCTCGCCAACGATCCACCGGTGGACTGGCCAGACGGGTGGGCCGAGAGCATGCGAACGCTCGTGTCCTATGAGGAGGCGACATACGGCGTTCCCTACCACGATGGACCGGAGATCTTCCACTACCGTCGCGATCTCTTCGAGAACGTCGACGAGCAACAGGCCTTCCGTGAGGAATACGGGCGTCCACTACACGTTCCCAAGACGTGGTCGGAGTTCCTTGAGGTGGCGGAGTTTTTCACCCGACCTGAGGGGGACCTCTGGGGGACTGTCGTGGCGGCGCTGCCTGACGGGCACAACAACGTGTACGACTTCCTTATCCAGCTGTGGAGTCGCGGTGGCGAGGTCCTCGACGAACAAGGTCGGCCTGTGTTCGATAGCGAGGCCGGTCGTGAGGCACTCCAGTTCTACCACGACCTGATTCACGAACATGAGGTCGTCCCGCCGTCAGCGACGGAAATGGAGAGCGTCGAGGCCGGCCAGTTCTACGCGGACGGCAAAGCCGCGATGATGTGGAACTGGGCCGGTTTCGGCGCTATGGCAGAAGACCCCGACGCGGCCGTCTTCGGAGACGCGAACTATGGGCTGATTCCGCGCGCTGATACCCCGGAGGGACGCCACACCGCGCTCACCGTCCTGTACGGACTCACGATTCCGGCTGGCAGCGAACGGCCCGACCTCGCCTACGACTTTATCAGACACACCGCAACGCCCGCGAACGACAAAGTTACGACAGCAGAGGGGGCCTCGGGAACCCGCTTCTCTACGTGGCAGGACCCCGACATTCTCCAGAAAAACTCCTTCTACGCGGTCGCCGAGGAGGTCAATACCAGCGGCTTCAATACATTGCCACAAATCCCGGAGTACGTCGAGTTGAATGAGATACTCAACGAGATGGTCGAGACCGCCGTCGTTACGCGATCCCAGTCGCCGGACGAAGCAATTGACGCCGCTGCGGCCCGCGCTACGGAACTCATCGAGTGATTCAGCGGATCCACGTCACGCTTCGCGATCGACGAGGGTGATGTGGGTACAGACAAGCACCGTCTCCCCCTCGTCGTTCTCTACTTCGTAGTCGTAGGCGACCCGACCGAGCGAGTCGTTGTACACCTCTGTTTCGGCGACTTCTCGAGTGACAGACAGCGTGTCTCCGATGAAAACCGGCTCGATGAATCGAATCTCGTCGTAGCCATAGGAGAAGGACTTCGGGTTCATGTCCGCGACCATCGCCTCCGCGATCGAGAAGACGAGGTTCCCATGAGCAATCCTCCCCTCGAAGTCCGACTCTTCGGCTGCAGTCGTGCTCATGTGGAGAGGATGAAAGTCGCCCGAAACGCCCGCGAAGTTGACGATATCGGCCTCAGTAATCGTTCGTGCGTCGTCAACACGGTAGGTCTCGCCCTCTTCGATTTCCTCAAAGTATCGGTCGGTATCTTTGGCTGGCGCTTGCATATCGATGTATACTCACAGTGATAGGGGGATAAATCTAACCCACGGGGGAATCGATTTAGTGTTGGCACTCTGTTGACAGTGGTGTTTGATCTCTATGTACGCGATGACATTACCGTCTGTATCCTTAGGCGGAAGACTTTGATGCGCACCTTGGGTGGCCGATAACGATTCAGGGGTTGAGGAGTGAGCGCGCTACGTAGCGCAGTTCAAGCGAGAGGGGTTCAACGTTGATGCTCTGGAGGACGAACAGATTCCGCTCATGGAGCGAATCTGTTCGTTCGGTCCTGACGCGTAATCGGGAGTGGCCCCAAACAATTATTTCGTCAGGTTGTGGACTACCGGTATGCAGTTTGACTGGATGGTCCAGTGTTACGCAGGCGACGGTGTCCACCGGGATACACCGATGGTCGAATCGCTCGAACGCGAAGATGTGCTCAGCGGCGCAGACACTGCTGTGGACGTTGGTATCGAGGGTCTTTGGGCGCCGGATCACTTTATGCTCGGCCCCCATGCTGAAGAATACGAGATCTGGACGCTGCTGTCAGCGCTTGCCGAGCGAACTGACAACGCCGATATCGGTTCGTTGGTCAACTCAGTGACGTACCGGAACCCGGCGCTGTTAGCGAAGATGGCGACGACCCTCGACATCCTCTCAGAGGGGAGGCTCAGGCTTGGTCTCGGCGCTGGCTGGCACGAGGAAGAACACGCCGCATATGGCTACGACTTTCCGGATATCGGGACGCGGATCGACTGGCTCGAAGAGTCAGTCCAGCTCATCAAGACGATGTTCACCGAGGACGATCCGACCTTCCACGGCGAGCACTTCCAGATCGAGAATGCTCTAAACGAACCGAAACCGGTCAGTGATCCTCACCCACCCATCGTAATCGGCGGAGCTGGTCCCCGGATGCTCCGGTTGATCGCTGCTCACGCCGACGAGTGGAACGTCGAGATTAGTGCAAGGGCCCGCGGCAAGCCAATCGAGTTCAAGGTACGGAAGTTCGAGGAGTACCTGGAGGAGGAGGGTCGGGATCCCGATGAGGTCGAACGGTCCTGGCTCGCCCACATCCTCGTCTGCGAGGACGAAGATGAACTGTCCGAGTACGTCGATCGGATCTTCCCGCTGCCTTGGGGCGAGGAGTCTGACATGGACGATCAGCTCTCGAACGCTGAAGACGCCCGCGAGAAGGGTAGCATGCTGATCGGGACGCCGTCGCAGATTGCCACACAGATCGAAGAAATCCAGGCACTGGGCTTCGATAAGTTACAGCTGATGTTTCTTGACTTCCCGGAAACGAGAGGAATGGAATTGTTCGCAGACGAAGTAATGCCGGAATTCGTCTAGTCGGCCTCTTCCAGTCGCTGTCCCGTCGACATCATTTGTTTGAGTGCTTCCTGACTGACCTTGTCGGTTTCGGCGACGTCGACGAGACTACCTTGGTACAGGACAGCGATCCGATCAGCGAGCCCAAAGATCTCCTCGAGGCTGTGACTGACGATGATGACCGTGATACCTTCCTCCTTCAGTCGGCGGACCGTCTCGTGAACGAGTTCTGTCGCCTCAACTGAGAGTGCACTCGTCGGTTCATCGAGAATTACGAGATTTGGGTCGAACGCGAGTGCACGGGCGATGGCAACCAGCTGTCGCTGTCCGCCAGAAAGGAACTCGACTTCCGTATGAGCGTCGATGTCCGGGCGGTCGAGGGTACCCCTGAGCAGTTCCTCGGCCATCTGGTAGGTTTCGTCCCAGTCGATAAATTTCAGCGGACCAATTCCCCGCGTGGGGAACTGGTCCATGTAGATGTTGGTGGCTACATCAAGGTCGTCCATCAGGGCAAGGTCCTGATAGACGGTTTCGATACCATACTCGCGGGCGTCCTCCGGGTTGTCAAACTCAACCGGGTCGCCGTAGACGTACATCTGGCCGTTAGTCGGCTTGTGCACGCCACAGAGGACGTTCATTAGGGTCGACTTCCCGGCGCCGTTGTCCCCGACCATTGCGAGCACCTCGTTTTCCTTGATCTCGAAAGAGACATCGTCGAGGGCGACGATCCGTGCGAAGTGCTTGTCGACGTTTTCAACGCGGACTGGCGGTGCCGTCATTTCATTCTCCTGCGTGCCTACCGCTGTGTTATCGTTGAGGTTGCTCATGAGGCCTCACCTGCCAAGATCCGGCTACGAATGTCCTCCTTGAAGTTGTATAGGAGGATCGCAACCAGCAGGACAATCCCTTCAGCCATCTCGATCTGTGCAGCCGCAATTCCACTGAGTTGCAGTGCACTCTGCACGACACCGAGTAGCAGAACGCCGCCGAGAGCACCCGAGATGCGCCCGCGGCCACCGAAGAGGCTGACACCGCCGATAACTGCCGCGGCGAATGCCGGAAACACCATGTTCTCCGCAATGTCCGGGGGGACTATCGTCGTGTAGCCCGTGAGCATCAGGCCAGCCAATCCAGCTAGCACGCCAGAGATGACGTACACAGCAATGATCACGCGATCGGTATTAACGCCGACAGCACGGGCGGATTTCTCTGAACTGCCGACGGCGTAGACCGACTGTCCAAAACTCGTATAGCGCATGACGAACGCGAACAATACGAAGACCACTATCATCAGGCCGATGGCGAACATGGCTTGTCGTCCAAGGAAGAGGTATCCATCTGGAAGATTCCCGACTGGCCGCGTCGTTAATGCGGTCTTCGCGCCGGAGAAGATGATCAGGAACGCGAGCGTTTGCAGGAACGGATTGACGTTGAACTTCGCGATCATTACTCCGTTAACGAATCCGATCAAGCCGCCGACGCCCAGGACGAGTCCGATCCCGACAAACGGATCGCTAACGAGGCCCCAGCAGTTCGTACACTCGCCGATGACCATGCCGGTGAACACTGCAGAGAATCCGGCAATGGCGCCGATAGAGAGGTCGAAGTGGCCCGACAGCAGGCAGATACTCTCGGCGAGGACGAGCAAGCCGAGTGGCACCGACGAGTAAAGCACTAGCTGGAACGACCGGACGTTCTGAAATAGCTCAGGGACGAGAAGTCCGCCGACGATGAGTGTCACCAGTAGGATCGGCCAGATCATATGCTCTAAGAAGAGCGGTACCAGCCGGTCCTTGCGACTCGACTCCGATTGGGAAAGTACTGACATTGTGGTTTCAGTAGTGAGTTGTGTGGATACTGACGATTACACTCTAGGCCAAGTCAGCCCCAGATGTTACCCCAGAGGTAGGGTTCATCTGCATTCTCCTCGGTCAGGGTGATCCCGTTCGTCTGGACGTAGGGGTGGCCGTCCTTCTCAACGACCTGTGCTGGCGCCCAAGTGGGTTCGGACCACAGTGTACCATTTTGGTGGTCCACCGGTTCAAAGGAGAAGGCATCGGCGGTGAGTTCGGTTCCGATCTCCGGAACACCGTCGTCACCATTCTCCCAGTAGGCCTCCATCTGTTTGATTGCGAGCGGAATGTAGTAGGTAACGGGCTGGTCGACGGCAGCGTCAATGTAACCGTCGAGAATCTTCGGGTTGACGTCTGGTCCACCGTCTAGTTGCGTGATGACGATGTGGCCATCCTCACCTTTTGGGACAATGAGGTCCTGATCCTCGAGCGCCTGAAACGTTCCGAGGCCGGAGGTCATGTTTGAGGAGAAGACACCGTGAGGTGCATCGTTCCCGTTGAGCCACGTCTGGACTTTCGACTGGGCGTCAGACCGGGTCCAGTCTGTCTGGATGGTGTTGACGATTTCGACGTCATCTTGTTCCTCCATCACACTGAGGAAACCGTTGGTCCTTGCGTTTGATGAGGAAATGAACTCACCTCTGACATTGAGGACACGGTAGGTATCGACGTCGGGTTTCTGGTTGGTGAGTGATTCGTACATTTTCTCACCACAGATACGGCCGGCGTTCTTGTTCCCAAACGCGGTGAAGGACTTGACGGCCTCAGTGGTCGCATCCTGATTCGCGGTGAAGACAGGGATGCCCGCTTCTTCGGCCTCCTTGATCACGTCATTCAGTGCCTCGTTCCAGGGGACCAGAACGATCCCGTCGTACCCTTGGTTAATCATCTGGCGGACCTGAGAGATCTGCGTCGCCGCGTCCGCCTCGTGGATGAACGTCTCAAGCTGGTATCCCTGGTTCTCTGCGTATATTTTCCCGGAGTCGAAGAAGGCCGTGATCCAGGAACCACCGGCTTGGTGCTGGCTGATGCCAATCTGGCGTGTATCACCGTCGCTACCGTCGCCACTACTGGTCGTGGTTCCGCTTCCGTTGCTATCTCCGTCACTGCCGTTGTTTCCATTCCCGTTGCTACCCTCGTCTCCACTACCACCGTTACCGGAACAACCTGCGAGTCCTGTTGCGATTGCTCCGCTACCGGTGACTTTGATGAAAGTGCGCCTGTTAACTGACGGCATACCCTTGACTGGCAAGCGAACCCTAATAAATCTTTAGTTCAAAAACTAAGATACCTTCTACGTCACCCGATGACGAGGAATCTATCACTTATTCAAGTAGTGGGCTTCGGTGCCCCCGCATCGTGTACTCGATCGCACGGTGACTCCGTCCGTACAGCGGCGTTGTCATTAGTGCTCTCGACGATGACGGTCGCGTCCATCTTGGCGACGAAGTCTTCGTGAGTGTGCGGTCCCCACCATCATGGTGGAAGCACTTCGGCTGCTAGGGTAACCCCGGCGTGTGGATAAGTCACGTGTACGGAGTGCCCGCTGGGACATCATATTGGCCACTGGTTGCACGTCTTGATCTGGAGTATGGGGCCGGTCGCGACCACTGGACCGACTATAGGAAACGAATCCACTTGTCCGAAAATGAATCGTTGTCAAACGTTGATTACAGGGTTGTCAGCTGTTCGCTGGTCACCAGGAGGTGATCCGCACGTCACGGAGTGGTCGCTCTAGCGGCGTCTCGATCTGACCACCGGTGTAGTGCGAGAGATAGAAGCCGATGATAATTTCAAGCGACCGTTTGGCTTCCCGGCCCGTCGAGTGGTTCTCGGCGTCTCCGTTGAGGACATCCTGGATGTGATTGGCTGCGTTGGCGAACGCCTCCTCGTAGTCGTGCTCCCATGTCCACGAACCGTCAATACCCGGTAACGGTTTCTCGACGTGCTCACCATCCTCCAACGACCAGTATCGCCACTCCCCGTCGTCGTTGTTGAGGTAGAGTTTCCCCTTCGAGCCAATGAACTGGAACGTCATCGAGGAGTCGTTCCGGGGAATCGTACAGTCTATGGTCGCGAAAGTACCGTCGTCCATGACGACGAATCCACCACCACCGGCATCATCGACATCTTCGTCCGTATCTAGCGAGTCGACTGCCTCGTTCTCACCCGTGATGTGACCGCTTATCGTCTTCGCGCGCGCGTCAAGAAGATAGACAAGTGTATCGAGCAGATGCGTCGAGTTACGCAGTAGCTCCATCCGGAACTGCGCTGAGACAGAGTGGACCTCGCCGAGGATATTCTCCTCCTGAACAAGTTTCCGGAGTTGCTGAAGTTTGTCCGTGAATCGGAACGAATGATTGACCACGAGTTCGGTTTCGGTTTCATCACACACCTGGATCATCTCATTCGCGTTGGTCACTTGGGAGTCAATTGGCTTTTCACACCAGATGACCGACGGTGCAGCAGCTGATCTAGCAGCATCAATGACGTGACGATGGTGCATCAGCGATGGCGTACACACTGAAATCACGTCGAGATCTTCGGCCTCCAGCATGGCCTCATGGCCTACATAGCGTCGGTCAGGGGCAATCTCCCAGGCATTGCCGAACCGCTCCAGTTTCTCTTCGTCGACGTCGGCTGCGGCAACCAGTTCGATATCATCTGTTGCATTATAGCCACCGGCGTGGCTTGACCGGATCTTCTCTTTGCCGATAGCCTCCTCGTCATGCATTCCAAGAATTCCCATCCCCGCGATTCCGCCGGTTCCAATGATCCCAGCGTTGTACGTCATTGTTTATTCGTAGACGTGTAGGCTACCGGTCTGGTTGTCTTCGATGTACTCCCAGTCGTAGTCGACACCCAAGCCCGGTCCTTCGGGGACTTTGACCATCCCATTGTCAACATCAGCCATCAGGTCTGAGTAGTCACCCTTGTACACTGGCGGCTGGGTGTTCTCACAGTCCGGATGGACCAGCGCCATCTCGTAGTAGTTGGCGTTGCGCGTGGCGGCGATACAGTGCCGTTGCGCGGGGCCGGGGGCGTGGAACTCGACGTCCAGACCGAACCCCTCGGCAACGCTGACGATCTTCATCGCCCCGGTAATCCCGGCGTCGTACTCAGGGTCAGCGCGGACGAAGTCGGTCGCCTCGTTCGCGATGAAGTCGGTGTGCGGTTCCAGCCCGCGGACGTGCTCGGTCTGGAGGATGGGCGTCTCAAGGTGGTCGCCCAGCCGGCGGTGGCCGTGCTGGCTGATGCCGCCATCGCGGTAGGGGTCCTCGTACCAGAAGAACCCCTGCTCGTCGCAGGCACGTCCGACCTTAAGCGCATCGGCAAATGTCTCGTACTCACAGGCGGGATCGAGCATGAGATCCATCTCGTCGCCGACCCGTTCGCCGACTGCGTGGACCGCTTCGACCTCCCGTTCAATATCACGGTTGTCGTCGCCACCACCCCAGCCGTGAATCTTGAAGCCGCCGAAGCCCATCTCCAGACACTCCTCGGCGAAGTCAGCGAACGCTTCTGGCGAGTCTAGACCACCGTTGTCGTCTCCATGGTACGTCGAAGCGTACGCCGGAATCTCTGTCCGGTACGTGCCCAATAACTCATGGATGGGCGCGTCATAGTACTTGCCGGCAAAGTCCCACAGAGCAATGTCGATCGGGCCCATGCCCATCCGGTCGTACTTGCGTAGCGCACGCTTGATTTCCGACCAGTGTTTCTCCCGTTGAAGGGGATTCTTACCGACCAGGTAGTCACCGAACATGTTAATCTGGGCTGCACCAGGTGAGTTTCCACCAACGTATTCACCAGTGATTCCCTCATCGGTGTGGATCTTTAGACCAAAGAGCTTGCGCTCGGTCGTTTCCCCGGGTTCGTAGACGAGGTTAAAGCCATTCTCGTCAGTTCCAATATCTTCGAGTGGATACGCAAATTCGACACTTTCGATACGGGTAATCGTCGGTCCCATACAATCTGCATATCGCAGGTACTGTGATAAATCTATGCCTCCCCTGTTGACCTTGCAATCCAACCTTCTGCTGTCATCGCACAAAGATGCTATGTCCCGAACAGGCCACCGGAGTCACACTCTTACTTCTCACAGTGTCTTAATTGACTAATACACTTTATCTCCCTTTCCCACGAAATGACATATTGATACAATCCACCAGTCCGGGTGACATACCGTTCTTATCGGCTATCACTGTTTACAACATATGGTATATCGGTGATAGAGATTCTGTAATCATATGGTCTGTATGTTCTGTTCACCTATCGGCATTACTCAGAGACGAACATCTTTTTGTATCTGCCGATCACCTTACTGGATATGGAGTCGACACCCGGAGAAGCAAAGAACCCGGTCAAGACAACTCTTACTACGTTTGACATCCTTGAGATGCTGAAAGAACAAGACGGTGCCCGAGTTACGGAGCTTGCTGATGAACTCGATCTCCCAAAAAGCAGTGTCCATAATTACCTCAGTACACTCAATCAACGTGGGTACGTCGTCAAACGGGATAACGAACACCACGTCAGTCTTCGGTTTCTTGACCTGGGTTCGAAGGCAAGGGACAACAGAGAGATCTATGAAATAGCGAAACCGAACGTCCGTGAGCTGGCAGAAGAAACAGGAGAGCTTGCAAACTTGATGGTTGAAGAACATGGGGAAGGAGTATATATTCATCGCGAAACCGGTGATAAGGCCGTGATGGTCGACAAAAACGTCGGCCACCGTGTCCATCTCCATAATACTGCACTTGGCAAAGCAATCCTCGCTCACTATCCCCAGACTCATGTCGAGGAAATCTTGGATCGACAGGGTATGCCTGCGTTGACCGAGAATACGATCACCGACAAGAGTGCTCTCCTCGAGGAGCTCGAACGCGTTCGGAAAGAGGGGATCGCATACGATGACGAAGAACGGCTTGAGGGACTTCGGTGTGTTGCAGCACCCATTCTCGATGAGGACGATGATCCAGTTGGGGCCGTAAGCGTCTCTGGACCAGTCGCTCGATTTTCCCCCGATAGGTTCCGACAGGATGTCCCAGAAGTAATACAAAAAGCCGTTAATATTATCGAACTCAACGTCGCTCACGGGTAGTCACGGGATCATTCCTGTAAAGCGAACAAGAATCCATCTCAGGCGAACAGTAGAAGCACTTTCTATTGCTATTGATGCCCATTAGAAACAAGGCTTCGTGAGAAACGAACAACTTGATGAGCGGTATCTACTTGTATTATTATTTCCTTGTGTTACTATTATAAATTTGGATCATCTATAACAATATATACGTGAGATAACACTTCTGAATTGAATCTGGATAGTTAGTCCGGGTAGTTCCAGTACCCACAAACTACTTACTGTTCGTTTCTCGGCAAGTTATATCAAGATAATATTCTATTATAACTGATTTTCTGAACCCATGCCTATAGTAGATCGGACACACGGTAGAGATATTGGATTAGTTTGCATGAAGCCACCGATGGGAGTAACGGAGGTACGATTGTTACACTGGTGCGCTGCTGTGTAACTGATGTGTTCCCGTTTCCTAATGACTCAATCCTAACCGTCATCTGCTATCCAAGAAAACAGCGCTGTGAGTCGGTTACAGGATTTGTGCTTCCCCGACGGCGTGGGGACGGAGGAAAGTGGTCGTGATTACCGAGATAATCATGACCAGCGAGATTGGCATCGGTATACCCTGAATCGCTGCGGTAGAACAGTTCTACTGACCATTCACTAATACAGACCCGGTGTATAAATTCTATTCCGCTATATCAACCCAGGGCTGTTGAGAAGATCGTGTTCGATCGCCTTGTACTCATTCTCGGCCTGTCAACGATTACTGTACCGTCGGCGGAACCCACCTGCATCGTTTGTAGAGACTGCAATGTTTGTCGGCGAGAGTGTCTGAAAAACGTCTATTGAATTGAACTTTCGATCGCAGACCGCTGTATCAACACACACGAGTTCCCTTGCCCGTCAAACGAACCACTTGACGATGTATCTGATCGGACTGATTCTGATCCCAGGGAAAACTCTCTACATTCGGTTCACCGGCAAAATTGGCGGGGCGTACCGTCCAACGAGCGTTATCGTCAGAGTGACTTCCGGTAGTAGTACAGGATCATCCCGCCAAAGAGGAGGATAATGCCGAGAAGTAGATCAACCCAGTCGTTAGTTGGCAATCCGACGAAGTCAAATACAAAACTGATGAGGGCCCCGCGACAACTATACCACCGAAGATGACGAATGCCGAAATAACGCCTGTGACGATCCCTGAATTCTCAGGCGATCCACTTTCCATATTACATATATTTTTTGACTTCTGTTAATATTTGCTATTGCATTTCGGTGTAACTACGATTGGGGCCCGGACTGCACGATCCAGAGTTGGTAAACGTATATTCACACTTCCGTTACGGATCCACGACGAACCAAATACGGAGGCTGCTGATCGCTTTCGAGGGTGTACTCATCGGACTCAACCTTCACATGAATCCACTCGACAATACTCCCAGTAACCGACTGAAGTTCTTAATGGCAGGAGTGACAGAGCGTCATGAGATTGTCCAGCTCATCGCCGCCACCGTATTCCTGTGGAACGATGTGGTGGACCTCAAGAGTATATTCGCTGCCAGAGTCTCCACAGAAGCGACATTCGTGGTCGTCCCGATCAAGGGCACGTTCCCGCTGTTTGGGTCATGAGCTGGGACCTGTATTTGACATCCGTATCCTAATCGCCGTGTGCTTCGTGCCGTTGCTCTTTCGCCCGTTCGGCAATGTCCTCGGCGTCGATCTGGTCGGCTGCTAACTGGAAGAACGCCTCGTAGCGCTCGAGTTTCGAGAGGTCGGAGTACCCCTCCTTGCGGAAGTAAAATGCCGCATCCTCGATCACCTCGTTGATGTCCGCCCACGTCTCGTCAAGCGCCGCAACCGTATGCTGGTGTTCCCGATACTCGGTATCGAACGCCTGTGTCGTCTTCGGATCGGCTGTCTGCTGCCCATCGTCAACACCACTGACATTGCCCGCACTACCACCATTTCCACCAGTTTCTGCATTGC
>SDGW01000347.1_pt1 | contig 19779 bp, 22 predicted proteins | sample 2873831 | NCBI WGS metagenome assembly SDGW01 (sample SAMN08132700, study PRJNA421101) | hypersaline lake metagenome | isolation source: celular fraction 0.22 microns magnesium sulfate-rich crust from ephemeral... | place: Spain: Penahueca Lagoon, Toledo | collected 2011-07
CGAGCCACTGATTGAAGTGGACCTCGTAGTCCAGCGAGGTGAACCCGTGGTCGGACGCGACCATCATCGTCACGTCGTCGGGGAGGTTCTGGCGAATCTCGCCGAGGTAGCGGTCCACCTTCCGGTAGAACTCGAGGAACTCGTCTTTGTACTCCATGTCCTCCTCGTAGTGTTTGTAGAGGAAGTGGTTCACCCGGTCGGTCGTCATGAAGACGCCGAAGAAGAGGTCCCAGTCGTCCTGCTGGAGGTAGTGTTTGAACGCTTCGTAACGCGCGTCGAGCGTCTTGTGGGCGTCCTCGATGAAGTCGGACTTGTCCTCGTCGTGTCCGAGCTTCGGATTCGCGTCGAGTTTGTAGTCGATGGACTGGAGGTAGTCGCGCAGTTCGTCGGGGTACGCCGCCTTGTCGATGCCGGGCGAGAGGAACCCGGAGACCATCCGCTGGACGTTGCGCTGGGGCGGGAAGGTGACGGGGACGTTCATCACGGTGGCGTCCCGGCCGGCGTCGTGGACGCGGTCCCAGATGCGGGTCGCCTGCACGTCGCGGCCCATCGGGACGTAGGTGTCGTAGGAGCCGACCTCGCGGTCTTGGAAGCCGTAGACGCCCGTCTTGCCGGGGTTGACGCCGGTCGTGAGGGAGGGCCAGCAGGCCGAGGACTCGGGGGGCACGATGCTGTCTATCGCGCCCGACGAGCCCTCGTCGGCGAGGGCGGCCAGATGCTCGAACTCGTCGAAGTGGTCTTCTAGGAAACTATACGGAACGCCGTCGATACCGAAAAAGGCCACGCGGGGCTTGTCGTCGCCACGAAGTTTGTCGAAGAGACCCATGTACCCCGATAGAACGAGGAGACACATGAAAATTCTTTTCGTAGGCACCGCCTTCGACGTGAACGATAATGAAGGACTCGGGGGTCAGGAACTCTCGAACGCCTCGAACAGCGCCTTCCGGGTGCTGGCGTCGATGAGCATGTCCAGCGTCTCCCCGTGGTCGTCGTCTACCTGCGCGAACAGGCCGAGCGGGACCCGAGCGGTCGCGGCGTCGGTGTTCCCGCCGGTCGTCTCGCTGGTGCCGAACGCCGAGTCGAGGATGTCGAAGGCGTTGGTCCGCACGTCCTCGGCCCGGCAGGAGACGACGATGGTCTCCTCGTGGATGCCGAAGACGGCGGCGGTCGAGACGCCTTCGAGTCTGAGCATCGTGTCGGCGGCCTCCTCGAGCGCCGAGACCGAGGGGACCGCCCCGACGTTCGTCACCGCGAAACTCGCCCGGCGCTCGCGGTTGGCGATGGCGTCGCTGATGACGTCGAAGGTGTCGCCGCTCATGCCCGGCGACCGGAGGTCCTCGATGCGGCCGAGGTCGGCGTAGGCGTGGAGGAACCCGGCGGCCTCGTAGTCGTGCTTGCCGTTCGCGCGCCGGAACTCGCGGGTCCCGGCCCGGACGCCGTGCAGGAGCGCGGTGGCCACCCGCTGGTCGGGCACGACCGTCTCGGCCTCCAACAGGCGCGTGACCGTGGTCGCGGTCGCACCGTCGTCGGTCGGGGTCACGGTCACGATGTTCTCCTCGGCGGTCGGGCGGTGGCGGACCACCGCGACGACCGGCGGGTTGTTCGAGAGTCGCGGGACGCCGCCGCCGCCGCCCACGGCGATGGCGGCGTCGGCGTCGGTCAACTCGTCGGCCCCGTCGCCGATGACCGACAGTTCGAGGTCGAAGATGTTGCAGAACGTCTTGCTGTCCTCGCCCGTGACGGGTCCCTCGGCGAACAGGTGGGCGGTGACGCCCCACTCCGTGCAGAGCGTCTGGAGGCCCATCGCGGCCGCGAGCGCGTCGATACTCGGCCCTTCCGGAACCACGAGGGCGACGCGGTTCTGGCCCGCGACGGTCTTCTTCAGCGTGTCGACCGGTTCCGCTTCCTCGTCACGTCGCCAGCCGGTCACCGACTGGGCGGCGTAGAACACTGCGCCGCCAGAGACGAGGAGCGCCGCGGCTACTGCGACCATCTCTACACCACCGAGCGCGGACCCGAGAGCCATCGAATGGGGTTGTTCAGTCCACACTCAAATAGCTTCGGGCAGCTATCCGGTAGCTGAGACTGTCAGAAAGCAAAAATGGCGGAAGAGGGGTCGAGCGAACGGTCAGGCGAAGTGTTCTTCGTAGAGGTCCATCGCGTGTTCGATGGCGTCTTTCGCCGACTCCTTGTCCTCCCAGCCGAGGGTCTCGGTCTCTTTGCCCGCTTCGAGGTTCTTGTAGGTCTCGAAGAACTCCGAGATTTCGTCTTTCTGCTGTTCGGTGAGGTCGTCGACGTCTCGGACGTTGTCGTAGCGCGGGTCCTCGGAGGGGACGGCGATGACCTTGTCGTCCTGTTCGCCGTCGTCGTCCATCTTCATGAGCGCGACCGGGCGGGCCTCGATGACGCAGCCGGGGAACGTCTGGTCTTCCACGAGAACCAGCACGTCGAAGGGGTCCTCGTCGTCGTAGTAGGATTGGGGGATGAAGCCGTAGTCGCTCGGGTAGTGGACGTTGCTGTGGAGGACGCGGTCGAGGACGACGCCGGGGATGTCCTTGTCGTACTCGTACTTGTTTCGCTCGCCTTTGAGACACTCCACGACGGCGTAGATCTCCTCGGGCGGGTTCGGTCCGGTCTCCAAGTCTTCCCAGAGATTAGCCATGTTGCAGTCCGGAAATCCGTCCGAAGTCCGGAAAATCCTTTCGGCATCGGGCCGCCGGAATCCCCGGAAAGAAGAGGAAAATTCTGTGACAGCTACCGGCAATTTTCGGGGGCTACTTCAACTCACGTAACAACTGGTGGTACAACTGCCGGATACGTCGTGGAAACTCCGACCAAGTGAGGAAGGATTAAATACCATCGTGACAAATCGCAGGGTGTCAGAGTCTATGTCAGAGGCACAGACACTCACAGAGACGAGTACAGCACGCAACCTCACCGCCTTCCAGAAGAATATCCTGACCATCCTCTCCGAGGAGCCGATGTACGGACTCGCTATCAAGCGCGAGTTGGAAGACTACTACGGTGAGGAAGTCAACCACGGTCGCCTGTACCCCAACCTCGACACGCTGGTCGAGAAGGGCTACGTGGAGAAGAGCGAACTCGACAAGCGGACCAACCAGTACGAGCTGACCGACGAGGGCCTCGCGGTCGTCGTCGACCTGCTCGAGTGGACGCTCTCGAAGTTCGTCACCGACGACGAGCGCGGCGACCAGATTCGCGACCTCGTCGCGGACAACGAGTAGCGACCCCGTTCCCCCGACGGAACTACTCGTCGGCGACCTCGAAGACGAGGTCGATGGAGTTCTCGACCGACGCACGCTGTTTTTCGCTCGGCCACGCGTTTCGCGGGAAGTACTCCGAGACGAACTCCTCGACCTCCTCGGCAGTCGCCGACTCGACCGGCCGCGCGTAGTGGTTGCCCATGAAGTCGGCGAACGCCGCGGCGTTGTCCCCGTGAACGTCGCCGTGGGCCTCACGGACGCGCGCGACGACTTCGCGGTTGTGCTCCTCGACGGACTCCCACTCGTCGGGGTCGCCCGGTCCCGACAGCGACACTTCGACCGCGCGGTCAGTGTCCTCGATGCGGTCGGTTCGAATCACGCCGTCTTCGAGCCACTCGTCCGGGTGCAGGACCAGCGTCGCGCCGGTGTCCTCGTCGCGGACTCGCGCACGGAACTCGTGGTCGTCGAGAAGTTCGCTTCGCTCCTCGCGGTAGGCCTCCGCCTCCGCGTCGTCCACGGCGTCGCGCGCGAGACGGGTCAGCCGCTCGGCGCGCTCGACGGTCTCTCGGGGCAGTTCGCCCGCGGCCGATTCGCTGTCTTCAGTCGATTCGCCGCCCGCGGCCGATTCGTCGTCGTTCTCGATGGCGTCGTCAGAGGGGTGAGTCTCAGGCATCGTCGAGGGCCTCGTTGGCCAGTTTGTCGGCGCGCTCGTTTATCTCTCTCGGGACGTGGCTCAGTTCCCAGTCGTCGAACGCCGTCAGCAACTCCCGGACGGTCACCCGGCGCTCGCGCAACTCGGGGTCGTTGGTGTTCCACGCGCCCGTGACTTGCTTGACGATGAGTTCCGAGTCGCCTTTCACCTCGACCGAATCGAACCCGTAGTCGCGGGCCGCTCGGAGAACCCGAATCAGCGCCTCGTACTCGGCTTGGTTGTTCGTCGCGCGGCCGATGGTCTCGCTCCCCTCGGCCGCGATGCCGTCGCTGGTGACGACGACCCACCCGACCGAGGCCGGGCCGGGGTTCCCCCTGCTCGCGCCGTCGAAGTAGAGGTAGGCGTGGCCCCCTTCCTCGCGCAGAATTGCCTCGATGTCCGTGGGGTTCGCGCCCTGCACGACGACTTTGCCCTCGTAGGCGACCGCGTTGGCGTCGCCGTAGGTCGCGCGCCACTCCTCGTGTTCGGAGTTGCCCGCCGACACCTCCGCGCCTGCTTCGACCAGTTTCTCGCGGGCGGCGTCCACGTCGCACTCGATGACGGGCATGCTCGTTGGTCCACGATTCCCGCATAAACCCTTTCCGATGGCGATTCGTCGGGATGGTTTTATCGTTCGGTCGGATTCGGAACGAAGGGCGCGCGTGACCGATTCTGACCTCTAAGAAACGAGCCATTACCGGGCGAGGATTTAAGTGCGTCGACACTACTACTATAAAAGTGCGATGACACGGTCCACTCGCCAGCGGGAGCGCCAAGCCGAGGCGGAGCAAACGGAGGACGAGTCAGAGGGTGTACGGGAATGTCCCGAATGTAGCTCTGATAACCTCGTCAAGAGTTCCGACAGGGCGGAACTCGTGTGTGACGACTGCGGCCTCGTCGTCGAGGAGGAGCAAATCGACCCCGGTCCTGAGTGGCGCGCGTTCAACCATCAGGAACGCCAAGAGAAGTCGCGCGTCGGTGCCCCGACGACCCAGACGATGCACGACAAGGGCCTGACGACGACTATCGACTGGAAAGACAAGGACGCGTACGGTCGGTCCATCTCCTCGAAGAAGCGAAGCCAGATGCATCGCCTGCGCAAGTGGCAGGAGCGTATCCGCACGAAGGATGCGGGTGAGCGCAATCTCCAGTTCGCACTCTCAGAAATCGACCGCATGGCCTCGGCGCTCGGCGTCCCGCGGTCGGTCCGGGAGGTGGCGAGCGTGATCTATCGACGCGCACTGAAGGAGGACCTCATTCGGGGACGTTCCATCGAGGGCGTCGCCACCTCCGCGCTCTACGCCGCCTGTCGAAAGGAGGGCATCCCGCGAAGCCTCGAAGAAATCTCGGAAGTATCGCGCGTCGAACGAAAGGAGATCGGTCGAACCTACCGCTACATCTCCCAAGAACTCGGCTTGGAGATGAAACCCGTGGACCCGAAGAAGTACGTCCCGCGGTTCTGTTCTGAACTCGAACTCAGCGAGGAGGTCCAGACTAAGGCCAACGAAATCATCGAGACGACGGCCGAGGAGGGCCTCCTCTCCGGGAAGTCGCCCACTGGCTACGCCGCCGCGGCCATCTACGCCGCGTCGCTGCTCTGCAACGAGAAGAAGACCCAACGCGAGGTCGCCGACGTGGCGCAGGTGACGGAAGTCACCATCCGCAACCGGTATCAGGAACAGATCGAGGCGATGGGCATCCACAGCTAACGACTCGGCGGTCGACCGACTCCTCGCAGTTCGGGCGATCGGTGGTGTGCACTACCGACCTCTCGGTATTTTTGCGAGATATCCTCGATTGGGAGAGGAGTCCGTCTGTTTCTTCGGTGTCGCTGTCGGAGCCGAGCAGCACTGCAGACCGCAACCGCACCGCCGACCGCGCCCCGTACCTGCCCGCTTGCATCCGCGTTCGCGCAGAACTGCGCGAGCGCGGACGCGACGCATCCTGTTGGCCGGTCCACCGAGCGCATGCTCCCGGAGGTTCAAATACGGGAACGTGACCAACCCCGGCCGTGACCTGAGAGTCGCCGCGGAGCGGCCGAGCGAAATCGGCGGTGCGACCGCTCCGTGTAGGACAGCACCACCTGTAAGCCACAGCGCCAGACGGCGGTCTACCGTCGAGCGAGTAAGGTTCAAACCGCTCGGGTTCCAAGGAGCGACGAATGCGTCTCGACGAGTACATCGAGGGACTCGGCCCGGACGAGGCCGACCGCAAGCGCCGACTCGCCGAGGAGAAGTCTTACGAGATTCTCGACTACGTCGAGGAGGTCGAGGACCGCTTCTCCGAGGTGACGCAGGGCGACTCGCTGTTCGGGAGTACCTCGCCCTCGGTGTTCGTCGGTCGGTCGAACTACCCCAACGTCTCGACCGGCATCCTCTCGCCGGTCGGCGAGGAGGAACGCGCGGCCGACTTCGCCACGAGTAGCGAGTGGTACGAGCAGGGACTGGACATCGACAACGTCCTCCAGTACCGGACCGGCCTGCTGAACTCCAACCACGCCGCCGACGTGGACAACGTGAGCGACGCGTGGGACGGGTTCGTCGGGACCCAGCGGGAGGTCGCCATCGCCGACCGGCCGGTAGACGTGGAAATCGGGCTCTCGAACTCGCTGGAACTGGACTTGGACGTAGACGACGTGACGACCCCGACCGGCCCCTCGGCGCGCGCCACGTCCGCCGACCTCGCGGAGAACCCCCACGTCCCGCGCCCCGTCAAGAAGACGCTCGAAGACGACGACTGGCAAGCGCAGGGCGCGATGACCTACCTCTACCGCAGAGGCTTCGACGTCTACGACATCAACGACATTCTCTCGGCGGGCGCGCTCGGCCGCGGACAGAACCGGCGACTCGTCCCGACTCGCTGGTCCATCACCGCGGTCGACGACACCATCGGTCAGTACCTCCGGGGCCAGATTCGGGACCGGCCGAGTATCGACCGGACGCAAGTCTGGGTCAACGAGTACATGGGCAACCGCTACTGGGCGATTCTGACGCCCGGCCAGTGGGAGTACGAACTCGTGGAGATGAAGACACCCGGCAGTATCTGGAACCAAGACCCGACCGGCGAGACGTGGATGGGAAGCGCCCACGAGGGCTACGAGGGTCGGACCGGCTACGTGGACGAGACGGCCGGAGCGTACTACGCCTCCCGCCTCGCGGTCCTCGAACATCTCGAATCCATCGGGCGGCAGGCGAAGTGTCTCGTCCTCCGGGAAGTCTCGGACGACTACTGGGCACCGGTCGGCGTCTGGCAGATCCGCGAGAGCGTCCGCAACGCCTTCGAGGGCGAGTTCGGCGAGGCCGAGACGTTCCACGGCGCGGTCCGGGAAATCGCGCCCCAACTCCCGGTCTCGCTCGCCGACCTCCGGCGCAAGTCCCACCTCCTCTCGGGACTGCAAGCGAACCTCGCGGACTTCTCCTGACTCCTGTTGGCTCCTCGGGACTCCTCGTCGGTCGCGTGAGAAGACTTATTCCGCCACTGGGTCCACCTTGGTCTATGGTCCCCTTACAGGTCGGCGTGCCCAGCGGAATGGAACTCGTTGTCATCTTCATCATCGCAATCTTGCTGTTCGGCATCCCGATAGTCATCGTCGCTGGCGGCCTCTATCTCTACCGCCAGACTCAGTCCGACCGACCCGCGACCGAGGAGATCGCGTCGCTCCGGCGCGAGGTCGAGCGACTCCGCGACGAGATAGACCAGTTAGACGACGAAAAGAAGTAGGCCGGAAGGCCAGTCGCAGTTAGGCGGTGTCGAGGTTCGCCCACGCCTCGTCGACGAACTCGCCGGTGTCGCTCACGATGTCTTCCCACTCGTCGTCGTCGGGAGCCATCCCGGCGAGTCGCGCGACCTTCATGATGCTGACGTGGTAGACGGTCTGGCGGCCGGGTTCTTCCTGCCAGACCACGACGTTACACGGGAACAGCGCGCCGATTCGGTTGTCGCTGGCGTCGAGCGCCCGGTCGGCCATGTCGGGATTGCACGCGCCCAGCACGTAGTAGTCGTCACGGTCCGCGCCGATCTTCTCGTTCAGCATGTCGGAGGCCGAGAACTCGGTGGCGACGCCGAACCCGGCGTCGGTGAACGCCTCGCGGACGTGTTCGACCGCCTCGTCGTGGTCCATTTCGAGCGTCGCGCGCTTCTCGCCGATGTCCTCGCCGTCGAGTGCCGTGGGGTCGATTGGAAGAGTCATGCAAGACTCTCTTGGTCGCCGAGCGTGAAAAGTGCGACCCTCCCGGCCGTCGCTGTCGGAGAAACGAGACCGCATCGGGACCCACTCGGCGTTCGACCCGGAGTTAGAGCGGAATCGGGAGCCACCGGAGCCACCGAACGACGCGTTCCGGGGCCAACAGCGGCGGATGAAGGACGAGCCAGTCCAGCAAGCCCAGTCCGAGGCCGTGGGCGACGACCGACGGCAGGATGGAGTTGCTCTTGTAGTCTACCGCGCCGAACAGCACGTCGGTCGGTCCCGACAGCGCGAGTTCGATGGGCGGCTTGTACAGATGATGGAAGGCGTACACCACCGGACTGATGAAGACGCTCTTGAATCCGATCTCCCGCACGCCGACACAGAGGAGTCCCCGGTAGTACGTTTCGGCGGCCAGCGCGACGAGGAACTGCATCACCGCGTGAGGGAGGAACTGCGCGAGCGCGGGACTGGTCTCCCACATCGGGTAGTAGGCCCGAATCGTCGGGAGCGACGAGCCGACGACGTAGAACGGGAGGACGAACAGCGAGAGCAGGACGGTGTTTCGAATCACGGTGCGGTCCACGCGATACCCGAGGTGGCGGCCGTGTCGGACCGCCAGCCCGAGCGGGGCGAGAATGTAGACGACGGTGTCCCGGACGAGTCGCTCGTGCAGTCCGCCGACGTCCCAACTCATCCAGACGACGGTCAGGACCGCACCGGCCGCCAGCGCGCGCTGGACCCAACTCAGCCGGGCGACGCCCCGGCGGACCGACCGAGCGACCGACACGCTACTCGCTCGCGGTCGGGACCGCCCCCGTCCCGGTCTCGGCGCGGACCAGTTCGAGGAACTCCTGGCGGCTCTGGAAGTAGGTCTCGTCTACGGCGTCGAGCAACTCCGACAGCTCGCGTGGGCCGTCGGGCGTCCGGACGGTCGCGCCCTCCTCTTTCCGGAGGATTTCGCTCTTCTGGACCGGCCAGTGGAGTCGAGAAGCGACGCGGACGAGCGGCGCACCTTCGACGGGTTCACCCTCGCCGAGTTCGACGGCGGGCTCTGAGTCTTCCTCGTTGTCGTCAGCCATACGCCGGGATTCGAATCCCTCGGGATTAGAGTTTTCGGAACGACCTCTCGCGCGACTCCTGAGGACGGTCGGACGGTCGATATCGGCAGGCGGAATAGGGCGTCACTCGCTGACGACGACGTAGCCGTCGCTGTAGACGGTAACTTCGTAGTCGAGGAGAGTGAATACGACGTGGCCACTGCCGCGGGCCATTCCGTTGTGGCGGTCGCTGAAGAGGTTGTCGAGCGCGTCGGGGTCGATTTGGTCGTACAGGGGCGTTCCGAGTTCGGCAGGTTCGCGGTCGGCGGCGTCCGCGACGGCGTCGATGACCGCGGCGCTCAACGGTTGGTCGCTGTCGCGGGTCGCGCGTTCGGTTATTTCGTGGGCGTCGTTAGGGTTCTCGATAGCGTTCTCGCTCATATGTCGTGGTCCTCCGTTCGGCAGACGCTACTCCACTTTGCCGCTGCATCGCATAAAAAATCTCCGCAACGAATTTGAAAAAGTTGGCCCTATGTCAATACTGAGCGGTCAATCCAATCCGTAGTCGCCGCCGTACTTCAGGAAGAAGTACGCGAGGAGGACGACCGAGACCATCGCCACCGTCGTGACGACGCCGACGACGCGGGCGCTGTCCGGGATGTCGGGGATGGGGCCGCCGTCGCCGCCGCCACCTCCATCCGCGTCGGCCGAGACCGTGAGTTCCGCCACCATCCCGGCGGTCTCGTGAGGGATACAGAAGTAGCCGTAGGTCCCCTCGACCTCGAAGGTGTGTTCGTAGGTCTCGCCGCCCGCGACCTCGCCTTCGGGGTAGGCGTCTCTGGCGGCCTGCTCGCCGTCGAAGCCGCCCGACGCGAAGAACTCCGCCTCGTCGGGAATCTCGTCCTCGTAGGCGGTCACCGAGTGGCCGATACTGCCGACGTTCTCCCAGACGACGGTGGTGCCGGGCGCGACCGTCGTGTCGTCGGGGTCGAACACGAGGCCGTCGGTCATGTCGATTACGCGCTGGTTCTCTTGGGCTCGGGCCCGTTCCGTTCCCGAAGCGTAGGACGACGCGACGGTTCCCCCGGCCGCGCCGAGAAAGCCGCGCCGCGAGACGACGGTAGCACTGTTTCCCCCCATGCACTCTTCACTCGGCCCCGACCTACATAGGAGTTGCTCTGCTCAGGGTCGCTGGCTCGCGATATCGCGGATAGCTCCCGCGAGAACGTCGATACCGACCGGGAGCGACGCCTCGTCCACGTCGAAGGTCGCGGTGTGGTGGCCGCCGGGGTGGTCGGTGCCGACGCCGACGTAGGCCGCCTTCCCGCCGTTCTGCTGGACGGTCCGCATCAGGTAGGTCGCGTCCTCGCTTCCCCCCAACTCGTCGCGGTGGACCACGTTCTCGACGCCGGCGGTCTCGCCCGCCACGTCGCCGACGATGGAGACCAGTTCCTCGTCGCTCTCGGCGCTCGGGGCCTCGCCGTTGGTCGTGATATCGACCTCGCAACCGTGCATCTCGGCCGCGGACTCGATGACTCGCTCGGCGCGCTCTCTCATGTAGTCTTTGAGTTCGGTCGTCTCGCCCCGGACCTCGCCCTCCACGAACGCCTCCTCGGGGACGATGTTGGTCGCCGTGCCGCCGCCGACCTTGCCGGCGTTGACTCTGGTCGCGCCCTCCTCGTGGCGCGGGATGGCGTAGAGGTTCTGGACCGCGGTCGCCATCGCTTGCACGGCGTTCTCGCCCTCGTTCGGTCGGCCGCCGGCGTGGGAGGGTTCACCCTCGAACTCGGCGCGGAAGTGGCTCACCGCGAGGAACCCGTCGAGGCCCGCGACGACTTCGCCGGTCGGGTGGTCGAGACCGATGTGGGCCGCCAAGAGGTAGTCCACGTCGGCGAGGTGGTCGCTCTCGGCCATCGACTTGCCGCCCGCTATCATCTCCTCGCCGGGTTGGAAGAAGACCTTGAGCGTGCCCTCGAAGTCGCTGTCTTCGACCGCTTCGAGGACGCCCAGCCCGATGGTCGCGTGAGCGTCGTGGCCGCAGGCGTGCATCGCGCCCTCGTGTTCCGACCGGAAGCCCTCCGCGGCGGGTTCGTGGTCCTCGTCGTCGGACTCGGCGCGCAGGAGACCGTCGATGTCCACGCGGAGGCCGACGGTCGGTGCCTCCTCGGGATTCTCACCCTGTTCGATTACTGCTACCGCACCCGTGTAGCCGCCCTCCAGTTGCCGGAGGACCTCCTCGTCGGCCCCGGCCTCGCGGGCCTGCTCGTACCACTCGTCCAGTTCCTCGTCGTCCGGGACGGCCATGCGGGCCTCGTCGGCGATGGCGTCGGGACCGACGTGGAGTTCGTCCACGCCGATGTCTTCGAGCTCTTCGACGATTCTGGCGGTCGTGTAGAACTCGCGCCACGCGGGTTCGGGGTGGCGGTGGAGGTCGCGTCGAATCTCGACCAGTCGGTCGCGTTCGGTCTGTCGGCTCATGTCCGGTTGGGAGGGCCGCCGGGGGCTTAAGTGCTTGAGGCACGGCAAGCCGGGACGGGGAATCGGCCCGCGGGAGCACCCCGCCTCGCCCGAAAACCAACGGAAGGCTGACAGAAACCGGCTGTGGGATGGGATGCCTTCTTATATCGGGACTGAATACAACTCCGCGAGAGTATGGCTGACAGGGAAGACGGTTCACCGGAAGAGACAGTTGCAGAGGAACTGGCAGACGCCAAACAGGCCCGGACCGGGCCGCGAATCGAGTTCTACGGCGGCCCCGCGGCCAGCGCCATCCCCATCGCGCTGTTCATCGCGTGGGCCATCTTCCAGAGCGGACTCCTCCGAATCGGCGACACGCAGGGTCTCGTCGCCGGGATGCTCGTCTCGCTCATCGTCGGGATGTTCTTCGCCAAGGGAGACTGGAAGACGTACGCAAACACCATCTTCGAGGGGATGACCCAACGAGTCGCCGCGACGGCCATCGTCGCGTGGCTCTGGGCGGGCATGTTCTCGGACACGATTCAGGCCGGTGAGTTCGTCAGCGGTCTCGTCTGGGCCGCCGACACCCTCTCGGTCGGCGCGACGCTGTTCCCCGCCATCACGTTCATCCTCGCGGGCCTGCTGGCGACGGGCATCGGGACGGGTTACGGGACGGTCATCGCGTTCACGGGACTGTTCTTCCCGGCGGGCGTCCTCATCGGCGCGAACCCGGTCCTGCTGTTCGGCGCGATTCTGTCGGGCGCGGTCTTCGGCGACAACCTCGCGCCGGTCTCGGACACGACCATCGTGAGTGCGGTCACGCAGGACGCCGACATCGGTGGCGTCGTCGCCTCGCGGTTCAAGTACGCCATCGTCGCGGCGGTACTGGCGTTCGTGGGCTACCTCGTCGCCGGGTCGGTGATGCCCGGTGCCGACGTGGCGGGGAGTGCGGACATCCTCGGCGGACAGACCGAGGCACTCGGTCTCGTCCACCTCGCATCCATCGGCGTCGTCATCGCCACGGCCATCAGCGGCCGACACATCGTAGAAGCGATTTCGTGGGGCCTCATCGTCGCGTTCGTCGCGAACGTCGCACTCGACCTCGCGCCGGTTTCGGAGATGTTGCTGTTCACGGCCCCGGAGAACGTCGCGCTGGCCCGCTCGCTCTCGACTCTGCCGTTCGTCACGACCGCGCAGGCGGGGTCGGACGCTATCGGCGTCTCGGGCACCATCTACTCGGGCGCGGTCGGGTTCTTCCCACTCATCGTCCTGACGTTGCTCATCGTAGCGGGGGCGCGCATCATGATTCAGGGTGGTGGCTTCGAGGCCATCCAGAACTGGTTGCTCACCAACATCGCGACCAACGTCCGGCGGGCGGAGACCACGATGGTCCTCGGCACGGCGTCGGTCAACGCGATGATTACCATCAACACCGCCGCGGAGATCGCCATCGCGCCCTACATCGCGCGCATCGGCGAGCGGTTCAACATCAACGGCTACCGGCGCGCGAACATCTTAGACGCAAACACCTCCGCGCTCGGATACATCTTCCCGTGGGCTGGCGGCGTCCTCGTGGGCTTCACCGAGATGCAGGGGTTGCCCGGGGAGTTCGACTGGTTCGGCCAGTCGCTGGTGGTCAACCCCGTCGAGGTCTGGCCGTTCGTGTTCCACGGCTGGTTCCTGTTCGCGGTGTTCATCATCTCGGCGCTGACCGGGTTCGGGCTGGAGTACACCACTGACCGCGAATCCGAGGAGGTGGCGCGCGTATGAGCCTCCGAAAGAAGTACTTCGCTGGCTTGGGCTTCCGGACGAACAAGCCCAGCTTCGAACCGGGCGAGGAGATTTCGGCGTTCGTGACCGGCTACCACGGGACCACGCCGGTCGCGCGGGTCGGCGACAGTGTCCTCCGCATCGAGGGCGCGCCCGACGACGCGCTCGACACCCGCGTCAGACTCCGTGTCGAGGAGTTCGACACCAACGACCACGACGGCACGGCGACGTATCTGGAGACCGTCGGCGAGTCGTCGTTCTGAGCGCGGACGGCGACTCCTCGGGGCTCAAACAATATTGCTCGTTCTTTTGGGGTGATATAGGAGTTCTTGAGAAATATTTATCATTCTTAGCGGCGCGTGCGGGCGCGGCGCTCACGAGCGCCGCGCCCACCGCGCGAGGGTCGAGGACCGCAACAGAGTCTGCGTGAGCGGACGCGAACGCAGGCACGAAAGTCGCAGCCCGCGTAGCGAAGCGAGCAGGACCGTCTTTCGGTGTGAGGACCGCAGGCGGCTGGGGAGGCGTGAGGCCCGCGGTCGCGATGCCGTTCGGGGCGGCGCGGTCACGCCTAGGCGTCGGCAACAGTGCGGTTCGTGGTGCTGTGCAGTGCAGTTCGTGGTGCTGTGCAGTGCAGTTCGTGGTGCTGTGCAGTGCAGTTCGCGGTCGCTACGACGTACTCGCGCCCGAAGCCGACGCCTCGTCGTCACTTCGTCCGAGGGAGAACGCACTACAGAAAGCGCGTCCGCAGAACTCCAGAGAATCAGGCCATCTGCTCTATCTGTTCGAGTTCGACCTCGACGTGGACGCCGTCGGGGAAGTCGAACTCCGTGACCTGCCGGGCCAGCTTGTTGTGGCCCACGATCTCCATCTCGCGGGTGTACACCGTGTAGTCCCACGACCGGAACTGGCGGTGCTCCTCGCCCGCGGCCGTCTTGTACTGCGGGACGGTGAGCCGTTCCGGCGGCGCGGAGTGGGGTCCGCGGAGTTCCGCACCCTTTCGTTCCGCTGTCGAACGAATCTCGTCTACGATTCGGTCCAGAGCGGGGCGATTGCCGCTCTGAAGCCGGAGTTTAGTTACGAAGGTCATGGCTGGGGGTTCGGTGTCGATGTTCTTCAGCATCGAGGTACGTAAAACGTCTGTTCTTCGCGCGGGCCGTGAGGGGCGGGACCGCGAGGAGCTACTGCGCGACTCTTCACCCGTCTCCTCGGCGGTATCCGACGACCTAGCATCGCTCCGGGCGATTCCGATGGTGCGTCGCCCGAATCGCTCCCCGGACGCGTCGGTCTGACGGCCATCCTCCGACATTCTCTTAACCGACGGCCGTTTATACTCCGGTAAATGACGGTTGAAGCTACGAGCGCGGGTGCGATCCTCTACCGGGATACCCGCGGTCGCCGGGAATACCTCCTCCTCAAGTCCCGTCCGGGCGACTGGGAGTTCCCCAAGGGCGGGGTGGAGGGAGACGAGGAGCTACAGCAAACAGCTATCCGCGAAGTGAAAGAGGAGGCCGGAATCAAGGACTTCCGCCTCTTGGACGGCTTTCGCGACGACTACGATTACGTCTTCGAGGCCAACGGCAACACCATCCACAAGACGGTCCACCTCTTCGTCGCCAAGTCCTACGAGGCGAGTGCGGAACTCTCCCACGAACACCGCGACCACCAGTGGCGCGACTACAAACAGGCCATCAACACCATCACGCAGGACGGACCGCGTGACATCCTCGAAGACGCTCACGAGTTCCTGAACGAGAAAGAGGAGAACGGCGACGTGTAGGTCGCCCGGCCGACTGCCAGACTAGCAGTCGTCACCGCGCCGACTCGGTTTTCCGACCCGACCGACGAGCGGCCAGCCCTGCGACTGCCGCGACTGCAACGACCGCCGCGACCGCTACGACCGCCGCGACGGCCGCGAGCGTGACCGAACGACTTAGGCCGACCCGCTCCGAACGCCGACCGTGACCGACGCGGACGCCGACCCCGAGTTCGTCTTCGAGTTGCGGACCTGCCGGTGGGCCGAGCGCGAGTGGCCGCCCGCGAGTACCGAGTCTCCCTCCACGCCCGCCATCGTCGCGCGGCAACTCGGCACCAAGCGCAGGCGCTGGGACACCCTCGTTGTCGAGGTAGACCCCGAGGAGTTCCGCCGGAGAGCCAACTTCGGGCGCGAGCGCCTCGACTCGGACCTGCTCGACGTGATTCCCGACGCCCCGGCCGACTGGGAGTACTACCGCGACGCGCTCCCGGACCCCGGCTACCCGTGGCGCTACGTCCGCGAAACCATCCACCGCGCCGACGACCGCGGGATTCTCGACGTTCGCAAGCGCAACAACCGCATCGAGATTCGCCGCAAGTGGGCGTACCCCGACTGGGTGGAGCGTGTCGTCGCCATCGAGAACAAGCCCGACTTGGACGCCAGCGCGGCCCGCGACCTCGCCGCGCAGGTGGAGTACGACGTGGCGCTGTCGCTGGCCGACGAGGTGTGGGTCGCCACGCGTGAGACCGGCGAGCGCGTCGAACCCGCCCTGCTGGAGAACCTGCCCGTCGAGGTTGGAATCCTGACAATAGACACTGACTCGCGCGACGCCAGCGTCGAGTGGTTCCCCCGAAGCCTCGACGCCGACGCACCGGGGACCCTGATTCGGGAGCGCGGCGAGGAGACCGACTACGGGAGCGCCGCCTCGCGGTTCGACTACGCCGACCCGGAGTGGAAGGCCCGCAAGCGACTGGAAATCGCCGAGCGCGCCTACGAGAAGGGCTGGCGGGCCTTCGCCGAGACGATGCGCCCGGACTGTCGGCACTTCCGGTTGCGCCGCGAGGGCCGGACGCTCCTGCCGTACTGCCCGGCCAAGGACTGCCACCAGACGAGTTCGGCGTGTTCCGGCTCCTGTCCCGACTTCTCGCCAGAGCCGCCCCAGTGGCGGACGAAGAACTGGCCCATCGAGGGCGGGCCGGGCAAGGGAATACGGAGACTGCTGGAGAACAGGCGCGAGCGCAATCGGCCGGGGGAGTGACCCGACCTCGACGCGCCGGGCGCTTCGCCCGCGTCAGTTGGACACCGACACCTCGACCGAATCGCGCTCGACGGCCAGCCTGAACGTCGGCACGGTCCGGTAGACGACTTCCACGACGCCCTTGCGTCGCAGGGCCTGCAGGGCGCTCCGGACCTCCTCGGCCTCGGGGTCCACGTCGAACTCCGCACGCACCTTTTGGAGGACCGACACCACGCTTTCGGACTCGTCGTCCGGCCCGGCGACGACCGCGAACACCTGCTGTTGGAGCCGCGGGACCCGGATGGCCGAGGGGACGCCGCTCTCCTCGTCGTCCACCACGCCGGGTTCCACGTCCACCAGTTCCGCGGCCTCGTCGTTCGCGCGAATCAGGCTGTTGTCGTCGCGGTAGTAGTAGTCTTTCAGTTCGTTTTCGAGGTACTGGTGGACCTCGCTCCCGCTTTCGAGACCCCACCGCTCCTGTAGCTCCGCGTTCTTGGTCGGCTGTAGCTCCACGAGGTCGGCGAGTCGCTCGCGGGCCTCCTCAGAGAGAGTCATTGTCCGGCGCTACGGCGCGACGATATTTCCACTTTCCGGAAGGAAGAAAGGGGTCGGCCGGTCGGCGGAGTGGGGCGGGTTTCGGTGTCCAGCGTTCGGAGCCACTTCCGGAATCGGTCGGTCTCACAAGCATTATTCCTGCGGGGGGCGTCGGTTCAGGTATGTCAGACTGGGAGACCATCAGCCTCGACTACGAGGAGAACGTGGCGACGCTGACCGTGGACCGACCCGACCGACTCAACGCGCTCAACGTCGAGACGCTGGAAGCAATCGAGGAAGCCCTCGCCGAGGCCGAGTCGGCGGGCGTCGGCGCGCTGGTCCTCACGGGCGCGGGCGACGACGCCTTCGTCGCCGGCGCGGACATCGGTTACATGCAGGACCTCTCGACGCCGGAGGCCCAAGCCTACGCCGAGTTGGGCCACCGCGTCGCCGACAACATCGAGCAGTTCCCCGCCCCGGTTATCGCGGCAATCAACGGCTACGCGTTCGGCGGCGGCTGTGAACTCGCGCTGGCCTGCGACCTCCGGGTCGCCAGCGAGAACGCCATCCTCGGCCAGACCGAAATCGACCTCGGCATCATCCCCGGTTGGGGCGGGACCCAACGACTCCCCCGTCTCGTCGGCGACGAGATGGCCCGCCGCCTCGTCTTCTTCGGCGAGCGCATCGACGCCCAAGACGCCCACGAACACGGTCTGGTCGGCGACCTCGTGGCCAGCGACGAACTCGACGCGCACGCCCACGAACTCGCGGCCGACCTCGCGGCCAAGCCGACCTACGCGCTCGTCGCCGCCAAGGAGGCGCTGAATCAGTCCCACGAGACGAGTCAGGAGGCGGGACTGCGCTACGAGCGCCGCCTCTGGAGCGGCCTGTTCGGCACCCACGACCAGCGCGAGGGGATGGAGGCCTTCCTCGAAGACCGCGAACCCGACTTCGAGTGAGCTAATCCTGCGGCACCGGCGCGGCGATTTCTTCGGGTTCCGAGACGGTCTCCTCGACCTGCGTGTACACCAACACGAGTCCGACCGCCGCCAGCACGCTCCCGAACGTGAAGGGCCAGACGAACCCGAAGGTCACGAGAAATCCGGAGGCCAGCGGCCCGATGGCGGTGCCGAGACCGAACGCCATCGTCAGAATCGAGAGCTTCGTCCCCGACTCGCCCTCCTTGGCCAAGTCACCCGCCAGCGCGAGCGACGGCGCGAACACCATCGCCACCGCGATGCCCTGCACGAACCGCGCGGCGACCATTCCGGCGGGCGTCGTCACGAACCCCTGCGCGGCCAGTGCGGGCACCAGCAGAACGAACCCCCACACGAGGAACGGCCGCCGCCCGTAGGTGTCGCTGGCTCGGCCGATGGGCACCTGAAAGACGACGTTGGCGATGACGACCGCGGCGAACTCCAGTCCGAAGAGGACCGACCCCTGCCGGAGTCGCTCGGACAGTTGCGGTTCTAAGGTCGCGAAGAGACCGATGCCGATGGCCATGAACAGCGTGGCGAGCCCGAGCGTGAACACGGGGTCGAGACCGCCCGCGTCCGAGTCGCTGACCGACACCGCGAGTTCGTCGCCAGCGCGGGCCTTCGTGGCCTCGGGGTCCGAGACGAACAGCGCGACCAGCGCGAAACTCGTCGCCGCGCCGAGCAACGCCACCCCGAACGCCGCGGTGAACCCCGAGATGGTTCCTGCGGGCGTCGCGTACGGTCCGAGTTCTATCAGGAACCCGGCGACGAGCGGACCGAACCCGAACCCTATCAGCCGGAAGGTGTTGAACACGCCGAAGTTGCCTCCTCGGGTCGCGTCGGTCGCCAACTCGTTGACCAGCGCGACGGTCGCGGGGATGGCCAGCGCCGCGCCGACGCCCTGCAACATCCGGAGCGCCAGCACCGTGGCGTAGCTATCCGCGAAGACGTAGGCACCGCTGGCGACTCCGAGGAGGGCGAGTCCCGCAAGGATGAACGCCTTGCGCTTGCCGGTCCGGTCGGAGAGTCGCCCGGTGAACGGTTGCCCGAAGCTGTTGAGGAAGCCGAACAGCGAGAGCGCGACGCCGATGAGAATCGATTGGGCGACCGCGACGCCCAGAATCTCGGTGCCGCTCCCGGCCGCACCGCTCGGCGCGTCGAGGACGACGTCGTCCAGAAACTGCGGGAGGACGACGATGAGAAAGGAGTTGCCCACCGCGTCTATCATCCGAGCGAACGCGAGAGTCAACACTCGCCGGTCGGTGGCGAAAAGTGCCATTCGTCGGACCGACGGCCCGTGCGGCCAATAGGGTTGTGGTGTCGGGTGTCACTGTCGCAAGTCGAGGGAGACAGACCGGCACGGTTTCGGTCACGGCGCTCGTGGGAAGATTTATCACGCCCGACGAGCCACCAGTCCTGATACCGCGACTACCGACGACAGCACCCCGACCACCGACATCTACTACCTGCCCGAGACCACCGAGACTAGTGACGGACGCAACATGCGAAAATTAGAACCTGCAGACTGGGACCGAGTGCGACCGCGATGACGGGACTCGTCTTCTGGGCGTTGGTCGTCCTCGCCACGCTGACCGGCCTGCTCACGGCGTGGACGCTCGGCGCGAACAGCAACTCGCCGCCCTTTGCGCCGGCCATCGGGGCGAACGCCATCTCCACGATGCGCGCGGCGTTCCTCATCGGAATTTTGGCCGCGCTCGGCGCGCTCACGCAGGGCGGGAGCATCTCGGACACCGTGGGCGCGGGGCTCATCGACGGGGTGGCCATCACGTCGCTGGCGGCGACCGCGGGCCTGCTCACCGCGACGGCGTTCATGGCCTTCGGCGTCTACACCGGCTACCCCGTCCCGGCGGCGTTCGCCACGACCGGCGCGATGGTCGGGGTGGGCCTGTCGC
>SDGW01000348.1_pt1 | contig 19760 bp, 16 predicted proteins | sample 2873831 | NCBI WGS metagenome assembly SDGW01 (sample SAMN08132700, study PRJNA421101) | hypersaline lake metagenome | isolation source: celular fraction 0.22 microns magnesium sulfate-rich crust from ephemeral... | place: Spain: Penahueca Lagoon, Toledo | collected 2011-07
CCACCCGTCGGACGCTGGCCCGAGACTTTACTCGTGGCCGTGGACGACCAGCGTAGATGGCTCGGATCGCCGTAGCACACACCGACCTGATGGCGAAAGGCGGCGGCGAGGGCGTCTGTATGGCCGTCCTCGAGGCCCTCCAGGCGGACCACGACATCGAGTTGTTCACGCTGACGCGGCCCGACTTCGTCGAGTTGAACCGCTACTTCAACACTGCCGTCGATCTGGTTCCCGTTCGGCAGGCCCGATGGGTCGCATCTGCCCTCGAGTCGGTAGACGTCCCACTGTACAACCTCCGGAATGCGCTGCTCAATCGCCACGTCGAGCGCCACCGCGACGCGTTCGATCTCGTGGTGAGCACGGACAACGAACTCAGCGTCGATCTGCCCGCAATCCAGTACATCCACACGCCGCGGTTCGGACGGTTGGTCACCTCGAAGCGCGTCGGCGAGGACGGATTCGTCGATCACCTCTACGACCGACTGAGCTATTGCATCGGTGGTTTCGACGCCGACCAGATTCGGGCGAGTACGCTGCTCACCAACTCGCGGTGGATGGCCAACGTCGTTCAGGACGTCTACGATGTCCGCCCTGAGGTCGTCCATCCCCCCGTCGATACCGAGGGCTTCGATCCCCGTCCGTGGGACGAGTGCGAGGACGGGTTCGTCACCGTCGGCCGCCTCGCCCGCTACAAGAACATCGCCGAGACGATCCGTATCGTCGACGGTGTCCGCGAGCGCGGCCACGACGTCCACCATCACGTCGTCGGCCCCTCCTACGACCCGGAGTACCGCGGCGAACTCGAGGCGATGGCCGACGCCCGCGACTACGTCACCCTCGAGGGGGAACTCCCGCGCGGGGAACTCGTCGATCTACTCTGTACGCACCGCTACGGACTCCACGGGAAGCGCAACGAACACTTCGGGATGGCCGTCGCCGAACTCGTCGCCGCGGATGCGATTCCGTTCGTTCCCGACGGCGGCGGTCAGCGCGACATCGTCGACCGACGCGAGGAACTGCTGTACGGAACGCTCGACGAGGCCGTCGAGAAAATCCACCGCGTACGCGCTGATCCCGCGCTCCGACGCGACGTCCGACTCGATCCCGACCGCGTCGAGGCGCGGTTCGGCCGCGGCCGCTTTCGGGAGGAGATTCGGGCGCTCGTTCGGACGACGCTGGACGGGGACTCGCCCCCGCGGCGACTCGAGCGATCGACGATTTCGTGACTCGAGTTATCGCGATTTCCGTGATCCACGGGTCCACCGATTCAGACGCGTCGACCGACGTCGAACAGCAACGGCGAGTACCGGAGTAAGCGGGCCGAACGGCCTAGGTTCCTGTAATTCTCGTTGCTGTACGCGAAACGAAGGGGTTTCGAATACGGCGATCCGTGGCACGACTGCGGCGAGCGGACGCCGCTCTCGGTCAGTCCGAAACCGACCGGGGCGTCGCTCGTTCGTGAAGGGAGGCGAGATAGCAGGCGACCTCGCGTTGCGTGTGGGTTCCAGCGAGGTGATCCTCGAGCGTCCGATCCAGTTCCAGCGTCTCCCGACAGAGCGGACACTCGACCGGAGGTTCGTATGCCATTTCCACTCTCTCCGTTAGTGTGAGTAAAATCAATACAGCATGCATACGCTCGTCCCTCATCTACACCGAACGGCCGTTCGTTCGAGATGGTCGGCGGTGGTCCGGCCTCGAAACGCGGTCGTTCGAAGCGCATTCTGGTCGAAACGGCGCGAGTGACGGCCCGCCCTATTTCGGTCGGGACGTGGTTCGAGTTCGGTAACGATGGTCCTCCGAACCGCCGTGATCGGTGCTGGCATCGTCTCGGAGAACAACCACCTCCCGGCGCTCGATCGGAACCCGCGGACCGACCTCGCGGCCGTCTGTGATCTCGACGGCGAAGCCACGCGGGCGGCCGCGAGCGAGTACGGTTGTACCGCCTACTCGGACGTCGATCGACTCCTCGAGTCAGAACGACTCGACTGGGTCCACGTCGCGACGCCAGTACAGACCCACGCTGAGTTGACCATCACCGCGCTTGAGGCGGGCGTTCCCGTCCTCGTCCAGAAACCGGCCGCGACGTCGGTCGCGGAGATCGAACGGATGCGGGCGGCGGCCGACGACGCGGGGGTTCCGCTCTCCGTCGTGCACAACTGGCTCTACTACCCCGTGATCCGCGACGTCCGCCGGCGCATCGCAGCGGGCGAGATCGGCGATGTGCGGGCCGTCGAAGTGACGGTGGCCGGCGAGGGGGCGCCGGACGAGACCTACCGCGGCGACTGGGTGCTCGAACTGGCCGGCGGCGACTTGGAGGAGGGCCTCCCGCACCCGCTGTACCTCGCACTCGGCCTCGGTGGATTTCCGCGGTCGGCAGACGCGATCGACGTCCGACCGCGGGCGTTCGACGACTACCGAGGTACGGACGTCGCCTACGACGGCGTCTCGGTTCAGTACACGACGGATACAGACGCACTCTGCTCAATTTCGGTCCTCAGCGACTCCGCGCGGGACAACCGCGTGCGCGTCTACGGATCCGAGGGCTCCCTCCACGTCGACGTACCGACGATGACCGTCGACGCGCACGACGCCGACTCCGGTCCCTATCACTTCCAGAACGAGCGCACCCGTCGCCACCTCGAGAAACTGCGGGACGCCCTCGAGGGCGCCCGAAGTGAGGCCGTCCGCTACGCGAAGTCGCGGCTCGAAGAAGACCTCGGCGTCCACACCGAGGAGAGCCAGGGCGGCCACTACTACCTGATCAACGAGGCCGCGAAGGCCCTCCAACGTGGCGAACAACCGCCAGTGGCGCCCGCGATGAGCCGATGGACGCTCGAGATCGTCGAGCGAGTGCGCGAGACGGCGACAGCCGATTCCGAATCGGTGGCCGAGTCGGCCTCGAATGCGGTCTCGGACGGTGGCGACCGCCAGTAGTTGACACGCGCCACTCGGCGCGGCTCTTAGCGAAGCCTCGGACTCCGACCGGTACCAGCGCCGTCCGACGCGGTTCTCCGTCGTGTAGCGCCCCGTTCTCGCTGCGGTTCGCCGCGATTCGCTCTTCGTTCTCCCCAGACGAATCTCGCCCGCCTTCCCCCTCGAGCGGCCGTGGCACGCAGTCGCTAGCCCGACGGTGACCAGAAGGCACTCAATAGGCTCGCCCTCAGTCGGGGGCATGCCCTCCAGACGTAACAACGTATTACCGCCACGCCACCGCGACGTTCACTGGATCGATGACGGACGCCGATAGCGTCTCGTTCGGCCTCGAGACGCTCAAGGGCGTCTCGGCGAAGCTGGCGATGTTCGGCTTCGGGTTCGTCGCCACGGCCTACTTCGCGCGCGAACTCGGTCCCGAGGCCTTCGGCGGCTTCTTCCTTCTGCTATCGGTCGTCCAGTTCGCCAATCGGATCCCCCACGGAATCGGCGGGGCGTGCCAGAAGCGCCTCGCGGAGACCGACACGTCGAACGCGGAACTGCTCGGACTGACCCTGATCGCGTCGCTGACCACCGTGCTCGTCATCGTCGGCTTTGCCGTCGCCAGTCGAGCCCAGTTGGCAGCGTACACTGGCGTTCCGAACGCGGCACCGCTTGGCGTCGCGCTGTTCGTCGCGATCTCGCTGTTCCTCCCGCTGCAGTTCCTGCTCGCCGGGAAAGGGAGGTTCGGGGTCACGAACTGGATCGACCTCCTGCGGGAGATCGTCAAGACCGCCCTCCAGTTCGGCCTCGTCGTCCTCGGACTCGGCGTGACCGGGATGGCCGTCGGGTTCGTCGCCGCGACGCTTCTCTGCCTCCCGGTCATTCTCTATTTCCTCGGCGTTCGGCCGTCGCTCCCCTCGCGAGGGACGGTGACCTACGTCTGGGACTACGCGAAGTACAATATCCCGTCGAACGTCATCGGGAAGGCCTACACCCGATTCGACATCTTTCTACTCGGCGCTATCGGCCTCACGGCCGGCGTCGGCTACTACGAGGTCGCGCTCTCGCTGACCGGCCTCGCCACGCTCATCTCGGGAGTCGTGATAGACGGCCTCATCAGCAAGACGAGCAATCTCTCGAGTCGCGGCCGCTCGATCCGCGAATCGGTGACGGCCACGATCTCCTACACGAGCGTCATTGCGATTCCGATGCTCGTCCTAGTCGCCTTCCACGGCGAGGCGATCGTTCGGGCGGTCTACGGGACCGACTACCTCGAGGCCGTGCCGTTCCTCCTCGGCATCGCCGTCTATCGGATCGTCCAGACCCAGCGCGAACCGCTAGATAGCGCGGTCAAAGGGATGGGACGCCCCGATGCCGTCCTCCGAATCTCGACGGTGACGGTCGCCGTCAACTTCGTCCTCGGTATCGCGCTCGTCGTGACCGTCGGCGCGATCGGCGTGGTCGTCGCGACGATCGTCGCGGAGACGGTCCGGTGCCTGTTGCTCCACCGGACACTCCGGAGCGACGACACCGTCGTTCCGCTCCTCCCCGCGCCGCTCCGTGCGCAGTTGCGGAGCGCGGTCGTCATGGCCGCCGTCACGGGCGGGTTCGGGCTCGTCCTCCCGGATACGGTCGCACATCAGGTACTCATCGCCGGCGGAGTCGGTATCGCCGCGTATCTGGCGGTGTTTCTGGCCCAGGACGGGGTCGCCCGTCGGTCCATCGCCGACGCCGCACTCGCAGTTCGCACGCTGGCGATCGGCGACGAACCGGACCGACGGTCGACCTCCTGACCGGACAGACGCGCGGTCGATCGTTTCTCTTCACTCCTCGAGGCCCAGCGTCGCCTCGAGGTCGCTCGCGACGGTATCGACGGCGTAGCGGTCGACTATCGTCTCACGCGCGTTCGACGCGAGCCGCCGGCGCTCGGCCGGATTCTGAAGCAGTTTCACCGTCGCATCGACGAACTCGTCCCAGCCGTCGGCGACTCGAAGGTCTTCGCCCGGCGTCGCCTCGACGCCCTCGAACCCCTGCATCGTCGTGACGATCGGTAGCCGCCACGCCATCGATTCAAGGACCTTGATCCGGATCCCGCCGCCGACGCGCAGCGGCGCGACCATCACTGCGGCCTCGCGGACGAACGACTCGAGGTCGTCGACTTCGCCGCGGAACGTCACGCTGGGTCGCTCGCCGAGCGTACGGATTTCGTCGGTCGCACCGCGGCCGGCGAGGGCGAGTTTGGCATCTGGACACGCGTCCCGGATCCGCGGGAAGACGCGGTCCGCGAAGACGAGCGCGGCGTCCTCGTTCGGGAACCAGTCGTACGAGCCGAAGAAGACGATGCGGTCTCCGTCGCCACCGGCCCGGGATTCACACCCGCTTTCGTCCCCGCTTGTACCGAATCCGCTCTCCCTTTCGCCCCGACCGTCGGCTGCGGGCGGAAGCGGCGCCGGTTCGTACGAATCGATCTCGAGTCCGACGTGCTCGCGTGAGACGCGGCCGACGCCGCGGTCGCGAAGCCGCCGTCGGTCCTCGTCGCCGAGGACCAACGTCAGGTCCGACGCCTGATAGGCGGCTAACTCCTCGCGACGGAGGCGGGGAATCTCGAGGGTCAGTTCGGCTCGAGTCGGCCGGTCGTCCGCGTACTCGCGGTGGCGCTCGTGCGCGGTGTACTCGACGACGTGGGCGTTCGTGACCAGTCCCGCGCCGGCCTCGCGGGCCGCCCGGCGGACCGCCTCGTCGCGGAACAGCCGCCCCATGTATGGGTGTTGGGCGAGCACGACGTCGGGCTCGAGGGCGGCGATCCGTCGCGGCGTCGCCTCGCGGATCGCAGTCGAGTCGAACATTGCCATCACGTCCGACCGTCCTAGCACCGTCCGCGTCAATTTCCGCGCCGTCGGCGGGAGCCGCGAATCCTCGCTGGGAACGCGGACGACGGACGCGCAGTGTTCGCGCAGCGCCGCCACGTCCGCCGGCGACTCGCTCGAGCGGTGGGTGAGAACGTGGACCTCGTGGCCGCGCTCGGCGAGCCCCCGAACGTAGCCGTAGGTGACGATCCGATCACCGGCGTCGGGCGGGTAGGGGAGTTCGCGGGTGAGAAAGAGTACCGTACTCATACGTCCCCGAATGATCGTCCGCGTTCGCTCGACTTGTCGTCACGTTCCTCGGTCGCGTCCCGATCTCTACGTTTCTCACTCGGCGTTCCGCCCCGGTCGTCACCCGTCGCCGCGCGGATCTGTTCGCGGTAGAGGGCCAGCAGGTCGTCCGCGTGATCGCCGAGATCGGTCGGTTCCTCGACGCCCGCTCTGAGCCGCCGAACGAGTTCGGGATCGGTTGCGAGCCGTCGAAGCGCCGCCGCCAGCGCGTCGGCGTCGCCGACGGGAACCGTAAGCCCGTCCGTCCCGTTGTCGACTAATTCCGCCATCCCACCGCGGTCGCCGGTCACGACCGGGACGCCCGCGGCGAACGCCTCCTGGATCACGAGCGGACTGTTCTCCGGCCAGATCGACGGGAGGACGAAGACGTCGAACGTCGGGAAGACGTCCGCAGCGTCGGGGTACCGGCCGTGGAATCGGACGCGGTCCTGATCGGCGGCCGCCCGCTCGAGTCGCGCGTGATACGGCCCTTCTTCGGGCGCGAACCGGCCGTGGACGTGCACCTCGAGTGCGGCGTCCGGCAGTCGCTCGAGGGCCTCGAGTAGCAGGTGGACGCCCTTCGACTCGGCGATCCGACCGGCGTACCCTACCCGCAGCGGTTCGTCCGGATCGAACGTTGACGTCCGGAAGCGGCTCGTCTGGATGCCGTTGCGCCGATGGACGATCCGTTTCGAATCGGTTCCGAATTCGACGAAGACGTCGCGGAGGAACCGCGAAGGCGAAATGAGGCGGTCGCACGACTCGAGGGCGCGGCGGAGGCGACGGGTCCGCCGGGCGACCGGTTCGGCGACGGCGGAGTCGAGACCGCGTCGAGCTCGGTCCTCGAGGTCGCCGTCTTCGGCACCGCCCCCATCTTCGCCTCCGACGCCGTCGCTGTCACCGCTCTCCGCTATATCACCGTTCGCAGACGGCGCGACGACTCGAGCGACGGCGTCGGCGTAGCAGCCGACGCACTTCTCGATCGACGACGGGCCGGAGCAGTTGGTACCGTCGGGCCGGCGCAGTTGCTCGCGGTGACAGAGCGTCCAGAAGTCGTGGAGCGTCGCAAGACAGGGAACGCCCGCATCGGCGCAGACGGACGAAATGCCGACAGAGAGGCCCTTGAAGTGCTGTAGGTGGGCGACGTCCGGCCGGCGCTCGGCGAGCAGGTCAGCCAAGGCGGCGTCGACCTCGGTGCGGACGACACCACAGGTACCCGATTCCGAGACGTCGATGCCGTCCTCGGGCCGCGGAGTCGGTGCCGGGTCCGGAAGCTCGACGACTGCCGCGCCGTTGACGGTCACGCTCGCGCCACGGGGAGCCGCGACGGTGACCGCGTGGCCGCGGTCGGCGAACACCTCGGCGAGGCGCACGGTGTAGAGTTCGGTCCCGCCGCAGGTGTCCGGAGGGAGCGCGTGGGCGGCGAGCAGGACGTGCATCGGTCAATCGTCGACCGCGGGCTCGGGGACGGGTTCAGCCCCCTCATCGGCGTGCTCTTCGACGTACTCGTACAGCATGTCGAGCTGGCGGGAGAGGTCGTGCTCGTCGACTCTCTCGGGCGCCTTGAAGAACGAGGCGAGGTGGGACTGGAGCCCGCTCTCTCCCTCTCGGTCGGCGAACGCGAGCAACCGCGCGAGGTCGAGCGTCAGCGGGGCCGCCAGCGCCGAATCAGATCCCTCCCACGTGAACTGCATCTTCATCTGCGTCTCGAGGAACCCCTCGAAGTGGACGTAGTCCCAGGCGGTCTTCCAGTCGCCCAGCGACGGCGTGTAGTCGATGCGGACGCGGTTGTGTTCGATGTCGGGGAGGATACCGTCGAGTATGCCGCCCTTGCTCGCCAGCTTGCCGGCCTTGTTGCGCTCGTCCTCCAAGACGCGTCCGTCGGTGTTGCCGAGGACGTTGTGGCCCTCCCAGCTCATGACCCGTAGGTTACGGCCGGCGAACATCGGCGCGAGTGCCGCCTTGACGAGCGATTCGCCGGTCTTGCCGTCGGATCCCATATGCGGAACGTCCTCCTCGGCTGCGAGTTCCCGCAGGCCGCCGAGCGAACTGCCGGGGCTGGGCGTGAAGTTCGCGTAGGGATGGCCCTCGGAAAGCGCCGCGTACGCGTAGAGCGAGCTCGCGGGCAGGTCCCGGTCGTCCTCATCGATCGCCCGCTCGAGGTCCTCGCGCGCGTCGTAACGCTCTGGGTCGGCCAGTTCGGGCTCCGTCGAGGCGACGTTGATGACGATCAGTCGATCGAGTCCCTGCCGCTCACAGAACGCGGCGTAGTCCTCGCGCAGTCCGTCGACGATCTCGCCGACGGCGTGGTCGGCCTCGAGCGGCTCCCGGTCGGCGAGTTCGGTCACCCGCGGGCCGCAGTTCAGTGCCGTCCCCGAGGCGATCCGGTCGTCGATCTCCTCGAGGTCGTCCGCGACCGCTTCGATCGTCTCGCTGGCTGGGACGCCGCCGTTCGCCTCGAGTTCGGCGGCGGCCTCGCGGAGCCCTCGATCCCGAATGTCGTGGCCGCCGAAGGTCAGCTCGTCGACGGCCGGCAGCTCGAGCGAATCGCAGGGCGGCCGCTCGGTGACCATGCCGGTCGTCGACGTTTCGCCGCGGGCGATCGCTCGCGCCCCGACGATCGCGGTCGTCGCGATGTTGCCGCGCGCGCCGACGAACCAGACCCCGACGTCGCTCACTGCCGGTCACCTCGCGTCCCGTCGGGTCGGCCGGCAATACCGCGTCTGCGTCGGTCGGCTCCCGGTCCGCGTCTGCGGCTTTGCTCCGTCGGCGGAGTGGTCGGAACGAACATCGGATAAAGAACACACCAAACGATGGTATATACCTGTCCCGTACCTCTGAATTCGTGAACGATCGCTCCGAAGCTTAGTTGATCGGATAGTCGCCGACTCGTACCGCCTCGAGTAGCTCGAGGTAGTCCCTCGTCTGGCGTTCGACGGAGAACCGGTCGCTAACTTTCCGGTGGCCCGCAGCGCTGAATGCGTCCGCACGCTCGGCGTCGGCGACGAACGACTCGAGGGCCGTCGCCAGGGCCGACACGTCGCGGGGATCGACGACGCGGCCGTCGACGCCGTCGTCGACCAGTTCCGACGCGCCGCCGAACGTGGTCGTCACGACCGGCGTCCCGGCGGCGAACGCCTCGAGGTTGACCGTCGGGAAGGGGTCGAGGTGGACCGAGGGTGTGACGATGACGCGGGCCGACCGGAACGCCGTCCGGATCGCCGGTCGAGGGAGCCATCCGGTCGAGACGATGTGGTCGGCCGCAGGGCCAGCGATCCGTTTCATCGCCGCGACGCAGTCGTCGTCGCCGGTCACGAGCAACCGGGCCTCGCTCTCGTCGCGGAGGCGAGCGAACGCGGCCGCGAGGTGGGCGGCTCCCTTCTCGTAACTCGTTCGACCGCCGAAGAGGACGAACGGTGCGTTCGAGAGTCCGTGGCTGTGCCGGAACGCTTGCTCGCTCGGTGCCGATTGGTCCGGCCGCTTGAACCGCTCGACGTTGATTCCGTTGCGAACGACTCGCTCGCAGTCGACGCCATTGACGGCGAGACCGCGGCGGAGGGCGTCGCTGACTGCGACGCCCAGATCGACGCGTCGGGCGAGGCACTCGCGGTTCGCCTCGGTACGAGGCGGGAAGTATCGGAGCCCCTGTTCGAGCGCCTGCTGCGACGGCGAGACGCGGTACGCCGACGATGGGAGCGCCTCCGTCTCCGGGCCGTCCGCCGCGACCCCGGTGAGTCGGTCCGCGTCCGATCGTCCGGAGACGGCTCCACTCGAACCGCCGTTTACCGCCGCCATCTCCGTCGTCGCGCTCGAGTGGTCGGTCCCGTCCGCAGCCGGCGTGCTGTTTTCCCGCCGGAAACCCAACGGTGCGCGCTCGGCGACGGCCGTCAGTTCGCCGTAGGAGACGGTCCCGGCGTCGTGGAACGTCTTGACGATCGGCAGTCCGTGTTCGTCGGCGATACGCAGGCTCGCGTTCGAGAGGTAGTGGACGTTGTGCGCGTGGACCACGTCGGGCGCGATATCGACGAGGACGGCCGGAAGCGAGCGTTCGATCAGCGGATTACGGACGGTCAGATAGGGGAGAATTGAGCGCGGGCGGGGCGTCCAGATCCGGTGGACCGCCACGCCGTTTTCGATCGAGCGACCGGTTTCGCCACGGTCGGTGACCGTCGTCACGACGTGGGTCTCGTGGCTGCGATCGGCGTATCCCTCGGCCAGCTGTGCGGCGATGCGCTGAGCTCCGCCGCGGTCCCACGGCGGATAGCCGTCCGAGAGGAGACAGATCCGCATCGATCGTCACCGGTACCCTAACTGGGAGAGGCGATCCTCGACTGCGGCCGGGATATTTCCCTCGTCGGATTCGGTCCCTGTCGTCTCGGCCGCCGGTCGGGTATCGCCGCTGATCGTTTCGAGCGCCGCCTCGAGACGCCCGCGCATCTCCTCCGGAACGGACTCGAGCGGGACCAGTTCGGCCTCGTTGGCCGCCCAGTCGATCCGCCGGGCGCTTGGCCGGTCGAGATCGTCGCCTACGAGGTCGAGTTTCCACTCGCCCGCGATGGCGGTCCGCCGGGAGCGAAAGAGGATCTCCGTGGGAACGTCCTCTGGTGGATGTGACCGGACCACGCCCTCGTAGGACGCTCGTGCGACCCGCCGCGGTTCGTCGTCGGGCAGCAACGACCGAGACGGCTCGTACTCGAGGCCCGCGAGCGCCCTGATCGTCTCTGCGAGATAGTGGGGTTGTACGAGGGCGTCGCGCGTCCCGTCCTCGAAGACTTCCGGGTATCGAACCACGAGCGGCACGCGAAGCACGGGGAGTCGGACCGACGCCTGGTGGTCGAGCAGCGTCCGCTCTCCGCCGGCGGGTTCGGGGCCGCTCAGTTCCGCGAGGCGCCCTCCGAGGTGTTCTCCGTGGTCGCCGGTGAGCCCGACGAGGGTTTCGTCCACGAGCCCGTGCGCTCGAAGGCGCTCGAGAACCACCCCGATCACGCGGTCGGCGTAGCGGACCTCGTCGGCGTACCGCGTCCGGAGGTAGGTCCGTTCCTCCGGGGTCAGTGTGCGGTCGCCGGTCCGAATCGCCCAGACGTCGTCCATCAGAGCGTCCACGTACTCGAGTTCGTCCTCGTAGTCGTCACAGCCGGGCGGGCGGACGGCGTCGGTCCGGAACGGTTCGGGGACGTAGAACGGCAGGTGGGGGTCCATGAGGTGGACGTAGGCGAAGAAGGGGCGGTCGCCGTCGGCCGCCTCGGCGAAGCGCTCGTCGACCAGTCGGGCGGCGCGCTCGCTCGCGCGGACGTCGTCCAGCCAGGCGTCGCCGGTCGCCTCCGCGAGTTTGAACGCCGCGGCGTTGCCGAGGCTTCGCAGCGGTGCGTCCGAGGCTAGCGCACGACGGACCACCGTCGCGTACCACTCGGGCCCTCTGGCGACTCCCCTCGAGAGGTCACGCACGTCGCGTCCGCTCTCGAAGTGACGATGTCGGGGCCCGGTGAACTCGTCGACCCGATCGAACCCCGAACCCTGCGGGAGCCAGTCGCCGATCCACGTCTTCGGCGAGCAGTGGATCGTCCGGTAGCCGGCCGCCGAGAGGTCTCGCTGGAGGAGGCGGCGTCGGTCGCCCTCGTACGCGAAGCCACACGAGGTCGCGCCGTGCTCGTGGGGATCTAACCCGGTGAGGAGGCTGGTCGCGCTCGGCAGCGTCCACGGGGCGGGTGAGATCGCGCGCCGGAAGACGGTACCCTCGTCGGCCAACGCCGATATCGCGGGCGTCTCGTGGTCGACGGCCTCGCCGTCCGTCTCGAGCACGCTCCCCCCGTAGGGGTCCAGCGCGTCCGCTCGCAGCGCGTCGACGACGAGCAGGATGACGTTCGGTCGCGACCGATCCGCCGCCGTCATCGGTCCGTCACCTCGCCCCCTCGAGCCCGGGCCAGCGCCCGCTCGAGTCGCTGCTGGAGCGCGTAGACGCCGCCCATCCCCGCGTCGTAGGCGGCGCTCGAGCCGGTCAGCGAGAGCAGGTACGCCGCGACGGCGTTGCCCCGCGTCGGGTCGAGGCGGATCGCCCGCTCGAGGTAGTGCCGCCCCTCCGCGACGCGGCCCGCCTCGCAGTGGGTCGCGCCGGCGTCGGCCAGCAGCCGCGCCCGCGTGTCGTCGGGGAGATCGTACTTGGTCTCGAGGCGCTCGATCGCCGCGACGAGGCGCTCGGGATCGGCGGAGACGTTGTCGCCGGGCTCGCCTTTCACCACCATCGGCGCGTCGACGTAGGCGAAGGCGCACTCCCGGGCGAGCCGCAGACAGAGGTCCCAGTCCTCGAAGCAGGGCAGGGCCTCGTCGAAACCGCCGACCCGTTCGAGCGGGTCGCGACGAACGACGAGCGTGGACGTGTAGGTCGGGACCGCGAGGTGACGGAGTGCCGCGCGGACGTCGCCGGACTCGCCCGACCGGGTTATCGGCTCGCCCGCGCGCTTCTCGATCCCGCAGTAGGCGACGCCGTACGCCGACGACCGCTCACGGAGGGGGGCTACCCGTCGCTCGAGCGCGCCGGGCCGCCAGCGGTCGTCGGAGTCGAGAAATGCGACGTACTCACCGCTCGAGCGGTCGATGCCGAGATTCCGGGCGGCGCTGACGCCTGCGGGCGAGTCCCGGCGGACGTACTCGAGGCGCAGGTCGTCGTACGAGTCGACGATCGCCGGCGTCCGATCGGTCGACCCCCCGTCGACGACGTGCAACTCGAGAGCCTCGTATCGCTGCTCGAGGACGCTCTCGATCGCACCGGGGAGGACCGAAGCGCGATCGTACGTGGGGAGGACGACGCTCACGAGCGGGCGGTCGGCCGCCGAAGTCGATCGGTCGGCCGCTCGAGGCGTGCGATCGTCCGCCGGATCGTCATCGGCACCCGTCACGGTATTTCCCTCCGTCGACCGCCGAAAAGTGGAGCGTCGATCCCCCGTCGCTCATGCCGATTCCCGGTCGACGAGCTTCGAGAAGCGGCTGTCCTCCTCGTAGACGAGCGCGAGGTCGCTGTCCTCGAACTCGTCGAAGAACTCGTCCCAAGAGATCTCCTCGAGGTCCTCGTCTTCGTCGCCGAAGTCGAGTCGGAGGAGACCGCCGTCGTCGTCACCGTCTCCGGTCCCTTCGACGCGCGCCGGGTGGCCGTCCCTCTCCTCGGCCCATTCGCGGATCGTTTCGTGGTCGGTCGTCGTCTGACTGCCATCGTCACTCATTCTCGGTCACCGAAAAAACGGACACCGACCGACCTCTTAGAGGTACAGCGAGCAGTTTCAGGCCCGGACGACCCCCATCAGTGGCAGGGGACGGTACTTTGCGCACGGCGGTCGGTACGGTATGACGGTCGCTATCAGGGCGACGCTCGCAGGACTCGTGGCCGATCGCTCGAGCCGATCCGCCGACCTCGCCGGCGCCGTTCCGCGGCCGGCCGCAGCCGGGAACACGACCCTCGCTGCTTGAGGTGATCGTCGTCGACGGTTCGGGCGACCCACGCGGAGCCGGTCGCGCACGAAACCGGCGCGACCTACGTGGCCCAGGCCGAGGACCGCGGCGTGCAGGCGGCCGGGGGTGCGCGCCGCGGAAGCCGTGTTTCCCTGACGAGTTGTCCTCGAGCGACGAGCGTGCCGGGCGTCTCGGCTACCGATATCCCAACTGGTCCAGCCGGCGCTGCACGTCCCGCGAGACCGTCGGCTCGCCGCCCCCACCGTCGTCCGCCGGAGTGCCCTCGAGCGCCGATTCCTCGCCCGGCCACGGCGGCAGTTCCTCGAGCAGCGCGGCCTCCCGCTCGGCCGACACCGGCTCCGGTGTCTCGTCGGGCAGCGAGAGGGAGACGGCCACGTCATCGCCGCGCGAGGCGAGCAGCTTCCGGTCGCCGTCGTAGATCGCGCGCTTCTCGTAGCCGTAGCGGGCGCTCTCCACGAGGAGCCGTCGCTCCGCGACGCTCGAGGAGAGCGAAGCCCCGTCGAGGGCCGGCGGGACCCGGAGGCCGACCGCCTCGAGGACCGTCGGCATCACGTCGATCAGCGAGCGGCGTTCGCTCCCAGTATCGCCGTCGTCTCCGAGGGAAGGCCCGTCCTCGAGCGCAGCGGCGAACGCGGTCTCGCGGTCGAGGCCGCTACCGCCGACGCACAGTGGCACGCGCGTCACGCACTCGTAGGGCGCGCCGCCGTGGCCGACGCAGTAGGCGGGCCTGGGATCCGCGAAGCGGTCGGCGTGGAACGTCGCGCGCTCCCAGAACCCCTCGCCGTGGTCGCCGACGACGACGACCAGCGTCTCCTCGAGGAAGCCGTCGGCCCGCCTCCGAAACGCGGACAGCCGGTTATCGACGTACTCGGCGGCCGCTCGATAGAGCCGCCGCCGGTGGGTCCGGTAGCGCTCGACCGTCGGTGAGGGTTCTGCGACGTCCTCGAACCGCCACGTGCGGACGTCGGGAATCGCCTCGTCGACGTCGTGAGCCGCCCAGTAGTCCGCGGGCGGGTCAACCGGCTCGTGGAGGTCGCCGAGGTGGACGTAAGAGAACGTCCGCTCGTCGCGCCGGTCGAGCAGCCACTCGAGGTGGTCCTCGAGCACCCGCTCGGCAGGAGCGTCGCGGTACAGTTCGTGGGACTCGAAGTGGCCCGACAGTGCGAGGAAGGGGACGATCATCGCGAAGGTGCCCCGCGTCCGGTAGCCCGCGCCGGCCAGTCGATCCGGCAGTGGGTCGATGTCCGAACCCGGCTGCGGCGGCAGACCGGTCATGTCCGCGACGGAATCATCGAAGCTGTCCGACCGCCTGACCGCCCCGTGGCCGTGGGGGTATCGCCCGGAGAGCAGCGACGCGACCGCGGGGAACGTCCACGTCGAGGGCGACACCGCCGCGGTGCCGGCCATCGAGGCGAGGTGCGGCGTCGGCGACTCGTCGACTGTATCGGCCCGCAGCGCGTCGACGGTGACGCAGACGATGTGCTGCGGCGCATTCGGTTTCGGCTCTCCGTCCGGGAGCGGCCGGTGCTGGAATTCCCTGTCCGCCCGCCGCGTCCGGAGTCGGCTCCGAGCGCGGGCCCGCATGGAGGCGTCCTCGCTTGAGCCCGCGTCGCCCGTCGCGCGATCCGCGATCGATCCGAGTCCCTCGAGCATCCGGCGGACGTACGCCGCCGACGGTGAAGGTGGTGGGGCCTTCCTATCACGGGCCGTCGACGGGGCCCGTTCCATGCCGGTGACACCGTTAAGCCTGCGTTCGTGAAAGACCGCGCCGAAGGCATGCGCGTGCTACTCGTCCCCGAAGTCTATCGCCGCGACGCTCTCTCGGCCAACGGCACGGTCACCGACGCCGTCGCTCGGGTGAACGACTGGCTCGAGCGCGACCCGTCCCTTCACGTCTACTGGCTCCTCCCACCGCAGGAGACGGCCGCCTACGATGCGGCCGACGTCTGCGCCGACCGCGAGCGCGTCACCCTGCTCGAGGCCGAGCCCTACGGCGACGACCTCGAGCCGACGGCGATGTTCACCGAGGACGGCTACGGCGAGGCGGAACTGCGGGCGATCGAGCGCGGTATCCGCGAGCCCGGCGCGTACGTCGACGCCGTCGTGGACGGCCGCCGCGCCGGCCGCCGGACGCTGGTCAAGTGGCTGCTCGAGGGGACTGACCAGTGGACGGCCCGCGTCCGGCCGTTCGACGTGATCGCGAACGTTCACGACCTCCAGGTTCCGCGGAAGTACCGCTACTGCTCCTATCGGGACGCGTACCAGGGCCGAATGGCCCTATGCGAGGCCGCCTTCGCTGACGGGATCTGGTTCACCGCACCCGTGGACGCCCGCGCGTTCCGCGAGCACGGGGGCGAGATCCTTGCGGACGAGGTGCTCGCGGACGCCCGCGAGCGAAGCGTCGAGATCGGCAGTCCGCTCCCGTTCGACCGCTTCGAGGAGTCCTACGCGGAGCGCCCGCGCTGGCTCCACGTCGCCGGCTCGCTGTGGGACAAGAAACACGCCGACGCGGTCCTTGACATCGCAGCGACGCTCCACGAGCGGTTCGGAGTTCGGACGCTGCTGACCAGCGTCGAGGAGATACCCGCCGAGTACGCGGCCCTCGAGTGGGTCGAGGCCCGTCCGAACGCCGACCGCGAAACCTACGAGCGCGCCTTAGAGCGCGGCGACCTCGCGATCTGCGCCAGCGAGTACGAGACGCTCGCGCGCACGTGGTTCGAACAGGCCGCCAGCGGGCAGGTGCTCCTCCTGCGTGACGAGCCATGGGTCTACGACTGTGTCCTCGAGGACCACCCGCTGGTCGCGCCCCTCGAGGCCCTCGAGTCCCTCGCGGCCGAGACCGTCGAGCGCTGGGACGAGGCGGTCGCGGCCAACCGCGACCTCGTGGCCCACCTCGAGCGCGTCCGCGCGCCCGAACGAGTGGGCGAGCGGACCTACGCGGACCTCCGGCGGCGCGTCGACGCGAAGACCGAGCGGTACGCGCTCGCGGCGGACGGCGGAGCCGACCGCGGTCACGGGTGCGCTATCGTTTCGCACGTCGCTGACGCGATCGAGCCCGTCGATGGAGATCGCGTCTCGCTGAATACGGCGCTCGAGCGCACTCGAACCGTCGCCGAGGCTGAAGGCGACGATCCCGAATCGATCGCCGATGTCGACGTGCGTTACGCGCTGCGCGCGCTCGGCTGGCACGATATCGGCGATCCGGGGGCGCCGACGTTCGAGCCTCGACCGTCGGGCGGCGCGGGATTCGACCAGTGAACCGCCACTCGCCCGCAGATCGGTCTGCGGGCACTCGCAGCGAAAAGGTGTTTCCTCCCCACGGCTGAAGCCCGCGTCATGAGCGATCAGCCCGCGGCCGACTGGGCGTTCGACGACGAGTTCGCGGACGCGCTCGAGGCGGTGCCGGACGATCAGTTCGACCGCGAGCGGTTCGTCCCCGGCGTCGGGCCGCTGTCTGCGGACGTGATGCTCGTCGGCGAGGCCCCGGGGAAACGGGAGGTCGAGCGGGGCGAGCCGTTCGTCGGGCAGGCCGGCAAGCAACTCGACCGGGCGCTCGAGGCGATCGGCTACGACCGGCGGGACTGCTACATCACCAACCTCGTCAAGGTGCGGCCGCCGGAGAACCGCGATCCCTACGTCGACGAGATCGAGGCCTGGCGGCCGGTGCTCGAGGCCGAACTCGAGCGCGTCGACCCGACCGTACTCGTCCCGCTGGGGAGCGTCGCGACGGACGAACTCCTCGAGACCGACGAGACGATCACCGACCTGCACGGGCGGGAATTCGAGCGTCAGGGGCGGACCGTCGTCCCGGCGTTCCACCCGGCGGCGGCGCTGTACGACCGCAGCAAGGTCGACGCCGTCGAGTCGGACCTGCGGACGGCCCTCGAACTGGCCTGAGGGCTCGAGGCGTCCCGCCCGGCGGCCCGGTCCGTGCAGGCAGGAACGGCTTCCCGGAACCGGCGCTACGTTCGACGCGATGTGGCCACCCATCACCGACGACGACGTCGGCAAGCACGTCGAGAGCGCGGACGGCGAGCCGCTCGGGACCGTCGTCGACGTCGAGTCCGAGACCGCACACGTCGAACCGGAGCCCGACCTGACCGACTCGATCAAAGCCGTCCTCGACTGGGACCGCGATACCGCCGAGACCGTCCCGCTCGAGAACGACGCCATCGGCGAGATCACCGCCGACGCGGTCCGGCTCGGGGTCGAGTTCTCGGCCGAGAGCGTCGATTCGGACGCCGAGCCGGAGGCCGAACTCGCCGAAGACGACGACCGTTCGAGGGCCGACCGGACCGACGACCGCGAACCGAAGGTCGGTGGCGATTCGGCCGCCGGGCCTGACTCGGCACCCCTCACCGGGGACGAAGCCGACGTTCCGGGAACGGGTCGCGACCCCGGATCGGACGGGCCCGACGAGTCGGCGTCGATCGCGGACGACGAGTACTACGACTCCGTCGAGGGGGCGACCGACGACCCCGACCAGCTGCTCGGCGACGACGCGCGAGCGGCCCTCGAGTCGGCGTCGATCCCCGCCGTCGAGAAGCTCTCGGGAGCCGTCCCGGGGCTCGAGGAGGAAAAGCGCTGGGAGGTCGAGCGGCGGCTCGAGAACCTCGGCTACCGGTAGTCGGTCGCCAGCGCAGGAGGGGAGAACGCAGTCAGTCGGCCGTCGACGGTTCTTTCGTGCCCGCGGCCTCGGATCGAGCCTCGTCGATCAACGCTCGCACGTCGACCCTGCGGCCCTCGTCGGCGGCGCGGTACGCGGCCTCCGTCAGCGCGGTGATCTCGAGACCGACCGCGCCGGTGACGGCCGGCTCGCCGTCGCCGCGGACGGCTGCGAGGAAGTCCTCGAGTTTGTCGTCGGTCAGCGTCTCGAAGTCGGTTTCCGAGATTTCGGTCTCGTAGGTGGTCGACCCGCGCTCGGTGACGCGGATCCGCTCCCCGTCGTAGGTGAGCCGGCCCTCGGTCCCCCAGATCGCGTACCCCTCCGCGGGTTCGCCGTCGATTCCGGCGCCGCTGACGGAGACGCTCGCGGTCACCGGCTCGCCGTCGCACTCGAGTTCGATCGCGAGGGCGGCGTCCGTGTCGACGCCGGGGGTGTCGAACGTCATCTGCGCCGAGACCGACTGCGGCGTCGCGTCGGTCGTCCAGAGCAGGGCGTCGAGCAGGTGCGAGCCGGAATCGTAGAGTTGGCCGCCGCCCGACAGCGCCGGATTCGTCCGCCACGTCCCGCGCTGGATTCCGATCCAGTCCTGCGAGAGGTGGGCGGTGGCGGCGTGGACGTCGCCGATCCGCCCCGAATCGACGATCCGTTTGATCTCGACGAACGCCGGGTGGAAGTGGCGCTGATAACCGATCGCCAGCACGCGGCCCCGTTCCTCAGCGGTCCGCATCAGGTCGACCGCGTCCGCCACGTCGGTCACCATCGGCTTCTCGACGAAGACGTCGAGACCGGCCTCGAGGCAGGCCGTGGCCTGCTCGTGGTGGAGCGCGTGGGGCGTCGCGATCACCGCGGCGTCGAGGTCGTGAGCGTCGAACAACGCTTCGAGATCGTCGTACGCGGGCGAACCGAACGATTCTTGGAACCGTTCACGCGCGTCGTCGGACACGTCGACGCCGGCGACGATCTCGGCGTCGAGGTCGGCGAAAGATCGGAGGAGGACGCGACCGAGGCCGCCGAGGCCGACGGCGGCGATGGAGGTGGACATATCGAAACTGCGCGACTGCGGCCGGATAACGGTTGCTGCGGATCTGTTGGGGCATTAAGTGTCCGCGGCCGCGTCACGGCTGTCCCGCGCTACAGCGCCGTCGCGCCCGCGGCGACCGGCAGCGCGACGCCGGTGACGAAGCGGGCGTCGTCGCTCGAGAGCCACATGAACGCCGCGCTCACGTCTTCGGGCTGGATGATCTCGTCTAAGAGGTTGTCGGGACCTGACTGCTCGGCGATCTCGGCGATATCGTCGTCGATACTCTCGACGATGCCGCTGGTCATCTCCGTGTCGACGGCGGTCGGACAGACCGCGTTGACCGTGATGTCGTGGGGCGCGAGTTCGACCGCGAGCGTCTTCGTCAGCCCGATGACGCCGTGTTTCGCGGCGGTGTAGTGGCCGAGCCCCGGCGAGGCGACGAAGCCGGCCGTCGAGGAGGTATTGACGATTCGCCCGCCCTCGCCGCGTTCGATCATGTGCCTGCCGACGTGCTTCGCAGTAAGCCACATCCCTTTCAGGTTCACGTCGACGGCGAGGTCCCACG
>SDGW01000349.1_pt1 | contig 19743 bp, 21 predicted proteins | sample 2873831 | NCBI WGS metagenome assembly SDGW01 (sample SAMN08132700, study PRJNA421101) | hypersaline lake metagenome | isolation source: celular fraction 0.22 microns magnesium sulfate-rich crust from ephemeral... | place: Spain: Penahueca Lagoon, Toledo | collected 2011-07
GGCGAGGAAGTCGACACTTACCAGACCGACCCGACTGACCCGGACACGGACGACGACGGGCTCGACGACGCTGCCGAAGTGAACACGTACGGCACGAACCCGAGCGAGGCGGACACGGACGACGACGGCCTCGACGACGGCGAGGAAGTCGACACTTACCAGACCGACCCGACTGACCCGGACACGGACGACGACGGCCAGAACGACCTCGCGGAGGTCCGCGCCGAGGAGTCCGGTCGCATCCCGCTGTGGATGCTCGGACTCGCGGGCGTCGCCACCCTCGCCGCCACTTACGTCGTTGCGTCTTACCGTCTCGACGGCGTCTCGCTCGTCGACGTCTGGGCTCGGCTCCCGACGCCCGACGGGTCGAGCAGCGGTGCGGCCGCCACGACCAGCCCCGAGAGCGAGAACGCCGGGCGGAGCTCCGGAGGTTCGGAGTCGTCGGAGGACGTGGCGGTGGAGTTTCTCTCCGCGGAGGAGCACGTCGTGAAGCTCCTCGAGGACAACGGCGGCCGGATGCAGCAGTCGAACATCGTCGAGGAGACCGGGTGGTCGAAGGCCAAGACCAGCCGCGTGCTCTCGGAGATGGCCGACGAGGGCGAGGTCGTGAAGATACAGCTCGGCCGCGGGAACGTCGTCTCCCTGCCCGGGGAGCTCCCGCCCGGCGTCGACCCGCCGGAGTAATCGCGTCCCCGCCCGAGGGGGTTGATCTTCTCAGGTCGTGACGACGGTGACAGCGCCGTCGAACTCGAGGATGATGCGCTGGGTGACGTCCCCGAAGATCGCCTTCCCGGCAGGGGAGCGCTTGCGGCCCGCCACGAAGACGTGGTCGGCGTCGCGCTCCTCCGCCAGGGCCAGCACCTCGTCGCCCAGATCGCCGAGGCGACCGACCGGCTCGTAGGCGACGTCGACGTCGTCGAGGACGTCGCGGCCGACGTCCTTCGCGTATTTCTCGGCGCCGTCGAGTGCCTCGTCGACGGTGTAGTTGACGTCGAGGCTCGGGACGCTCATCATCGACTCCCGGCGCTCGGCGTACTCGTCGTCGGTGGTCACGTGGACCAGCAGTAGCTCGGCGTCCACGCCCGCTGCGAGCTCGCCCGCCTCCCGGACGAGGGACTTCGCGGAGTCGGACGCGTCGACCACTGCGATGGCGCGCTCCATGTGTCACCGCGCTCGCCCTCGTCGCTTAAATACCGTGGTGATCCGGGCTAGCACACGGCAGCCGAACGTCTTTGTACGAGGGGGCGGACGCTCGGAGTATGAGCCTCCGCGAGGTGGTCGCGACGGTCCGGGGGCGCGAGAAGACGCTCACGGTGTACACGAACCCCGGCACGAGCGTCGTGCCGGAGCTCCGGGAGTACTTCGCGTCCCAGAACGTCGCCATCGAGGACGCCGACGCCGGCAGCGACCCCGAGCACGCGGTGCTCTCGGACGACGGCGAGTTCCTCACCGCGGTCGGCATCGACGCGCTCCGGTCGCTGACCGACGGGTCCCCCCGGGACGTCGGCGAGGAAGCGGCGTACAGCCGGCTGCTCTCGCACCTCGACCGCACGACGTTCACCTCGTACAGCCGCCGCCAGATGCTCGAAGCCACCCGCGAAATCGAGGACCGCGCGTGGCGCACGAGGGACGGCCGCCTGTACGCGGGCTTCCAGCGCGCGTCGAACTTCGCGGGCGAACGCGACACCTACGCCCGCCTCGCCGCCACGGACCTCGACGTCCACGTCTACGGCCTCCCGGACGCGACTGTCGACGTGCCCGACGGCGTCACGTTCCACGGTGCCGCGATTCCCGACGTCGCGTCGTCGTGGTTCGTCGTCTTCGACGGCGGCGACGACCCACGGCAGGCGTGCGCGCTGCTCGCGACCGAGCGCGAGGACGGCTTCTACGGCTTCTGGACGTACGACGCGGCGCTCGTCGACGACGCGCTCGACGCGCTCGACGTGGCCCGCATCTCGGCGTAAGCCGAGGGTAACGCTTTCCCCGTGGCGTGCGAAGCAGCCGACATGAGAGTGTTCGACGCACCACGACTCGTCGACGGCCGCCGCGACGAGGCCCTCGACGACGCCCGCCTCGTCGTCGACGACGACGGCACGGTTGCGGCGGCCGGCCCGCGCGAGGGCGTCGACGCGCCGCCCGGCGCCGACCGCGTCGAGTTCCCGGAGTCGACCGTCGTCCCGGGGTTCGTCGACGCCCACGTCCACCTGCAGGGCGCCCGCTCGATGGACGTCGCCGACTGGACGACCACACCGGACTCGCTGGCCGCCGCGCGCGCCACGGCTGACCTGCGGTCGCTGGTGCGCGCGGGGTTCACGAGCGTCCGCGACCTCGGCAGCACCGTCGGCCCCGGCCTCCGGGAGGCGGTCCGCGAGGGCGAAGTCACGGGGCCGCGCGTGTTCACCAGCGGGCGCGCCATCTCCCAGACGGGCGGCCACGGCGACGTCCACGGCCTCCCGCACGAGTGGGTGGCGGACGGCACGCCGCTGTCCACGCTCGCGGACGGCACCGACGAGTGCCGTCGGGAGGCCCGCAAGCGCGTGCGGGACGGCGTCGACTGCCTGAAGATCATGACCACAGGCGGCGTGCTGAGCGAGCGCGACGCCCCGGACAGCCGGCAGTTCACGGACGACGAAATCCGCGCGATGACCCGGGAGGCCGACCGCGCGGGCGTCCAGACCGCCGCCCACGCCCAGGGCACCGCGGGCATCGAGGCAGCGCTCCGGAACGGCGTCTCGACGGTCGAGCACGGCTTCTACCTCGACGGCGACTGCATCGGCCTCCTGAAGGAGTGCGGCGGCACGTTCGTCCCGACGCTCTCGATCATGTACCGCATCACGGAGCGCGGCGACGAGTACGGCGTCCCCGAGTGGGGCCTGGAGAAAGCCCGCGAGGCCCGCGAAGCCCACGTCGAAGCCGTCGAGCGCGCGTACGAGGCGAACGCCGCGGTCGCCGCCGGCACGGACTTCATGGGGCCGGAGCTGGTCCCGCACGGCGAGAACGCCCTGGAGATGGAGCTGCTCGTCGAGGAGATCGGGTTCTCGGAGATGGACGCGCTCCAGGCGGGCACGCGGGTCGCCGCGCGCACGCTCCCCCGGAGCGACGTCGGCACGCTCACCGAGGGCGCCCGCGCGGACTTCGCGGTCCTCAGCGACGATCCGCTGGCGGACATCTCGGCGGTTCGGCGCGTCGAGGAGACGTACGTGGACGGCCAGCGGATGGACGCCTGACTACTCGTACTGCCGGGACTTCCTCACCGTCGCGAACGCGACGCCGAGCACCGCGACCGCGTACGTCCCCACGACGGCGCTGCTCGTCCAGTCGAACGTCTCCAGCGCGCCGAACGCGAGTGTCATCAACCCGAAAACGGACAGCGACAGCCCGAGCACGCGGGCCAGCGCCGCGGGGTCGGCCGCCGCGTCGGCGTCGTACAGCGGCACCGCGTCCATCGCCTCCCGGTCGCGCAGCCACAGCCCCGCGGCGACCAGCGCGGCACCGAGGGCGCCGTACAGCGCGCCCGCGACTACTCCCATACGTCGTTCCTCCCGGACGCCGGGCTTAACATTTCTGCTGTTACACGAAGCCGCGGTCAGCCCTGGTCGGCGGTGCCGCGCTCGTTCACGAACCCGGTCTTGAACGCGATCCAGCCGAGCACGCTGATGAACAGAATCGGCGGGAGGATGACGAACCCCCACAGGGGGTTCAGCCCCCAGATCAGCAGCAGAACGACGTCCGCGATGCCCAGCAGGAGGAACGGGAGGATGGCGAGGAACGCGCGCCGCCGGCTCCCGCCGGCCTCGTCCGTCGGCGTCGGTATCGGCGCGTCCATACCCGGCAGTTCGGACGGCGCCACCAAAAGCCCACTCTTTGCGTGCTCGCGCCGTCGGCTCGTCGCTCGTGTCAGGATTCCCAGCCGCGAGAGTTCGAGACGGCGTCGTGAGCGACGGCGAACCGCCGCGCTTAGCAGATGGAGCGTGGCGGTTCGCTCGCTCCCTGCTTGCAGGGGGCGTTCGTCTGTAGTTTGTAACTACGCCGGCGCGCACAACTCGCCCCAACCGTCTTCCGTCGTCCACTGTTCCGTTCGGAGACGAGATGTCCCGGTTCGACTCGGACCACGCGTACCGCGACACGGAAGCGGGCGACACCGCCGTCGTCGGACGGCTCCTCGAACGCTACGCGGTCCCGGTGAAGGTCGCCGCGTTCTACGCGGTCGTGCTCGCAGCGGGCGTCGGGATGCGCCGGCTCGTCGACGGCCCGAACCTGGAACTGCTGCTCTCTATCGGCATCTGGTTCACCATCATCTTCGCGGCCTGCACCGCGCTGCTCGGCGGCGTCGTCAAGGCCGTCGCTGCCGTCCAGCGGTACCGGCACAGCCCCGCGTAGCCGACCGGCTTTTACGCGCGAGCGACCTCAGTCCGCGTATGCCCGACTACGTCTCCGAGGAGACCGTCGAGACGGTGACGGGGACCGTCGCGCGCGCCGGCGGCACGCGGCGCCACGAACTCCGGCTGCCCGCGGACGCGGCCGCCGACTTTCCGGACGGTGACGTCGTCCGCGTCGTCGTCGACGGCAGCGAGTACCACGCCCGGCTCCGCCACACCGACAGCGGCGAACCCGTGATTCGCGGCGCGTACGACTCGCCGTCGCTGGCCCGCGACCCCGGGAGCGCGACGAACCGGCTCGCCGCGTGGCTGGACGCGGGCCCGCTCGAAGCGGGTCGCTCGGTCCACGTCGACGTCGTCGAACCCGGATTCAAGTACGGGGTGCGCGCGCCCGGCGAGTCCGCGACGTACGCGGCGCCGGACCCGCCGGACGACAGCCTCTCGGCCATCGCGGAGTCGCTCGACGAGTAGCTACCGGAGGTCCCGGAACACGACGCGGTAGTCCCGCTCGTCGAAGCCGTCCGCGATGTCGTCGACGCGCTCGCGGAGTTCCCGCACGCGCCCGGCAGCCCCGTTCTCGCCCCCGGCGCGCCGCTCGCAGGCCTCGTGGAACGCCTCCACCGCGTCCACGTACGCCGACAGCGACAGCAGGCGTTCGACGACGCCGGTGAGCTCATCGCCTGACACGGGCTTCTGGACGTACGCGTCGTAGCCGAGCCCGACGACGTCCTCGTCGGGGTCGTTCGCCGTCACCATCGCCACCCGGCAGTCGTAGCCCGCCTCCCGGATGCGTTCGAGCACCTCGTCGCCGGAGACGTCCGGCATGTCGCGGTCGAGGAGCACGACCTCGACGTCCGCGGAGACGGCTTCGAGCGCGCGCTCGCCGCCGGCTGCGGTCCGGACGTCGTACCGGTCGCCGAGCCGGTGCTCGTAGACGTCAAGGTAGTCCCGCAGGTCGTCGACGGCGAGCACGGTCGCGCCCTCGTGGCCACCGCTCATGGTCGTCGTTCTGACAGCGTGTAGCGTCCGCTGTAAGTGTTGTCCTACCCCGGCCGGCAGCCCGTGATTCCACGGCGGGCGCCGCAGCCCTCGTGTGGTATCGCGTCGATGGTCTGGCCGTGGGCGTCCGCGATGGGGAGCCCGACCAGTGACCGCTCGGCGGGCACCGAATCAGTCGACCCTGCAGTTCGCGTCGGGGACGTCGCGGAACGCCACGCGGAAGTCGTCGAACCCGAAGCCGTCGACGGTGTCGTCGATTCGGTCGCGCAGCTCCTGGATGCGCGCGACGACCTCCTGGTAGGACTCGTCGAGCACGACGTCGCCGTCCTCGGCCTCGGATTCGAGGAGCGCGCGCTTCGAGGCGAGCGCGTACAGCTCCTGGAGTCGGTCGTCGTACGTCGCGCGGTCGAGCAGCGTGTCGACGACGTCGTGGAGCTCGCTCTGCTCGACGGGCTTGACGAGGTACTCGTCGAAGCCGAGTTCGACGACGTCCGTGCTCGGGCGGACGCCCGTGACCATCGCCACCCGGCAGTCGTACTCGGCGCGCCGGATGCGGTCGAGGACTTCCTCGCCGGAGAGCCCGGGCATCCGCCGGTCGAGCAGCACGACGTCGACGCGCTCGTCGAGCGTCTCCAGGGCGGCCTCGCCGGTGGTGGCGGTCTCGACGGCGTACCGCTCGGCCAGCCACGCGGCGTACACGTCGGTGAGCGCTTCGTCGTCGTCGACTACCAGCACGCGGGCCCCGTCGTCAGTCATGGCGTGGGTGGGTTCTGTGCTGTATCGATAGTCAGCCGGGTTAAAGGTTTCTCCAGTGAGGGCGCCGGATACAAAATACGCCGGACGCGGAGGCGTGGCACGCCGCACCACCGAAACCCTTTTTACTACACGTCCTACCCTCCGGTTACCGACGATAAATCGTTAGGCTAGCCCAAAAGTCGGAAATTGTCGCTCCTTCTGGCCTGTAGGGCTATCTGAGAGTGTGTCAATAGTACGCAAAACCGCGAAAAGTTTAAGTATGTGTCGCTCCTATCCAGTAGTACAGTAAGCCGGGTAGAGACTGCCGTCGCCCTCCGACCCGGCTCTCCACCACCATCATGAGTGACACCACAATCCGAACGTACTCCAGTGACCGAACGCGGACCGACGAAGAGACAGAGACCGAGGTAGAGACCTCGAACGACGAGACCGTCAGCTGCCCCGAGTGTGGCGGCCGCGTCGTCAACGACGAGGAGCACGGGGAATCCGTCTGTGCGGACTGCGGCCTCGTCATCGAGGAGGACAGCATCGACCGCGGGCCGGAGTGGCGCGCGTTCAATTCCAACGAGAAAGACCAGAAGAGCCGTGTGGGCGCCCCGACGACGAACATGATGCACGACAAGGGGCTGTCGACGAACATCGGCTGGCAGGACAAGGACGCGTACGGCAACTCGCTGTCCAGCAATCAGCGCCAGAAGATGCAGCGCCTCCGCAAGTGGAACGAGCGCTTCCGCACCCGGAACAGCAAGGAGCGCAACCTCAAGCAGGCGCTCGGCGAGATCGAACGCATGTCCTCGGCGCTCGGCCTCCCGAAGGAGGTCCGCGAGACGGCGTCGGTCATCTACCGCCGCGCCCTCAGCGAGGACCTCCTCCCCGGCCGCTCTATCGAGGGCGTCGCAACGAGCGCGCTGTACGCCGCCGCCCGCCAGATGCAGACGCCGCGCTCGATCGACGAGGTCGCGAACGTCAGCCGCATCGACGCGATGGAGTTCAAGCGCACGTACCGCTACATCGTCCGCGAGCTTGGCCTCGAAGTCGCGCCCGCCGACCCCGCGAGCTACGTGCCACGGTTCGCGTCCGAGCTCGACCTCCCGGACGAGGTCGAGCGCCGCGCCCGCGAACTCCTTGACAACGCGAAGGAGGACGGCGTCACGAGCGGGAAGTCCCCGGTCGGACTCGCCGCCGCGGCCATCTACGCCGCCAGCCTGCTCACCAACCACAAGGTGACCCAAAGCGAGGTCAGCGATGTCACGGACGTCAGCGAGGTCACCATCCGGAACCGCTACCAGGAGCTGCTCGAAGCCACGGAAGTCGCCGCGTAAGGCGACCCGAGCCGGTCACTGGTGGTGCGTTCCGACGGCGTTTTTCACGTTTTCACGCTGCCCAGCCGCAGCTCGCGACGTTTCACGCTTCTCCCGACGTAGCCGACGGCTCGCGGCTCAGCTCTCGTAGGCTCTCTCGCCCGCGTCGACGGCCGCGTCGAGACGGTTGTCCGCCGGCGGGAGCGCACACGCGAACTGGTCGGCGTACGCGCAGAAGGGGTTGTACGCGAGGTTGAAGTCCACGACGACGTCGTCGCCCTGCTCGGCGTCCGCGGCGTCGACGTCGAGGTAGCGGCCGCGGTGGTACGTCTCGTCGCCGTTCGTCTCGTCGGCGAACGGCACGAACAGCGAGTCCTCGCCCTCGACGCGGAACGCGGCGAGCGTGCGGTGCTCGCCCGCGAGGTCGAACCCGAGCACGCCGACGCGCTCGTACTCCGCGGGCGGCCCCTGCGTCGTCTCCAGGGAGACGGTCTCCGTGGACTGGGCGTGGCCGAACCGCGCGACCACGCGGTAGTCGGGGTCCGGCTCGAAGTACGCGAGGCCGTCGAAGCTCTCGCGGTCGCCGACCGGAATCGGCGACTGCGGGTGCTCGCCGAAGAACTCGTCTTTCTCCGCGCGGAACTCGCGGACGCGCTCGCGCCACGCCGACTCGTCGAAACCGGGCTCGTCGGCACTCATGTCGGATGCTGCGGGCGGGAGGGCCGTAACTGTGGCGACTCGGCTGGGTGACGAATCCCTTTTGTCGTCCGGCCGTCTCGTACCAATATGAACATTCTCGACGGGGGAGAGGGCGGCGGCCAGCTCGTCCGTACTGCTCTCTCGCTGTCCGCGGTCACAGGCGAACCGTTCCGGATGCGGCACGTCCGGCGCGCTCGCGCGAACCCGGGCTTGCAGGCCCAGCACTGCGCGGCGATCGAGGCCGTCGCGGCCGTCTGCAACGCCGAGACGGGCGGCGTCGAGGTCGGCTCCGAGTCGTTCACCTTCGAGCCCGGCGAGGACCTCGACGAAGACCTCGACGAGGAAGAACAGGGCGTCCTCGGCGGCAGCGTCTCCGTGGAGGTCGGTACGGCGGGGAGCGGCCCCCCGGTCTTTGACGCGCTGCTCCCCGCCGCCGTCGCGCTCGATGAGTCGTTCACGGCGCGCCTCGAAGGCGGCACGGACGCGAAGTGGGCGCCGCCGTTCGACTACTTCCGGCACGTCAAGCTCCCCGTACTGGAGGCCCACGGCCTCGACGCGGACGTGGACCTCGACCGACGCGGCTTCTACCCGCGCGGCGGCGGGAAGGCGACACTCACTATCGAACCCTCCACGCTCGACTCGTTCGACCTCACGGAGCGCGGCGAGCGCGAGTCTCTGACCGCGTACTCCGTCGCCGAGGAGTCCGAGGACGAGGACGACGTCGCCGAGCGCCAGGCCGAGGCCGCGCCCGAGGACGCGACCGTGAACACGGAGTACACGGCCGCGGACTGCTCGGGGTCGGCGTTCGTGCTCGCGGCGGAGTACGAGCACTCGAACGCGGGCTTCGCGGAGCTCGGCGAGATGGGCGTCGAACCCGAGACCGTCGGCGAGAACGCCGTCGGGCGCTTCGAGGCGTTCGAGGACGGCGACGCCGCGGTCGACGAGTACCTCGCCGACCAGCTGCTGCCGTTCGTCGCGCTCGCGGGCGGCGAGATTCGCGCGCCCGAAGTGACCTCGCACGTCAAGACGTGCATCGACCTCCTCGGGGAGTTCGGCTACGAGGTCGACGTCGAGGAGGACGGCGACACCGTCCTGCTGTCGGCGTAACTCCTTCTACAGCACGACGTTCGCGAGCCCCGCCGTGGCGGCGCTAATCGCGAGCCAGCCGGCGAAGTTCCACCACGGCACGTCGCGGACGCGCGGCCCCGGTAAACTGTCGGTGTACGTCCAGTGGCCCTCGGCGACGCCGCGGTGGTCGACGAGCACGTCGTAGCCCGTGGCGAGCACGGCCGCGAGCGCGACCGCCGGCCAGCCCTCGGTGACGAGCAGCGCGGCGCGGAACGCGACGTAGACGGCGCCCGTCCAGCCGAACAGGACGTACAGCGGCACCCCGAGCAGTTTGGGGGCGACGTGGTGTTCGAGCCAGCCCGCGTCGACGACGGCGGCCTCGGCGACGAACGCGATAGCGGCGCCGCCCCCGAAGAACGCGAGGACGGCGGCCGTCGGCCACGTGAACGCTGCGTGTGCGAGCGCGACGAGACCGACCACGACGGTGCTGGCGGCGAACGCGCGGTCGCTCGGCATGCGGGAAGCGACGGCGACCGCGGGGAAAAGCTAGTCGGTGAGGCCGTAGCCGCGACGGAACAGCCAGATATCGACGGCGACGACGGCGACGGTGAGCGCGGAGAGCACGACGAGCGCGGTGTCCGGCTGGATGTCGGAGACGCCGATGATGCCGTAGCGCACGCCGTTGACCATGTACACCATCGGGTTCAGGTAGCTCGCGGCGCGTGCGAGCCCCGAGAGCGCGTCCAGCGAGTAGAACACGCCGCCGAAGAACACGAGCGGCCGGAGGATGAACTGGTTCAGGACCGTGAGGTGGTCCCAGTCCTCCGCGGCGAGGCCGCCGACCACGCCGAACGCCGCGAACAGCGTCGTGATGACGACGAGGAACGCCGCCGCGTAGAACGGGTGGGCGAGCGTCCGGACGGGCGTGAACAGCGCGCCGATGACGCCGATGAGGATGCCGATGAGGATGCCGCGCAGCGCCGAGGCGACGACGTACGCGATCACCATCTCCCAGTACGCCATCGGGCTGGTGAGCGCCTCGTCGATGTACTCGTTCCAGCGGCCGTGGAAGATGGAGAAGGAGGCGTTCTCGAAGGCGTTCGAGACGGCGCCCAGCACCGCGAGCCCGGGGAGGATGAACTGGATGTAGGGAACGCCGCCGATGTCGCTGATGCGCGCGCCGAGGATGATGCCGAACACGCTGAAGTAGAGGACGTTCGTGACGAACGGCGGCAGGAACGTGTTGTACGGCCGCCGCACGAAGCGCAGAATCTCGCGGCGCGTCAGCGCCTTCAGCCCCGTCGAGAGCCTCACGGCGCCACCTCCTGTTTCTCGCTCTCGTCGCCGTCGTGGTCCCCGCTGCTGCCGTCGGTGGCGTCGCCACTCGTGCGCGTGATGTCCACGAAGACGTCTTCGAGGCTGGTGCGCGCGACGTTCACGTCCTCGACGCGGTGGCCGGCAGCCTCCAGCTGGCGCACCGCGACCGGGACGGCCTCGCTGCCGCTGCTCGCGCGCAGCGTGACGGTCTGGCCGTCCGCGACGACGTTGTCGATCCGGTCGTCCTCGATTGCGGGAGTTCCCGCGGGCGCGGCGTCGAGCGTGAGCGTCACCTCGTCGGTGCCGCGCTCGGTGAGGTCGTCGGGGGTCGCGACCGTCACTTTGCGCCCGGAGTCGATGATGGCGACCTGGTCGCAGAGCCGCTCGGCCTCCTCGATGTAGTGCGTGGTGAGGAGGATGGTGGTGCCGTCGTCGTTCAGTCCGCTGATGACGTCCCAGAGGTCGTGGCGGAGCTCCACGTCCACCCCGGCGGTGGGCTCGTCGAGGATGAGCAGGTCGGGGTCAGTGACCATCGCCCGCGCGAGCATGAACCGGCGCTTCATCCCGCCGGAGAGCCAGTCGAAGCGGGTCTCGGCTTTCCCGTCCAGCCCCACGGTTTCGAGCGCTTCGGCGGCGCGCTCTGCGGCCTCCTCGTCGGAGATCCCGTGGTAGCCGGCCTTGTGCATCAGGACCTCTCGGATGGGGAAGAACCGGTCGACGTTGAACTCCTGGGGCGCGAGCCCGATGGCGTCGCGGGCCTCGCGGTAGTCGTCTTCGACGTCGTGGCCGAACACTTCGGCGGTCCCGCTAGTCTTGCGCGCGAGCCCCACGAGCGTCTCGATGAACGTCGTCTTCCCCGCGCCGTTCGGCCCGAGCAGCCCGAAAAAGGACCCCTCGGGTACGGACAGCGAGAGGCCGTCGAGCGCCCGCACGTCCCCGTACTCCTTCACGAGGTCGTCGGTGCGTATCGCTGGCGGCATTTGGCGAGTCGAAGGCGGGTCGCGCGGTTAAGGCCACGGAAGTCGGCGGGCTCCGCACCCGGCCGCCCTCCGCTCAGCCAGTGTTCTGCATGCCCGCCGCGACACCCATCACGGAGAGCCGGAGCGCGCGCTCGGCGCTCGGGCCGCGGTCGTCGCGGTCGAGCAGCTCCACCTGCAGGAAGTTCAGCGGGTCGACGTAGGGGTTCCGGCGGTCGAGGCTCTCGCGGAGCCACGCGCGGTCGACGAGGTCGTCGCGGCCCGTCACCGACAGCACCGCCTCGCGGGCGCGCTCGTACTCGGCGTCGATGCGCGGCTGGAAGCGCTCGCGGAGGTCGTCGGGCGCGAGCGCGGCGTACTCCGCGGTGATCTCGGGTTCGCTGCGCGCGAGCGACAGCGCCGCGTTGTCCAGCGTCGTGCGGAAGAACGGCCACTCCTCGTACATCGCTTCGAGGAGCGCGTCGTCCTCGCAGGCCGCCAGCCCCGCGCCGAGGCCGTACCAGCCCGGGATGACGCACCGCGTCTGCGTCCACGAGAACACCCACGGAATCGCGCGCAGGTCTTCGACGGCGCGCTCGCCCGTCCGCGAGGCGGGCCGGGACCCGAGGTTGAGGTCCTCGACGACGTCGATGGGCGTCACCGCCTCGAAGTACGAGACGAACCCCTCGGAGTCGAGGAGGTCGCGGTACGCCTCGCGGGCGGCCTCGGCCATCTCTTCCATCGCGGCGACCCACTCGTCGGGGACGGCCGGGTCGTCCTCCGCGACGGCGGCGTGGCGCGCCCGCAGTTGGGCGTTCAGCATCTGTTCGAGTTCGCGCTCCGCGATGCGGGGGTTGCCGTACGTCTCCGCGATGGACTCGCCCTGCTGGGTGAACTTCACGTCGCCGGTCACCGTCTCCTTGGGGAGCGCGAGCAGCGCCTCGTTCATCGGGCCGCCGCCCCGCGAGATGGAGCCGCCCCGACCGTGGAAGAAGCGCACGTCGACGCCGTGGTCCTCGCAGATGGCCGCGAGGTTGCGCTGCGCGCGGTCGAGCTGCCAGTTCGCCGCGAGGAAGCCGTTCTCCTTGTTGGAGTCCGAGTACCCCAGCATGATCTCCTGCGTTCCCTCGCGACCGTCTACGAGCGCGCCGTACGCCTCGTTCTCGAACAGCGTCCCCAGGATGTCGCGGGCGTTCGACAGCGCCGACCGCGTTTCGAGGAGCGGAACGACGTCGAGGCCGGCGTGGTCGGGCAGCGCGAGCACGCCCGCCTGGTCGGCGAGGAAGACGACCTCCAGCACGTGGCTCGGCTCCTCGGTCATGCTGATGCAGTACGCGTCGATGGCGTCGACGCCGTACTCGCGGTGCCAGTCCGCCAGCGCGTCGAAGCGCCCGAGCACGCGCGCCGTCTCGTCGTCTACGTCCCCGGTGTCTTCGAGGTCCAGCACGGGCTCGTCCTGCAGCACGGCCTCGGTGAGGAAATCGACGCGCTCGTCCTCGCTCATCTCCGCGTAGTCGACGCCCTCGCGGGCGAGCGCTTCGCTGACCGCGTGCGTGTGCTTCTCGCGGTGGTCGCGGAGGTCCAGCGCGGCGAGGTGGAAGCCGAACGTCTCCACGCGGCGGGCGAGCGGCGCGATGTGCTCGTCGGCGACCTTGCCGAGGCCCGCGTCCCGGAGGCCGGCTTCGAGCGCGCGGACGTCGCCGAGCAGGCGCTCGGCGTCCTCGTAGCCGCCCGGCCGCACGTCGGTCACGCGGTCGACGCGCTCGCGGACCACGGCGACGACCTGCCGGAACAGCTCGTCCGGGTACCGCTCGGCGACCTGTTCGACGACGCGGGGCACGTCCTCGCGGGCGGCGTCGAGCAGGTCGGCGGCTGCCCCGCTGTCGACGCGCGTACCGTCCATCGAGAGCGCGCCGAGCAGGTCGTCCAGGTCGTCGGCGTAGCGCTCGGTGACGAGTCGGCGCTGCCGGTCGAGCACGCGCTCCGTCGTCTCGGTGGTGACGTAGGGGTTGCCGTCGCGGTCAGAGCCCGCCCACGACCGGAACGACAGCACCTGCGGGACCTCGGGCGGGTCGTCGTAGCGTTCCGCGAGCGCGCGGTCGAGTTCCTCGTACACCTCGGGGACGACGTCGTAGACCGCGTTCGCGAGGTAGAACTGGACGTCGCGGGCCTCGTCGAAGGGCGTCGGCTGGCGCTCGCGGACCCGCCGCGTCGTCCACAGCGCCTCGACGTTCGCCTCGATGCGGCGCCACTCGCGCTCCCGTTCCCGGGGCGTGAGCCGTCGCTCGTCCAGCCCTTCGAGCAGTTCGCGAATGCGGTGCAGGTGAGCCTTGACGGTCTTCCGGCGGGCCTCGGTCGGGTGGGCGGTGAACGTCGGGACGACGCGCACGTCGTCGAGCACGCTCGCGACCTCGTCGGCGCTCGCGCCCGATTCGGCGAGCGCGTCGACGGCGCCCGCCACGCTGTCCGAGAGCGTTCCCTCGCTGCCGCTGCGCCGGAGTGCGCGGACGCGCTCGCGCTCCTCCGCGAGGTTCACGAGCTCGAAGTAGCCCGCGAACGCCCGCGAGAGGTCCTCGTAGCCGTCCACGTCGGCGTTCGCGACGACTTCGCGGAGCGCCTCGCGGTCGTCGCTGTCGCCGCGCCGGTAGTCGATTGCGGCCGTGCGCGCCGCCTCTACGGCGTCGTAGGCGGCCGCGGACTCGTGTGCGTGTATCGCGTCGCCGAGCATCGCGCCGAGCTCGCGGACGTCCTCCCGGACGTCTCTGCCGTGCAATCCCATACCACGTTACTCCGGGCGCGGGTATTTCAACGCCTAGGGAGGAGCGAAACTTGCCACTCGTCTCCGAGTAAGTTTTCGGACTACTCTGCGGGGCTCGTCCACGGCGCCGCGGCGGGCGAGCCCTCCGGCGCCACGGAGACGTTCGTCTCGTAGGTCACGCGGTCGTTCTGGACCGCGACGCTCACGTTCGCGCGGTAGAGCGCGGGCGCCGTCGTCGGTGACCCGCTGCCCCGGGCCGCGTAGTCGTCGCCGTCGACGTTCGCGTCGTTCACGACGAACCCGTACTTTCCTTCCGCGTCCCCGCCGTTCTCGACGCTGACGTCGTAGGGCGTGCTCACGTCCTCCGCGAACGTCCAGTTCTCGACTACTGTTCCGTTCACCGTTCCCTGGGTCACGTCGACCGCGACCGTGTCCGACGCGACGGTCGTCGACGCGAGTAGACTCGTCTCGTTCCTGACTTCCACGTCGGTGTTCGACCCGTCGTCCGCGACTTCCACGCGCCACTCCGTCGCGCCGTCAGAGACGCTCACGGTCAGCGGGCCGTCGCCGGTCAGCGTGACGACCATTTCGAACCGGCGCGTCTCCTCGACGGCCGTCACGAGCGTCCAGTCGCCGACGCCGCTCGCGTTCGAGAAGTTCCGCCGGTCGGGCTGCGCGACGCGCGTCCCCGGCTCGGTGCTCACGACTTCCGCGTGCGTGACCGTGCCGCCGCTCGCCGCGAGCAGCGACGCGTTCGCGTCCCACGTCGCGACGCTCGCGTTCAGCGCGCTCTTCAGGCTCGCGTCGTCGCTGTCGTTGTACGCGTTCGTCTCCGCGAGCAGGCCGCCGACGCCCGCCTCGACGGCGCGCTCGTGGCCGACCACGTCGTCGGTCTCGGCGTGGTTCCGCGTGGCGAGGTTCTCCGTGAACACGACCGCGTTCAACACCAGCGCGAGCACCACGAACGCGAGCGCGAGCCCGAGGCCCGCGACGAGCAGCAGCTGGCCGCGCCGGTCGTCCATGTCTCGCCGAGAAGCGGCCGGGATACAAAAGGATTGCCGCACGCCCTACCCCGGCCGTGCGGTGCTCACGAGGCCGACGCCGACACCCATCAGCAGGCCGCCGACGGCGAACCCCGGGCCGAGGGACTCCCCCAGGAGGAGTGCGCCGAGCGCGCCGCCGACCACGGGCTGCGCGAAGAAGCACGCCGCGACCACGGTCGCCGTGGTGCGCTCGATGCCGCGGTACCAGAGGAACCACGCGGCCGCCGTGCTCGCGATACCGAGGTACGCGACGGCGCCCACGACGCCAGGCGTCAACGGCACGGACGCGCCCGTCACCGCGAGCTCGATCGCGGCGAGCACGGCGAGCACTGGGACGGCGGCGAGCGAACTGTACGTCGCGGCGACGAGCGCGCCGTGCTTGCGGACGAGGCGCGCGCCGTCGACGGTGTACGCCGCCCACGCCGCGCTCGCGACGAACAGGACGGCGACGCCGAACGCGCTCCCGCCGCCGATGGAGAGCCCGTACTGGCCGACGACGACGAGCGCGGTGCCGACGCCCGCGAGCGCCATCCCGGACGTCGACCGCCACGTCAATCGCTCGTCGAGCATCGTCACGCCGAGCAGCAGCGTGAACACCGGCGTCACCATCGTCAGCAGCGACCCCTGGCTGGCGGTCGTGAGGTCGGTGCCGACGAACTGGGTCGCGAGCGTGAGCGCCACCCACGCGCCAAGCCGCAGGAAGCCGCGGCGGTCGCGACTGGAGAACGACGCCGACGTGCCGGCGACGCGGAGCGCGGCGTAGAGCGTGAGGGCGCCGACGGCGATGCGGAAGAACGACAGCGTCAACGGCGGCACGGACGCGAACCCCCACTTGCTGACGACGTACATGCCGCCCCAGAGGGCGGCGGCGGCCAGCGGCGGGGCGGCGTCGCGGAGGCCCATACTCCTCTCGCCGCGGGCCGCGTCCAAAGACCCACCGAACCCCGGGAGGCTTTACCAGCATCCGTCCTACCGCCGGCCATGCGAGTCGTCGTGCTCGGCGCGGGGTCGCTGGGGTCGCTGCTCGCGGGGTCGCTAGCCGGCACGCGCGCGGACGTGACGCTGCTCGGCCGGGCCAGCGACCACGTCGAGCGCGTCCGCGACCGGGGGATCGAAATCGCTCGGCCGGACGGTAGCGAGGAGACGGTCCCGCTGGACGTCGCGACCGACGGAGCCGCAGCCTCGGACGCCGACCTCCTCGTCGTCTGCGTGAAGAGCTACGACACCGACGAGGCAGTCGCGAGCGTGGCGCCCCACCTCGACGGCGCGGACGTGCTCACGCTCCAGAACGGCCTCGGGAACGCCGAGACCGTCGCCGAGCACGTTCCCCGGGAGCGCGTCATCGCGGGGACGACGAGCCACGGCGCGACGCTCGAAGGACCCGGGCGCGTCCGTCACGCGGGCCGGGGAGACACCACTATCGGGCGGTACTTCGCGGCCAGCGACGCGGGCGTCACGGCCGCAGCGGAGTGCCTGACCGCGGCCGGCATCGAGACGACAGTCGTGGAGGACGCCGAGTCGGCGGTGTGGACGAAGGTACTCGTGAACGCGGGCATCAACGCGGCGACGGCGCTCGCGCGCGTACCGAACGGCGCGCTCGTCGACACCGAGAGCGGCGAGCGCGTGGTCCGCCGGGCAGTCGAGGAGGGCGTCGCGGTCGCTCGCGCGGAGGGCGTCGGAGTCCCCGACGACGTCGTCGAGCGCACGCGCGAGGTGGCCGAGCGCACGGCGACGAACCGCTCGTCGATGCGGCAGGACATAGAGCGCGGCGGGCGGACGGAAATCGAGGCGCTGAACGGCGACCTCGCGCGCCGGGCGGCCGACCACGAGATCGCCGCGCCGGTCAACGAGACGCTCGCGGACCTGGTTCGGCTCGCGGAAGAAGGGTAGCAGCGGCCCGGACGGGCCACGGAGCGTCAGCCGCGCTCGTCGCGCGTGATCTCGTAGGAGAACTGCATCGCGTTCTCCGGCATGATTCTCACCGACCACGACCCCGCCTCGGGGTCGTCGAGCCGGTACTCGAACGTCTGGCTCTCGCCGCCGCTGGCGTACGTGCCGTCGGACGACGCGCGCTGGCGAGCGCCGCCGAGGTCGACGCTACCGCGGTTCGTGACGCTGACGCGCTCGGCGTCGACTTCGGTGCCGTCGGGCGCGACGAACGTCACGTCGAAGCTCGCCGGGTCGCTGTCCGCGCTCCGGTAGCGGCTCGCGGACACGTCCAGGGTCACGTTCTCGGCGTCCTCGCTCACCTCGAAGGCCGTCTCGTAGGGCTCCTCGGGCTGGGTCCACACCTGGAACCGGAGGCTGACGCGCTGCCAGTGCGAGGAGCGCTCGGGGCGCGCCGGGTCCTTCAGGCCGAGGTCGAGCTCTGCGCGGTAGTCGCCGCGGTCCGCGTCGTCGGGCGGCGTGACAGTGACCTCGATCGTCTCCGTCTCGCCCGGGTCGATTTCGCCGGGCGAGTCGATGTCGACCCAGGACCGTTCGAGCACGTTCCGGTCGCCGTACGGCATGTATCGGTCCCCGGTGACGAGCTCGGGGTTCACCGGGACGGCCTGCTCGCCGGTGTTCTTCACGACGAACTCGCGGGTGAACGAGTCGCCGGCCTGCACCTGGGAGTGCATGTACGTGTCCGAGACGACGCGCACCGTGGGCTCCTGCCAGACCTCGACGCTCAGGGAGACGCCGTTGACGGGCTGTTCGGGACGACCGGGATACGAAATACGCTCGTCCGTGAGCGCGATTTCGCCGGCGTACCGGTTGATTTCGGCGTCCTCCGGGACGGAGACGGTGACGTCGAACTCGCGCTCCTCGCCGGCGTCGAGCTCGAGGTCGGACGACTCGATGGACACCCACTCGGACTTCACGGGCCGCTCGCCGCGCGGCGGTACGAACAGCTTCGGCGAGAGATCGACGGCCTCGTCCTCGCCGTTCTCGACGGTTATCGTGACGGTCTCGCTCCCACCGGGCTGGAGGCGGACGTTCCGGTACTGGTCGTCGACGTACAGTCGCGTGTAGTTGGTCTCGCCGTCCGACTGGGACTGCGCGGTCCCGGACCCGGACGTGTCGGGGGTCGCGGTCGAGTCGGCGGCGGGGCTGTTCGGCTGTGCGAGTGCGGTCGCGCCCGCGGCCGAGACGACGAGGACGGCGGCGAGCGCGACGGCGGTGATCGTTCGTGCGTTCATGTGTGGCTGCCAGTCCCGGCAGCGCTGTCGCTACGTCGCAGCACCGATGGGGGCTCGCGGGGACCAGCGTCGGGACTGTCGGCTGTCCGACTATTAGTAGTTCGGTTGGGTAAAACGGCCGTAGAACGCGGGACAGGGTTTATGTACCGGGCGCCCGCTCGCGTCAGGCTTCCGAGGGACGGGGGCAGTCGTAGGTGTCCCGGACGGTGTCGGCGAGAACCGAGTGCTTGTGCAACACGAGGTAGACGACGACGAAGTCGTGCTCAAGCGGCCGGAAGACGAACACCTCGTGGTCGCAGTCCTCCTCCTGGTCGAGGCGGTCGACGAGCGGCTCCAGCGGGAGCGCGCCCGTGCGAATCTCCTCGAAGACGTCCCGCTCGCCGGACTGCTCGGCGAACGCGTAGACCGCGCCGTTCGGTTCGCCGTCCGCGCTGAACGTCGGGCGGCCCTGCACGCTCGCGCCCTCCTGGTGGGCCTGCTCCATCGTGTCGAGGGCGGCCTCGAAGAGCCCCGTGACGGCGTCGGCGTACGAGAACAGCGTGCGCTTGCGGACGTCGAGGTCGACGAAGCGGGCGTCGCCGTCGTCCCACGCGAGCGTCGCGTCGACGAGGTACCCGGGGCGGAGCGCGTCCACGTCGTCCGCGAGGTCGTCGTAGCCGTCTGCGGCGACCCGCACGGGCTCGTGGTCGGCCCGGTCGAGCAACAGGAGGTCGTCGCCGCGCTCGGGCGCCGCGCCCAGCACGCGGAACGTGCTCTCCGTCGTGGTCTCCATGCGGCGTGATTGCGCGCGAGAAGGGATAAGGCCGTTCGTCTCGGTCAGTCGGCGGAGACGCGCCCCGCGTCGTCGTCGGCGTCAGCGCAGCGGCGCTCCGTGTCGAGAATTCGGAGGTCGCCGTCGAGCGTGACGTCCATCGCCTCGCCGCCCAGCGTGATCGTCACGGTCACGCGCGTCGGGTCCGCGTCGTACGCAGTCGTCTCGTCGGTGACACACCAGGGGAGCGTCCAGTGTTTGCGCGCGTCGAGTTCGACGCCGTGCTCGGCGTGGAACGCGACCACGCTGGAGGCGTCGAGCAGCGACAGCCCGACAGGCGACGAGATGGTGTGCTGGCACTGCCCGCACGTGTGGTCGACGCGCACGTCGAGGCCGAGCACGTCCTCGTCGTCCGGGACGACGGCGGTGTCGACGCGGCCGCCGCACTCCGGGCAGACGCCGTCGGCGGCCAGGCAGTGGAGGTGGCGGACGCGCTGGTCGAACGCCGCCTCGATCTCCTCGGTCGTGCGGTCG
>SDGW01000350.1_pt1 | contig 19691 bp, 17 predicted proteins | sample 2873831 | NCBI WGS metagenome assembly SDGW01 (sample SAMN08132700, study PRJNA421101) | hypersaline lake metagenome | isolation source: celular fraction 0.22 microns magnesium sulfate-rich crust from ephemeral... | place: Spain: Penahueca Lagoon, Toledo | collected 2011-07
CTCCAGATGAGCGGGATCGTCGCGGCCCAGGCGGAGACGCTGGTCTCGATCGCCGGGATCGACATCCCCGCGTGGTACGCCTTCGTGAACCCCTTCGCGTTCGTCCTGTTCATGATCGCGACCCTCGCCGAAGTGGGCCGCAACCCCTTCGCCATCCCGGAGGCGCCGACGGAGATCGTCGCCGGGTACCAGACCGAGTACTCGTCGGTGTACTTCGTGCTGATCTACCTCGGCGAGTTCGTCCACATCTTCCTGGGCGGCGCCATCGTGGCGACCATCTTCCTGGGCGGCCCCGCCGGGCCCGTCCTGCCCGGGATCGTGTGGTTCCTGATCAAGATCTGGGGCGTGTTCATGTTCACGCAGTGGGCCCGCTCCGCGGTGCCCCGCGTCCGGATCGACCAGCTGATCACGATTGGGTGGAAGGGCCTGCTCGTGCTGGCCTTCGCCAACCTGATCCTCACGGCGGTCATCGTCGGGGTGATCGTCTGATGGGCGCGTTTCCCCGAAGCGCGAAAGGCGGAGCGGTCCGGTGGACCGCGAGGCAGGCAGACTGTGCGTCCCTGACTGCGACAACCGGAGGTGACCAACAATGATCGGCGTCCTCAAATCAATGGCAACGACGATGAAGCACGCGCTGGACGGTGAGACGTTCACCGTCGAGTACCCGGAGACCACTCCGGAAGTGAGCCCGCGCTTCCGCGGGGTCCACAAGTTCAGCCAGGAGCGGTGTATCTGGTGTCGGCAGTGCGAGAACGTCTGCCCGAACAACACCATCCACATCGTCACCGACGACCAGCGCAACGGCGAGCAGTACAACCTCCACATCGGGCAGTGTATCTACTGCCGGCTGTGCGAGGAGGTCTGTCCCGTCGACGCCATCCTGCTGACCCAGAACTTCGAGTTCACCGCGGACACGAAGGACGACTTCGCCTACAACAAGGAGCAGCTGAAGAACGTCCCCTGGTACAAGGACATCGACCCGCTCGAGTCGCGCGAGCCCGACCGGGGCGCGTGGATCGGCGAGGGCGAGGGCGAAGTCGACTACCAGTAACCGGCGCTCCGTTTTGTTTCGCACACATTCGGTTCGTTAGGGCCGGTTATCGGCGCGGTTTCCCGGCCGTGACGAGACGAAAGAGGAATCTTCAAAAGCCAGCCGACGGGAGAGTCCACTAATGATGGGACTGTACGAGACGATCGCGTTCGCGCTGTTCGCGATAGTGACCGTCGCGAGCAGCTTGGGCGTCGTGCTCGTGCGCGACGTCTGGCACTCGGCGCTCCTGTTGGGCGTGGCGCTGCTGAGCGTCGCGGTCCACTACGTGATGCTGCGCGCCGAGTTCGTCGCCGCGATGCAGATCCTCGTGTACGTCGGCGGTGTGTTGATCCTGGTCACCTTCGCGGTGATGCTCACCCGGAGAGACGAGAACGTCCTCGAGGTGGCGACATGAGCCGTCCCGAGCTCCGCACCGAGTCGACACTGGTACCGGGACTGGCCGCCGTCGCGCTGTTCGTCGTCCTGGCGGCGGCGTTCCTGAACGCGTCCTTCCCGGAGCCGGCCGGCTTCGGCGCCGACGCGGCCATCGTGCGCAGCATCGGCGCGGCGCTGTTCGACATCGACCCGGCGGCCGTGACCGCAGACGGCGCGGCCGTCGCCAGCGAGGGCTTCCTCGCCGCCTTCCTCCTGATCGCCGTGCTGCTGGACGCGGCGCTGGACGGGTCGATCATGCTGGCCAAGCGCGATGACGAGGGAGGTGACGGCCGGTGATCCCCTCCCAGTACTACCTCCTGCTGTCGGCGGCGGTGTTCTGCATCGGCGTGTTCGGCGTGCTGACTCGCCGGAACGCATTGATATTCCTGATGTCCGTCGAGCTGATCCTCAACGCCGCCAACATCAACCTGGTGGCCTTCTCGCTCCAGTACGGCAACCTCACCGGCCAGGTGTTCGCGCTGTTCGTGATGGCGCTGGCCGCCGCCGAGGTCGCCGTCGGCCTGGGGATCATCCTGGTGCTGTACCGCAACTTCGCGGACGTGGACGTGACCGAGGCGACGACAATGAGGTGGTAACATGAGTGCATTCGACTACGCTCCCGCGATCGCACTGCTCCCGTTCGCATCGTTCCTCGTCGCGCTGTTCCTCGGCGACCGCATGCCCAAGCGGGGTGCACTTGCCGGGATCGCCGCGACGGGCGGATCGCTCCTGCTGTCGGCCTGGGTCGCGCTGACCGTCGCCGGCGGCCAGACGTACAACGAGACGCTGTTCACGTGGGTCGCCGGGATCGACAGCGCCGGCGTCGAGAGCATGTCCTTCTCGCTGGGCATCCTCATCGACCCGCTGACGGCGCTGATGCTGCTGATCGTCTCGCTGATCAGCCTGCTCGTGCACGTCTTCTCGCTGGGGTACATGAACGACGAGGGGGAGACGGGCCTGCCGCGGTACTACGCCGGGCTGGGCCTGTTCACCTTCTCGATGCTCAACTTCGTCTACGCCAGCAACATCCTGATGGCGTTCATGTTCTTCGAGCTGGTGGGCCTCTGTTCGTTCCTCCTGATCGGCTTCCACTTCCGGGAGGCAGGCCCGCCGAGCGCCGCGAAGAAGGCGTTCCTGGTCACCCGCTTCGGTGACTACTTCTTCCTGATCGGCGTTGTCGGCATCTTCGCCACCTTCGGCACGGGCGCGTTCGCCGGCGAGGGCTCGTTCCCGGTGCTGGCCGAGCACGCCATCGTCGACGGCGAGACCGAGGCGCTGAACCTCTTCGGCTTCGACCCCCAGGCCTGGTTCACGATTCTCGGGCTGCTCGTGCTGGGCGGCGTGATCGGCAAGTCCGCCCAGTTCCCGCTGCACACGTGGCTGCCCGACGCGATGGAGGGCCCGACCCCGGTCTCGGCGCTGATCCACGCGGCGACGATGGTCGCGGCCGGCGTCTACCTCGTCGCGCGCATGTACGGGTTCTACGCCCTCTCGCCGACGGCGCTGGCGATCATCGCGCTGGTCGGTGGCTTCACGGCCCTGTTCGCGGCGACGATGGGCGTCGTCAAGCAGGAGCTCAAGCAGGTGCTCGCGTACTCGACCATCTCTCAGTACGGGTATATGATGCTCGCGCTGGGATCCGGCGGATACGTCGCCGCGGTCTTCCACCTGACCACCCACGCCGTGTTCAAGGCGCTGCTCTTCCTCGGCGCCGGGTCGGTCATCATCGCGATGCACCACGAGGAGAACATGTGGGAGATGGGCGGCCTGAAAGAGCGGATGCCCGTCACCTACTGGACGTTCCTTTCCGGGTCGCTGGCGCTTGCGGGCATCGTGCCCTTCGCCGGCTTCTGGTCGAAGGACGAGGTGCTGTTCGAGGCGCTCGTCCACGGCCTCGGCAGCGAGGGCGGCCTCGGTACCGTGATGCTCGCGGCCTACGCGATGGGCCTGCTCTCGGTGTTCTTCACCGCCTTCTACACCTTCCGGATGGTCTTCCTCACCTTCCACGGCGAGCCCCGGACGGAGACGGCCCGCAGTCCCCACGGCGTGCGCTGGAACGTGAAGGGGCCGCTCGCGGTGCTCGGCGTGCTCGCCGCGACGATCGGGTTCGTCAACATGGTGCCCGTCCAGCAGCTGACGGGAATCCACCTGGAGTTCCTCCACGACTGGCTGATCGGCCCCGAAGAGGGCGGCTGGCCGGCGGAGCTCTCCACGAGCCTGCACACGTACGAACACATTCTGCACGACGTCGCGCACGTCGCGCCGGCGTACCCGCTGGGCGAACTCGCGACGACGCTGGCCTCCGCCGCGGTGTCGCTCGGCCTGGCGCTGGCCGGGGTCGCCGTCGCGTGGTCGCTGTACAACGTGGACCGGCCGGTCGAACACACGGACAAGTTGGGATCGATCAAGACGGTGCTCATGCACAACTACTACCAGGACGAGTATCAGGTGTGGCTCGCGACGGGCGTCACGTACCCGCTGTCCCGCGCCGCGGACAAGTTCGACCAGGGCGTGGTCGACGGCGTGGTCAACGGGATCAGCAGCGTCAGTCTGTTCTCCGGCGGTCGCGTCCGCCGGATCCAGTCGGGCGTCGTGACCAACTACGCGCTCCTCGTGACCACGGGGCTGGTCGTGTTGCTGATCGCCTTCGGCGTCCTCGGGGGGTGGTTCTGAATGTGGATCGCCGCCCTCCTCGCGATGACGTTCCTGGGCGCCTGCGCGACCTTCCTGGCGCCCGACCGGTACGCCGGCAAGGTGGCGACGGTCATCAGCGCCGTCCCCGCGGTCGCCTCGCTGTACATGTACTGGGTGTACCTGACCCAGTACGAGACCACCGGCAACGCGTTGCTCGGCGCCGACGCCGCATTCGGACAGACCGTCGAGTGGTTCGAGCTGGCCGGGTTCGCCGTCCAGTACTCGGTCGGGCTGGACGGCGTCAGCATGCCGCTGCTCACGCTGACGACGGTGCTGACGACGCTGGCGCTGATCAGCTCGTGGACGCCGATCGACGAGCGGCAGTCCCAGTTCTACGGGCTGATGCTCCTGATGGAGACGAGCCTCATCGGGGTCTTCGCGGCGCTGGACTTCCTGCTGTGGTTCGTCTTCTGGGAGGGCGTCCTCATCCCGATGTACTTCCTGATCGGCGTCTGGGGCGGCCCGCGCCGGAAGTACGCCGCGATCAAGTTCTTCGTGTACACGAACGTGGCGTCGCTGATCATGTTCGTGGGCTTCTTCGCCCTCCTCTTCGGCCTGGGCGACTCCATCTCGTCGCTGGGCCTGGCCGAGATCACGGCCGCGCTGACCGGCGGCGAGCTGTCGGCGCTGGCCGGCATCCAGCCGGCGACCCTGAAGGTGCTGGCCTTCGTGGCCATGTTCTTCGGGTTCGCGGTGAAGGTGCCCGTCTCCCCGCGGCCCACGTGGCGGCCGGACGCGCACGTCGAGGCGCAGACGCCGGTGTCGGTCATGCTGGCCGGCGTCCTCCTGAAGATGGGGACCTACGCGCTGCTGCGGTTCAACTTCACGATGCTCGGCGACGTGGCTCGCGGCGAGCTCGTCGCGTGGATGCCCTACGCCATCGCGGCGATCGGCGTCCTGTCGGTCATCTACGGCGCGATGCTGGCGCTGGCCCAGCGCGACCTCAAGCGGATCGTCGCCTACTCGTCGATTTCGTCGATGGGCTACGTCATCCTCGGCCTCGTGGCCTTCACGCCCCACGGCATGGGCGGGGCGACGTTCCAGATGATCTCCCACGGCCTGATCTCCGGGCTGATGTTCATGGCGGTGGGCGTCATCTACAACACGACGCACACGCGCATGGTGGGCGACATGTCTGGGCTGGCCGACCGGATGCCCTGGACGGTGGGCATCTTCGTGTCGGCGGCCTTCGGCTACATGGGCCTGCCGCTGATGAGCGGGTTCGCCGCTGAGTACCTGGTGTTCGTCGGCTCGTTCGACGCGCCGACGCTGGGCTCGGCGGCGCCGCTGTTCACCGCGGTCGCGATGTTCGGCATCGTGGTCGTCGCCGGCTACCTGCTGTGGGCGATGCAGCGGTCGGTCTTCGGGCCGTTCCGCCTGGAGACCGACTACGACGTCGGCCCGGCGGCGCTGCACGACGTGGCGCCGCTTGCGGTCCTGCTGTTGCTGGTCATCGCGCTGGGTGTCGCGCCGGACCTCTCCTACCGGATGATCCAGCACGCGGTTAACCCGATCCTCGAAGTCGGAGGTGGTGTCTGATGGTGCAACTCCCAACGTGGGCGGCGCTCGGGCCGTCGCTGGTGCTCGGCCTCACGGCGCTCGCCCTCTTCGTCGTCGACAGTATCGACCCGGATTCGGAGAACGTCGGCCTGCTGGCGGGCATCGCCGGCCTGGGGACCTTCACGGCCGCTGGGACCAGCGTCTGGTACCTGATCGCCGGCACGGGCCTGCCCACTGAACAGGGCGGTCGTGGCATCGTGAACCTGTTCAGCGACCAGCTGATCGTCGACCAGATGGCGCTGTTCATCGGCTTCATCGTCGCCAGCGTCGCGTTCCTGGTCGTGCTGGCCAGCTACGACTACCTCGAGGGGCTGGCCTACCAGGCCGAGTTCTACTCGCTGGTGATGCTGGCCGCGACCGGCATGACGCTGCTCGGCGCGGCCAACAGCCTCGCCACGGCGTTCATCGCGCTGGAACTGGCCTCCCTGCCCTCGTTCGCGCTCGTGGCCTTCCTCAAGCACAACAAGGGCAGCGTCGAGGCGGGCCTGAAGTACTTCCTCGTCGGCGCGCTCTCGTCGGGGGTCCTGGCCTACGGTATCTCGCTGGTGTACGCCGCCACCGGCTCGCTCCAGTTCGCCGCCGTGGCGGACGCGCTCGGCGACGCGCCGGCCAGCGTGCTGGGCGTCGGCATCATGATGGTGATCGGCGGCGTCGCCTACAAGACCTCCAGCGTCCCGTTCCACTACTGGGCGCCGGAGGCCTATGAGGGCGCGCCCGCGCCGATCTCGGCGTTCCTCTCGTCCGCCTCGAAGGCCGCCGCCTTCGTCCTCGGCTTCCGGGTGTTCGTCACCGCGTTCCCCATCGGCGAGGTCGCGGGCACAATCGACTGGGTGCTGGTCTTCCAGGTGCTGGCCGTGGCGACGATGACGCTCGGTAACTTCGCGGCCGCCACCCAGGAGCGGGTCAAGCGGATGCTGGCCTACTCCTCGATCGGTCACGCCGGCTACGTACTGATCGGCCTGGCCGCGCTGACCAGCGGCGCCGACTACTCGTCGGTGCTGGGCGCCGGCATGGCGCACCTCCTGGTCTACGGCTTCATGAACACGGGCGCGTTCCTGTTCATCGCCCTGGCCGAGTACTGGGACGTCGGCCGGACCTTCGAGGACTACAACGGTCTCGGCAGCGAGGCGCCGCTGGCCTGCGCCGCGATGACCGTCTTCCTGTTCAGCCTGGCCGGCCTGCCGATCGGCGGCGGCTTCTGGTCGAAGTTCTACCTGCTGATGGCGACGGTCAACTCCGGGACGTGGATCCTGGGCGCGGCGCTGATCGTCAACAGCGCGCTCAGCCTGTTCTACTACTCCCGGGTCGTCAAGGCACTCTGGATCGAGGACCCGGTCGACGGCGGGTTCGACATCGACCACTACCCCGTGGGGCTGTACACCGCCATCGTCTCGGCCGCCGTGATCACCTTCGGGCTCCTGTTCGGCTTCGGCGGCGTCTCCGCCGTCGCCGAGAGCGCCGCCGGCCTCCTGCTGTAACCGGCGCGCTCGCCGAACCCGGTCGCTTTCTCGACGGTATTCAGCGACGACTCGGACGCGTGGCTTCTCGTGACGCACTGCTGGTCGAGTCGCTGACGGCGACTATCGCGCCGCTCGCTGTCGACACTCGGCACTGGCGAAAGTGGAAACGGCGTCGGGGTGAAATGCCCACGGAAACCCCCGACGCGCGATCGGGACTGACGTTCATGGGCCGGCCGTCGCCGGCCCAGAGTTGCTGACTGGGACCCTCGATGCTCACGGAGAGGGTGGACTGGCTGGCGATTCTGGCTGGCGGACGGCACGGCGCCGCTCGGCCATCGGAGGACCACGGCAGACGTGCGTGCGCTCGTCGTGTCTCCCGTCCGCCGGCGGATTTAGGTATGCCTAAAACATACAAGTATCTTCCGGTGTCGCCACAAGGATTTTATTCGTTGCCTGCGTAAGGACAGATATGAACCGACACTTCGAAGACGCGCGATACTACCTCAAGCGCGCCGGCGAGACGGCCCTGAAGGGGCTGCGCGACGAACTGAAGCCCATCGAACGGCGAGTCCGCGAACTGACCGGCCGGGAGGCCGAGCCCGAGCCCCCCCGCGCGGAGAAGGCCCGCACTGACGTCGACCGGATCCGGGAGAAGGTCGAGCGCGAGGTCGAAGACGCCGTCGCCACCGCGCGTGAACGGTTGGCGTCACGGTAGGGGAAGACAATTCTTAAGTCGCCGCTCCGAGTAGCCGCTGGTGCGGGTTGGTGATCTAGTCCGGTTATGATACCTCCTTCACACGGAGGAAGTCGGCGGTTCAAATCCGCCCCAACCCACTAATTTTGCGCCGAACAATCCGTGAGGCGCAAATTCGTTCTTGGGCGGATTTGAACCCTGGAAGACGAGCGTAGCGAGTCCTCGCGGTTCAAATCCGCCGGGAGAGCAAAGCTCTCCCGAGCCCTCGCTCACTGCGTTCGAGAGGACGCCCCAAGAACGACAACCTACAGGATTCCGGCGTCGTCGAGCGCCTCCATGAGCGACGCCCCCTCGTCGATGAGGCGCTCCACCTCTCCTTCCGCCTCGGCGACGTCTTCGGCCGCCGAAGCGACTTCCTCGACGGCGTCGCGGTCGATCACGACCACGCCGGTCTCGTCCCCGACGAGCACGTCGCCGGGGTCGATCGACGCGCCACCGACAGTCACCCGGGCGTTCCGGTCAGCCACTTCGCGACCGCTCGGTCCGCGAGGGGTGACTGTCCGCGCGAAGGCGGGGAAGCCGGCGTCGCGCATCCCGGCCACGTCCCGGACTGCCCCGTTCGTGACCACGGCCCGCACGCCGGTCCGGACCGCGTGTTCGGAGAGCAGTTCGCCCCAGACGGCCTCGTCGACGCGGTCGTCCGCGTCGACCACGACGACTTCGTCTTCCCGGGCGCTGTCGAGGGCCCCCGCGGGCGCCCAGAGCGACGACGGATCGAGCGTGACCGTCCGCGCCGTCCCGGCGAACGCGCAGTCGGTGTGCACCGGCTCGATCTCGCCGGACAGCACCTGCACGCCCTCGTGTTTCGCGTCCGCTATCGCGGGCGGGGTACAGTTCTGCAGTCGATCGAGCACCGTTCGGTCGACCGGCTCGGGATCCCGTGGCATACTCTGTCGGACGGGCGCATCGAATAAAACGGCGATGCAGGTCGGATTGAGGTCAGCGACGCGTGACGAGTGCCCTCACTCTTCGTCGCCGCTCGGCGGCCGTTCCGAGAGCCGATCGAACCGATCCTGCGCCGCCTCTCTCCGTTCGTCGGTCGCGTCCTCGTCGTACCAGGCGTCGACCAGCCGGTCGTCCTCGACCGCGATCTCGTACACCGCGCCCTCGTGCCGGCCGTCCGCCGGCAGCGACGCCTCGCCGATCACCAGTTCGTACCGGCCCTCGTCGCCGTCGAGCTCCAGCGTCGCGAGGCCGTCCTCGATCCGGTCCACGACCGCGTCGTAGCTGTCGTCGGGGATCTCGGTCATGGGTACGCCTCCGTCAGGACGCGCTCGCCGTCGGCGTCCGTGACGATCACCGTGTCGCCGTTGTTGTTCCAGACGGGTGACCCTTGCCCCCAGTAGAGATCCGTCCCGGTGTCGGACCCGCTTCCAGTGTGCAGCGTGACGCTGTCGCCCGGATCGAGCGAGAAGCTGTCGGGGAAGGCGTAGGTGTGGCCGGCGTCGTCAGCCACCGTCCAGCCGGAGAGGTCGAGCGGCGCGTCGCCGGCGTTCTCGAAGACGACGTACTCATCGTTCAGGTTCTCGTACTCGTCACCGGCCGCGTCAGCGTGAATCTCGGCGACGGCCAGGTCGCCGTCACCGTCGCCGGCCTCGGTGGGCGTCGCGGTGGGCGTCCCACCGTCCGTCGCAGTCGCCGTCTCCGCTTCGCTGCCGATCTCGCCCTCGTACGTCGCCCGGCGTTCCAGGGAGCCGGACGCGTCGGGCGCTATCGGCTCGCCCTCGTAGAGCGAGCGCGGGTCGGTAGGGGCCGCCTGCTGGGTCCATACGGTGACCGTCTCGCCGTCGCTCCGGAGGAGGACGTCCCCGTGGGTCGCCGTCCAGTAGGTGTCGACGCCGCGCTCGGCCAGCCGGGCGAGCGTCTCGTTGTGGGGGTGCCCGTACTCGGAGTCGTACGCGCTGGAGACGACGGCGACCTTCGGGCCGACCGCGTCGAGGAAGGCGCCGGTGTTGCTGGTCGCGCTCCCGTGGTGGCCCACCTTGAACGCCGTCGCGTCGAGTCGCTCGCCGTACCGCTCGAGGAGGTACTCCTCGTGGGTGGCCTCGGCGTCGCCGGTGAACAGGAAGCCCGTCTCACCGTACCGGAGACGGAGCGTGAGGCTGTTCTCGTTCTGGTCGCCGTTCTCGTGGTACGGTTCGGGCGGTCCCAGAACGGAGACGTTGGCGCCCGCCATGGGGATCCGGTCGCCCGCGCGCGTCTCGTAGAGCGTCACGTTATGCTCCTCGACGGCGTCGAGGTACTCCTCGTACGTCTCCGTGCCCGCGGCGATACCGGGGTCGTAGACGGCGCCGACGCCCTCCTCTTCGGTCTCGTAGTGCTCGATGACCGCCGCGTGGCCGCCGACGTGGTCGGCGTGGCCGTGCGTGGTGACGAGGTAGTCGATGCGGTCGATCCCGCGGGCGTCGAGGTACTCGAGGACGCGCTCCCCGTCGTCGGTGAAGTCGCCGGAGTCGATCAGCATCGTCTCGTCGTCCGGTCCCACGACGAGCGTGCTGTCGCCCTGGCCGACGTCGATGTGGTGGACCTCGAGCGATCCGTTGGCGCTGTCGACTGCCGTGGCAGCGGACGCCGTCGCATTCGCCGACGCGCTCCCCTGGCCCGCGGCGGGGTCGGCCCGATAGTCGGCCGCTCCCCCGACGCAGCCGGCGAGAACGAGCAGCGCGGCGACGGCGGCGACGCCTGCCGATCGCGAGAGAGTCACGTCCGTGTAATGCGGTGCACGGACAAGCCGGGGAAGCTTGACACAGCAAGGTCGGTTTCACGACAGGGCGTTCGCACAGGCCGGCGGCGCGCGTCGACGGCGCGACCGTCGACGTCGAAACGCGGGGCGATCACCGTCGGCCGTTCCGCCGGTACAGGCCGGCGGCCGCGAGCGCGAACGAGCCGAGGAGGCCGCCGAGGAAGGGGAGCCGCTCGAGCACCCAGAACCCGGAGTCCGATCCCGATGCGGGGGCGGCGTCCGTCCTCGCGGCCGTCGGGGTCGCGGTCGGGGACTCGGTCGGCGCGGGCGTCGGCGCTCCGGCGGTCACCGCGAGGGTCGCGACGACGCCGGCGTGGTCGCTGGGCCAGACCGCGACCGTCTCGCCGTGGACCTCGCCCGCCCCCCGGGAGTCGGGGTCCGCGCCGACGCGTTCGGCCGTGGTCGGCTCGAGGGCGCCGCGGACGAGCACGTGGTCGATCCGGCGCGCGAGCTCGGCCTCGCCGTTCCGGAGGTCGCTCGCGTGGCAGCAGGTGGCGCCCGCGCCGTCGCCGCGGACGGACGCGTGGGCGTCGTCGAATGACTCAAGCAGCCGGTCGTAGGCGGCCCGCGGTCCGCCGGGGCCGCTGTTGAGGTCGCCGGCTATCGCGACCGGCCGGTCGTCCGGCAGGAGGGCGAGCAGTTCGCCGGCCTGCTCCCGGCGGACGTCGTTCGCGGTCGACTCCAGGTGCGCGGCCGCGACCGTCACGTCGGCGCCGCCGACGGCGAGGTCGACGAGGCAGAAGCCCCGCCGGATCGGGACGTCGACGCCGTCGAACGCGTACTCGTAGGTCGCGTCGAAGGTGTCGGCGTAGGTTCCGTTCACGTCGACGTCGCCCCGGACGAGCACGGCCGTCCGATCCGTCAGGCGGACGTCGACGCGGCCGTCCGGGCTGTCGGCCGGCACCTCGACGTCGGTGGTGACCGTCGACGTGGCGACCTCGTAGTCCAGTCCGCGTTCAGCCAGGCGGTCGGCGAGCAGGTCGAGCAGATCGACGACCTCGCGCTCGGCGTTCGGCACGGGGGCGTCCGCGAAGTCGCTCTCCCGCTGGACGCGGATCAGCGCGGCCTCCTGGAGCGCGATGACGTCGGGGTCGGTCGCCGCCACCTCGGCCGCCAGCGCGTCGGCGCGGGCCTCGTAGGGATGGGAGCGGACCTCCTCTAGCATGTCGCCGGCGATGCGGGCGACGTCGTCCATCGAGTCGGCGTCGAACAGGCGAGCCAGGTCGACGCCGGTGTAGCAGTTGCGCGTCAGGAGGGTCAGCGTCGGGGCCGCTGCGGCGGTGGGGACGGCGCCGGCGGCGGCCAGCCCCGCGACGCCGCCGAGAAACGCCCGCCGCGAGCAGGCGATCCGGTCGGAGTCGGGCGGTTCCATTTGGCTATACCAGCGTAACGGTATTCAAAAGGATATGGATCAGATGCGTACTGACTGCCCTGCAAGAAGCTGCCACTTCGGTCCGCCGTCCAAACGGCGTCTCCCCTCCTGCGTTCACTCGATCCCGGCGTCCGGGTCGCGGTTCCGGAGCATCGACAGGACGACCCGCTCGAACCCGTCGGTGTCGGCGGCCTCGATCACGCGCGCGTCGGCGGACGCGCCGGTCGTCCCGTCGACGTCGGCGAACGTGTAGCCGCGCGTCAGCCCCTCGCGCTCGTCGACGTCGACGTGGTAGGTCCCGGTCGACTCCCGGAGTTCGGGGTAGGCGAGCAGGGCGGCGGCCAGCGCGTCGGGCTGGGTGACGCCGTCGACGCCGATCTCTGCGTCTGCGGAGTCCCGAAGCGTCCCCGTCACCGCGGCGCAGAACTCGGCGAGGTCCGTGTCGATCCCGTCGATCGTCTCGAGGACGGACTCGCCCATCACGCCGTCCCGCAGACACAGTCCCCAGTCGACCAGCGTCACGTCGAACTCGGCGAGGACGCGCTTGGCGGCGTCGGGGTCCACCCAGAAGTTGAACTCGGCGGCGGGGGTGACGTTGCCCCGGCAGTGCACGTTGCCGCCCATCACCCACACCTCGTCGACGAGCTCGGGTAGCTCCGGTTCGCGCGCGTAGGCGAGCGCGAGGTTCGTCAACGGTCCGATGCACAGCAGGGTGATCTCGCCGGTCGCCGCCCGGCAGCGCCGGACGATCTCGTCGGGTCCGAAGCCGTCGGCCGACTCGATCCCGGTCTCGGGGTGCAGGTCGCCGCCCAGGCCGCCCTCGCCGTGGATCTCCTCGGCGTGCTCGTGCTCCTTGAGGAGGGGCTGGCGGGCGCCCTCGTAGACGGGGACGTCGGTCGAATCGACCAGCGAGAGCGTGTACTTGGCGTTCTCGACCTGGCGGTCGAAGGCGACGTTCCCGGCGACGACCGTGACGGCCTCGACGGAGAGCCGGTCGGACAGGCAGGCCAGCGCGAGTGCCTGCGTGTCGTCCCCGGCCGTGTCCGTGTCGACGATGACGCGTTGCATACGCCGTCATGGGACGCCGGCCCTTTAGTACGTCCGCGCCGGCGGCGTCCGCGAACGGCCCGCCGCATCGCCGCTCACCGCGAGGCCGTCGAGAACAGCTGCGACAGCGTCCGATCGGGGTAGTACGTTGCGTCGCAGGCAGGGCAGACGGCGACCGTCACGCGGTCCTCGAGGGCCGCCCCCGGTGTCAGGTCCGACGCCGCGACGGACCGCTCTTCGAGGTCGCTTCCACAGTCGGGGCAGGGGAGGTCGGTCTCGTGTGGCATTGGTGTCCTCCGTCGAACGATCCCGCGACGCGGTCCCCGGCGGTCCAGCGCCTGCGCGGGACAGAACGACCACCATCGGCGCGGACCGGGAGACGACGGGAGATAGACAGGACCGTCCGCTAGAAAGGCGTACGCAACCGGAGACCAAATAGTTTGCGACGCGTTCCCACGGAATCTTCGTCGGGGTTCTCGAGGCCGATCCCAGTGCGTCGCTCCCGCGCCTCACCCGTTCCGCTCGGCCACGATCGACTCGGCGAGGTCGTCGATCTGGGCCTGCACGGCGGCTAGTTCCGGAACGTCGCGGTCGCGGTATGCGCGCTTGCTCAGGTGGTCGTGGTCGGCGACGACCTCGTGGGCCGCCATCGAGCGCTCGGCCAGTTCCCGGGCGCGCTCGGTGTCGGGGTAGTCGGGCAGGGCCAACCGCGAGACCGTCGACTTCGTGAGGCTGGCCTTGCCGTCGCCGGCGACGTCGCGGAGCGAGCGCTGGTAGGGCGCGGAGTTCAGCAGGGCACAGAGGAAGTGGGCCTCGCGCTCGTCGTCGGTGGCCACGAACATGTAGTGGTCGCCGGGGAGCACCTGCTTCTCGCCGAGGTCGGGGTCCTCGGCCGTCGAGACGACGGCGAAGTGAGGCTTGTACCCCAGCCGGCACCAGACGACCCTGTAGTCGGCCCAGGTGTACTCGCCGAGGCCGAAGACGTTGTAGAACGGGCCTTGGTCCAGCCACGACGAGGACCGCTCCTCGAGGGCCGCGCGGCGCTCGCTGAGGTAGCGATAGGTCTCGGGGTAGCGCTCGCGCAGGTGCGCCTCGTTGTCCTCGTGGGCCTCCCGCATCGGGACCAGCCGCAGGTCGTGGCCGAAGTGGCCGTAGCGGACGACGTGGCGGGACTTGAGGTAGGGGTACACCAGGTCCGGTTCGATCCGGCCGAGCAGGTCCCGGTCGACGGAGAAGACGTCCTCTGCGTCGTCCTTGATGCCGTGGCGGATCTCCTGGCCGGCCTCGCCCAGCGCCGCCCGCTCGGCGTCGCGGCGGATCCACGCCGAGGCCGAGTCGTCCGGGTCGACGGGGACCAGCGCCGTCTCCTCGCGGGCCAGTCGCTCCCGGAGGGCGTCGCCGCTCCCGTAGTCGGGGGTCTCCCCGTCCCGCTCCCAGGCGGTGACCGGCGCCGGGAACGACGCGGGCTCGTCGGCCCGGAGGGTGAAGACGGCCGCCCCAGCAGCGACCTGGTCGCCGAACGGCGCCAGCGACCCGAAGTCGTGGACGTGCGAGAGGGCGAGCGGCCGGTCGCCGACGCGCAGCGAGCGGAACAGCCGCCCCGCAGGCCCCTTCGTGATCGACCGCTTGAGGACGACGCTGACCTCGCCGCCGTCGGCGAGGTAGCGGTCGGCGCACACCCAGACGAACGGCACCGAGAGGTCGTCGTTACCGTGGCCCAGCAGCGCGGCGGCCCCCTCGTGGGGGAACAGGTCCAGCCCCTCGGAGCGGTCCCGCCAGCGGTCCTGGAGCCGGTCGGGCAGCCGGGCCCAGGTGATCCACGGCGGGTTCCCGACGAGGCAGTCGACCGGTGGGAGCGCCGCAGCGGGGTTACGGCCGTTCCCGATTTCGTCGTCACCGTCGCCGCCCTCGCCGGACGCGTCCACCAGCCCCAGGGCGTCGCCGTGGTAGACCGGGACGGTCACGCGCTCTGCCGCGTCGAGGCGCGACGCGAGTGCGAGCAGGTACGTGAGCCGCGCGCTCGCGACGGCGACGGGGCTGAGGTCGACGCCGAACACCGAGTCGGTGACGCGGTCGACGACCGCCGCGGAGTCGCCGGGCGCGGCCGCGGCGACGCGTTCGACGCAGGCCGCGAGGAACGCCCCGGAGCCACAGCCCGGGTCGAGGTACGTCGCCTCAGCCGGATCGGCAGCCAGCGCGTCGACGGCGAGGTCAGCGACGCCGCGGGGCGTGTGGTACTCCCCCAGCGTCAGGCGCACCTCGCGCGGGACGATCCCCTCGTAGAGTTCCCGGAGCGCGTCGGCGTCGAGGGCGGCGAGCGCCGACCGGTCCAGCGCCGCCAGGTCGCCCAGCGCTTCGATCCCGTCGGCGGCCGCGTCTCCCGGCAGGCCGCCGGTGACCAGCGGGCCGTCGACGCCGCGGTTCCGGACGTCGACGCCGTAGGCCCCCTCGACGGCGTCGATCAGCCGGTCGACGACGGCCCCGTAGTAGGCGCGGTCCGCGAACACCGCCTCGGCGCTCGCCTCGAGGTCGTCGAGGACGTCGCCGTTCGCGGCGACGAACGCCCGCCGCCACGCCTCGAACGCCCGGCGTGCCGCCCCGTCGCTCGCCAGCACCTCGGTGACGCGCTCGTGATAGGCACGGTGTGCGTCGCTGTCCCGGCCGATCCGCTCGCCGAGGCGCTCGATGGTCGGCTCGTCCGCCATTCCCGTCGACAGTCCGCACGGCGGGAGGTATGCGTTCTGGTTCCCTGCCTGCAGAAGTGCTGGGATCGTAACCTTTCGAACCCGGAACGTGCGGTTCAAGTACCACTCGATGAAACAACGGGGTAATGAGACGACGAACTTTCCTCGGGCGGACCGGCGTCGGCGTCGCCGGTCTCGCGGGGCTGGCTGGCTGCATCGGCGACGGATCGGACGGCGAGGCGGGCACGGCGACCGACGGGTCGACCGACACCGCGACGGAGGCGTCGACGGGCACCGCGACCGGCACGGCGGGCGGGCCCAGCGGGACGCTCACCGTCGCTACCTACAGCTCGTTCACCGGCGAGGACACGGCCGGCAACTGGCTCAAGTCGGCCTTCGAGTCGGAATACCCGGACGCGACCGTCGAGTTCACGACGCCGGAGAACGGGGTCAACCAGTTCATCCAGCGCAAGCGACGCGGTGCGCCCATCGACGCGGACCTCTTCGTCGGCCTCAACACGGGCGAGCTGGTCCGCGTCGACGAGCAGCTGGACGAGGAGCTGTTCGCCACCGTCGAGGACCGGATCGAGGGCGCCGGCGAGGTCAAGGAGTCCCTCCGGATCGACCCCCACGGCCGGGCCGTCCCCTACGACACGGGCTACATCAGCCTCGTCTACGACGAGGAGGCGGTCGACGAACCGGCGACCTTCGACTCGCTGCTCGAGCCGGCCTACGAGGACGCCCTGATCACGCAGAACGCCCAGCAGTCCGACCCCGGACGGGCGTTCCTGCTGTGGACCGTCCACGAGCAGGGCGAGGACGAGTACCTCGACTACTGGCAGGGCCTGGTCGACAACGGCGTCCGGATCATGAGCGACTGGCAGCCCGCGTACAACGCCTACATGGCGGGCGAGGCGCCGATGGTCGTCTCCTACTCGACCGACCAGGTGTACTACCACGGCGAGGACGTCGACATGTCCCGCCACCAGATCGGGTTCATCAACGACCAGGGCTACGCCAACCCGGAGACGATGGCCCGCTTCGTCGACGCCGACGAGCCGGAGCTGGCCGAGCGGTTCATGGAGTTCGTGCTCACCGACGAGGCGCAGGCGGAGATCGCCGTCCGGAACGTCCAGTTCCCCGCCGTCGAGGGCGTCGAGCCCGGCGGCGACTTCGGCGAGTACGCCCTGGAGCCGCCGGAGGCGGTCACGTACACCTACGAGGAGCTGTCCGGCAACGTGGGCGAGTGGGTCGAGCAGTGGGCGCGGCAGGTCGCCGGTAACTGACGATGCGGACCGACCGGGTCGCCGTCCCCGCGGGCGTCGCCGCCACCGTCGCGGCGCTCGCGGTCCTCTTCTACTACCCGGTCGGGAGCGTCCTCGCCGCGGCCGTCTACCAGGGCGGTCGCCTCACGCTCGTACCCCTGCTCGAGGTCCTCTCCGATCCCTTCTACGTCGGCGTCGCCCACTCCCTCGCGACGGACCCGCTGGGGATCCCCGGCGGCGTCCTCGAGTGGCTCGCCGCGGGCGCGCCGCCGGTCAGGCTCGGCCTGTTCGGCTTCACCGCCTACCAGGCCGCGCTGTCGACGGTCGCGAGCGTCCTGCTGGGGCTGCCCGGCGCGTACCTGCTGGCCCGCTTCGAGTTCCCCGGCCGCCGCCTGCTCCGGTCGGTGACCATCGTCCCGTTCGTCCTCCCCTCGATCATGGTCGCGGTGGGCTTTCTCGCCATGTTCGGCCGGACCGGGCTGTTCAACGACCTGCTCGCCCCGCTCGGGCTGGGACCGGTCGAGCTCATCGGCACGCTGGAGATCGTCGTGCTGGCCCACGCCTTCTACAACGCGCCGCTGGTGACGCGGCTGGTGACGACGGCCTGGGAGTCCGTCGACCGCCGGCAGGTCGAGACGGCCCGGACGATGGGCGCCTCGCCGCTGCGGGCGTTCCGCGACGTCGTCGCGCCCCAGCTCCTGCCGAGCCTCATGACTGCCGCGTTGCTGACGTTCGTGTTCACGTTCATGACCTTCCCCATCGTGCTCGCGCTGGGCGGGCTGGAGCTGGCGACCGTCGAGGTGTGGCTGTACGCGCGGGTGCAGGACCTCGACCTCGCTGAGGCGGCAGCGCTGGGCACGCTGGAGACGGCGCTCTCGCTGGGGCTGACGTACGCCTACCTCCGCTACGAGGCCGCCCAGGTCCGGGCCGGCGGCGCGGGCGAGTCGCTCGCCCGGGCGCCGCTGTTCGACGGCCTGCGGTCGCTCGACGCACGCCGCCTGGGCCTGCTCGCATACGCCGCCGTCGCCGCCGTCGTCTTCCTCGGGCCGCTCCTGAGCCTGGTCGTCGAGAGCGTCACGACTCCGGACGGCGGGTTCACGCTGGAGTACTACGCCTTCCTCCTGGAGCTCCAGCGCGGCACCGCCGTCGGGAGCGTCCGGCCGCTGCCCGCCGTCCGCAACTCGCTGCTGTTCGGCGCCGGGGCGCTGCTGCTGGCCCTCCCGATGGGCGTGGTCGTCTCCGCCCTGGCGCCCCGCGGCGGCCGGGGCTCCCGGGCGGCCGAGGCGCTGCTGCCGGCGCCGCTGGCGGTCAGCGGCATCGTCGTCGGCCTCGGCCTCCTGCAGACGCTCGTGTTCGGGACGGAGCTGTTCGGCCACCGTATCGTCGTCACGGGCGCGGGCGCCGTCGTCGCGGCCCACGCCGTCGCCGCCTACCCGTTCGTCTCGCGGAACGTGACGCCCGCGCTGGGCGGGCTGGACGGGCGGCTGACCGACGCCGCGCGCACGCTGGGGGCCTCGCGCGCCCGGGCGCTCGTCGACGTGGAACTCCCGCTCGTCGCCGGCGCGCTCGTGGCGGGCGCGGCCTTCGCCTTCGCCATCAGCGTCGGCGAGTTCGACTCGACCGTCCTCCTCGCCGAGGGCGTCGACAGCTACACGATGCCGGTCGCGCTGGAGCGGTACGTCGGGAACCGCTCGCTGGGGCCGAACCTCGGCCCGGCGACGGCGATGGGCACCGTCCTGCTCGCGGTGACGGCCGTCAGCTTCGTGGTCATCGACCGCGTCGGGGGGCGGTGGGAGCGATGAGCGACGAGCAGCGGGAGGCCGACAAGCCGACGCGGCGGGACGGCAAGGAGAGCCCCGGCGTCGCCGTCGAGGGCCTCACGGTCCGCTTCGGCGACGTGGTCGCGCTGCGGGACGTCTCCCTCTCCGTCGCCGACGGCGAGTTCTTCACGCTCGTGGGCCCCTCCGGCTGCGGCAAGACGACGACGCTGCGCGCCGTTGCGGGCCTTGAGTCGCCCGACGAGGGCCGCGTGCGCATCGGCGGGACGGACGTGACCGGCCGGCCGCCGGAGGAGCGCGACGTCGGCGTCGTGTTCCAGAACTACGCCCTCTTCCCGCACATGAGCGTCCGCAAGAACGTCGCCTACGGGCTCCGCTTTTCCGATCCGCCCGGCGGCGCGACGACGGACGAGCGCGTCGCCGAACTGCTCGACCTCGTGGACATGGCCGACCTCGCGGATCGAGACCCGGAACAGCTCTCCGGCGGCCAGCAGCAGCGAGTCGCGCTCGCCCGCGCGCTCGCGCCGGGACCGGACGTCCTGCTGCTCGACGAGCCGCTGTCGGCGCTGGACGCGCAGCTCCGCCAGCGACTGCGCGTGCGCATCAGGGACATCCAGCGGGACCTCGGGATCACGACGATCTACGTCACCCACGATCAGGCCGAGGCGCTGGCGATCAGCGACCGCGTGGCCGTCCTCCACGGCGGTCGCGTCGAGCAGGTCGCCACGCCGGAGGCGGTGTACCGCGAGCCGGCCTCCCGGTTCGTCGCGGAGTTCGTGGGCGACAACAACGTCCTCGACGGCGTCGCGACCGACGAGGGCCGCGTCCGCGTCGAGGGGGTCTCCGCGAGCGAAGCGAGCGGAGGCTCG
>SDGW01000414.1_pt1 | contig 19666 bp, 20 predicted proteins | sample 2873831 | NCBI WGS metagenome assembly SDGW01 (sample SAMN08132700, study PRJNA421101) | hypersaline lake metagenome | isolation source: celular fraction 0.22 microns magnesium sulfate-rich crust from ephemeral... | place: Spain: Penahueca Lagoon, Toledo | collected 2011-07
CGGTCCCGCGGTGACGAGCCTGTCCCTCAGCGATTCGTTGCCGAGAGCATACGTGTTCACCCCGACCGACGTGCGTCCGGGATCCGGTGTAGAAAGATTAGCAGTTGCGACTGTTCTATTTGTATCTGAATCTGAAATTTCCAGACTCACCTCCGAAGTGTTATGATACAGTCCATAGTGGACCCCTGATCCAATATTTATCTTTTCTATAGTGTTCTTGAATTCTACCTCTTGATCGCTCCTCCCGAATAATTTAAATTGATTCTCACTCGCAAATCCACCGCCAGAGAGAGAATAAATACCCGTTTTCAATCCTGTCGTATTGAAAACCACACCGTTAGTATTATTCAGATGCCTACCAAATCCAGCTACCACCGAATTATCATCTGAAATATTCCTATGTAATTTAATATTCGTTGCTGACGTACTATTCTCGAATACAACCACTTCTCCGGAATATAATTGCTCCCCGTTGTAGTCCGTATAATTGAATCGGCGATCTAGCTTGCTGCCGTTTTGCTCTGTGGGAATATTGTTAATCTGTATATTTGCACTGTCGGACACACCCCCATCTACAAATTGATGTTTTATATCTGAATTCGGCAACGGCTCTGTAGTATTCAAGTTAACAGGCTCGCCCGGTTTCTGTCCCTGAGCAAGTCTTATTATTGCCACAAACCGGTTACTGTGCCAGACCCTATTTTTATCCCCTTTAGCATCTCTAATAGGGACTATTAGTTCATCATTTATACCAGCTAATACATCTGAGTAACCAATATATTCATCGTAAACAATCTTATTATCAGCAGTTACTGGATGTATAGAAATAATATATGGAGTATTCATTCCGACTGTGTCTCGTACCTCAGAACTTTTTATGGAAATGTTGGTAGCTCCTCTCGCCGTGTATTCCTCGTTTTCAAACTCTACTGTACCCAGATACACATGAAATCTATCTTTGTCAACCGCAGAGCTTCTCGATTTATTTGATAGCTCTGTACCGATATCATCTTCATCTATACTGATTTTTCCAGTCGGTATGAGATATACTCTATATTCCCCACCAAGATTTGAGGTATTGAGCGAAATACTGTCGTTTATACTCATCTCTCGTACTGTTTGCGATTTATATCCGACAATCTCGCCATCATCTTCATCAGTAAGTACAACTGTTGCATTATTGTTTGACCTAAGCCCGCTAATAGTTACTCCCGATGATGTCCTACTACTTCTGATAAAATTTGTAGAAACTGTTGCCTGATCTTTCACTTTGACACGACCGTCAATAAAATCAAATCCTGTCGATTTTCTTATGTTCCCATTCGTTGTTAACTCATTATAGCTGTCCGTTGAGTTGTTATTTATCACACCAACTCTGTATTGGATATTGTTTGATTTTTTTGCCTTCGACCCGTTGATCTTGTCGAATTTTACTGATTTGATCCGAACCGGATTACTGGGATTTTGATGCTTAATTTGTATCGCAAGAACTCTTTCTCCGTCAGATATTTGTCTTTCTACTTCAATAATCTCTGCGTTTGAGACTATTGACTCTTTAACACCAACATCAGATACATTAATGCCAGAATTTTGCAACTCTACGAAATTTATATATAATGTCATATATTCACTAGTTGATTTATTGTCTACGCTTATTTTTATATTTGAGATACTATGCGTGTTCTCGAATGAGAATAACTTCCTAGCATCTCCTGAATCAGATATATTGAGAGATCGGTCCTCGTCCATTTCTGCAGACACCAGAGTTACTCCCATCGCGACAACTGAAATAACAACAATACAAATGACGAGGATGATCACCGGCCCGCGTTGGGTTGAATTTCTTCGGTCCATCGTGGCGAGCCACGATCGATAGGGCAGCGGCTCGAGACGTGTCAGCGGTCGATCAGTGTTCGACCTGTTCCATTAAGGAGAGAACAGAGTCGCGGGCGTCGACCGCGGTGGGGTGGACGCCGATGAGCGCGACCACGTCGTCGCCGTGCTGGACGGTCGCGATGTAGAGGAACACCGGGACGTCCTCGACGCTTCCGCTCTGGTTGCCGCCGGCGCTGACCTCCGCGTCCACCGTGGTTTCGAGTATCGACACCTCCACCTCCTCGCCGAGGATGGTCCGTGTCTCCGAACCGCGGTTCTCGATGTCCTCAGCCGCGATGTCGGTCCCCTCGCCGCCGATCCCGCGCTGCTCGACCTGCTCTAACAGCCGGTGGATCAGCTCCGCGTCGTCGGCGCGAACGAGCGGGTTCACCGACTGTCCGCCCACCGACGCGTTCGGGGTGCTCGCCACGAACAGCGCGGAGCCGTTGTCCCGGTTCTCGTACCCCGCCACCCACGACGTCGCCGACACCTGGGCGTTCACGCCCGCCACGTCGAACTCCTGCTCGATGGTGAACGACTCCGGCTCCTCGCCCGTATACCCGGCCTCCGAGGCCGCTTCCGACGGGATACGTGCCGGACTCGCGTCGTACTCGTAGCTCCCGTCTTCGCCGGCGGCACACCCGGCGAGGGCGACGGACGTCGATGCGGCGACCGCCGCGAGCAGTCCACGTCTATGCATGAGCGTTGGTAGGCCCACTGAAACGGTTAAGCGTATCGGCGCAGGGCTTGCCGTCTGATAATCGGCGCAGACTGACAGAGGCCCGAACGAAGGCACAAAGTTCACGGTGTGGCGTGCGCGAGGTGAGCCAAATGGAACGCCGAGGACAAACCAGTCTGGTGGAAGCGCTCCTCCTTGACGTCGTCCGACTCCACGAGACGTGGATGGAGGTCGTCTTCCCCAGACAGCTCGATCCGAGCGCGGTGCTGGGGAAGTGGAAACCGGAGACCTCCGTCCAGACCGTCGGGTACTACCTCTGGGCGATACTCGGCGCCCCGCTCGTCGCGGTCGCGTACCCGCTCCTGCTCGTCGGGTTCGCCACGCGGTACTACGCCGCGAAGCTCGACTCCGCGGTCGCTCGCTTCGGCGTGCTCGGCGCCGTCGTCGTCGCGACGCTCGTCTGGGGCTCGCTCACCCTCCTCGCCCATTTCCAACTGCCGACCGAGGTGATGCTCGGGATCGGCGGCGCCAGCGTCGTGGCGGTCGTCTCCGCGGGCGCGGCCGCCGGGTTCTCGAAGGTCGGCGGACGGTTCGTCAGCGTGCTCTTCGCGTACCCGTTCGCGATGACGGCGATCTTCCTCCCGCCGGTCGTCGCCGGCCTGCTGACGCCCTCCATCTCGAACCTGGTGCTCGACCCGAGCTACCAGCTCGCGGTGTGGATCCTCGATACGCTCCTCGGCGTCGGCGGGATCAACGAGACACTCCGCAGCGCCTTCGACCTGGAGACCTTCGGCGAGCAGTGGGGCGTCGCCGGCCTCGGCTACGTGCTGATGTGGGTCGGTATCTCCGTCCCGCTCGGGTGGTTCCTCGGCGCGCTCGTCTCCCTCGCGAACCTGATTCGGCCGCGGCCGGACGCCTGAGGACGGAGCGCGCGGGCGACCCGCCGCGAAGGAGGTGCTACTCGTCCTCGTCCAACCGCTCGCCGGCCGTCTCGAAGGCGGACTCGGACTGCTCTTTGCTCCGTCGGCTCTCTCGCTCCGCGACCGCCTCGGGGTCCGGACGCGCGTCGTCGTCGATCCGCGCGAACGACCTGTGGACCTTCGTGTGACACCAGCGACACAGCGCGACGGTGATCTCGTGGGGTCCGGCGTCGTCGGGGTGCCCGCCGGCACCGTCGTCGGGGTGCCCGCCGGCACCGTCGTCGGGGTGCCTGCCGGCACCGCCGTCGCGGTCCTCGGTCGCGTCAGTTCCGCTCGCGCCGTACGAGAGGTGGTGCTCCTCCACCAGCGGTCGGGCGTCGTCGTGGGCGATGCGGACTTCTTCGAGCCCGCAGCGGCGGCACTCGCGGCCGTCGGTCGTCGAACGGTAGTGGGGACACTCCCGCCACGCGTCGTCGGGACCGACGTGGCAGGCGTAGCCGTCGGCGCGGCGGGCCGCGGCGAACTCCGGGTCGTCGCCGGCGCGGGTCAGCGCGAACCGACAGCGACCGTCGTCGGTCAGGTGGTCGCAGACGCCGGCGACCGCGTACGGGTCGTCGACGCCGACCGGAGTCCCGTCCGGCGTCCGTTCCATCTCAGATCAGGCTCGCGCCGTCGAGGTCGGTCCGGCCGTAGTCGACGTCGAGCAGTCGGAGGAGCGTCGGCGCGACGTCGAGGAGGTCCGCGTCCTCGACGTTCGCGTCCGGATGGTCGACGAAGAGGGCGGCGTCCTCGAAGGTGTGCATCCCGGTCCGCGGGCCGTCGGGGTCGAACACCTCGTCGTGGGGGCGGAAGCCGGACTTGAGGTCGAATCCCTCGTTCGGGATGACGACGAGGTCCGGCGCGATCTCGTCGTGGTCGCCACGGAAGACGGTCTCGCGCTCGACGACGCGCTTCGCGACCGAATTCCCGTCCGGGCCCTCCCACGCTTCGAGGGCCTCCTGTAGCTCGGCGCGCACGGACTCGTACTCCGACTCGGGCACCACCCCCTCGGGCTCGCGGCCTTCCAAGTTGATGTAGAACCGACCGGGGACCAGCGAGTAGGCGCGGGTGTCGTCGTCGATGTCGGTCAGCGCGCCGTGGTCGTCGGCGTCGGCGTACGAGAGCCACCCCTCCCGCTCTAACCACTCGTTGCAGTAGACGTCGTAGCGGAGCCGCGTGAACCCGTGGGTCGAGCCCACGACGAGGCGAACGTCCTCCGGGAGGGCCTCCCGGATCGCGCCGATGTGCTCGTCGAGCGCGGCGTAGAAGTCGAGGAGGTCCTCGCCGTACCGGCCGGACTCCGCGTAGTCGCCCCACAGGAAGTGGTTGATCCGGTCCGGCGCCGTGAACACCCCCATAAACAGGTCCCAGTCGTCGCGCTCGACGTACCTGGAGAACGCGGCGGCGCGGGCGTCGAGGGTCTCCCGCGCGTGCTCGATGAACTCGGACTTGTCAGCCTTGTGACCGAGCTTCGCGTTCACCGACAGCCGGTAGTCGCTCTCGGTGAGGTACTCGCGGAGCTCCTCGGGGTGTGCGGCCTTGTCCACGTCGGGCGAGAGGTAGCCGGACACCATCCGCTGGACCGTCCGCTGGGGCGGGAACGTGACGGGGACGTTCATCACCGTCGCGTCGAGCCCGGCGTCGGTGGCGCGGTCCCACACGCGAGTCGCCTGGACGTCCCGGCCCATCGGTACGTAGGTGTCGTAGGTGCCGACCTCTCGGTCTTGGAAGCCGTAGACGCCCGTCTCCCCGGGGTTAACGCCGCTGGTGAGCACGGGCCAGCACGCGCTCGACTCCGGCGGCACGATGCTGTCGATCGGCCCGCCGTCGCCGTCGGCGGCGATCGCCGAGAGCGTCGGAAACGTGTCCGGATTGTCGGCGACGAGACCGTGCGGGAGACCGTCGATCCCGATGAACGCCACGCGCGGGGTGTCGGTCCCGCGCAACCGGTCGAAGAGGCCCATAGGGGTACATCCGCCGTCGAGGTCAAAAGGGTTGACATCGTCCCGGGCCGGCTCGGGACCCTTTTTCACGGCGCCCCACGAGGATGACCCATGGAAACGCGACGCGCGCTGCTCGTCGACGCGTTCACGGACGAACCGCTGGCCGGGAACGTCGCCGGCGTGATACCGGACGCCGCCGAACTGAGCGACGACCGAATGGCGAAGATCGCCGCCGAGCTCGGCGCCTCGGAGACCGCGTTCCTCTCTGAGCCGGACGCCGGGGCTAACGAGACCGACGGGGACGCCGGCGCCGACGAGCGGGTCCGCTACTTCACCCCCTCGACTGAGGTCGACCTCTGCGGTCACGCCACGATCGCGAGCTACGCCGCGCTGTACGACGCCGGAGCGATCGACGCCGGCGAGCGCACCCTCCGGACGAACGCGGGCGACCTCTCGATCCGGATCGAGGACGGCGGAACCGTCTGGATGCGACAGAACCCGCCGACGGTCGAACGGGTCGACGAGGCCGAGCTCGACGCCGACCGCCTCGGCGACGCGCTCGGGATCGACCCCGCCGCGCTCCGCGACGTGGGCGCCGACCTCCCCGTCGCCGTCGCCTCGACCGGGCTCCCGTGGCTCGTGGTCCCCGTCAACTTCCTGGAGCGCCTCGGGGAGGCGGAGCCCGACGCGGCCGCGGTCGAGGATATCTCGAACGCGCACGACGTCGCCGGGATATACGCGTTCACGTTCGACGCGCTCGAGGCGGAGTCGACGCTCCACGGCCGGGCGTTCGCCCCCGCGGTCGGCGTCGCCGAGGACCCAGTCACCGGGACGGCGAGCGGCGCGGTCGGAGCGTACCTGCGCGCCGTCGAAGCCTTCGACGGCGAGTTCCCCGACGAGCTCCGGTTCGAACAGGGCCACTTCGTCGATCGCCCCGGACACGTCAGAGTCCGGGTCGACGGCGACGAGGTCCGGGTCGGCGGCCGCGCGGTCGTCGCTATGGAGGGCGAGCTGTCGGTGCCGGAGGAGCCCGACGACGACGGGATCATCGAGGCGTGAAGGGGTGCTCACGCGACGCGATCGCCGTCTTCGAGCCGAGCGTTTCGATCGCTATCGTCGAGCCGAACGTTTAGGCCGTCTCGGGACGAACCCCTGACATGGAGTTCGACCTTCCACGGGCGGCGGCGCTGCTGGTACTGATCGTCGCGGTCGGCACCGCTGGACTGATCGGAAGCGGGATGATGCCGCTGCGGACCACCCTGATGATGGTCGTCCCGTCGATGCTGCTCTTCGGGGCGCTCGCGTTCGCCATCGGCGTGAAACACGGCCAGTTCCGGGCGACGCACGCCTGAACCGGCGGACGGGAGACCGGTCTCCCCGACCGCTCCGAACCACGGCGCTTTTTAAAATGCCGACGACAATCGAGAGCCGTGTCGCTCGGGTCCCCGCTCACGGAACTGCTGCTCCTCGTCGGCGGTGCCGCCCTCCTCTACGCGGGCGCCGAACTGCTCGTCAAGGGCGCCAGCGACCTCGCGCTGGCGGTCGGCCTGAAGGCGTCGACGGTCGGGGTCACCGTCATCGCCTTCGCGACGACCGCCCCCGAGCTGTTCGTCTCGCTGCTCGGCGCCGTGACCGTGTCGACGGACGTGGGGCTCGGGACGATTCTCGGGTCGAACATCGCCAACATCGGGCTCGTGCTGGGCGTCTCCGCGCTGATCCGCCCGCTCGACGTCTCCCAGACGGTGTTCGAGCGCCACGTCCCGTTCATGGCCCTCGCCGCGCTGCTGCTCGTCGGCCTCGGCTGGAACGGTCGGATCGGTCGCCCGGGGGGGCTCGTCATGCTCGGCGTGCTCGTCGCGTTCACGGTCGTGGTCATGCGCCGGATCCGGCGGACGCAGTCCGGTATCTCCACCGCGGAACGTGCGGAGATGCCGGACGCGAGCCTCCGCGACGTCGCCGCCGTGGTCGGCGGCATCGTCGCGTTGCTGCTCGGCTCGCAGTGGCTGATCGACGGCGGGGAGTCGCTGCTCTCCGCGGCCGGCTTCTCCGACATCTTCATCGGGCTCACGGTGCTCGCCCTTGGCACCTCGCTCCCCGAGCTGGCGGCGAGCGTCGTCGCCGCCGTCCGCGGCGAGGCCGAGTTCAGCGTCGGCAACGTCGTCGGGTCGAACATCTACAACGTCCTCGCCGTGATCGGGATCATCGCCGTCATCCGACCGATCGGCGTGAGCCCCGGCGTCCGCGGCTTCGAGTTCCCCGCGCTCATCGCCTTCACCGCCCTCTTCGTCGGACTCATGTACCGCGGCCAGCGGATCTCGCGCGTCGACGGCGCGGTCCTCATCGCGGGGTACGGCGTGTTCGCGTACCTGCTGTTCCCGTGAGCGCGACCAGAACCCCCGTTGGATCGGTGACTGACGGCTACTGTTGTTTATAAACAGAAAACTGTGCTTCCGCGGTGGCGCGCGCCTCCGAGCGGCCGCCCTCGGCGGCCGCGAGGAGCGCGTGCGAGGGAGTCAGTCGCCCGGAGCAACGCGGAGGGCGACTGACGAGGCTGGGGAGGCGTGAGGCTGTGCGGTTGCGGTGCGGGTGGGGCTCAAAGGGGCAGTCGCGAGAACGGCGCAGGCGACGCAAGCACCGCAAGGAGGGAGCGAACGGAGTGAGCGACCGAGTGAGGCGCGCAGCGAGCGTGCGCCGTTCTCGCGGCTGGGGCTTTGGAAGTGTTCACCGTCGAGCCACCAGCCACTATTTATAAACAAACGACTGTAGCCCCAGACGCACCAGTCACCGATCACACACCCTCGTATCGCGCTCGGATCGACGCCTATTCGGCCGCTCGACCCCGATCGCGGTTCGTGATAGCGATCGTCGTCAGCCGGGCCGACAGCGCCTCCGAACACATCGGCGAGCGCCTGCTCGCGGTCGGCGACTGGGAGCGACGCGAGGACGAGACGCGCCCCGACGCCGCGGGCGGCGGGACCTACTACCGGACGGACGGGTTCGAGCTCCGGGAGTTCGACGAGCTCCACATCGAGCTCGACGACCCGGCGGCCGCGTTCGGAAGCGACAACGCGGGCGGCGCGGGCGACGAGAGCGACGCCGACGACAGGGATCTCGACTTCCTCGTCTTCGTCTCCAGACACTCCGGGGAGACGGGGCGGCTCCTGACCGCTCACGTCACCGGGAACTTCGGCCCGGCGCCGTACGGCGGCGAGCCGGAGACGCTCGCGAACGCGGCCCCCGGCGCCGAGAAGCGCGTCGTCGAGGCGCTGGCGACGCACGCCCCGGACGACTACGAGGTCGGCATCGAGTGCACCCACCACGGGCCGACGGACGTCGCCGTCCCGTCGCTGTTCGTCGAGGTCGGCTCCGACGAGCCGCAGTGGGCGGACCCGGACGCGGCAGCGGCGGTCGCGCGGGCGGTCCTCGACCTGCGAGGCACCGGTCCGGACCTGGTCGACGGCGACTCAGACGACGCGGACGACCCCGCTCCCCGCCACGTCGTCGGCTTCGGCGGCGGTCACTACGCGCCGCGGTTCACGCGGATCGTCCGCGACACCGCGTGGGCCGTGGGTCACGTCGGCGCCGACTGGTCGCTCGGCGAGATGGGGGCGCCCGAGGCGAACCGCGAAACGATCGAGCAGGCGTTCGCGCGCAGCCGCGCCGACCGCGCCGTGATCGAGGGCGACAGGCCCGAGCTCGCGGCCGTCGTCGAGGAGCTCGGGCACCGCGTGGTGAGCGAGACGTGGGTCCGCGAGGTCGGCGACCGCCCGCTCCCGCTGATCGAGCGGCTGGAACGCGACCTCGCGACCGTCGACGAGGGGCTCCGGTTCGGGGACGTCGTTCCCGGGGACTCCGGCCCCGCGGAGTCCGGTCCCGACGCGGTCTCGAACGCCGACGCGGGTCCCGCCCCCGACGCGGTCTCGATCCGCGACCTCCCGGATGCCCTCCTCGCTCGGGCGCAGGGGATCGACCCCGAGGCGACCCGCGACGCGGTCGCGGCGAACGCGGTCGCCTTCGACACCGAACAGGCCGGCACCCGCGCGGCCGGAGCGGCCGCCTTCGCCGACGAGCCGGGCGCGCCGGGGTACGCCGACCTCGTCGCCGACCTCTCGGCGGTGCTCGCGACCGGCTACGACGCGGTCGAGGTGGCTGACGGCGCGGTCGTCGCCCGGGAGACCGCGTTCGACCCCGACCTCGCGCGGGACCGCGGCGTCCCCGAGGGGCCGGCGTTCGGTCGGCTCGCCGACGGCGAGTCCGTCGAGGTCGACGGCGACACGGTGACGCCGGCCGACGTGTCGCGGGCGCGGACGGACCGGTTCCCGGTCGCCGTTGAGGACGACGACGAGTAAGCGCCGAAATCGACCCCGCTCTCGCGCGCCGGAGACGGTCTCTCGGCGTCCGACCCGCGTCAGACGATCGGGCAAAAATAAATACGTCCGGGTCGCAACCACACCACATAATGGACTCTATCGTAGAGGACGCCATCGACGAAGCCGAGGAATCCCCGGCGGACGACGCCGGGGAGGCCGGCGCCGGCGCGAGCGACGCGACCGCCGGCGCCCCGCCACAGTCCGGAACGATGACCGACGACGAGCTGGAGGACGTCCTCCAGGATCTCCAGACGAACATCACCGTCGTCGGCTGCGGCGGGGCCGGCGGGAACACCGTCAACCGGATGACCGAGGAGGGGATCCACGGCGCGAAGCTGGTCGCGGCCAACACCGACGTCCAGCACCTCGTCAACATCGAGGCGGACACGAAGATCCTCATGGGCCAGCAGAAGACTCAGGGGCGCGGCGCCGGCTCCCTCCCGCAGGTCGGCGAGGAGGCCGCCATCGAGTCCCAAGAGGAGATCCAGGACGCCATCGACGGCTCCGACATGGTGTTCGTCACCGCCGGGCTCGGCGGGGGCACCGGCACCGGCTCCGCCCCGGTCGTCGCGAAGGCCGCCCGCGAGTCGGGCGCGCTCACCATCGCCATCGTCACGACGCCGTTCACGGCCGAGGGCGAGGTCCGCCGGACGAACGCCGAGGCCGGCCTCGAACGGCTCCGCGACGTCTCGGACACGGTCATCGTCGTCCCCAACGACCGCCTGCTGGACGCGGTCGGGAAGCTCCCGGTCCGCCAGGCGTTCAAGGTGTCCGACGAGGTCCTGATGCGCTCGGTGAAGGGGATCACGGAGCTCATCACGATGCCCGGGCTGGTCAACCTCGACTTCGCCGACGTCCGGACCGTCATGGAGAAGGGCGGCGTCGCCATGATCGGCCTCGGCGAGTCCGACTCCGACTCGAAGGCGCAGGACTCGGTGAAGTCGGCGCTCCGCTCGCCGCTGCTCGATGTCGACATCTCCGGCGCGAACTCCGCGCTGGTCAACGTCACGGGCGGCACGGACATGTCCATCGAGGAGGCCGAGGGCGTCGTCGAGGAGATCTACGACCGGATCGACCCCGACGCCCGGATCATCTGGGGGACCTCGGTCGACGACGAGCTGGAAGGCGAGATGCGAACCATGATCGTGGTGACCGGCGTCGAGTCGCCGCAGATCTACGGGAACAACGGCGAGCCGCCTGAGGGGACGGCCGCGGAGATGGAAGACATCGACTACGTGGAGTGACGCGCCGGCGACGCGCACCGTCTCGATAGAGTTCCTGCTCGCCGTCCTCGCTCGCGGTTTCGGGACCGCCTCGCATCAAAAGGTAAAAACCGTCTCGCCTCGAAACGCGTCGTAACATGGACGTTCCGTACGATCTCAACAGCTACATTCGGGTGCTGAAACTGGCGAGCACGCCGAGCACCGACGAGTTCCTCCAGGTGTCGAAGATCGCCGGCGCCGGCATCCTCCTCGTCGGCTTCATCGGCTTCCTGATGTTCGCGATCATGAGCCTCCTGCCGGGGGTCGGCGCCTGATGCCGATCTTCTCGGTCAAGACCACCGCGAGCCAGGAGCGGACCGTCGCCGACATGCTCGCGGAGAAGGAGATGCCGGAGATCCAGGCGGTCATCGCCCCCGACCAGCTCACGAGCTACGTGATGGTCGAGGCGACGGACGGCAGCGTCTTCGCCCGGATCCTCGACGAGATCCCCCACGCCCGCGGCGTCATCCAGGGCTCCGAGGGCCCGGCCGAGAGCCCCTTCTCCGAGGTCGAGCACTTCCTCTCGCCGACCCCCGACGTCGAGGGGATCGCCGAGGGCGACATCGTCGAGCTGATCGCCGGGCCGTTTAAAGGCGAGAAGGCGCGCGTCCAGCGCATCGACGAGGGGAAAGACCAGGTGACCGTCGAGCTGTACGAGGCGACCGTCCCGATCCCGGTCACCGTCCGCGGCGACCAGATCCGCGTGCTCGACTCCGACGAGCGCTGAGCGCGCCGGACGCGTCTGCCCTCGCTTCTCCTCCCACCGCTTCTCCTCCCACCGCTTCTCCTCCCACCGCTTCTCCTCCCACCGCTTCTCCGCGCTCCCCATCGTCTCCGAGTTAGCCGACGGACCGTCGGCAACGACAAGGGCTTTATCCGACGACGACCGACGGATCGGACATGTTCGGTCCCGGCGTGCCGGCGATACTGAGCCTGGTCCCCGACACGACCACGTTCGCTTGGCTCGTCGCGGTCCTCTTCGCCGCCGCGTGGCTGCTCGACAGCCGCGGGCTGGCGGCGGGTCGGTCGCTCGCGGCGGGCACGTGGGCGCTGTTCGGGCTGTTCTGGCTGACGACGGTGCCGTACTTCGCGTTCGAACACCAGAGCTACGTCGAGTCGATCCTCGCCCTAGTCGGCGTCCCGGCCTGTATCTACGCCGGCTACCTGCTGTACAACGGCCGCGCCTCGCTGTTCACGCTCACCCGGGCGATCGCGATCATGCTGTTCATCTACCTCCCGTTCGAGACGATCCCGGCGTTCTCGGTCGCGGGCGTCGCCGTCCCCGAACCGCGTCGGGTCCTCATCGAGGCCGTCGCCACCCAGACCGGGTTCTTCATCGACCTGCTCGGCTACGCGCCGGAGCGCGTGACGAGCTACGAGGGGTACGACGCGGCGTACGCGTGGACGCTCGCCGACGGGCACACGGTCACGATCCACGTCGTGCTGGCGTGTACGGGGCTCGGGAGCATGGCGATCTTCGGCGGTCTCGTCGCCGCCGTGCAGGCGCCGCTCTCGCGCAAGCTCCGCGCGCTCGCGGTGTCGATCCCACTCATCTACGTGCTCAACATCCTCCGGACGACGTTCATCTCCGTCGTCGCGGGCAACCAGTACATGCAGTGGCAGACCGACCTCGTGTTGGCGATGTTCGGCGCGACCGACCCGTACCGGGTCTCCTTTCTCATCTCCGACCGGATCATGAGCCAGCTCCTCGCGGTCGTCGCGCTGATCGCGATCACGTTCCTCGCGGTGCGGGAGCTCCCGGAGCTCGCCGTCATCCTCGAGGACGTCCTCTACCTGCTCACCGGGGAGGAACACGACCTGACCGAGTCGCTGGACCTCCCGCGCGAGCCGACGAACCGCTGACCCGCCGGCGGCCGGCGGGCATGCCAAACTATAGGGTCGGCTGCGCGAGACACCGGGGTATGCACGGGAGGTCTCGGTCGGCGCGACGGGACCGCCGGGCGCGGGGTGACCGGCCGTGGTGACCGGCGCGGTCGCGGTGAGCCCGCCCCTCGCGGTCGGTCCGTCCCTCGTGGCGACCCCCGTCGACCCCGTCGGCTACCTCCAGACGAACGTCGCGAAGCTCGTCTTGGCGACCGCGCTCGGGATGTTCCTCGGGCTCGAACGGGAGTGGTCCCACAAGTCGGCGGGGATCCGGACGTTCGCGCTGATCAGCCTCGCGGCGGCGGTGTTCTCGCTGCTCGGCGACGGCGGGCTGCTGATCGTCGGCGGCGCGCTGATCGTCACCATCGCTGTCCTGCTCGCGGTCCGGAGCTTCGTCGAGCCGGACGTCGACGGCCTCTCGCTCACCACCTCCGTGTCGATGCTCGTCACGTACGGGGTGGGGGCGCTCGTCGCCGAGGAGTTCTTCATCGAGGCGGTGACGGTGGCGATGCTCTCCTCGCTGCTGCTCGTGTTGAAGCGGGAGCTCCACCAGTTCGCGTGGGGGCTCTCCCGCGAGGAGGTCCGCAGCGCGGTGGAGTTCACCATCCTCGCGTTCGTCGTCTTCCCGCTGCTCCCGGCGGAGACGGTCGACCCGTGGGGCGCGGTCCAGCCGCGGCTCATCTGGTCGCTCGTCGTCGCCGTCAGCGCCATCGGCTTCGTCAACTACGTGCTCGTGAAGCGGTACCAGGGGCGCGGCTACGCGGTCACCGGCTTCTTCGGCGGGCTCGTGAACTCGACGGCGGTCGTCGCGGAGATGGCGAAGCGGGCGAAGGGGGAGGCGGAGTTGCTCGACATCGCGGTCGGGTCGATCCTGCTGGCGAACGCCGCGATGGCGCTCCGGAACGCCGCGGTCGTCGCCGCCTTCGTCCCGGAGGCCGCCCTGGTGGTCGGCGCGCCGCTCGGCGCGGTCACCCTCGCCGGCGTGCTCGTCGCCGTGTGGCGGAGCGACTGGCGGACGACGATGGAGGCGGAGCTCACCTCGCCGTTCAGCCTCCGGAACGCCCTGACGTTCGGCGCGCTGTTTGTCGCGGTCCTCTTAGTCTCCGCCGGCGCGGAGCGGGCGTTCGGCGCGGGCGGGTTCGTCGCCACGTCGTTCCTCGCCGGGCTCGTCTCCTCCGGGAGCGCGACGGCGACCGCCGTCTCGCTGCTCGGCACTGGAAAGATAACGGTCGACACCGCGGTCGGAGGGGTCGTCGCCGGAACGGCGGCGAGCATCCTGGTCAAGACCGCGTTCGCGGCGAGCATCGCGCGCGAACTGGTCCGACCGGTGCTGTTCTGGAACCTCGTCCTGATCGCGGTCGGGGTCGCAGTCGGCGCCCCGCTGCTCCTGTTTTAACCGGGCGTCCGGTGTCTTTCGCGAGTTCCGCGACTCACGAGAGGTGCGCCGCCACGTCGGTCGACGAGACCATGCCGACGTAGTCGTCGTCGACGACCGGGAGGTGTTTGACCTCGTACATCGTCATCATCGCGGCGACCTCCTCCATCATGAGGTCCGGCGTCACCGTCTCGACGTTCTCGGTCATCACGTCGCGGACGACGGCCTCGTCGAGGTCGCGGCCGTCGGCGACGGCGCCGACGATGTCGCTCTGCGTGACGATACAGCCGCCGCCCGTCGTCACGACGAGCGCGCTGATGTCGTCGCCGGCCATCCGACGCGCGGCCTCGCGGAGCGGTTCGCTCGCGCCGATCGTCTCCAGCGGCGTCGACATGACCTCGCTGACGCGGGTCCGGTCGTTCAGATCCATACCGTGTCGTGTGCTACCGATTCTGATTACTCTTCCGGTGCGCCGCCCGAACGAGCATATATACGCGTTCGTGCCCGTACGTATGTATGGCCGGAGTTCTCAGTTCGTTGGACGATTTCGGAACGCGGTCGCTACTCACGCACGGCATCATGTCGGTGACGCTCCCCTTGGGATTCCTCATCGGACTCACCGTGGACTCGCAGCTCGGGTTAGTGTCGTTCGTCGCGCTGTTGAACTTCACCGCCGGGATGTGGATCTGCCAGTCCATCCACTCGCTCGGCGCGGAGGCGAGCGAGGACGGCTACGACGGCGTCATTAACGAGCTCAGAGCCTATGTCCGGTGACGACGGACTCGACGCCGGGCGGTTCGGGCGTCTCCTGCTGCTGATCGGATTCGTTACGGCGGTCTCGCTGCTGACGTCCGCGCGGGTCCTCCCGAGCGACCTGTTCTCCGTCGCCGTCGTCGCTATCGGGAGCATCGCGCTCGTCACCGCGATCATCGGCTTCCTGATCGCGGCGGGCGCGACGTACGACGAACAGGTGGCCGACGCGAACCGCTGATCGGCGATCGGGCGACGGCGGCGTCGCCCGACGAGAGACGCCGTCAGCGACGGTGTTCCGAGAGGTACGTCGTCAGGTCGGTCGCCGAGACCATCCCGACCAACCGGCTGTCCGCGTCGACGACCGGCAGGTGCGTGTACCCCCGGTCCGTCGGCGCCGCGAGCTCCTCGACGGAGTCGTCGGGGGAGACGGTGACGACGTCCGTCGTCATGAACGCCTCGACCGGCGTCTCGTCCTCCGGGTCGTTCCGCCGGACGAGCGAGACGAAGTCCGTCGCGGTGACCAGCCCGGCCAGGCGCCCGTCGTCGTCGACGACGAGGAGGGAACTCACCCCGGTCTCCAGCATGCGGCTCGCCGCGTCCGCGGCGGCCGCTCCCGGGGCGATCGTGACGAGGTCGGTCGACATCAGGTGCTCAACGATAGGTTCGTCCATGCGGCGTGACAACGCGGGACGGGCACATCAAACGTCCGATCGTCCCGGCTCACTCGTCGACGAGGTCCGCCGGGGCCCCGGCCAGCCCGGCGAGCGCGTCGGCCTCGACGTGGTGGAGGTCGCCGGGGACCACGAGGAGGTGAAGCGGGCCGCCGAACTCGCGGTCGGCCAGCGCGCTCAGTCGGTCGGCGGCGACCACCGCGTCGGGCGAGCCGGCGCGGGCGACGACGACGGCGAGCTCGTCGCGCCAGCCCTCGGCGAGCAGCCCGGCGGCGACGTCGGCGGTCATGTACTCCTCGTGGTCCGGGTCCGGGCCGGACGGGCCGGTGCCCACCTTGATGTCGAGGTAGACGACGGTGTGGAGCCCGCGCTCGCGGTTCGCCTCGATGGTCTCGACCACGCTCCCGGGGACGTCGTCGCCGCCGTGGGCGTACGGGAACGGGAGCGTCGTCGCCTTGCCGAACCGGTAGTTCTGCAGACCGGTGAGGCTCGACGCGGCCGACTGGGCCGTCACCCCGTGGATCACGCGGGTGTCGATTCCGCGCTCCTCGGCGCGCAGCCGGAGGTCCGTGTGCGTCGTCGAGATCATCGTGTCGCCGGCGGTGCAGAAGGCGACGTCGCCCTCGGCGGCGGCCGCGAGGACCGGCTCCGGGTCCTGCTCGACTCCCTCGCGCGTCCGGACCTCGATCTCGGCGTCGTGGTACGCCTCCAGCCCGTCGACGTCGGCGCCGACCAGCCTGCTGGTGTAGAACTCGGCGAAGACGCGGTCCGCCTCCCGCAGCGCCTCGCGCCCCTCGACGGTGACGGACCGCTCGTCGTAGAGGCCGAGCCCGATGAACGTGAGCATACCCCCCGTCGGAGGGGCCGCGATTAAAAGAGCGCGGAATCTCGGTGCGGTCGGTCTTCTGACCTCTGACCTAAAGGTCTTTCATGATTGTTCCTTGTGATTCCATAGCAAGCCCTAAGAGGTAACCACCACAACTTCTGGTCACAGGCCCTCACGGGCTCACATACCACTATGACTGACGACGAACTCATCTGGCGGATATCGGGGGGATCCGGCGACGGGATCGCCTCGACGAGCCAGAACTTCGCAAAGGCCTTGATGCGATCGGGCCTCAACGTGTTCACGCATCGCCACTACCCGTCCCGCATCCGCGGCGGCCACACGTACACCGAGGTCCGCGCGTCGGCGGACCCGGTGAAATCCCGCGGAGACGGCTACAACTTCCTGCTCGCGCTCGGCGACTCGTTCGCCCGCAACCCGCAGGAGGAGGCCGTCTACGGGAACGAGGAGATCAAACCGCTCTCGGAGAACCTCGACGAGCTCCGCGAGGGCGGCGTCATCGTCTACGACGAGGGCCTCCTCGACACCGCCGAGATCCCGAACTTCGACGAGCGGGTCGAAGAGAACGACTGGCACGTATACCCCCTCGACCTCCGCGGGCTCGCCCGCGACATGGGTCGAGAGGTCATGCGCAACACCGCCGGCGTCGGCGCGACCTGCGCGATCACCGGCATGGAGCTCGACCACGTCGAGGACCTGATGCGCGACGCGATGCCGGAGAAGATCCTCGACCCGAACCTGGAGATCCTCGAGACCGCCTACAATCAGGTCCTCGAGGAGTACGACGCCGACGCGCCGGACGTCAGCGTCCCGACCGGCGAGCACGACGAGACCCAGCTGCTCATGTCCGGCTCGGACGCCATCTCCTACGGCGCCATCGACGAGGGCTGCCGGTTCATCGCCGGCTACCCCATGACGCCGTGGACCGAGGTGTTCACCATCATGACGAAGCACCTGCCGAAGGTCGGCGGGATCTCCGAGCAGGTCGAAGACGAGATCGCGGCGGCCGCGCTCGCGGTCGGCGCCTCCCACGCCGGCGTGAAGGCCATGTCCGGCTCCTCCGGCGGCGGGTTCGCGCTGATGTCCGAGCCGCTCGGGCTCGCGGAGATGACGGAGACGCCCGTCGTCCTCGTCGAGGCCATGCGTGCCGGCCCCTCGACCGGAATGCCGACGAAGCCGGAGCAGTCCGACCTCGAGCACGTCCTGTACACCTCGCAGGGCGACTCCCAGCGCGTCGTCCTCGCGCCCGGGACCGTCGAGGAGGCGTACGAGCAGTCCCGGATCGCCTTCCGGCTGGCCTACGAGTACCAGATCCCGTCGATCCTCCTGTACGACCAGAAGCTCGGCGGCGAGATGACGAACGTCCCCAAGAGCCACTTCGACCGCGAGCCGAACCCGACGCTCGGGAAGACCCTGAGCGAGGACGCGCTCGCCGACGAGCCGCACTCGGCCGACGGGAAGTTCCACCGGTTCCAGCACGACGTCGAGGACGGCGTCTCCCCGCGGTCGATCCCCGGCCAGAAGGGCGGCCGCTTCCTCGCGACCGGCAACGAGCACGACCCGACCGGTCACATCGCCGAGTCGCCGGACAACCGCGTCGCGCAGATCGACCGACGGACGCAGAAGCTGGAGGCGATCCGCGCCGACCTCGACACGGTCGACACGGGCTCGTACGCCGGCCCCGACGACGCCCAGTACGGCATCCTCACCTTCGGGAGCCAGCAGGGCACCGTCGAGGAGGCCGTCGGGCGCCTCAACGACGCCGGCGTCTCCGTGAAGTCGTACGGAGTCTCCGACATGGCGCCGTTCCCGACCGAGCAGGTCGAGGCGTTCGTCGAGAGCGTCGACGAGGTCCTCGTCGTCGAGATGACCGCGTCGGGACAGTTCCGCGGGCTCGTCCAGAAGCACCTCGGCCGCTACGGCGAGAAGCTGTCGAGCCTGCTGAAGTACAACGGGAACCCGTTCGAGCCGGCGGAGATCGTCGACGGGTTCGAGGCCGCAGTCGTCGAGGGCGACGGCGACGCGTCCGGCCATCAGACCACCTTCGTCCCAGCCGCAGGTGATTAATCAATGAGCACGTTTTCAGCGATCGGAGAGGAGCGAGAGATCGACCGCGACGAGTACACCCCCAGCGTCGAACCGCAGCCGACCTGGTGTCCGGGCTGCGGTGACTTCAGCGTCCTGAAGGCGCTCAAGCAGGCGCTCCCGGAGGTCGGGCGCACGCCGGAGGAGACCCTGCTTTGCACCGGGATCGGCTGTTCGGGCAAGCTGAACAGCTACCTCGACACGTACGGGTTCCACACGATCCACGGGCGCTCGTTGCCCGTGGCCCGCGCCGCGAAGCTCGCGAACCCCGACCTCGAAGTCATCGCCGCCGGCGGCGACGGCGACGGCTACGGGATCGGCGGGAACCACTTCATCCACACGGCCCGGGAGAACCACGACATGACGTACATCGTCTTCAACAACGAGATCTTCGGGCTCACGAAGGGGCAGACCTCGCCCACCAGCCCGAAGGGCCACAAGTCGAAGACGCAGCCGTCCGGCAGCGCCAAGGAGCCGATCAAGCCGCTCTCGATGTCGCTGAACGCCGGCGCCTCCTACGTCGCCCGCACCGCCGCGGTCAACCCCAATCAGGCGAAGGAGATCCTCATCGAGGCGATCGAGCACGACGGCTTCGCGCACGTCGACTTCCTCACTCAGTGTCCGACGTGGAACAAGGACGCGCGCCAGTACGTCCCGTACATCGACGTCAACGAGTCCGACGACTACGACTTCGACAAGACGGACCGCGTCGAGGCCGCGGAGATGATGCGCGAGACCGAGGAGTCGCTGCACGAGGGGAAGGTCCTCACCGGCCGCTACTACGTCGACGAGGACCGCCCGTCCTACGGCGAGGAGAAGCAGTCGATCGGCGAGATGCCCGAGGAGCCGCTGGCGGAGCGCTACTGGGACGACGAGTACGACTGGGAGCGCTCGCACGACCAGTTCCTCGACAAGCACGCCTGACCCATCGGCAAGCGCGTCGAAGGTCTCGGCAAGCGCGTC
>SDGW01000351.1_pt1 | contig 19655 bp, 23 predicted proteins | sample 2873831 | NCBI WGS metagenome assembly SDGW01 (sample SAMN08132700, study PRJNA421101) | hypersaline lake metagenome | isolation source: celular fraction 0.22 microns magnesium sulfate-rich crust from ephemeral... | place: Spain: Penahueca Lagoon, Toledo | collected 2011-07
AGAGCGAGTCTTACTGTCGTTGGATCGGTGGCTCAAGTTGGGTCGAAAACCCGAACTGCGACGGTGTTCGCCCAAGGAGCCGGAGGTTACGTCAGTTCCACGTCGACGGAAACGACTGGGAATTCCTCGACGGCTTCACTTAGTCGATCTTCACCAACCCCAGCTGGGGTTACTCCCGGTTCTGGTGGTGGAAAGACACTTGCGACTGACGGCGGTTCTGTGGTAGCAACCGCAGGGACTACTCCATCGAGCGGGGCTTCATCATCATCATCTGGTGGTGAAGTGACTGCTGGAGTATCTCCCACTTCTCCGAGTGTGGGGATCACGACGGCAACGTCGAAGGACACGGAGACTGTTGCGGCAACTTCGAATTTCGGAGCTGACGCAACAACTGCGAGTGTGAGTATCAGCGCGACTGACTCAATGCTGAGTACACCTCGCGTTCCGTTTGGTTCTGAATCCAGAACGGTCGCTGAAGCAGAACCTTCGCCGATTGTCTCACTTGGGAAGTACATTGAGCCAACTACGGCAGCGAACGTCGACGCCGAACGGACTCGTGTGAAGACGATAGTCCTTCCCGCTTCGATATTCTCGAAGGTTCAGGGTGGGGGTCAGCCCGTTGAACCCTCTCTAAATCCTGTTGAATCTCCTGCTTTCACGGAGATGTGGGCGCAAGGGTTCACAAGTGCGGTTACGTACACTCTGAAAGCTCCGGCAACGTCGGCGTCTGGTGGGGGTGGCGAAGTGCAGATGGTCAACTCCACCACCTACGATGGAGTTGGAACCACCTCAGCGACAGGCGGTTCCGTCTTCGTTCTCCTCTCAGATATTCTGGAGGGTGAAGGGCCGACGATTCACACACCGGGCCTAATTCCTGGTGTCCGAACGGATACCGAGATTTCGGAATCTAATCGTGGAATGTCGGTGACTGAGCGAACCACTTCGACCAACTTCGGTAGTCGATTTACGATTGTCATTGACGACGTTACGACGGACTTCAATCACTATGAATGAGATTCCACGAAAACAGAACGACACTACCCCACTCACCGGGGAGTTGACGGAGAATGGATCTCCCGTTGATCTCTCTCAGGCGAGCAAGGTTGAGTTCTTTATGAAGAAGGATCGGGATTCTGAGCCAAAGGTATCAGCTGTTGCTGAGATTGTAAGCGAGGTCGACGGAGAAGTTCGCTATCAATTCAATCCTGAAGATGTTGATGAGGCGGGGATCTTCCTCGCTGAATGGCAGGTTACGTATGCGGATTCGACTCTCCAAACTTTCCCCAATATTGGGTATATGAAAGTGAAGTTTGACGAAGATCTCTCTTAGCGTGTTGGAGTAGGTGGCGTTCGATTCCCACCCACGCACTTTGCGGTTGATTGCTTATGAGCGACCCAGTAGATAAATCCACAGCTGAAAGTGGTGAAATAGCAGATTGTCCCACTTCTGATGAAATCTTCAACGCGACGTTGAGGGACGAAGGTGGCGAGGCGACGGGCTATTTCATTAAGTGGAGGACCTCTCCGGGCGCGTTCATCATGGCAGATGAGGATTCCTACACCTCGTTAGACGCAAATATGTAGTTTTTCATGGAAGAAGTAGCTAAAAAGTTCGCAGAGGATTCTGACGACGATGTTTCTCAACTCCTTGAGAGATGGGAAGGTCGTCCAGATCTTCTGGCAGAAGACATACTCCGGGCGAAGAACCTCGAAACGGACGAAATAGAGGATCTGACCCTTTTCAGGCCCTATCAGGCCCGGATTATGCACGCCTACTTCTATGGGGAAGGGAAGATTCTCAATATCTACAAGGGACGCCGAATTGGTGTTTCCTACGTTATTGACATTTGTATCCTCATTGAGGCGCTTCTCAAACCAGATACCTTCTACCCAATCCTCTCAAAGACCAAATCTCAGTCTAATTCCCGAATTAGCGACATAAAGAAGCTAATTCAGAACGCGAAGATCGACATTCCGCTGGAGACGGACAACAAAGACGAACTGAAACTCTCCAACGGTAGTCGGATCAAGGCGTACACGGGCGACCCTGACTCTGCTCGTGGTGACGACGCGCCGAAGACCGTCTTCATTGACGAGATGGCGTTCCTTGAGGATCAGTCTGCTACGCTTGACGCTTACCTTCCGACCATTTCTCTGGGTTCTGCTCAGATGGTCCAGGTGTCCACGCCGAAAGCTTCGAACGACGAGTTCCTCAATGCGAATGAAGCTGGGACGGCTGATGGGAAGAATGATCGGGGGATTCTCGCCCTCGAACAGCCAACCTTCCACGATGCCGACGAGATTGATACTGACGTTTCTCTGTTTGAACAGGACGTAGAGCCAATCCGTCCGGACTTTGACCTCATGGCCGCTGAAACTCAGCGAGCCAGCGACCCCAACGGGTTCGCACAGGAGTACCTGTGTCGGCCTGTCTCTGACGAGTATCGGTTCTTCTCGATGGGGACGATTGAGGATGCACAGGAGAGAGGAAGCTCTCCTGAGTACGACTACGGCATCGAGCGGTACGAGAGTACCAATCCGTTCGTTATGGCGGTGGACATTGGATTCAATTCTGACGACACCGCGATTACCGTGTGGGAGCATGATGGCCCTCGTCGATATTGTCGCTATCACGAGATTCTCGACGACAAAGTTCTCTCACGAGCTGGCATCACTCCAGCAAGCAGGCAGAATCCTGCGGCAGTAGCGCAGAGAATCGGTCAGATCTACAACCGAATGGCTGTCGATTCCGTCGTTATGGACATGACGGGCGTGGGGCAAGGGTTCCACGACGAAGTTCGTCGGGAGATTGGACGTGGTTACACAGGGTTCAATTTCTCCGACAAAGATGCTGTGGAGTCAATGATGGGCGACATGAATTACGCCCTTCACAACGATCTCGTCTACCTTCCGGACGATGAGGATATGCGAGAGCAGCTTGGCGCGATTGTCAAGCAGCAGAATTACGAAGACTCCAAGCCCCGGTTCTCGGGGAAGAAGCACGCCCCCGAAGGGAAGGACGACCTCGCTATGGCTACGGTCATGGGAGCGTTCCCTCCGAACTTCTCTGGCGAGAAATCCCGGTCGCTTCAACAGCGAGATGGGATTGATGGGGATGACAGCATAGAGGGGGATGAACCTACCGATAGTTTCGATAAGGAAGGCTGGGCTGGTCTGAAGATTTCAGACACCTCTGAGTCTCGCGGATATAGCCTCTCGAATAGCCGCTCGAACAATAGTCGAACGTCGCGGTACTCCCGAGAGAGTACGTCGCGGCGGCGAAGAAGTTTCTAAATTATGTCTAAACAATTTGTTGACCCTCCCGATGAGGAGGAGCGGATGGACTTCGCCGCTGATTCTCCGAAGGGAGCGATCAAGGAGTCCCAAGGTGGGAGTTCGGGTTCCTTCGAAGGGCCTCGATCTTCTCAGGCTCCTCAGGAAGAGATTACCGAACATCGAGATATTGCTCGAACGGACCCCCACGTCCATGAATCGCTACACACGATTGTAGACTGGATTTGTGGAGATGGGAACAACATCTCTCCTCGGCATATCGCTGGCGTGAATGGGCCGAGTGGTGGAGATTCGGGCGGTTCTGCCCGGATTGATGAATCCGAACTGGCGAAACAGCAGCAGGTTCCGTCACTCCGCCTGTTGATGGAAAACTCGGAGTTTGATCGGGTATTCAACCAATGGGTTGAGTACGCCGTTCAGGACGGTCATTCGTTCATGGAGTTGGTGGTCGAGGAGGAGCGGTTCCGACCGCGATTACTCCCGACCGAGCGGATGCACAAGAAGACTGACGAATATGGGTTCGTCACCCAGTATGCGCTTGAGCCTCCTGGTGGCGGGAGTCCAGACGACGACGATGCAACGATCTATGACCCACACGAAGTAGCGGAACTTTGGTTTACGAAAGACCCAGCCGAGGACTTTGGCCGCTCGTTTGTTGAGCCGGTCAAAGAGCAGGCCGACATGCTTCGGGACATGGAGTTTGACTACGCCCGGTTCGTAGCGACGAAGGCGTATCCTCCTGTTCTGTGGACTCTCGGTACTGAGGAGGAGCAATGGTCGGAAGATCAGATTCAGGGTTGGCTCGACACGGTTGACGAGATTGAACCCGACTCTATGCTGGCAGCCCCTCACGACGTTGACCACGACACGGTTGGCGTGACTTCTACTTCATCGAGTGCGGGTGCTATGAAGCTGGAGGGGACGTTCAAACACCTCCAGCGACGGATCATTACTGGACTCGGCGTTCCCGCCCTCGTTATCAACATGGACGGGTCGACGGGAGAGGCAGCCGCCTCTATGCCGTCTTTCAAGCGGCGGATCAAGCGACTGCAAAATGTCGTGAAGAACGCGGTCGAGCAGCAGATTCTCAAGTCGCTTCTCGTTGAATCCTCGTTGGAGGATTTCGATGGAGTTGTTCCTGAATTTGAATTCGGCGAACACTCCAATGCAGAGGATCGGCTGGAGATTGACAAGCTGATGAAGCTCTACCAGAGTGGGATGCTCACTCGTGAGGCGTTCGCTGAACGGGCTGGGATTGATCCGGAGGTAGAGCTACCATCGCCCGACGAGCTGACGGAGGAACTGATTCCTCTCATTACGGCGCTCGCCGGGAGTGGAGATCGGATTCAGAATCCGGACGGTGGCAGTCCGACTGATACCGGAACCGGAGTTGAATCCGCTGGTGGAGAAGTCACATCTCGTGAAACTTCTCGCGACGAATCCTCGCAGCGAAATCGTCAGTCCATTACGGAAGATGAAGATGCTTAAAAATGGACTTTGATTCAAACGACCAAAGCGAGTCTGAAATCGAGATTCTTGTAGGTATTCGGAACGAATTGCGTGAGCTGAATTCACAAATCGCTCGAACTGACGAACGTAGTCAGCAGAATCGTAGCGACGTTGAAACCCTTCGAGAAGACAGGATTTCTCCGCTTGAGAAAGATGTGACTATGAACGAAAATCGTAGTCGCCGCAATTCTCTGATTCTCGGCGCTGGGTTGACTGTGAGTACAATTCTCGCAGGAGCCGGCGTCACGTATGGGTTCTCTATTCTATGAATCTCGATATTACTGAAGTAAAGTTTTCAAGTACCGATTCGACGCCCGATGAGGAATCGGACGATGTAACGACGGTGGAAATGGACGACCAGCTTGAGTTTACCGCTGGCCGTCACTTCCCTGACTCCATTGACCTCGATGGGTTCAACGAACATGGCGTCCGTGAGAACCGAACTGACGAGGGCGACCTCGATTCGGTGGACGTTGTGTATGAGGCGATGGAGCCTGGTCCTCCCGAGGATCGAAATGGAATTCGGATTACTGAAGAATTCCTCCGTTCTGTAGCTGATAAAGAATATAGCCAGCAGGAGCCGTACATGCTCGGCCACTCGGAGAAGCCCCTCGATGAAGTGGGGAAGATGCGAGAGGTTTGGTTCTCGGAAACTGCTGGGAAGCTGATGGTGATGAACCGTGTGTTCAATACGGGCGCTCAGACACACGATGAGGTTATCAGCCGGCTGACGCACAGCCCTCCGACCATGACGGATGGGTCGGTTGGTTTCGGTAAGAATTACGAGGCTATCGTGAACGCCTCTGACGAGCCTGAGCTTGTCGACGGGAAGATTCGGGAATTCAGTACCGTTCCTTTCCCCGGCGGCTATGAGGAAGGTGGTGTCGGGCTTCCGACTACTGCCTTCGCTGAGAAGGTTCTGGACAAGGTTGGTGAGAATTTCGATGATGGGGACGACGTTGACGACACCCCGGAGAACTTTGCTACCGCCGTCACGGAGACTATCTCCCTTTAATGACAACTATGGATTTCTCCAAGGTCACTTTCGACAAGGACGTTGAGGAGCTTGAGGCTGAGGAAGCCCGCGAGCTTATCAGCGACTTCCAGACTGCACAGGAACAGAATATCGCTGAGTTCGAAGATGCCAGCGAACAGATCGAAGACCTCGAAGGCACGTTCGCCGAATTCGAGGATGCTGATGAGGAGCTGACGCAGGAGGTTGCTGAGGCTACCTTTATGAGCGAAGACGAGGCCGCGAACCTCGAATTCTCCCGTAAGCGCGAGATTCTGGCTGATTTCTCCATTGAGGAGGAAGAGCCTGAGGAAAGCGGTGAGGTCGAGGAGACTGAGGGCGGCGCAAAGTTCTCCGAGATGGGTCAGCGTGGCGAGACTCACGACGAGGAGGAGGCAAAGCGGAGTTTCGCTGAGGATCGCCTCGGCGACATTCCGGGTCTGAACCTCTAAACTACGGATTTTTTTCTACTAACTACTAATGACGAATTTCAAGTTCGCTAAGTTCAAGGACACGCCGATGAACCGCGACGGTGAGACTCTCGACCCCGACGCTACTCTTCCGCTTCTGGAGGGTGACGTTGTTGGTCTGAATACTGACGCTGATGGGAACACCATCATCGTCCCCGCCGACGCGGATTCGGCAGTTGCACAGCCCGCTGTCGGCGTTCTGCTGGAGGAAGTGTACGGTCGAGACCATTGGTCCGTCGACCTGCACGACAACGGCAGTATGTCGCGCCAGCTTGACGCTCGCTACGATACCGAGCGTACTCACGTTGGCGATGAAGTCACCTACATCTCCTACGGGATCTACCTTGAGGATGAGGATGGTGACGTTGACTTCACCCCGAACGAGCCGGTCTACCTCGGCGCGGGCGGCGGTGTGACTCAGACTGAGCCGTCGACTACGGGTGATGTTCAGCAGGTTCTCGGTGTCGCCGTTAACGCGACGACGTTCCTGCTCGACGTTGACTTCGATTACGCGACCAGCGCCTAATCGAACTGACTCAAAGACTTAACTACTACTTTCTAACTCTTTATGGCACGTAACCGCGAAATTTTCACTAAGGACGACGTTCCGCTCGTTGAGGTTGCCGAGCAGACGCAGAACCTCATCGACTTCTTCAACGACGCTGACCGCCCCTTCCGCGACCTGTTCGTGGAGGAGGTTGACCAGCAGACCTTCCTTCAGGAGATCGAGGCTGAACCCGGCGAATGGGAGAAGCTCTCCGAGGGCGAGTTCCCCGGTACGACTCGCGCACAGGACGACGACTACATGCAGATGACCATCCGCACGCAGGAGTACGGGCGTGCGCTTGGCTTTACCCAGAAGTTCCTCGAAAACAGTACGTCTGACCACGTTCTGAAGCAGGTTCGGAACGTTCTGGAGGAGGGGATGGAGACTGAGGATCGCATCATCCACGATGTGATCTTCAACGGCATCGCCGACGGTTCGGAGGACCTCTGGTTCGACGTTCCCGACCACGGCGAGTACGGCTTCACGCGAAGCCACTCCCACACCTTCGCAAGCTCGGAGGATCTGTTCGGTGACACGAACGCCCACCGAGCGTCGAAGCACATTGAGGTTGCTGCTGACGACCTTCGACACCACGGCTGGAACGGCCAGAAGGTCGCCCTCATGTCCATCGAGATGAAGCGCCGTCTCCGTGACGAGCTTTCGTGGGACGCTGACTACCACATTCCGATGGCGACTGGGATGCGTTCCCAGAACCTCCGCGAGATGACGTTCTCCATTGACGGTGTGGAGATTATGACGACGCCTTACCTGAAGGGCGACGAGTTCTACATCGTTGACCTGGGTGAGAACCCGGTCAAGGAGTACGTCGACCGCGAGATGCAGATTACTCGACCGACCGGCGGCCCCGCCGTCGAACCCGGTCAGATCATCAACAGCCACGCCACGATGGACTTCGGTGTGAGCATGACGAACCCGCTTGGTGCTGTTCACTTCGAAGGCACCAGCACGAACTACTCGCAGTAAGTAGTTCACTTCTTTTTCTTTTTTTAATACATGGCCACAAGCGATACCGAACTTGAGAGCGAGGTTCGATCCTTTACCGGCGTCGATTCTGCGATTGTCGATTCTGATGAGTTTGAGACGGTCCTCTCTGACGCAAAGCGGCACATCGAAGTTCGGCGTTCGCTGACGCCAGAGCAGATTGATTGGTATGGCGACCCGATTCAACAGGAAGCCCTCAACTGGGCTACCAAGCTGTTTCTCAAGGTCGCCGCTGGAGAGATCGACTCTCAGACTATCCAGGTTGGAGCGATTGACCACGATACCCTGCTGGCGAAGGACGACAACACCTACACCACTTGGTATCGGAACATGGAGTCGGCAGTCCGGCGCATTAACCCGGAGACTTCCTTTGGTCACACATCCACCGAGCGGCGCGTCTATGGATCTGATACTGAAGATACTGGATCTGGCGCTGATCTCTCTCTATGAACCGTCGGATTCGCTCAACAATTCACCGCCTCGGCAACGAGGTAGTGATTAAGACGCGGAGTGAATCTGGCACTAATTCTTTTAACAACCCAACCTCTCAATGGACTGAATCTCGGACTGCTGAGTGTGTTCGGACTTATCCGAATCGTAACTCGCAGTACGAGAATAAGGGAGGCTCCTACAACGAAGATCGAGCGTTATTCATCTTTGAGCGAGGGGAATTTCCGGAGTCCGGCTCTCGGATTGTCTACGACGAAACTGAGTACGAGGTGAAGTCTCCGACGAAGTACGACACCCACGTCGCTGTCTTCGGAGAGCCTGTCTCACAGTAATGCCACAACTTGATATAGATGTATCTGGGGTCGAAAAGACCCTCAATGCGATAGAACGCGACATTCACCGTGGGATGGAAAGGTCGGTGGAGAACCTCGTTGAGAACGCGAAAGATCGCGCTCGACAGGTTATCTCCGAGAATGACGCGATCTTCAACGCTGAGGTTTATCGCGGCTTCCGAGATGCTGAAACTCGGAACAATTCTTCCAATGTCTCTGCCAAACTCTACAACGACGTAGGGCACGCGGAAGTTCTGGAAGATGGAGCTGCATTTCCCGACGAGGGACCGCCCGTCGAGGCTCTCCTCCCGTGGGTTGCACGCAAGATGCGTGTTGGAAACTCCTTTGACCCTGATGGGTATGGAGGGAGTGACGGATTTCCTGACTCATTCGACGGTGGGGATGATGGAGATGGTGGTGGCGCTTCCAACAAAACTGGAAACGTCACACTTGACGTTGATGGCGAAATTCGAGAATATCCCGATAGTTGGAATACGTATGATCCTACTCAAGTAGATAAAGTCCCAAACCAAGATACATTCGTCGGTCAGGAAGTTGAGGTGTTGGATATTGATACTGAGGAATTCTACCGTGGGCATATTTCGTCAAGAGAACGCACTCGTGACTATTACGAGGTTGATCTTGATGATGGTAGAACTGTCACAGTTTACGAGCCACATACCTCATCCTCTGATCCCTACAAAATCATTGGAGCAGAGTCATTTGACTCTCTTGAAAGTGATATACAGGAATCAATTCATAAACAGGCGGTTGATCGAATCTCAACTCCAGATTTCGGAGATGGGAGGGAAAAATCCGTCAAGAACACTCTAAAGAGTCGATTCTACGATACTCATAAAGAGAAGAAGATGGCCCTCGATGTAGCCCACAAAACGAAGAACATCTATGAGAAAACGGGGTCCTCCGCTATCGGGTCAATGGGTTCGAGGAGTGATGGATATAGCATGGGCCTTGCCAGCACGGCTGGGAAATCTACAATCCTACACGAAGCTACTCACGGCGTTCATAGGAATTTGGATTACAATCGGGCTGTATATCCCGACAATGACGACGATTGGTTCAATAACCTATTCAACGCTGACGGAACGAACGCTACGGAAAATGGAACATGGGAACTTGGAGAAGTTCTCTTAGGAAATGATTCACGGACGGATATACCTGGACTTCCCGACGATGGTTCTATCCCCGACATTATCCGAGAACGTGTTGAAGCTGATTCATCGGGTTACAATTACGACCCGATAGACTCCGTTCCAGATTTACTCAACCCAAACAACGACAATTTGGAACCCGGCGATAGGATAAAAATGACCTCACCCGGAAGTGCGGGGGTTATGGAACACGAATATCTCGGATCAGTAGTGCGTGATTACGATTTGGATGGAATTGAGTATGAGGGCGACCACATCACATCGTTAGATTTCCGCGTTGTAGGCGAAGATCAGAAAATCGAGCTGTGGGTTGACGAAGCTGGCGAATTTGTGAATATGCGGGAAGTGGTTGTCGAGTCATACTCCCCCAAACCCGACGGATATGGACCTGACATTCCCGATGTTCATCTCTCACGGGATGATGATTGGGAACGCCTCATTGAGGCTTCTAATCTCGCGTTCATGGAGATGGTTTGGACTGCTTCTCAATTGGAGGCAGAGGAAACTGTGGGGAAAGATGTTGTCTCCCCGGTCGGTCGGCCCTACTCAATGCGTGCAGCCAACGAGACATTTACCGTCGTAACAGAACTTCTACGAGCATCCAACCCGAGTGGGAAGATTAAGGAAAAGGAGTGGCTGTCAAGCTCAAAAATACGAGAGTTGGACAACCATTACCCCTACCTTATTGATGCTTGGCTGGATAACTACAATCCGAGCGAAGGAGCGGCGAAAGTTCTCCGAGAACTGGGATACGACGTATGAAATTAGAAATCTACGAACCCCACAAGGTAGGTGAAGTTCACCTCGATCCCTACGAGTGGACTTATGATGGCCGATACCCTGAAGTTACCAGTTTCCTTGATGGGAAACCAGAACTCAAACGGGGATTGGGACTTACTAATTCCGAAGGTGACGCCGTTGACGGAGAAGTTGAGTTGACTGGTGAAGACTATCTGATTCGACTTTCCCGGCATCTGAAGGACAAGGGAGTCTGGAATACGGAAATTGTGAGCGATGCCTGACGATGATCTACAACCGTTAATTGACGAATGGGGCGAAGGTAACGTTCAAGCTGCCTTCTGGCTCCAGCGGCACATCAAGGAGACTGGCCTCGATGGGATTGGATACATGGATGCGGCGCGGAATCACCTACATTCTACTGGGGAATTCACGGTGCGACAGAAGTTGAATTCCCAGATGGACGACAACTACTAAAGCGGCTTCTTCTACGAAAATGCAACCCAAGAAAGCCATTTCTACCTTTATTGATGCATTGAATAGCCGGATTCCCCCTCCGGTGCATACTGCTGGGATCGAGGGGTCACGCCCCGTCCCTGCGGTTCTCATCGAGAATATGTCTATTGATGAGAAAAACTACCACAATTCACACTACGCTGGTTCTACCTACGACGCTGATGGGAATGTCGAATCCGAGATCTACCGACATTACTACCACATTCGGTTCGAGCTTCTCATTCGAGACGACGACGAACCTCAGGCGTTCGAATATCTCGGCCAGCTGCAACAGGCTCTCGGCGAGCTGAGTCGTGACCCTCGGGGGAAGATTCACGACGACGTAAACGGTGTGGAATCTCTCGGTTCTGGTGGCGTTTCCTACCAGTTCTACGAACCGACTGAGACAGAAATCAATCAGACGGTTCTCCTCAAGACGTTCTACGATTCGGAAGATTCCGACCTCGACACTCTCGATTCGGTCGGGACTGACTACACTTTCTCTTAACTTACTATGGCTGATTACGGCACTACGGTTGAACCCGGTATTGTTACCAACGTCACCAGCGCAACGACCGTCTCTACGGACGGCGCTTCGCCTTCGGACGTTGGCATTGTTGGACAGGCAAACCTCGGCGCTGGCGTCGATGAAGGGTCTGCCACTCCAAATGAAGTCTACATGGTCACGCGGTCTACTGACGCTCGGAATTGGTTCGGGCGAGATAGCCTGCTGACTGAGGCGGTCACGGACGCTCTCAACGAGGGCGCGTTCCCCGTCTATGCGGTTGCGACTGAGGAAAACCAGGTCACGGACGAGGACCTCAGCGGCCTCTCCTCGACGAGTGGTTCGCTTGCTGACGGCCCCGTCATTGAGGATGGTTCGGAAGTGAACTTCACCATTGATGGTGTTTCGAAGACGACCACCGTCACTTACGAAGATCCGTCGACGCTCTCTCCGGACACGGATGAGGTCTACCTCAACCCCGTCACGCAGGAGTTCGAGCTTGACTCGGCTCCTTCGGACACCGACGAGACGAACGACACGGTTGACTACGCCCACTTCGACTACCCCTCGGCGCATCAGGCGCTCGTTGATGGGGCGAGTGAGGCTATCGACTTCTTCGTCACGCTGAGCGAGAATCAGGCGGTGAAGACTGACGCTCAGACGAAGCTGGGCAACATGGCTGAGGAATACAACTTCGCGCTCGGCATCGTCGGCGCTGGCGCTCGTGTTGATCCCCTCAACTACAGCAACAGCTTCGATGATTCCCGAATTCAGGTCGTCTACCCCACCCGTGACGATAACGATCTCTCCATTCTCGGTGCCTACGCTGGGAAGCGTGCATCGCTGGGTATCACGACGACTCCGATCAACAAGCGCCTCAATGCTGAGAAGAATCTCGCAGTTGGTCTGGACAAGGCAGAGCGTGGTGAGCTTATTGATTCGTATGTTGTCCCGCTCGCCGAGGAAACTGCTGGCGCTCGCATCGCTGACGACGTGAATTCGGTCAGCGACGAGAACAGCGAGGAAGCGAACATCCGCTACGGCTTCACTCGACTGGTTGTGGACTACGTTACGGAGACGGTCCACACGAACGAGAAGCCCTTCATCGGGCGACTCAACAGTCCTGCGGTGCGGAACACGCTTGAGGGCCTGCTGAACAGCCAGCTCAAGCCCCTCACCCGGAGCAATGCGGTTCTGGAATACACCGTCCGTGTTCGGAAGGTTGACGCCACGACGGCGACCGTCGAACTCGGTGTTGAAACCGCCAAGCCGCTTCGGTTCATTGAGAACGAGATCGCGGTCGGCGGTGTGCAGTAAACACTAAACTCTCTCTTTTTAATTCATGGCTAACGCACCTTCTACTGTTGATCGCGTTGAATCGGCTGCTGACATTGTTCTGACCATCTCGAAGGGTGGCAACTTACAGAGTGGTAATGAATCCGCTGACGCTCTCGATGACGCTCAGATCCTCAAGGTTCCCATCTCGCGGCTTGACCGCACGAAGGACATTGAGATTTCTGAGATCCGCCAGTCTTCGCTGAAGGCGAACGGCTACTCGGTCACGTCCATCTCCTTCTCCGGCTCGATGATGTTTGCCGGCGAGCGAGTGCATGGTCCGGACAACGAGCCTGTCCGTATCGAGGACCTCCTCTTTGACGAGGAGGGCGTTCCGAATCCTGTTTCCATCACTATCACCCACGAGCTTTCGGGCAAGTCTGAGACGTTTCAGGACGTTCTCGTGACCTCTGACGCATACGAGGTTCAGAGCGAGAGTGAGACTGAGACTTCCTTCGACTGGATTGCGATGGACAAGGACGAGCAGTACGCCGAGTAACTAACTAATCACCCCCATCGTTGTGGTGGGGGATGTTTTACTCTCTAAGACTTATTTCGGTATCTTTAAGTCGTTGTACGTTGTACGTACAGTAGGGGCAGTTCGGACGGTTGGACTCTCGCTGTTCTGCTGTAGAGTATTACATTAGTAGTTTACTGCATAGAGGTGTTGTAGTTGTAACACCCTCAATGCAGTAAACCACACAACGTTTACATACTAACTTTTACTATGACTGACGAATCTGAGAACACCAGTAGTGACGACAACGTAAATGTCTCGAAGCTTCGAGAACTTGCGACCCGAGGGAAGAGTTACCGAGAAGATTTCGAAACGACGTACCGTGGAGAGCCTCTTGAGCTGGAACTGAAGCCTGTCATTTCGAAGAAGTTCCTGCCCATTGCGGCCATGCTTGAGGCGAAGATGGACATGGACGCAGATGATGCTCAGGAGCGACTGGAAGATGAGAAGGAGGATGGGTCGATTGATCCGTCTGAGTTCGACCAGGAGTTCATTGCGATCATGTCTGAGCTTGCTGTCCTCGGTATCGACCTCAATGCGGGGTTCGCTGAGGGTGAGACTGTTGAGGGTCTTCGTGAGATTTTCGCCATCTCGGACGACGAGGATGAGAACATCGGCCTGATTGGGGGTGTTGTCCTCGAAATTGCTGAGCGAATTCTCTCGATCAGCTCTGACGCGGAGAAGGCTGAGTCCTTTCGCCGAGATGGGGGCAGCGAGTAGTATAATCGGTTTGCAGACTGAGATGGGGATTGGTATTGTCGGTGAGGATCAGACCGAAATCACCCCATTTCAGCGACAGGTGTTTGAGGCAGAGGAAGCTCGGAAGGCGAGAAAGAAGGAGGAGAAGATGAATGAGGCTCAGGGTGGCGGTGGTCGGAAGCGTAATTCTGCCGCTGGCGCTGGAAGTCCCACTTCATCGAGATCAGAGACAGTCCGTTACGAAAGTAGCGGAGAGAAAGACGACGACACTCTCGATGTGATTGACTAATGACAGTCAGTATTGACATTGATCTTGACGCGCTTGGCGCGAAGATGGAGATTGCGAATCTCCGAGTCATGCTCGAAAGCCTCGGGGATGACGTAGACTTCGACCTCGATCTCGATGGTGAGCTTGGTGATACTCTCGAAAATCTATCTGACACGATGGAGGAGATTTCTGAATCCTTCAGCGAGAATATGGACGAGACGATCACTCGGCTGGAAAACCTCGAATTCGATGATATAGACATGGTTGATCGCGGCGGCGGTGATTCCGGTGGCGATACCGGGAGTGATAGCGGCGATGAATCAGACAATAGACGACTGTCGAAACTGTTCAATGCGTTAGACCGTTCGACTGAGGAAATCAGAGGTCGAGCGGGGCTTGACTCTGATGGCTCCGATTCTGAGGATTCCCGCCGGACGTTCTCGCTTCTCGAACAGGGTTGGCAGATTGATAATGACCGCATGGAGCGGGTTCGTCGGATGCTCAGTCAAGGTGAAGCTGGCAGTCTTCAGCAGAAGCTTGACTCCCTCTATGGGGATGACTTCGATTTCACCATCGACCGTGAGCTGACCAACAAAATGCGAGAGAAGGGTGAATCTGGACTGTACGGTCAGTCCGAATTTGGCACCACGTCTCTCGATAGGTACAAAGATGAGCGAGATGTTGATGGAATCGACACTCCAGACATAGATAACGATTCATCGAGGCGGAAGGGTGGGTTGCTCAGCAGCCTATCCGGATTCAACAAGAAGCTCAACAAGAGCTTCAAGAAACTCATCCCCTCGATGAGTACCTGGATTAACATGCTCGGGATGGCTGTCCCGGCACTTGCTGCGATGGCTGTTCAGGCAGCCGGTGTTGCTGCCGCGATGGGTTCAATCGCCGTCGCTGGTGGTGCAGTAATCGGACTTGGACTCATCGGTCATGGCGACAGCATGGCGGAGTCCTTCCGTAATGCAGGGAAGGAAGTTGATGAATTGAAGCAGGGCTTGTTCAATGCGTTCGAGCCTGCTGCTGATCTATTCGCTCCCACTCAGTCGGAGTTCTTCGACTTCATCCCCGGTGAGATGGATCGCGTTCAGCAGGCTATGCAGGGGTTGCTTGTCTTCGAGAACGACTTCTTCAGCCTCTTCCGAGGACTGACGAAATTCGTTACTGAATTCTTCGGAGTGATTACGAAGAATTCGGACGCGATCAGCTACCTTACCAAGCGGTTCAGTCACCTTCTGGGTAGCAGTATCTTGGATCTCTTCCGTGGGCTTCTCGACACCACGAAGAACAATCAGGAGATGCTGGTCCAGCTTGGGGCGACTCTCAAAGTGGTTGCAGTTGCGATGTACGAGGTCTTCCTGATGGTCAGCAAGGCGATCATCTGGCTCTCTCCGCTGTTCATCCTCATTGCGAAGGGTGCGAAGATCCTTAATAACGACTTCGCAGCTGGGATACTCGGCGCGATTGGCCTCTTCTACATCCTCGGGAACCTACTTCCCGCGATCTACCTTGGATTCCAGGCACTCGGATTCGCTCTACAGAGAAGCACAATCCCAGCAATCGGACGGCTTATGGCCTTCACCTCTGGGTGGATTTCTCAGAAGTTAATTGACATTGGTGTCAACTACGCTTGGGCCGCCTCGATTGGGGCTGTGGCAACGGCAGTTCTTGCTCTTGCAGCAGTTTCCGGAATTGGGATGCTCATCTCCGGTGCTGGACTCCTCGGTATGGGGTCGATGAAATCGGAGATCCCGACTGGTGGAGATTATTCACCCTCCGGGGGTTCCTCAGGTGGAGGGACTGTTATCAATGAAGGTGATACAGTCAACGTCGAGATGGGCAACGCCGACAACGCGACGATGGAGAAGTTCTCTGACATGCGTGGCGGTGGCGGTACTCGTGGCCCGACTGGAGGCAGCTACACCTAACTGACGCTCGGTTTTTATTTTCATACTTTTATGGCAAACTCTACTTCGTTAGAAGAAGCTGGCCCGAACGACCAGTTAATTTTCAGCGTCGTTCCGAAAGACGAGGACGGCTTTCAGGATGGGACTGAGTTTTCTCCAGAATTCTACCCTGACCGATTCAATAAGGTCATGGAGAAGGAATTAAACAGAGATGGGCAGCAATGCCGTGGGGAAGACGTTTCGATCAAGAGCTTCAAGAACCCAGATATTCACGCAACTGGAGTCTGTTTCGCTCGGCAGGTATCTGTCGTTGAAGCCCTTCACGAGCATGAAGGGAAGGTCGATCTCTACACTCCAATCTCTCCTCAAGGCGGCATTGAGGCGTTCGTAAAGAAGGCCGAGATTGGGGAGATCAACGGCTGGAATCCACACCAGAATGAGTGGATGTTCGACTACACGCTGGACTTCGTTTCGACTGGGAAGGACGAGTATGGCTCTGATGGAGAGAATGACGTTGTAAGCTCTCTCCTCGATGATGCTGATGGGGGCGTCGGTTCCCGACAGTTGGAACGATGAGCTGTGAAGGCTCTGCGAACATCTCTTTTGAGTTTCGCAATGACGAGGATGAGACGTATCTGAAGATTCGCCCCCGCTCTATGCAGTTTGACAGAGAGAGGGGGAAGTTCGATTACTGTCAGGCGGAATTCTCTCAGGAAGTTGCTGATGAGATTCAGCCCCACTTGGATGATGAACATTCCTTCCTCCGACAGCCCCTCCCAGTAGTTCTACTCATTGAGGATGTGGAGGTCTACCGACTTCTTTGGGTTCCAGACGGTGTTACATTCGGCGAAGACTCTGTTCATATCGAGTTCCACGATCCACAGAAGTACCTCACCCGTGGGGTAATTGACTGGAAGGTTACTAACACCAAGCTTCGGGATGCGTATGAATACGTCTTCAACCATCGAAATACAGATGGCCCTCAGATATTCAACGACATTCGGTTTACAGAACCCGAGGAATCGTATGATGAAATTTGGAACCGAGTAAATGAGGGAACTGCGTTCTTGGAACCCGTCGATGATGCGATTGAAGAATTCGTCCAAGATCAGCAAGGCGATGAGATTGGAGATCTTGGAACGCTGGTCGGAGATGAATGGCTTCGCAAGCTCGAAGAAGAAAACACCTATAGCATTGCTGAGGGGCACTTCAAATTAGACTTCGACAAGATTTCTCCGTGGGAGTGCATCACCCAAATGAACGAGAAGTTCGGTTTGAGAACATGGGCTGCTCCTGATGGAAATCTCTGGGTTGGCTCTCGAAAGGCTACGGGGATTGGTCACGTAGCAACTACAGATGATAAGCGTGTTTGGAAGCTCTCTGATTACCAGGTAACTGCTCCCCGCGACCCGGTTGTTAAATCAGTAGTCCGAGGTGGCTGGACTGAAGACCCATCTGAAGATTGGGCAGAAAATGCGGGACAGATGATTAATAATCTCAACTTGGGGACGAAAGACTTCCGAGTTGAAGCTGTAGCAGAAACTGAAGGGGGATCTTTCCTCGGCCAAGAAACGTTTGATGAATTGGTCGACGCGAAGCGGGACGAACTTGAGGAGATCTCGAAGCGGAAGATGATGAACAAGCAGCGGCAGCAGCAATCTGGCTATCTCGAACTGCGGCCAGATCTTTCGGGCGATTCCTTCTCGGAAATTCGCCATGCTACGATTGGAGATTCGATTCTCACAATCCCGCCTGAAGATGATTCAGACCCCAGCTCAATGTGCGAGACGAACATTGAGAAAGAGATATTCGATATTGTTGGCGTTCAACATGAATTGGACGACTCTGGGGATTGGAATCTCCGTCTGGACGTAATGAAGCAGTTGGACGGTGATCTCCACCCTTCGAATATCGACACCCGGCTTCGATATTACGATCCTCACGAGAAGGAGTACATCGAGGGAGAAAAATATTCGACAATGGTGGAAGAGGACAACGAGGACTTCTTCCCTGACTTTATCTAAATTATGAAACATGGAGTAGTAACCTCTTCGAAGGTCGGTGAGTCCGGTCATATGGTTCTCACCGTACAGTCGAGTCGAGCGGGAGTGACGTGGCCGAATGTACCCGTCGCTCAGAGTAATCCTGGCGAGATTCAACACATTGAGGAGGGATGGCACGTCGCGCTGGAGAAGTGTGACGACGGACTCTGGGTGGTTGTTGGGGTTCTAAATACAGAACCCGACCTCCTACCCAACGACCTCAATGCGTCGGAACGTTCGATGAAATTCGACGATGGAACCGAAATCTCCACCCGGAAGAATGACGCTGGGGATTACGACGTGAACATCAAAGCGTCGGGGAAGACGACCATTCACGCGACCGGCGACGTGGAGATCACCTCGGATGGGAACACAATTCTCGATGCTGCTGGAGACGTGACGATTGGCGATGCAGCGAACGCTGTGAAGCTTGCGGTGCAGAATCACACACACAACTACAGTTGGACAGATTCCGGCGGCTCAGGCACCACAGACTCACCTAACGAGCTGGGGACTGAGACTGCGGTTGAGTAAGGGTATATAAACCCTTTACCATTAATACTATTAGAGCCTCTTTTCTCATGGTCGATTTATCTCTTGATAGCGATTTCTCCGTCTTTCTGAACGACAGGAATGGGATTAGTACAGTTGACGGACGTTCTGAGTTTGAACAGTCCGTTCGAGTTATGACTACCCATTTCATGCATACTTCGGTAATCGGGGAATCGAATAAAGACAAAATCAAGAATAAAATTCGACTGCAAGTTTCGAGGGTCGCCCGGGAGCATGATCGACTGTCCGATATTTCTGATATAGAGATTTCTGAATCTGAAGAAGATCCGAATACGTATAATGTTCGGATAAATTATCAGTCTGGATCTATCACAGAATTTGAGGTTTCTGAATGACTTTTGAAAATGGAATATATCTAAACGATACGCAGGAGCAGATCCTCGATGCGATGGTCGCTGACGCGAAGGATTACTTCGGGGAAGACCTCAAGGACGACGACCTTGCGACGATTCGGCTTTTCTACGCTCCAATCGCAGTACAGTTCGCTAACGCACAGGAGGACATTGGTCTTGTCCTTCAGTCGGCTCAGATCGACAATGCTCAGAATGAGCAGCTTGATCTCCTGACGGCACTCATTGGCGTCACCCGAGATCCAGCTACCAAGGCGACCGGGGAAGTGACCTTCTCTCGGTCTGATACTGCTGGGAAGGATTACACAATTCCGAGTGGGACTACTGTTCAGACCGACTCCAACGACGCAACGAAGTACGAGACGACTGAGACGGTTGTTCTTTCTGAAGGGACGACCAGCAAGGTTGCGCCCATTGAGTCGGTTACTG
>SDGW01000353.1_pt1 | contig 19634 bp, 23 predicted proteins | sample 2873831 | NCBI WGS metagenome assembly SDGW01 (sample SAMN08132700, study PRJNA421101) | hypersaline lake metagenome | isolation source: celular fraction 0.22 microns magnesium sulfate-rich crust from ephemeral... | place: Spain: Penahueca Lagoon, Toledo | collected 2011-07
CCTCGAACGAGGTGGATGCGTCGTAGACGACGTACTCGTCGGTGGAGTCGCCGTCAATGTCTTTCTTGCTCTCTTCGTAATCGGCTTGGTCGAAGTAGTCGTTGTTCGCCGCGTCGAGGACGAGTCGGATGTCGTACGCGTCCTTGTCCGCGAGGTCGACGCCACCGGCACCGGATGCGGTGGTGTCAACGAGAACCGTCATCTGACGGTTCTCCTGATCCCAGTGCAGTTCGTAGTTGGTGGAGTTGAGCATCTGCGCGTCCTGATTGACGCCCGGCTCGGACTCCTCGATGATGACGTTCCAGCCAGCGTTGGTCGGGTTAGCCGCATCGGCGTGGCCAGTGAAACCGACGTTGTCGAAGGTGGCGACGACGTGGTCGTCCACAGCAACCGTGCTACCCGAGTGGAGGGTAACATCGTCGGAGTCGAAGTCAGCGCTGGACGGACTGTCACCCGTAATGAACGTGCCCGAGTGGACAGGCTCGTCGTGTGGACCGACGCTCATCGTCGCGAGGTCGGTCGACTCACCGTCGATGGTGAGTTCCATGCCGTAATCGTGCTGGTCGAGCGGGTACGTCGTACCCAGATCGCTGTAGTCGGCACCCGACTCGAAGTGGCTGCCGAGACCGTTGCTGCTTGCGCCAGCCTCAGTCTCGTACACGCCAGCGATAGCACCATTACTGCTGGTGAAGGGAGCGCCAGCGCTTGCATTGTCACCCGCGAGGTGCGAGTTGAAAGTGATCTCAGCCATCTCGCCTTCGTCAAGGCTGGACGTGTCGATATCGACAACAGCCTTGTATCCAGCTTCCGAGCTTCCGAAGATCAGCACGGCGTCGTTGCGCTCCTCAACGGAGACGTTGAACGTCGTGGTGTCACCCTCCGGAACGCTGTAGACCGATTGGTCGAATTCAGCGTTACCCTCGCCAGCCTTGTGGACACTCAGGTCCGCAGAGGCGGCGGCGTTGGAGTCAGCAACATCGAAGTCGAGCGTGTAGTCGCCCGCCGCGATGTTCTCGCTTGGACCACTGGCGTTAAACATGAGGCCCTGCGAGTCAACCTTGATGTGCGTAGCTTTGTCCGAGCTGACACCGTCAGTGTAACCATTGTCGGTCGACTCAGCGTATTGGACACTGCCGTCAGTGTCGTTGAGTGCGGCCTTCAGGTTGTCAATGTCAATGTTCTCTGCGCTCACATACATGTCGAAGCTGACACGGTTGCTGTCGACATTGAGAGCAGTCGACTCATCGTTTGCGATAGAGTCTTTCTCGGCGCTCATGTTGAGCGTCTGCTCCGAGATTTCGAACGTGGCAACAGTGGTACCATTGGCCTCGACGGAGTACGTGCCCGTCGACATGTCCGAAGCCATTGTGTCAATGACGACGAAGTTCGGAGTGGTACTACTGTTGATGCTCAGTTCTTTGATGAACGTGCTGCTGTCCCCATCGTGGGCGTACAGTTCAGCAACACCATCACTGTCATCTGTGAGATTGCTGTCGTGAAGCGATACTTCCTGTCCGACCCAGATCCGATCCCCGTCGTTCAGATCGGTGTGATCGGAATCAATGTTGTGGTCGGCGGCCACGGACCCGATGCCCGCGACCATCATAGACGCTACCACGGCGAATACCATGGTGAGCGTAATTACCTTGCGTGTTGTTTCGGAACTCATGCTGCGCCCGATTGTCTTGAGTGGGTATGTAAATACTTTGTGTTTCGTCGTCTCATATTTGTGTGTATTCACCCGCCATAAAGCCTATATCACGCTAATTTACCGAATTTATCCGACTTCACAGTTCAGTATTCACCGCTACATGTCCGCATCTGATAGGGGGGTCATATGGGCGAATTACCCAAAATCAGTGGCGTGACGGGGGTGTTACGATAATATAGTCTTCAATCGCTCGAACGTTTTCCGCCGGAACCTCATAGAGGCCGTCGCGTTGCTGCGCGAACGGAACCTCGGCCGCGCGGTCGTCGCGCGCGGTCTTGGATTCCTCGCGATCCATCAGGAGCGAATCGATCTCGCCCGTGGCGGTGTCGACCTGCACGTTATACAGTTCCCCCAATTGCGTTCCGTCCTCTAGCATGATGATTTTGTCCGTCAATTGCTTGCCAAATGCGTTCATGATATACACCTTGTGTGTTGTGAATGTGTAATAAGCTCTTTGCGTAGCGGGATTATTCCGTATCTGTCGCGGATTCTTCGATCCCGGAGAAGGGATCGACGTCGGTTTGTTGAAGGCGACGAACCAGCTTGCTCGACGTATGGTGGGTGCCCTCTGCGCTCAGTTCGTGTTCACCGACCCAATTGCGCGCGGTCTCGTCGTGGCAGCCGAGGAGTTCGGCCATCTGTGTGAAATACATGTTTTCGGTCTGAAAGAGGGCTTTCATGACCGCGCGCTCGCGCCACGGCTGGTCGTCCTCTACCGGATCAGTGTCGTGTTCGTGGTCGCATTCCCCCTTGACATGTTCAAGTACGGGTTTGATCCGCGCGTCGGCGAGGTCAGCGAGGGATTCATATGTGTGGTCCGCGCGGCGTCGTTCACGGAGATCCGCGCAGAGGTCGGCGTCGATAGTCGTGTCTGTGCCGGAGTCTGTGTCAGTTTGGCTCACAGTATTCCCAACTTTTACGTTATCCTTAAAAATAATATCCCCTATCCGACTTCGAGTAAGGGCATACATGCCCATACATGAATAGCTTCTGTCATTTGAGGTGTATGGAAATACCTTAACTATAGCCGTGAGAGTATAGTATACGATCATGTCCTCGCTATCAAAAGAGGAGGCCGTGAAACAGGCGGATTGGTTCAATCTCACTAATAACGAGGAGGTAGTTTTCGCGGATCATCCGAGTATTTGGACTTCCGTGTCTACAATCATTGCGGGAGCCCTTGTTTCGCTGGCGGCGCTGGCGGGAATGGTGCTGTTTTATGAGGTACATGGGGCGGTTATTCTCGGAGGGTTGTTGCTTTTCCTTGGCGGTATTGGAACCGCGGCGTTTGCCGAGGTAAAGCGGCGACATCATTGGTATCTGCTTACCAACGAGCGTTTGATGAAAAAGCGCGGATGGTACTCGTGGGACACACGCGAGGCGCGGTACGAGAAAATACAAGACGTAACGGTTCGTGTTAGCGTCAGGGAGCGATTGCTCGGCTATGGTGATATCGCGGTAACTACTGCGTCTGGAGCGGAGACGACGGAGTTCCGTCTGGAAGATGTCCCTGAACCCGCAGAGATGTCGAATCTGATCTCAGAATACAAGGATAAAGCCATTGAGCGGAAGTACCATCGGGGATCTGAAGAGAGCACATTCGAACCAAATCCCGAGTCCGGTGGCGGCACGTAATCCTTATCACGCCGAGCTATCGGGTTGCGAATCCCGTTGACTTGCTGGCGGTGTTTTCGAATCATGGAGCGATGCGAGTGTCTCGATAAGTGGGAGTGCGTCAGAGTTCGCAGTAGACTGTGACGGATCGTCGGAACTGGCAAGCGTGGGACGGAGTGCCGTCAGCGCCGCTTCGAGGGTTTCGAGTTCGGGCGTGTCCCGCCAGCCGTCGAGTCTGGCCGTGGCGTACAGCATCGCGTCGGCAGGCGCACGGAGCCGCTCCCCGGGATCGCCGTATGAGTAATCGACTTCGTTGGCTATCACGTAGGTATCATCCGTGTTCAGCAGCGGTCGGATTTTCGCCAGCGTATCCTGCGGCATCGGGGCATAGACGATCTCCGACTCCGGATTGAATTTCGCCTCAACGGTCCACGAGTAGTTCGATGCCGTCCACGCCTGTGTCGCGATCACCGATTCCATAGCAGTCATTACGTGTTCATCGCGGAACAACTGCACCGTCTCGTTGGGAAGTAGGTGAATAAGCAGATCCCCATCAGTATGCGCGCTTTCAACCGAATGTGTCCCCCGAGATGTGGGAAATGTGATCTGTCTCGCCTCGTCGATATAGTCATCAATATGCTGAATGTTGGGGGTGGTTTGGAGATACTCCCATTGCCGCGTCGTGACTGAGATGGCGGCAACTGTTTTTGATGACAGCCACATCACATAGTCGCCAAGATTGCGGTCGTCAGCACGGGGGAATGCAATGATCGTTTGTGGGTGATGTGCCCACGGGATAACTCCTGTCTCAACGGCGTCATGGCAGACTTCGTCGAGATCGCCGACAGAGATATTGCTCGAGCGTGTACTCTCTTTACGTCCATCGCGACCGAAGTGGACGGTGACCTTCGTCTGTTCGACTGGTGTCGTGGACGATGTTCCGCCGCCCGTGTCAGTGATGAACTGCTCACGCACCTCATCCGATATGTCAAAGTCATCGAGGCGGCGTTTTGTGACCTTTTTCAACTGCCGTGCGTCGAACTGCTTGTCGAGAACCGAATACCACTCTGTCTCCTCAACCGTGATCACCTCGTTGTCTGCGTTGTCATCCCATACGACAGCACATTTGTCGTGATTCATCGTCACGCCCATGAAGAGGTCGCCATCCCGGTCTTTTCCGTGAACAGAGTAAAGCACATCAAGGAGCATCCGCGTTTCGTGATTAGACGCGGCGGTTGCATCATCACAGTCGGGATTAACACGTCCGACCTCCAATTTCCCGAGATTAAGGCGGGCGGCCGTCTGGCGCGATATCTCTTGGCCTGTCAACTCCGAGTAGGCCGACGCATATGCGTCGGGATCGTATTGCGGGAGTTCGCGTTCGGAGGCCTCGAAGTCATCGACTTCCTCTGGAAGGTCGGGCAAGATACTGTGTTTGACGGTTTCGAATTCACGGGGGGTGAGGTCGAGTATGTCGCTAAATGTTGTGATGCGGGTGACCAGCTCCCGGAGTCGCTGCTGATAATCCTCGGCAAGGCGTGTCGAGAGCCATTCCCAGAATGGGTCTCGCTGCTCGAGCGTATCACGCGTGCCGCTCGGAGACGGCATGACAATATCATCGGAAGCAAGTGCATCAGTGCTAATATAGTTGTCCTGTCGTTCGGCGGTCATCGAGCTATACTCCGCGGGTTTTGCCGTCATAAGCCCCTCATTAGGACCTTCAACAACGACCCCGTTTTCGTTCTTGAGGCGAACAAGCAGATTCGAGCCAAACGGCGCGTCTTCCCAGACAGTTGGCGAGGCGTTACGTCGGATCGGAACGTCGAGGAGAACCGTATCAGACGGAATGCCCGGAGACGCAATCGCATGAACGTAGTCGTCTTCGTATTCAGCATATGGTGCGTCGTCGGGAAGCTCGGTGCGGAGTGGACGTCCGCCGAGTTCGTCGTTGCGTCGTTGACTGCCACCCGACTGGTAACGCTCGTAGACGATTGGGATACGCGACCAGCGCAGATCCTCGAGCCAGTCTTCAATATCGGAGATATCGACATCCTTGAGTGGGAATTCGAACTGAACACCGTATTCATCGTCATCGAACGGATGGTCAAATTTCCCCTGCGTATCGCGATTAAACCCACTCGGATTCCAGATGCCAGAGAATTTGTCGTTATCGGTAAGGCGAGAGTTTGTGTGCATTACAAAGTACCCGTCCAATCCGACGAGTTTGAAAAGTGCAAGAAACCCCATGCCAAACTGCCCAGCGAGAGTTCCGTCATCACGAGCGGTTGTTGAGCCAATTTGGGAGACAACTTTCTCAATCTCGGGCCACGACATACCGATCCCATTGTCGCGGAGGACGAGAATTCCGTTCCCTTCTTCGTAGTACCGGATCTCGATCACGCCTTCCCCGGGACTAATATAGCTCCCGTTGAGTGCGCGTTTCACTGCGGTAACCGCGTTGGTGACTCCTTCTCGGAGAGCGGCTTTATCACTCTCGTACATGCGGTCGGCCAGTTGGTTGAAGACGGGTTCGGAACGGATTTCGAATTCGACTTTGGCGTCTGGGTCATCTGCGTTGTCGAGAACTGGGCCGCTTTCGACATCGTTGACTCCCGTCTCAACATTTTCAAGCAACTGGTCGACCGAGTCTGTCATGTGAACCGCATTGTATGGGAACGCATATAAGCGTGCGGTATCCCAGAACCGACTGTCCGAATTCATCTCCGAGTGTATCCAATGGGTCATACCCTCACGAGAACGACCTTTGCCAGCGAGAGAGCCCGCCAATTACGGCGAAGAGGACATCAGGAAATGCGGACTGTCCAGTTGTGGGCGGCGTGGTAGAGACTTGCAAGTCCCACAATGATCCCAGTAATGGACAGCACGGCGATGCCAATTCCCACCGCCCCGCCAAGCGTCGGCACGACGAACGCGGTCGTAAACACGGCGAGTAAAGGGGCGAAGATTGCGATGATGAACAGACAGAACCGGACGGGGTGGAGAAGCCTGTGGTGCGGCTCAAATTGTGCAAGCGCGAACGTCACGCCAAAGAAAAGGACGAGCAATCCGAGAAGAACCCCGCCACCAAGGAGCGCGTCCAGCGGCGTGATATCGAGCAGGAGGGCGGCAATGAAGTAATGAACGGCCGCAAGCGGTATCGCGATAACCCCAAATGCTATGGCTTTCCCGTAGACGAGCGTGTTCGCGTCCATTGGAAGGTGCGCATATTCGTCGAACGAGTCGAATTGCACGAGCCATGTGTACACGAGAACGGACTCGAGGCTAAGGAGGGATGCTATTCCGATCCCGAGATGCGGGTCGTACGCTGTGTGCCGTCCGACCAGAATGAAGAGGTAGAGGGAGAATCCGAATATCAGCGTGGCTGATACGACGAGCTTGATCAGCCCGCCACTTCCGCGGACAATATTTAAGAGCGTTCGGGCGGCGACGGGGCTGGCAGCGGTTGGCAAATTGTTCGACCATGGCTTAAATCGTCCTTCGATTTTGCGCAGTGTTCCGTCGATGGTTGGGGAAAAGAGAGCGACACCGAGTAGTGTGGCGACGAGTAGCGGGAGTAGACTTGCGGCGGCCGTCACCAGAGAGGGATCTGCGGCGAAACTGTACGGGAGGAGGTATTCGACGGGAAGATTGAGTAGCCATGCGGTTGTCACGGCGGCGAACGTCACCGTGAGCGGGATCTTCGCCCAGACGCCGTAGTCGAGAATATTAGCCCCGAGCAAAGCGGCGACAAGTCCCCACAGATACATTCCCACAAATGCGGTGAACAGAACTAGTAGCATCGAGATGGGCGAAACGGCAAGGAATCCAATCGAAAGCGGGAGGAGGAGCAACCCGCTGTAGTAAATGAGATTGCGGAGGATAAACGCGCCGATGAGTTTGGTAGAGGAAACAGGGAGTGTTTGCGATGAATAGAGAAGCAGCGTGAGCTTGCGGTGTAGCCCGGCTGGCGAGTCGCGATCACCGAGTGCGACATTGCCGAGATGGAATCCAACAACAAACACGACGAGATGAGCGATTTGGAGGAGTGTGTCTGATCCGACCCCGTATGAGGACGTGAGCATCAATAACAGAAGCGTGCCGATGAGGATCAATGGCGGAAACGCGGTGAACGCGCGGCTGCCGACGATACGTGTGTGCAGTCGCCACTCCTCGCGGAGCATGCGCGACGTGAGAGTGCGGAGTGAAGGGGTCATGCGCTATCGTTGGACGAGTCTAGATCTGGGTCCGACGAGGACGATGGGTCCATATCACCGTCGTCATCGGATTGATTAGCGGTACTATTCGACTTGTCTTCGTTATCTCCACCATCCTCGTCGAGAGCCGCGTCGAAATCTGTCGTCGCGGCATCGGAGTCATCCTCTGTCTCGCCTTCGGCACCGGGAAGTGCCATAATATCCTGTTCGAGGACATCAAGTCCGAGGGTCTTTTCGGTGAAGTACTCCTCAAGCGTCTTGCCAGTCGGGATTTCGCGGGTGTCAATCACATCCGCGACTGCTCCCGCGTTCAGGATAGCAACCTTGGTGCAAACTTCTTCGGCGAACGGCATACGATGCGTCGACAGCAGAATGGTGTTCCCTGCGCGCTGATATTCGACGAGTGCATCCTTCACCAGATCCTGTCGCTGCGGATCAAGATTGACGAGCGGTTCGTCAATAATAATCAGATCAGGATTATGCAAAAATGCCTGCGTTATCATTACCATCTGAGTTTCACCCCGCGAGAGGTCAGCGCAAAGAACATCGAGGTTCCCGGCAAAATCGAGTCGTCCGGCCCACTCGACAATTCGGCGATGGAGTTTGTCATCTGGTACGCCGTGTACTTCGCCGACAAATTCAAAGTACTCACGAGGGGTCATCAGACTTGGCGGTTCTTCGCGCTCGGGGAGGATACCAATCTGGCTGCGCACTTCGACCGGATTGGCGACAGGGTCAACGCCGAGTACTTTACATTCGCCGCTGTCGGGTTCGAGTTGTCCCGTGATGATGTTAGCGGCGGTTGTCTTCCCTGCGCCATTGTTACCAAGCAGGCCAAACAGTTCCCCCGGTTTGACCTCAAGCGAAAGATCGGCGAGGGCTGTGACATCGCCGAAGTGTTTTGAGACATTTGAGAGTTTAATGGCGTCCACGACCAATCACTGTTTCTGACTAATTCACTACCCTCGGTTAAACATTTCTCCTGTTGGAACAGAAATATGGGATCACTCGTGCCAGTCACTATCCACTCACTTCCCCCATTTCAGACCGCTCGGCGTCTTGAGCAGATCGTCAGAGTTCATCTTGACTGCCTGCACGAACTCGTCAAGACGGTGGGTTTCAACTATATAATACGTTGTCATAAATCGACCACAGTGTCGCCCCAGCACCTCGTCCGTTAAAGAATGGAATATTGCGAACACAAGAACAGTCGTCGGAAATAGGAGTCCCCCTCGGCTTTGACCCCTGTGCCTATCAATATATTTTATTGGGTAGCGCGCATATGATGCTAGTAGATACAATGGGAGAACCAGACTGGGGAACGTACACGCTTCTTATCGACTGCCCACACCAAACGACAGTCTCCGTCGGCGCACTTGGGGAGTGCACGTTTGACTGTAACTTCTACGTGTACACTGGAAGCGCCTGTGGCTCCGGGGGGTTTTCCCGCCTCGAGCGACATTATCGGACGGTCGAGGCGGATGACCCAACCACACATTGGCATATCGATTACTTATTAGCCCAACCAGAAGTGGAGATAATTACCGACATCACAGCGCCGGGATTTGAAATTGAGTGCGAAGTCGTTCGTGCTCTCACACTCGATACGACCGTCTCTCGCTTTGGATCATCGGATTGTGCGTGTGACGCGCATCTTCACGGTGGAGATGACCTCCAAGAGGTACATTCGGCGGTGTGGGACGCGTATACGATGGCTATGAATCTGGACGAGCAGTAGTGGAAATTCAATTGAATCTAAATTGAGCGTGACGGACGCAATTGAACAGAGATGAGTGGCTATTCAGTCTGCTGTGTCGCGATAAGTCTCCCCTTGTCCCGACTCCACAGGAGTGGCGCATCGACGAAATCGAAACCTCGAACGAGAGACGGAGGAATGTAAATCAGGCCGTCGACCTGTCGAGATCCAGTTCCATTAACTGTCGTCGTAAGGCAGGTTCCATCTCTCTCGTCGATTCGAAGCGGTGTAAAGACGAGAGCTGCCTTCGTCTCGTGATGTCGAACCGTAATAGAGATGTCTTCCCCAGACGCCCAGCCAAGCTCGGCCATTCGTTCTCCAGAGAGATAGTAGCGGAATTGCTCCTGCGACCATGTCTGCCCATCGCGTTGAATGTCGTCTTGAGTCTGTCTCGACATAGGTTCGCGCGCGATGGAAGTTGCGGCGGTCAGGACCTCATCCGTTGCGGTCCGTGAGGTTGGACGGACCTCAAGAATCGGAACGTGGGTATCATCATCCGCATTTGACTGAGGGCCCAGTCGAAATTTGGTCGGAACGGCATCTGTTTTGATATCAAGATTATCGACGTCATATCGGAGACGCCATTGTACTTTGTCCGTATCGTCGAGCCCGAACGCCCGTCCGATGGCACTGGGGATGCGGGTGATCGCCGAGGATTGCGGCCGGGAGACGGACACTGTTGGAAGACCTTCGGGAGCATATGGGGCGGGGATATACTGCAGTACAAACGTACCGTCGGCAGCAATCCCGGCGTGGACGGCGAGTTCATCGCCAGTTTCGAATCCAAATTGAGAGCGGAGGTCGGCGGGAAGCGTTAGTCGGAACGTTGTTCCCGAGGAGGGCATCTGAACACTATATGGGCCATATAATTCTGTCTTCGGAGGCTCGGTCGTATGTGCAGTCATGATCTATGTGAGGGATAGGGGCAACTAGCATTTAGTAGTTACTGTATTTGAGCTATACGTCCGTCGCTGGATGGGGGATAGGTTTTTGAATGAAGAGTTAGATACTGTGTATTATGTCTTCCAGTGGACAAAATGATTCCGGACTTATGTCCAGTGCCGGACTCGTCCGATATTTCGATTCAGAAGAGGATCGCGGTCTCAAAATTGACCCCCGAACGTGTCTTGCGCTCTCCATTCTCGCTGGATTTATCGTTCGAATGGCCTCCATCGTGATTTGATGAGTGGTGCGGAGGCGTGTGGTGCACGTTCGGAACTCCCCACGAAACGCGTCCGTCTATCCGGTGCGTTCGATGATTCCCGTCTCGTGGGTTAGGCCGCGGCTGTCAAGCCAGTCGTCGACTTCGTCGGCAGGAATGATTCGTTCCACTTCGTCGGGGGATTTGGGGTCGCCAAGGAGATCTAACTCGTATGCGTCGGATTCAGACTGGTCCTCTCGCTGGACGAGTGCCCATGTCACTTGCTTCCCGCTGGAACGGGAGTTAAGTCTCTCGACCTTTTCAACGATCTCTCCCTCGTCGTTTTCAGCTTCGATAATCGACTCAGATTCAGTCGGTCCCTCAACCTTCTCGTGATCAAGCGGGAGCGTGGTGATACGGTACCACTCGTCTGTGAACTCCATCGCGTATGAGAGGGAGTGGGGAAAGCTAAACGTCAACTGGTCGTTCCACTCGTTACGGTATAGCTTCCGCACGGATGGTGCGCTGCGAACGAAAGACTCCCACTGCGCGTCGTCGTCATCACTTTCATCAACCTCAACGGTGTCGATCTTGTCTGCGGGTATTTCGTCGGTCAGGTAAATTCCAAGCTTCCCCTCGAGATTGATCAGCCGAATAGCGACGTAATCCTTCAGCACCTCCGATTCGGTTGGACGCTCATCTTGATTATAGAGATCGGGATCTGCTCCCCATCCCATCTCGCGGGCGAACTCGCTCTTGACGTAGACGTTGAAGTGTGACTGAGTTCGGCCGCTCACCTGTTGTGTGACGTGGGAAATCGCGGCCGTATGGTGTTTGTCCTCAGGATGAGCGTTCGGGTTCGTTCGCCAGTCTTCGGTCACCGGCATCGACTTGCGATCTGGACGGAACGTCGTATGTCCAACCAGTGCGCCCCCATTGTTGGCAAGTTCCCAGTCAACACCGTGCCCGTCGAGGTCGGCGGCGGCGGCGAGCCCGTTCGGAACACCGATCTGACCCGTAGATGTCAGTCGCGCCTTCAATGAATGCGGGCGCTCCTCGGGGAGGACATGGAGACATAGGTGACCATCGTGCAGCGACGTATAGACGGCAGCCTCGCCAACGCTGCCCGACACCTCGGCGTCCTCGTCGATATCGTAGAGGTCGCGGAGGAGGTCTTCTGGAACGGTGGCAGTATACCCGTATTTTCCCCGGCGTTTGCTTATCGTTGAGCCGCTCACCTGTTTTGTGATTGGACGATGTTCGAGCGTTGTTCCGTCTTCGGGGGGCGCTCTGAGTTCAACATTTGCGGCGGGTTTGAGCTTGACCTTAACGAAGCTATGGGAGATGTTCACTGGCTCTTGGACGCGAGTATAGATACCGAGGTCCTCAAGCTGTTGCTGGATACCGGCGGTTTCATCGATCTCAGAGCCGATATCCGCCATGTAGAACGTCACCGTGTGCTCAGCTTCGTCGTATTCGATCTGCATTGAGCGACCCCGGACGCTGTACACGTTGTCTGCTTCCGGCGAATCGGACGTACTCATTCTGTCTCCCACTTAGAATCGTTCCACTATAAATGTTATTGTATGTTGTGTATACCTGACACGCGAAGACGACACGCTACATGACGAGACAGTGGACGAGCACCATTCATGCGGGCTCGTCCGACTCACGAAGAACGAAGCGACGTTTTCCATCTGCAATCCGCTCTTCACGGATGATGGTACAGCCCTTGGGGAGCTTGCTTTGATCGAGCGCGCCCGTAGAGACGCCGCCGACTGTGCGCTCGTCGTCTTCCGACCAGATATTCTGGATATCAGGATTTTCACTGGCCGATACTCGGTTGACGAGGGGTGGTTGTTCATCGCCCATGTATAGTTATATGTTAACAATTAACAAAGGTGTAACGGTGACCAGAGTCCATTACAGGCCGATGAAACCGATGTTGCAATATTTTCTTATAGGAGCCTCTATTCAGTCGTACCATGCTTAATCCAACAGAACTTTCCCGGAACCAGCTCACGGCGCTTCTGATGGTCGTCCTGATGGTATCGTCCATGGTCGTCTACGGTATTTCCATTCTGTGAATTCACACCACGACTCTCCGGCAAAAACTCCGCCGCGGGATACTAACACCGCGATGCCCAGACATGGTACAGCCGTGGGCTTCCGCTACTCATGAGTCACTCGGGCGCTTCCTGCGAGGCCGGTTCCCGCGGCAGCGTCATCGAATAGTAACTGCTCGGACGCGCGCCATCTTGTTCAACTCGTTCCAACGAATCTGGGAACGTTTCTGGATCGATATCCGACTCGGCGAACGCATCGTCTATTATGTCCTTAATATCCTGTAGGAGTCTGATGATAATGTCATGTTCTTCGAACGAAATATCGTCGTGCTGAGTGTAGCCCTCCATATCAGCAACGTAGATATAGAGCGTTGCGATTACCGTCTCGTCGTCCGTTCGCGGATCAACGCCGAAGAAAATGCCGTCATCAACTTCGTATTCGAAGACGCTACTCATTCCCTCATTCCCGGGGAGATTGGGGGCAGAGGTTGTAAGGATCTCCCGGATCTCGGCCTGAACATCGTCAGCGAGGAGGCTCATATGCTATTCATCCGAATGGTCGTACATGTATGCTTCCCGACTCGGAATATGCTCCTTCGGCGTTGGGCCACTCACGTAAACTGGTCAGTTAGCCCAGTAGCATCAACAGCACCGAGAGCGAGTTTGAACTGATATCTGTGAGCCGTCTGCTTGGCGCTGAATCGGGTGTCTAAGCCAGTGGTTGTTTGAATCGGGGTACCGTGTTTTTGGAGCGCAACTGTCCACGAGTCGGGAGCGTCGAGGATCACTATCGAATAAGTGGCGTCGGGAACGGTCTGCCAGATTATAAGATCCCGCGTGACGGTCGCACGCTCCCAACCAAAGTTTCCCATCAAGACGACTGATTTGGTCGGGACACTATATAATTTCTTCCTGTACGGTAGATGCGGAATATTTCGCTCTCATTGTCAGAGACAACAATACGGCTCGCCCACATCTCTACTGTTCATCGTCGGGAAGACGGGGGGAGTCACGATGCGAGGCCGCCGCGGTGACGGTCGCCGCATAACAAGCACTCCCCCCGCGTTTTGTAGTTGTGCGGGTAAATGAGTGATCGCAATCGAGTTCCTCATACAACAGTTGCCGAAGTTCGTTTGCTAACACGTTAAGGGTCTTTGACTGATCATAGATATCTGTGCCTTTCGCGTACGGATATCCGAGTTCATCTACACGCTGATGATGTGTAAGGTCTGGCACGTAGATGGATATCTGACCAACAACATCCGGCGGTGTCTCCCCCGTTGCGGGGGTAAATCCGAGATACACTCCCGAATCGAGCGGAATATCGATACTGCGGCCGGTTGCGGACGTATTGAGAGTTTGTTGAATCGCGTGCCGAAGGAGGTCGGCTGCCTGTGAATCAAGTACTGTTTCACCCGTCGTTTGTTCGACCATTGTCCTTCTCGTATGTTTACTGTTCCCGGTTCGCATATAAATGAGCATCGCCCGCCCAACCCCGCTATCAGGTCATATAACTTATATCATAGTCGGATTTCGTCGAGATATCGTTGTCCGACATACGCCTCGATAACCTCCGACAGATCCCTCACCCGACCCAGATCGGCGAGAGTGTGTAACGCTATATCGCGCACCGCGGTCTTCGGGTCCGCGTCCGTCGCCACAGGTTCCGTCGTTTGTTCCTGAGACGGGTCGAACGCTATCTCTCCGTCGCAAAGAAGGTCGTGTGCATCACGGAGCGACACCTGCGAAGTCGTCATTGCAGTGCACTGTGTGTCCTGAGCCCATTCGGCCAGTTCACTATCTGTCGGGTCCGAATCGCGGATACGTTCTCGGACGGCGGTCCCATTGCCCGACTGCTGGCGATAATCGAGTGAGAGTCCGAGGTGGTTGGCTAACTCATCAAGTGCGTCGGCGTCCAACGACTCGAGATCGACAGTTTCGAGATTGAAATGGGTCTCGAGAGGTCCTGCAAGATCGAGGTGTGGAACATCGTCAAATACCCAGTCCAGACCACATTTGGCGCAGCGCGTTCTCACGAAGGGGAGAGCAAACCCGCCAGTCCAGTCCTCGCCGTTGTACGTGACAAGGCGCTCCGTGCGGAATTCCATGGAGTTTGTGAATCGGTTAATGCCCGAGAGGAGTTCCCGCTCGGTACCGCAGAGCGTTACTGCCAGTTCGCTGTACCCAGTCCGGTCACGGAGTGTTCGCGACAGTAATTGTTCATCAATTTCACCTGCCCCCTCGGGCGGATTTATATAGAGGCCGATCTGCTGTCGTTTCGACTCCGTGGCAGGGCGGAAGAACCCCGTTGCTGTGATATCGTGTAGTACCGCGCTCTGACCCGACGTCTCGAGACTCCATGCTATGTTTGTCGCATCCATAGGCGTCGGTAGACAGTAGATGCTGCATACATATAATTGCTCTCACCTTCTCGCGCTCCGCTTACTTGTTACTACCGGGGCTCGGCGGTTACACAAAATACAGGCGAAAGTCCACGGCTTTAGCCGTGGGATGAAGCCGTCACTACGCTATCTGTTGCCAGCGAGGAAATTGCGTCCGCCGGTCACGGCAGGCGAGGACGTCACGCGTCGGCAGCTTCCGCGTCAAGCTGCGGGTCGTCCGCATAGTGATGGACCTGCGCGAGGTCGAACGATGCGTCGGGGACGTCATAGCCGTTATCCTTGAAGTATTCGACTGCCTCATCGCGAACGCCGATCATTTCTTGGAAGACCCCGACATCCCAATCGGAATCTTTCGGAAGGCGTATAGACGAGATACGATATCCCGCAGTCACCGTATGGGCGAAGTAGACCGCAAACTCGTTCCCGAGTGTATCGAGGACGTTCACGCGGTAGAGCCCATCCACCTCTTCGATATCTATCACTTCAGGCATTGGAATCACTGCCAGAGGGGCAGTCTGGCGGGGCATTATTTGGGCACATTACAAGAAACTGGTAACTTCAAGTGCAAATGTGTTTATACATCCCAACCGGTCACCCCTGCCGTATACCCCCGTGTAGGCAGGGACGTGCGTTTAGGCGATTCGACCCGACAAGAACCGTGCAAGACGGTGTGCTGTCCCCTTTTTTGCAATGAATACGGGCTGTTCAGTTTCAGTCTGATTTATCTCGTCGGCCACGCGATCTGGCACGGCGAGGGTACCCTCGGGGACATCATCATGTGGGTGGACGAGTAGGTATTGGGTCCCAAGTTTCATTACAAGTGGTGTTTCTTCCCACGCGGCGGCATAGTTTTCGTCCGCCTCGTGTTTTAGATAGACCTCCTCGTTCAGTTCGGAATGGTGCTCCCTGTCGAGATATGAGGCCTCTCCCGTGTGGAACGCCACGGGAAAGCGGTCCACGTAGTAAGACTCGAATAGTGGCTCGAGCATAGTAAGCGATTCGTATGTGTATAGTAAACCGTTTTTGACAGACAAAATGGTACTCGTTCACACGGACCGAGTACCCTATCGGTCTGGAACGACAGAAAACCGCTTTTTGCGGCGAGGGGGATAGTTACGCGTACTCGCTTCTGATAAGCGCACGGTGCGCGATATGGCTGTATGGTGACGGCGCACCGATAAGGTCGCCGTCCTCACAGAATATTTCCGATACCCCGGTGAGAGATATGCAAGCTTCAACTGCCTCTGTATCGCTCCGCGGGTCTGCAATCGGGCAGAGTCCTCGCGTAGTATAGTGCAGATGGAAGTAGTAGCCAAACGGTGAGCGAGTTCCAATCACAACGTGTGTCTCCGTCACATTGATACTCGTTATCTCCTCAAATTTTCGAAGGACGCTGGAGGGGGGCTGATTTTTAAATCGACCGTCCATCCCGAAGAGACAATCAATGCAGACATGATGATCTGGGGTCTGCCCGCGTTCTTCATGTTGCTCCCAAAACGCGAATACGTCCCCTGTATAACCGCATTCCCCACACTGTTCGCCTTGTGCGTGATATACGACTTTGTAGCTGTCGAGGGACGTCATGGGGCACTCTGTCAAGATCATACCCCACTTAAGAATATAGGATTTGACACACCTCGAACTCAGCGCACGTAGTAGCTTAGTCCATGTCCGAATCCGAGTCCGACTCCTCGTCCGTCCCCGAGTCTGATGTCTCTTCCTCCGAATTCTCCGCTTCGGGAAGTGATCCCGATGTCTCCGAATCGGGAAGCGAGCCCGAAACAGTGGAAGAATTAGCAGTATCGGTCGTTTCGTCCTCGCTTTCAACGGTATTGGTATCGGATTGTGAAGTGGAGTCGGCCTCCATTTCTTGACTAAGGGAGCGCTTGAGAAGTTTTGCGGTGCGAGCAGTCGTTACGTCTTCAGTTTCGAACACCAGCAGAGTTCCAATATTGAGGTCTTTTTTCAGGAGCATATCGGTATCTACCCGGAGTGTTCCTTCCAGCGGGGGCTCCGCTTCGGGCGTATATACACTATTGAACACCGTCCCTCCAGCTTCCACGAGTTGACTATCGGGGAACACAATTCCGACGTGTCCGCGTGGGATCGAAAGAGTCTCCGAGTATGTAATCCCATACAGGGTCTCGCCATCTAATTGATAGAATTCTTCGGGGTCATCCGGTTTGAGTCCGAATTCACGGAGTGCATCGACGGCGTCTGAAGCGCCTCGCTTCTCGAATTGTCCCCGTGTATGTGCCGGTATTTCCGTTCGTTCGCCAATCAGTGCGTCTTGATTCGCGAGAACAGCCGGGCCAGACACATGTGAGATACTCTCAAGAGTTAGTGGGACGACCATACTATTGATATCGCCGTCGATATCAAGATGGGTTTTGAGGAAGTCCTCTGCTCGAATTGCCATACTGTGGAGTATAGCCTTCTGGAACATATATGTTCGCCGAAACCAATCGCTAATCGATATGTACTGAAACGGCGTGGAAAGAGGTTTGGCGTCCCCCGCAATAGACGCGGTGCCCAGTCGCGCCACGCGAGGAGCCGCAGCCCGAGATGCGAGCGGTAGTCCCCGCCGTCCAACGGTGTTACGTGCCCCAGACGTGTAACCGACAGCCGGTCAAACCCGGCGTTTACGTTATTATGGGATGTCATATTTAATGATTCCGCCACTCGGGATATACTGTGCACACATATCTCACTACCATGTCCGATGAGCCCCACTGCCGAAAATAAAGGCCGCGCTTTTAGCCGTTGAGCAGCTTTCGGAGCCGCGGGTTGTTCATCAGTTGCTCTTCGGCCATCTGTTCGTACAGCTTGTACGTGATCGAAACCATGAGCAGGAGCCCCGTCCCCTGCACTCCGCCAATTGTCCCAAGCATGTTTGCCAGCACAGCCAGAATTCCGACGAGAGCGCCACCGAGGATCGTGATGTACGGAATGTAGCGCTCCATGATTTTTTCGATCACGCTCTCGTTGCGTCGGAATCCGGGGACCTGCATGCCAGAGTTCAGGATCTGATCTGCGACCGAATCTGGACCCATTCCCGTCGTATCGACCCAGAACAGGGCAAAAATCGCTCCACCGACAACCATTACCGTGATGTCGACCCCAACACGGAGGAGCACCTGCCACATCTCTTGGGTCACGGACCCGCTCCACCACATCCAATCCCGTGGAGAGTAGATGGGCGCGATGTAATAGAAGAGCCCACCGACGGGTTGCCCGCTGGAGTACACTCCCAACCATGCGGGCATCGAACTCCCGAGTTGAGAGTACAGCATCTGCCCAATGAACTGGAGATTCGCCTGCAACGCGCGGACGAAGATCATCGGCATGACGCTGGCATAGACGAGTTTCACCGGAAACCGCCCCCGGGCACCCTTTACTTTGGCGTGGCTCAGAGGGATCTCAACGCGAGTGGACTCGGCATACACAACGAGTCCAAAAATAAATAGCGTTGTGAATACAGCAAGGAGACGCCCCTGCCCAACTAGAAGTTGAACGAGTCCATCGCTGGTGAAGAGGGAGATTTCGATATTGCCGACAAGTATACCGTACCACGACGTGAACATCTCGTAGATGCCCCCGACGAGCCGCTGACTAACCCCAGCAACGATGAAGAGACCGACCCCGCTCCCGATCCCCCATTTACTCACAATCTCATCGAGATACAGGATAATTATCCCGCCGATGAAAATTTGGAGGAATAACAGGAATTTCATGGAGAACAAGGAGATCCCCAGCGACGAGGCGACGCTCGGATCGGCCCGGATGAACTGCCCAGCGAAGACGAGTGGGATCGCTGTCAGCGCCGTCATCACGATCACAAGAAATTTCTGCAGTCCCTGATACACCGCCTGATCGCGGGGGTCATTTTGATCCAATCCGAGGAGATCCGCGCCCATCAATAGCTGTAGCACAATGCTTGCCGTGACAATCGGTCCGATACCGAGTTGTAAGAGTGATCCCTGTTGACCAGCAAGAATACTTCGGAATTGGCCAAATGCGTCTTGACCGCTGGCCATGCCGAACAGGAGGACGTTCGTGAGTATGAAGTAGGTGAGGAGCACCGCACCACTCCAGAGCAGTTTCGTGTTAAATTTAACGTGACCTGTCGGTCCCTTTACAGAGGGCAATCGCGTGAGGACAGGTTCGGACGATTCTTTCCATCCCATATGACAACCCATCATAGCTCCCGCGTCTTAATAATAAGGACTACCCGAACGCAAACCCCCAGTCGCCGAAATCAGCACAGGTACCCGTAATGAACCCTCTCTCTCGCAAGTTGGCATCCACGCCCAACGGTTGACCCCATAGCATTTTAAGCCATGAGTTTCAATATATCCGATATGGTTACTCAGGACACGTTGACGCGGATATCCAATACGCTCCGCCGTCGGCTGGAGCGGGAGTTTGCTATTGAAATCGCGCGTACAACGCTTGTCCGCGACAGTGGAACACCGCATATCGAGTATCATATCGATGGAGAGAGCAACCCACCTCTCACCATCCTCGAGTACATTGATACGCAAACGTTCCTCTATAACCGAACGGAATATCAGACCACCGTCGGATTATATCGCCGCGCACAAGCGGTCTTTCAAACTGGTTGCTAGGCGGATTCCACGGGGCACCGTCCCCGTGGAGGAAGCCGATAGGCGGTGCGCCACGTTCGCAAGACTCAAGCGTGTGCATCCCGTCTATTCTGGTAGTGCTCG
>SDGW01000354.1_pt1 | contig 19633 bp, 22 predicted proteins | sample 2873831 | NCBI WGS metagenome assembly SDGW01 (sample SAMN08132700, study PRJNA421101) | hypersaline lake metagenome | isolation source: celular fraction 0.22 microns magnesium sulfate-rich crust from ephemeral... | place: Spain: Penahueca Lagoon, Toledo | collected 2011-07
GTGCCGGACGCGTACCCGCTGGACGCGGCCGCGAGCCACGCGCTCGAACTCGTCGTCGAACGCGAGCGCGGCGACGGCGAGCCCCGCGCCGACGGCGCGGGCGAGCCGGTCCGTGTCTACGAGGCGTGGCCGAGCGGCGGCCACGCGGGCAGCCGGCTGGCGCGACTGCTGGACGCCGTCGGCGAGCCCTCGGGGAACCCGGGCGCGCTCGACGGCGAGCGCGTCGTCCTCGAACCAGTCGAGGGCACCCATCGCGTAGACGTGGACGCGACGCGCGCGCTCCACCAGCGGGCCGCGCCGGCGAGCGTGGACACGCACTCGCTGGCGGAGGTCGCGATCGCCGCGGGCGCGCTCGCGGGCCTGCTCGCGTTCTCACTCGTGGGAGTGTCGGGACGGGCGGCCGTCGCACTCGCGGCGCTCGCGGCGCTCGTGCTGTCGCTCTCGCTGGGCTACGACGCGTGGCGGACCCGGGACGCGACGTGGACGCCGCGCCCGCTCCCGTGGGCCACCGCCGGCGTCGTCCCCGTCCTGAACGTGGCCGTCGCGGCCGCGTACCTCGTCCGGAAGTCGGTCGTCATCGACGACCCCGAGGACGCCGAGCACGTCTGGCGGGACCTGCTCGCGGGCGCGGTCGTCGCGTTCGCGGCGGGGCTCGTGCTCGCGGCGTTCGATCCGACGTTCCCCGTCGGTGCGACCGTTTTCGCTCACGCGTGGGCGCTCGCCCCCGTCGCCGCCTACCTCGACGGCCGGTCGGCGCGCCACGGCGGCAGCCCGCCGAACCGCGCGCCGTGGGTCGCGGCCGCGGCCGTCCTCGGCGGCGCCGGCGGGCTCGTCTACCTCCTGCGGACGGACGGCATCGAGCTACAGTAACGAGAGAATCCGCTCGCGGTCGCGGAAGTTCTCGGGAAGGCCCTCCGCGTCGAACCACCGCACGTCCTCGATTTCGGGCTCCCCGGAGGAGACGCGGACGAGCGGCGCCGCCCGGCGGCCGCCGACGCGCCGGCCCGTGAACACGACCAGCGGGACGTGGACGCGCTCGGGCCCGCCGTAGTCGACGGCGAAGTCCCGCGCGTACAGCACGCCGGTTACCTCCGCCTCGATGTTCGTCTCCTCGCGGGTCTCCCGGACGGCGGTCTCCGCGAGCGACTCGCCGGGGTCCTGCGCGCCGCCGGGATTCGTCCAGCCGTCCCGGTAGCCCTGCTGGACGCCGAGCACGCGGTCGTCCTCGACGACCACGAGCCCGCCGACGCCCGGCAGCCGGTCGAGTTGCTCGTCGACGGACGACGGGAACGGGTCGTCGGTCGCGTGTGGCGGCGGGTCGACGGGCTGCGGGTCGAGCATCGGGGTGTCGCCGTCGGCGTGCTCGGCGACTGCTTCCTCGCGGAGCCGTCCGGCGCGCTCGCGGAGCCGCTCGGCGACCGCCTCGGAGTCCTCGGTCACAGCCAGGGATTCGCACGCATTCCGCAAAAAGCCACGCCCGCCGGCGGGTTTTTTCCCACGCGACTGCGTGCAGTCCGGCATGACCATCCGCGCGGTCGCCGGGGACGCCTACCGGGAGGCGTTCGGCATCCTCGTGCTGTCGGCCGTCGCGAGCGTCTTCTCCGGGGTCGTGCTCGGCGGGATGGAGCGCGAACTCACCGTCGTCCCCGGCCTGCTCACCATCGTCCCCGCGCTACTGGCGACCCGCGGGAGCGTCTACGGCTCGCTCGGGGCGCGGCTCGCGACCGGGCTCCACCAGGGGCTCGTCGACCCCGAGCTCGGCGTGCCGAGCCGACGCGTGCGCTCGGCGGTCGTCGCGGCGATGCTGAACGGCGTCGTCATCTCCGCTGTCGCCGCCGTCGCCGGCTACGGCATCCGGTACGCGCTCGACCTCGCGGTCGCGCCGCTGGCCGCGCTCGTCGTCGTCGCGCTCGTCGCGGGCGTGCTCTCCGGTGCGGGGCTGACGCTCGTCGTCATCGTCACGGTGTTCGTCGGCTACCGCCGCGGCCTCAACCCGGACGCGCTCGCCGGCCCCGTCGTCACCACGACTGGCGACGTCATCGGCATCGCGACGATGCTCGCCGGCGCGCGCCTCGCTATCGCCGCCGGGGTGGTGTGAGTGCCCGAGGAGTGGTCCGTCCGCGGCATCGTCGCGGCGACGTTCCCGCTGCTCGTCGCGCTCACTGTCGCCGAGCTCTGGGGCGGCCTCGTCCTCGACGGCAGCCGCGCGGTGCTCACGCGGTACCCGACGCTGCTGACGCTCGTCCCCGGCATCATCGCCGTCGCCGGCAACCTCGGGAGCGTGCTCGCCAGCCGGCTCTCCACGGCGTTCCACCTCGGCACGCTCGCGTTCGACCCGGAGAACGACGCGCTCGCGGGCAACGCCGCCGCGACGCTCGCGCTCGCCGCGACGCTGTTCCCCGCGGTCGGCGCGGCCGCGTGGGTCGCGCGGTACGCGCTCGGCGACGTCTCGCTCGCGCTCGCGACCGTCGTCTTCATCGCGGCCGCCTCCGGTCTGTTGCTCGCCGTCGTCGCCGTCGCCGTCGCGACCACCGCGACGTACGCCGCGTTCCAGCTCCAACTCGACCCCGACGATGTCGTCGTCCCCGTCGTCACGACGACCTGTGACGTGCTCGGCGTCGTCGTCTTCCTGCTGGTCGTCGGCGCCACCGTGTAGCGAGACCGACACCGGTAATTCGGCCGCGTGCGAACCCCCGGGCGTGCAACTCGCGGCGCTGCTCGCGGACGTGCTCCCACGCGTAGCGGCGGTGTCGGTCGCCATCGCCGTGGGGCTGACGCTCGCGAACCTCGCGGTCGCGTTCGGCGCCGTGCGGTACGTCGCGCGCTTCGCGAAACCGCTCACCGGGCCCGCGAACCTCCCGGACGAGGTCGGCACCGCCATCCTCGCGACCACCGCGTCCCCGACCGCCGGCTACGGGATGCTCAAGGAGTACCGGGACGCCGGCGTGCTCGACGACCGCGCCACCCTCGTCGCCGTCACCATCAACACGTTCTTCGGGTTCGTCCAGCACATCTTCACGTTCTACGCGCCCGTCCTCGTCCCGATTCTCGGGCTGAGAGTCGGGCTCACGTACGTCGGCGCGCGGGCGGGCGTCAGCCTCGCCATCACGCTCGCCGGCGTGCTCGCTGGCGCGCTCCTGCTCACGGAGCGCAACGTCGCGCCTGCCACCGACGCGGACGTCGACCTCCCCGGCGGCGACGACCAGACCCGCGGCGAGGCGATTCGGGACGCGCTCGCGAAGACGAAGGACAAACTGTTCGGCATCGTGCCGCGGCTCGCCGTCGTCTACACCGCGGTCGTCTACCTCACGACCGCCTACGACGTCACCGAGTACACGTCGCCCGCGGCGCCGCTCACCGACTTCGTCGGGCTGCCGTCGGCGAGCGTGCCCGCCATCGCGACGTTCGCCGTCGACACCACCACCGGTGCCATCTTCATCGCGCCTCAGGTCCCGGGGGCGTTCACCCCGCGCGAGGCCGTCGCGACGATGCTCGTCGGCGGCATCGTCTCCTTCGCGGTATCGACGTTCAAGCGGTCGATTCCCTTCCAGTACGGCATCTGGGGCGCGCGCTTCGGCTCGAAGGTCATCGCCGTCAACGTCGCCGCGAAAGTCGTCTTCATCGCGGTCGCGATCGCCGTCCTGCTCGCGTAGTTACTCGTCGGCTTCGACGGGCTCGCCGCCCTCCGTCTTCGGCGCGAGATACGAGATGAAGGATTCGACGTCCGGCTCCCGGACCGCCACCTCGACGTGGAGGTCGCCGAGTTCGTCCGGGCTGCCCACGGAGAAGTTCACCTTCCCGACGTACGCCGCCTGCTTCTTCAGGTCGAAACTGAACCCCTCCTCGGTGCTGTTCCGGAGGAACTCCTTGCGCGCGGTGTCGAGGATGCGCTGCTCGAACAGCTGTTCGCGGAACTGCTCGACGTCGTGCGTCTCCCCGACCACTCGGTCGCCGTGGGTTTCGACGTCGGCAGAGGGGAACAACTGCGTAATTGTCTCCGCGACGCGGTCGGTGACCTCCGTCGGCTCGACCGGCGCCGACAGCTGCACGTCCACGCTGTAGAGGACGCCCTGCTCGTCGCTCACGACTCCTCCACCCCCGCTTGCACCGGCTCGTCCGCTCCCTCGGTGAGGAGTTCCTCCACGCGCTCGTGGAACTCCCCGAGCGTGCCGGTGTTCTCGATGCGGACGTCGGCGGCCTCGATGGCCTCGTCCATCCCGAACCCGCGCTCGCGCTCCTCGCGGTCCGCCAGCGGCTCGCCGTCGACGTCCCCGGGGCGGTCCCGGCTCTCGATGCGCTCGCGGCGCGTCTCGTACGGCGCGTACACCTCCACGAGCGTGAACGCGTCGCCGAACGCCGCCCGGAACTGCTCGACCTCCACGCCGGAGCGGATGCCGTCGACGAGCACCACGTCGCTGTCCTCCAGGTGGTCGCGGATAATCGGCAGCGAGCGCTCCGCGATGGCGCCCGGGCCGTTCTCCTCGCGGAGCTTCTGCGCGATGCGCCCGTGGTGTTCCGCCGGGTCGAGGCCGCGGTCCCGGCACTCCTGCCGGATGACGTCCCCCATGATGACCACAGGAACGCCGAGTTCCTCCGCGACCGTGGCAGCCTCGCTCTTCCCGCTGCCCGGCATGCCCACGGTACCGATGACTCTCATTGCCGGGCCGTAGACGCCGCCCGTACCTGTGTGCTTCGACTCTTCGCGAGCATCGAACCCGTCGGTTTTTACTCGCAGTGCCACTACGTCCCGAGTGAGGGCACGTAGCTCAGTTCGGACAGAGCGTTCGGCTTCTAACCGAAATGCCGGGGGTTCGAATCCCCTCGTGCCCGTGTACCTTTTTACTTCGGCGGGTTTCCTCGCTCGCTTCGCTCGCTGCGGGAACCCGCCTCGCAAAAAGCTACGCTAAAAACTCCCTGCGCTCACTCGCTACGCTCGTTCGCGCAGTGAAACGCGCGGCTCCGCCGCGCGTATGCTCGTCGGTCAGAATCCGCTCCCGAGAAGTACCCACGACTACCAGTCGCTGACGCCGGCGTCGTGGTCGTGCCCGCGCGTCACGCCGAACCGTCGGGGGTCACATCAGCTGCGCGACTTCCTCGAAGTCCGCGCGGCAGAACGGGCAGCGGTAGCTCGTCTCGAATCCCGTGGTCTGGGCGACTGTTCGCGTTTCGAGTTCGTGCATCGCGATGTCGCGACCACAGTCGGGGCAGTCGAGCTTTGGCACGAGTTACGCTTACACACCGCACTGACTTAAAACGACGGTTGGTAAATGATAGCATACCAGTGCGGGAGACGGCCGCTTCGCGCCGAAAGCGCCAGTTCCGTCCGCCACGCTCGAACGGAAAACCAAACAAACGTCTTGTGGCAGCGCTCGTCCCGGCGCGCTCACTCGGTTCATCCGAAAAATCTACGCTAAAATCACAATCAATCGCCACAGTTCGGTCCTCACGCTCACCCCCCTTCGCCGTTCGTCGTTTCCGAGCGTCCCACTCGTTCCGACTCTCGCTACGCTTCGAAGCCGTCTTCGAACCGGAAGGTTCCGTTCCGCTGGACGATTTCGCCGTCGACCTCGATGTACGAGTCTTCGCTCATGTCGACGATCATGTCGACGTGCTTCGCGGAGTCGTTCTGCTCGACGTCCTCGCCGACCGTGTCCGGGTACGCGCGGCCGAGCGCCATGTGGACGGTGTCGCCCATCTTCTCGTCGAACAGCATGTTGTACGTGAACCGGTCGATGTCGCGGTTCATCCCGATACCCAGTTCGCCGAGGCGCCGCGCGCCCTCGTCCGTGTTCAGGATGCCTTCCAGAACGTCTTCGTTCTGGTCGGCGGCGAAGTCCACGACCTCGCCGTCCTCGAACTGCAGCCACGCGCCCTGAATCTCGCGGGCCTGGTGGTAGACCGGCTTGTCGAAGAGGACTTCGCCCTCCACGCTGTCCGGAACGGGCGCGGTGAACACCTCGCCCGCGGGGAGGTTGTTCGTCCCGCAGTCGTTCAGCGTCGTCATGTTAGCGACGCTCATCGTGACATCCGTGGTGTCCCCGGAGACGATGTGGACCTCGTCGGCGGGGTCGAGAATCTCGACCATCTGCTCCTGGTGGGCTTCGACCTCGTCCCAGTCTTTCAGCATCGCGTCGTAGACGAAGTCCTCGTAGGCCGCCGTGGACATCTCCGCGAGCTGGGCGTCCGCGGGCGCCGGGTAGTGCGTGAGACACCACTTCGTGTCGAGGCGCGCGTTCAGCACGTCGCGGTAGGCGGCGGCGAACGCGGAGCCGGTCTCCGTGCTGACGTCGCTCTGCTCGCTGACGTTCTCGTGGGGGCGGCCGACGACGGCGGCGTCCGTGTGTTCGAACAGCTGCAGGAGGTGCTCGGGCTCGGAGATGTCGTCGGCGTCGACCTCGCGGAGGTACGCGCGCGCCGCGCGGTCCGTGCCGATGCCGCGGTCCCCGCGGGAGAGCATCACGGGGTTGGCGCCGGCCTTCCCGATCTCCTCGTAGAGCGCGACGGCGAGGTCCTCGGCGACCGGCGGCAGGCTCACCACGACGTTCTCGTCGGGCTGCAGGTCGATAGCGCGGTCGACGATGATTTCGGCGTGGCGGTGAATGCGGGAGTCCATACCGAACGTTTGGCGCGAACGCGTGGAAGGACTTTTCGAATCGAAAGCTTGGGCCGCTAGACAACTCACTTTTGCCGCTGGGCGGCCGAGCGGTCACCGTGATAGACCTGCGCAGCGACACGGTGACGAGACCGAGCGAGGAGATGCGAGCGGCCGCGGCGGACGCCGAGGTCGGCGACGACGTCTACGGCGAGGACCCCACGGTGAACGAACTTGAGCGCCGCGCCGCCGACGCAGTCGGCAAGGAGGCCGCGATGTACGTGCCGACGGGAACGATGGGCAACCAGATCGCCGCACGGGTCCACACCGACCGCGGGCAGGAGGCGCTCGTCGAGCGCGAGAGCCACGTCTACAAGTACGAGCTCGGCGGGTTCGCTCAGCACTCCCAGCTCCAGGTACGGACGTACGACGGCGGCGCGAACGGCGCGCCGACGCCCGAGCAGGTACGGGACGGGTTCGTCGCGGAGGACCTCCACCGCGCGGGCACCGGACTGCTCTGCCTGGAGAACACGCACAACGTCAAGGGCGGCGTCCCGGTGCCGACCGACGACGTCGCGGCCGCGGCTGAGGCCGCCCGCGACCTCGGGGTCCCCGTCCACGTCGACGGGGCGCGCGTGTTCAACGCGGCGACCGCGCTCGGCGTCGACGCCGAAAAGTTGCTCGCGCCCGTCGACTCCGTGATGTTCTGCCTCTCGAAGGGACTGGGCGCGCCTGTCGGGTCGATGCTCGCGGGCAGCGAGGAGTTCGTCGAAGAGGCGCGCCGCGTCCGCAAGCTCATGGGCGGCGGGATGCGGCAGGCAGGCATCGTCGCCGCGCCCGGGCTGGAGGCGCTGGAGAATCGCGAGCGCCTGCAGGTCGACCACGAGCGCGCGAAGCGGCTGGCAGCCGGATTAGACGACCTCGACGGGCTCTCGGTGCCGGAGCCGGAGACGAACATCGTGCTCGTGGACACGACCGAGACGGGCCTGACGGCGGAAGCCCTGCTAGAGCGCTGCGAGGACGAGGGCGTCCGCGGGTCGGCGTTCGGCGAGTACACCGTGCGCTTGTGTACACACCTCGACGTGGACGACGCAGACGTCACCGAGGCAGTCGAGGGCGTCGAGCGCGCACTCTAGCCGTTGCCACCCTTTCCGCTCTGGAATCCCTCCTTGAAGCCCGCGAGCGTGCGGCGGACGAACATGAACAGGAAGAACACGAACAACAGGAAGGCGGCGGCGAGGACGTAGAACGCGGGGCCGAGTTCCACCATACCCCGGCGTTCGGGCCGCGGGCATTAGTCGTTTCCCCCGCGAGCGTGGGTCGGAGGGAGAGCGGGGCGAACGACCGAGACCCACGGACACGACGAGCGTCGGAGTCAGGAAAACTGATTGCACTCCAACGTGAATCGGGGAGCATGTCCGGCCTGCTGCCCTCCCGCTCGGAGGCCGAGGCGCCCGACGGCGAGCCCCGCGTCGTCGGCGTCGACTCCGAGGACGCCGACCGGCTGCTGTCGGCGCTGTCCTCGGGGACCGCCCGGGACCTGTACGCCGCCATCCACGACACCCCGGCGACGCCGTCAGAGCTCGCCGAGGAGTGCGACACTTCCCTGCAGAACGCCCAGTACCACCTGGAGAAGCTGGAGGACGCCGAGCTCATCGACGAGTGCGACACGCGCTACTCCGCGAAGGGCCGCGAGATGAGCGTGTACGCGCCCTCGGACGCGCCCGTGGTGCTGTTCGCGGGCGACGAGGAGGAGAGCAAGTCGGTGCGCTCGGCGCTCGCGAACCTGCTCGGCGCAGTGGGCGTGCTCGGCGTCGTGAGCCTGCTCGTCCAGCAGTTCGTCGGCACCGGCCTGCAGGCGCCGGGGGCAGAGACGGGGAGCAGCGGCGTGGAGACGACCAGCGAGCTCTCGGGGCTGGTCGCGGAGAGCGAGCAGGCGACGGGGTCGGCCGTCGACGCCGCCGCGTCGCTGCCCGCGGGCGTGCTGTTCTTCCTCGGCGGCCTGCTCGCGATCGCGCTCGTCGCCACCGCGTGGTACGCCCGGTAGTGGCTAAAATCGCGGTTTGAGTCTGCGTCGGCTACTTGATACCTCCCGTGGTAGAGGGTGGTACAGGCTCCTCTCGGCCTGGTAACGGCGGGCGCGCCCCCTCGCCCGTCCCCGCTGATTCTACCGGCCCTCCACCCGGAACTCCCGCAGCACGTCCCCGCTGCGGTCTCGAATCTCGCCGCGAACGCCGCCGTCCTCGGGCGAGAGTTCGGCGTGCGCCGCGGGGTTGCCCCGCGGGTCCGCGTGGCTGCCCGGATTCAACAGCGTGACGTCCTCCGTCTCGGTCACGGACGGCTGGTGGGTGTGCCCGGAGACGACGAGGTCGGCGCCGCGCTCCCGGCCGAAGAACGCCAGCCCCGTCGTCCCGCCGCGCTGGCGGTGCGTCACCGCGACTGTCAAGCCCGCCGCGTCGAGCGTGCGGGTCTCGGGGAGGCGGTCGGAGACGGCTGGCTCGTCGGCGTTCCCGTGGACCGCGAACAGCTGCTCGGTCGCGTCGTAGAACGCCTCTAGCGCTGACTCGGTCGTGAAGTCGCCGGCGTGCACGACGGTGTCGGCCTCGCGGACGGCGTCCAGCGCGCGCCCGCGCAAGTCGTGCCCGTCCGTGCTGTGGGTGTCGGACAGAACAGCGATCATGAACGGGCGTACCGGCCGCGCGGCCGTGACTGTTACGAGACGGCTCGGGCGACGAGGTAGAGCGCGAGCGCGGCCGCGGTCGCGAGCGCGAGCGCCTGCACTGGGAGCACGATGGCGCGCTTGCGGTCGGCGCGCTGCCCGGCTTCGGGCGCAGTGCGGCGGTTCCCGCCGTCGTCGCTGACGTCGTAGACGCCCGCCATCGCGAAGCCGACGCAGAAGCCCGCGCGGGCCTGCAGCACGCCGAGGAAGCCGACGAACAGCGGCGCGACGGCCGCGAGCAGCCACACCGGGGATGTCTGGAGGGTGGCGACAGCCGCGACGAGGAGCGCGGTGGCGGCGAACCCGATGACGCCGGTGAGGTAGCGTCTGCGTCGCTCCGCGTGACCGATGTTGCACGCGCCGGGTTGGTACTCTGGCACACCCGCGTCTTGGGCCCGGGCCAATACCTATGTGTCGGCGGACTGAATCACGACGAAATGGCCGGAAGCAAGTCGGTTGTGCTCGCGGCGCTGTTCGCGAACGGCGCGATTGCCGTGCTGAAGTTCCTCGCGTTTCTCGTCACCGGGAGCCCGGCGATGCTCTCGGAGGTGTACCACTCCATCTCGGACACCGGCAACCAGGTGTTCCTGCTCATCGGCATCCGGTACGGCGCGCGGGACGCGACGCGCTCGCACCCGTTCGGGTACGGGAAGGCGCAGTTCTTCTACTCCTTCCTCGTGAGCGTGATGCTGTTCGGCATCGCGGGCTGGGAGTCCGCCTCGCACGGCTACGAGGCGCTCACCGGCCACGGGCGCGTGCTCGGGCGCCAGGCGAACCTGCTCGGCTACGAGTTCCCGGGCGTGTGGGCGAGCTACGCGGTGCTGCTCGGCGCCATCGGCTTCGAGACGTACGCGTTCGTGAAGGCCTACCGGGAGATGCAGCGCCAGATCTCCCGCCACGGCTGGAGCGGGTTCCGGGAGGCGTTCCGCCGCACCAGCGACACGACGACGCTGACCGCGCTCACGGAGGACACGGTGGCGCTGCTCGGCCTCGGACTGGCGCTGGTGGGCATCTTCCTCACCGAGCAGACCGGGAACCACGTCTACGACGCGGGGGCGGCGCTGCTCATCGGTATCCTGCTGATGGCGTTCGCGGTGGCGCTGGCGTGGGAGAACAAGCGTCTGCTGCTCGGGGAGAGTCTGCCGAAGGCCGACGAGAACGAGCTCGAGCGCGTCATCGAGGGCCGCGCGGACGTCGACGAGATCGTGGGGTTCCGGACGGTGTACTTCGGGCCGAACGACGTGCTGCTGACCGCGGACGTGGCGTTCGTCGAGGGGCTCGCTACCACCGAGATCGAGGCCGCGATTCGGGACGTCGAGACCGCCTTAGAGGAGGCGAATCCGGCGCTGTCGAAGGTGTACGTCGAGCCCGCGAACGGCGACTGAGAAACGGCAATCGGTAACTCTGCTTTCGCATCTACAAAATATATTTTCTGACCTGGTAAACCTTTAAGTGGGTGGGCGGTGTACGTAGAAATACAATGAGCACTCAGAAGCACGTGCTACAGCACGCCGGCGACGTGGAAGGCTCCGACGGACTCCGCATCGGCGAGGAGAAGGCCGAACAGATCATCGACGCGCTGAACACCGACCTGGCGGCGACGTACGTCCTCTACCACCAGATCAAGAAGCACCACTGGAACGTCGAGGGCGCGGAGTTCCGCGACCTCCACCTCTTCCTCGACGAGGCCGCCGAGCACGCCGAGGACTTCGCGGACATCCTCGCGGAGCGCGTGCAGGCCCTCGGCGGCGTCCCGCACGCCAGCCCCGTCACGCTCCAGGAGGCGTCGCCGGTGGAGCCCGAGGACGAGGACGTCTACGACATTCGGACGTCCCTCGAACACGACCTCGAGATGTACGGCGACATCATCGAGACGCTACGCGAGCACGTCGACCTCGCGGGGAACCTCGGCGACCACGCGACCGCCGAGATCCTCCGCGAGAACCTCGTGCAGGTCGAGGAGGACGCTCACCACGTCGAGCACTACCTCGAAGAGGACACGCTGGTCACGCCGGACGCGGTCGAGAAGTAGCGCGCTAGTAGCGGAACACTCAGTTCTTTCTGCGAGTCACCGTTCGACGTCGACGGTGTAGTCCGTGGAGAGCCAGCCGTCGGGGTTGTCCGATTCGGTGAACACCGTGCGGTTTGGCGAGGACTGGAACGCCGCGACGCCCTCGCCGACGGTCGATGCGTCGTCCTCGCGGTCCTGCGAGACTGCCATTACTACCCCGTAGGGACCCACCCACGAATATACGTTTTGGTGTGCCTAAACCGTGCGGGCCCGGGCGGCGGAGCCCCGCTACCGCCGCGACCACTTCCGCTGGGAGCCGGACGTTTATACGCCGTCGCGCCGAAAGCCGCCCCAACGTGGCCGCGAGCAACTCCCCGGACTACATGCAGTTCTTCCCGAAGCCGTCGCCGTACGACAACCAGCGGGAGGCGATGGACGGCATCCGCGACGCCCTCGACGGCGGCCGGGACGTCCTCTTCGAGGGCGCCTGCGGCACCGGGAAGACCCTCGCCGCGCTCGCGCCGGCGCTCTCGCACGCCCGCGAGACGAACAAGACGGTCGTCATCACGACGAACGTCCACCAGCAGATGCGCCAGTTCGTCCGCGAGGCCCGCGAGATTCACGACGCCGCCCCGCTGCGCGCGGTCGTCTTCAAGGGGAAGGGGTCGATGTGCCACATCGACGTCGACTACGAGGAGTGCCAGGTGCTCCGCGACAACACCCACGAGGTCGTGGACGCCGAGCGCGACAAGCGCCAGCTCGAAGAGCGCCAGCAGGCCTTGCTGGAGGCGAGCCAGGACGGCGACAGCGAGGCCGCCGAAGCCCGCGAAGCGGTCTTAGAGGAGCTCGACTCCGTCGAAGACGAACTCGAAGACCTCCGGGAGGGCAACGTCTGCGAGCGCTACTACGAGAACCTCGTCGGGGACAACGACGAGTTCTACGAGTGGCTCTACGACGGCGTCCGCACCCCCGAGGACATCTACGAGTACGCCGAAGAGCAGGGGCTCTGCGGGTACGAGCTCCTGAAGGACGGCATCGAGGGCGTCGACCTCGCGGTCTGCAACTACCACCACCTGCTCGACCCCGGGATCCGCGCGCAGTTCTTCCGCTGGCTGGGCCGGGACCCGGAGGACGTGGTGGTGGTGTTCGACGAGGCGCACAACGTCGAAGACGCCGCGCGCGACCACGCCGCGGAGACGCTCACCGAGAACACGCTCGACAGCGCGCTCTCGGAACTGGAGGAAGTCACCGACGACCGCGGTGCCGCCGCCGAGCGCGTGCTGTCGGCGTTCCGGGACGCGCTCGTGGAGACGTACGAAGACGCGTTCGGCCCGGGCGGCGACCAGTCGCTCGCGCGCTCGGCAGTCGACGGGAACTGGACGGACGTCCCCGTCGCGAACGAGGACCGCCGGGACGACCTGACGCTGGCGTTCCTCCAGCAGTACACGGGCCCCGGCATCAAGGAAGACGTCGACGACGCGCTCGCGCTCGGCGAGTACCTCGACGACGAGTACGACGAGGCCTACCGGAACGGCGAGACGACCACCCGTCGGGAGTGTTTCGTGCTGCAGGCGGCCGAATTCGTGGAGACGTACGTCGAGGACGGCGGCGAGCTCGGCCAGTACCCGACTGCGGCGGTACGCCGCGACGAGGGCACCGACGACGTCTACGGCCGTGCGGAGCTGTACACGTGCATCCCGCGGGACGTCACGACGGACCTCTTCGACGCGGTGCACGCGAGCGTCCTGATGAGCGCGACGCTCCGGCCGTTCGACGTCACCGCCGACGTGCTCGGGCTCGACGACCCCGAGACGATGGCGTTCGGCCTCCAGTTCCCCGAGGAGCGCCGCCGGACGTTCGCGGTGGACACGGAGCCGCTGTTCTCCTCGAACCGCGACGACCCCGACACCCAGCGCGAGGTCGTGGGCGCGCTCCGCGACGCCGTCGAGTTCACGCCCGGGAACTGCCTGTTCTTCTTCCCGAGCTACGCGGAAGCCGAACGCTACCACGATTTACTGGGAGACGTGAGCGCCGCGCGCTACCTCGACGAACCCGGCACGAGCGCCGAGGAGCTCCGGCAGACGTTCACCGACGACCGCAACGGCGTCCTGTTCACGTCGCTGTGGGGGACGCTCGCGGAGGGCGTGAGCTTCGACGGCGACGACGCCCGTACCGTCGCGGTCGTCGGCGTCCCCTACCCCCACCTCGACGCGCGCGCCGAAGCCGTCCAGGACGCCTACGGCCGCGTGTTCGGCGACCGCGAGGACCGCCGCAACGAGGACGCCGGCTGGCGGTACGCCGTCGAGATTCCCACCGTCCGGAAGACCCGGCAGGCGATGGGGCGCGTGATTCGCTCCCCCGACGACTTCGGCGTGCGCATGCTCGTCGACCGCCGGTACACCAAGGAGAGCCGCACCGCGATGCGGAAGTACAGCGTGAACCCGACGTTCCCGCCGGAGGAACGCCGCGAACTCGTCGACATCGACCCCGAGAAGCTCCGCGTGTCGATGCTGAACTTCTACACCGACCTCGACGCCTACGACGGCCAGCCACCTCGCCCATAGCCTCCGTAGCGGGAGATAGCGTCCTCAGCAAGTCCAACAACACCTCGAACTCGGGGACGGAACCGACAGCAGAATCGGCTGACTCAAGCGGGAAGGGAGAGCGTGTCGACGCGTTCGCCGTACTCGGCGTCGTAGAGGTAGAGTTCGTCGATGGTCCACGTGACGGGGCCGACGTCGCGGCCGACGACGTTCTCGACGGCGCGGCGGCCGCGGAAGCCGTCGGCGTCCCGCGCGAGCGTGACGTGGGGGTCGTAGTCGTCGCCGCCCTCCATGACGGGGACGGGGTCGAACACCTGACAGAGGCGCTGGTGGATGCCGTGGAGGCCGGGGCTCTCGACGGCGAGGTAGACGACCGGGCTGGAGCCGTTCGGCGGGTTCTCGAAGGACTGGACTTCGGAGACGCGCGCCTCGACGACGGGTGCGCCGTCGAGGGCGTCTTTCGCGGTCTGCCACGTGGTGCGGAGCTGTTTGCGGTCGTCGGCGGGGACGCGCTTGACGAGCAGCGTCTGCTCGTGGCGCTCGCGGATGCGGTCGAACCCCGTCAGCGCCGGGCGGAGGTCGGCGGCGACCTCGTTGAGTTCGGCCGGCACCGGAGCGTTCACGCTGTACACGCGCCCTAGTCGGGAGTCGAGCGGGAAAGCGCTGACGTTAGATCCTGTCGAGCAGCCACAGCACGACCAACACGACGATGACGGCGCCGATGAGGGGTGGCGCGAGCCCGAGGAGGCCGCCGAGCACGCCGATGACGGCCTCCAGGATTTCGAGGGCGATCCAGACGACGACGAGCACGAGCACGATCTTCAGCAGGTCCTCGACGTCGAGGCTGCCGCGCGGGGAGGTCATGTGCGGTGGTTAGCAAACCACCGGGAAAAGCGTTCAGGCTCGCGTGTGGTGTGGTAGCGTGGATTCAGGAACGCTTATGCCGCCGGAGCCAATTCTGGGAAGTAATGACGCAGCCGCCGGTTCACGTCCGCCGCTCGCCCTCGGTGAGCCGCGGGGCCGCCGGCTGTCCGGCGTCCTCCCGTCGCGTGCCGCGACGACCGGGGTCCTTCTGACCCCACTACAGCTACATCCCTCGTTCTCGGTCTCGTATCGACGCTCGAACGTCGCGGCACACACTACACACGGAACACACAATGACGGAAGGAACGGTCGCGCTCGCCTTCTCGGGCGGGCTCGACACGACGGTCTGCGTACCGCTGCTGAAAGAGGAGTACGGATACGACGACGTCATCGGCGTCACGGTCGACGTCGGTCAGCCCGACGCCGAGTTCGCGGAGGCCCGCGAGACGGCCGACGCGCTCGGCGTCGAGCACTACGTCGTGGACGCGAAGGCGGAGTTCGCCGACCTCTGCTTCGACGCGGTGCAGGCGAACGCCACCTACCAGGGCTACCCGCTGGGCACTGCGCTCGCGCGCCCGGTCATCGCAGAGGCGATTCTCGGAGTCGCCGAAGAGCACGACTGCGCGGCGCTCGCGCACGGCTGCACCGGGAAGGGCAACGACCAGCTGCGTTTCGAGGCCGTCTGGCGCGCCAGCGACCTCGAAGTCATCGCGCCGGTCCGCGAACTCGGCCTCACGCGCGAGTGGGAGATCGACTACGCGGCGGAAAAGGGCCTGCCGGTGGAGGCTGGCAACGACGGGGAGTGGAGCATCGACACGAACCTCTGGAGCCGCTCGGTCGAGGGCGGCCAGCTCGAGGACCCCGGCTACGAGCCGCCGGAGGACATCTACGACTGGACGGACGCTCCGGGCGACGAGACGGAGACCATCGACATCTCCTTCGAGAGCGGCGTCCCGGTCGCGGTGAACGGGAACGAGATGGAGCCGGTGCCGCTCATCGAGTACCTCAACGACCTCGCGGGGAGCTACGGCGTCGGCCGCACGGACATGATGGAGGACCGCATGCTCGGCCTGAAGGTCCGCGAGAACTACGAGCACCCGGCGGCGACGACGCTGCTGACTGCCCACGAGGCGCTCGAACAGCTCGTGTTCACGAAGGAGGAGCGCGAGTTCAGCCAGCAGATCAGCCAGCAGTGGTCCGAGAAGGCCTACGAGGGCCTCGTCGATCACCCGCTGATGGACGCACTGAACGGCTTCCTCGCGGAGACCCAGCAGAAGGTCACCGGCACGGTCACCGTGAAGTTCGAGGGCGGGCAGGCCCGCCCGGTCGCCCGCGACAGCGAGTACGCGGTGTACTCCGCTGACGCCGCGAGCTTCGACACGGAGACGGTCAACGGCATCGAGCAGGGCGACGCGACGGGCGTGGCGAAGTACCACGGCTTCCAGTCGCGTCTCGCGAACGCGAGCAAGCCCGAAATCGCGCCGGACGGCGGCGCCGCGGGCAGCGCAGACGAGGACGAGGAATGAGCGGGGAGGGCGACGGCACGGTGGTGCGCCGCGACCGCTTCAGCGGCGGCCCCGCGCGGTCGTTCCTCTCCTCGATGGACGCCGACCACCGCATCTTCGCGGCGGACCTCGCGGTCGACCGCGCGCACGTCGTGATGCTCGCCGAGCAGGGCATCGTCGACGACGGCGAGGCGGCGACGATTCTGGGCGCGCTCGACGACGTCGAGGACGCCGGCTTCGACGCATTGCCGGACGGCGAGGACGTCCACGAGGCGATCGAGACGGCGGTCGTCGAGCGCGTCGGCCCGGTCGGCGGGAAGATGCACACGGCGCGCTCGCGCAACGACGAGGTCGCGACCTGCATCCGGTGTCGCCTGCGCGAGGACCTCCTGGAAGCGCTCGACGCGGTGCTCGCGCTCCGCGGCGCACTCGCGGACGTCGCCGACGCGGAGGCGGAAACCGTGATGCCGGGATACACGCACCTCCAGCCCGCCCAACCGACGACGGTCGCGCACTGGGCGCTCTCCTACGAGGGGACGCTCGCGCGCGACACCGGCCGGCTGCTGGACGCGTTCGACCGCGCGAACCAGTCGCCGCTGGGCGGCGCGGCGTTCGCGGGCACCACGTTCGACGTGGACCGCGAGCGCACCGCGGAGCTGCTGGGCTTCGACGGCGTCGTGACGAACGCCACGGACGCGGCGGCGAGCCGCGACTTCCTGCTGGAGGCGGTGGCGGCGCTGTCCTCGGTCGCGGTGACGTGCTCGGGGCTCGCGGAGGACGTCGTGCTGTTCGCGAACCGCGGGTTCGTGGAGCTGAGCGACGACTACTCGTCGACGTCCTCGATCATGCCTCAGAAGAAGAACCCGGACACGCTGGAGCTGGTTCGCGCGACCGCGGGCGACGCGGTGGGCGCGTACACGAGCCTCGCGACGACGCTGAAGGGGCTGCCGCGGGCGTACAACCGCGACCTGCAGCGCGCGACGCCGCACGCGTGGGCCGCCGCCGACGACGTGACCGACGCGGTCGAGGTGGCCGCGGGCGCCGTCGCGACCGCGGAGTGGCCCGCCGAAGAACTGGAAGCCGCGGCCGGCGAGGGGTTCTCGACGGCGACGGGCGTCGCGGACGCGCTCGCGGCGGCGGGAATGCCGTTCCGTACGGCGCACGAGATCGTCGCGCTCGCTTCAGAGCAGAGCGAGGCGCAACGCGCCTCGGAACACGCGAGCGGCGATAGCCGCGAGCAAGGCGCGGACCTCGACGCGGTGGACGCGGCGGCCCGCGAGGTGACCGGGAAGCCGCTGTCGGAGCTCGCCGACGCGGAGGTCGTGGCGGCGGCACTGGACCCCGCGACGAACGTCGCGCAGCGCGACTCGACGGGCGGCCCCGCGCCCGCGGCGGTGCGGGAGGCGCTCGCGGACGTGCGCGAGGAGGTCACACTGGACGAGGAGACGGTCGAGAACCGCGAGTCGGCGCTGTCGGCGGCCGCCGACGACCTGGCCGCGGAGGTGGCGACGTATGAGTGACGCAGTGGCCGCGAGCAGCGAGCGCCACGCCGCGCCCGCAGCGGCCGCGCCGCGACGACCGCGACCGCCCCGACAGGGGCGAATAAACACTTTACTTACTATGAGTTCTGTTTCGGTTGTTCTCCTTTTCACGGCGCTCTCGCGCCGTTAGTCGTTACTTCAGTTCGTTTTAATTGTTTGACAGGTCCGGTTAGCTTAAGTGTGTGTAGTGAGAAGGGGGAGTTGCTATGAGCACGTGTCCCGAGTGCGGGTCGGAGTTGACCCTGCACGACGACCTGGAGGTCGGCGAGATCGTCGACTGTGGTACCTGCGGAACCGAGCTGGAAGTCATCGAAACCGACCCCGCGGTCCTCGACAAAGCCCCAGAGCTCTCCGAGGACTGGGGGGAGTAAGTTGCGCGTCGGCATCCTGTACTCCCGGATTCGGAAGGACGAGAAGCTGCTGCTCGCCGAGCTCCGCGAGCGCGGCCACGACGTCGAGAAGATCGACGTGCGCAAGCACGGCTTCGGCCTCGACGGCACCGACGCCGCTATCGAGGACTGCGACATCGTGGTCGACCGCTGCCTGGCGACCAGTCGCAGCAAGTACACCACGGAGTTCTGCGAGCACTACGGCGTCCCCGTCGTGAACAGCCCCGACACCGCGGCCGTCTGCGCGGACAAAGTGCGGACGAGTCTCGCGCTCTCGGAGGCGGGGCTCCCCACGCCCGACACCACGGTCGCGTACACCACCGAGAGCGCACTCGACGTCGTCGAGGAGTACGGCTATCCGTGCGTGCTGAAGCCCGTCGTGGGCTCGTGGGGCCGCCTGATGGCGAAACTCGACTCGCGGAACGCCGCCGAGGCCGTCCTCGAACACAAGGCGACCCTCGGCCACTACGAGCACAAGGTGTTCTACGTCCAGGACTTCGTGGCGAAGCCGGGACGGGACATCCGCGTGGTCGCGCTCGACGGCGAGCCCGTCGCCGCGATGACGCGCTCGGGCGACCACTGGCTGACGAACGCCGCGAAGGGCGCCGAGACCGAGTCCTTCGAGGTGACCGAGGAGGTCGCGGAGCTCGTCGAGAAAGCCAGCGACGCGGTCGGCGGCGGCCTGCTCGGCGTCGACCTGATGGAGACCGGGGACGGCTACACTGTCCACGAGGTCAACCACACGGTCGAGTTCAAGGCGCTGAACGACGCCAGCGACGTCGACGTGCCCGCCGCGGTCGTCGACTGGCTGGAGGGGAAAGCCGAGGCCGGCGTGGAGGTGGCGCCGTAATGGCCGTCGCGGAAGCCGACGACGGCGACGAGGCGAACGCCACCGCGACAGTCGTGGGCGCGAGCGGGTTCGCGGGCGGCGAGCTCCTGCGCCTGCTCGCCGGCCACCCCGAGTTCGCGGTGGCGCAGGCGACCAGCCGCGAGTACGCGAACAAGACTGTCGGCAGCGTCCACCCGAACCTCCGCGGGCTCGATTTGCGCTTCACGGAGCCGTCGGACCTCGACTCCGTGGACGTGCTGTTCGCGGCGGCGCCCCACGGCGTCTCCATGGAACACGTCGACGAGTGGCGCGAGGTCGCGGACACCGTCGTCGACCTGAGCGCGGACTTCCGCCTCGACACCGAGGCGCAGTACGACGACTGGTACGACGGCCACAGCGCGCCCGAACACCTCGACGACGCGGTGTACGCGCTCCCGGAGCTCTCCCGCGACGACCTCTACGGCGCGGACCTGATCGCGAGCGGCGGCTGCAACGCCACCGCGACGATACTCGGCCTGCTCCCGCTCGCGGAGGCCGGCGTCCTCGACGGCGCGGACGTCGTCGTGGACGTGAAAGTCGGCTCCTCGGAGGGCGGCGCGGGCGGCGGCCCGGCGTCCTCGCACCCCGAGCGCTCGGGCGT